>Ga0209347_1002300_pt1 | contig 25786 bp, 25 predicted proteins | sample AutmiccommuBRH23_FD_187382 | JGI IMG/M metagenome (GOLD analysis project Ga0209347, IMG submission 187382) | Deep subsurface microbial communities from Mt. Terri, Switzerland - Autotrophic microbial communities BRH/23 (SPAdes) (version 2) | ecosystem: Environmental > Aquatic > Deep subsurface >...
CGGGGTTATTGACAACATTTCAAAATGTTGTCAATAACCCCGTCCCCCCGATAACTTCATGCGGCTGTGATCCTTAGTTTAACAGTATAAAGAGGTTTTTATGGCAGTATGAGCTATATTATTCTTAGTTTAGTTTTATTTCTGCAAATTGCAGGAAATAATAAGAATATGTCGAAGAGAAAACAAGTTGAAAAGGATTGAATAGATTTAAGGAGGTTCCATTGTGAAACAGGAAATACTTGAAAAGTCACTCTCGGTTGGTGGGAGAACTATGACCTTCCAAACTGGGAAACTTGGTAAGCAAGCGGGAGGTGCGATATTTCTCCGCTATGGAGATACAGTGGTAACTGCATTCGCTACCTGTAGTGCTGTAGCGCGGGAGGGCATTGATTTCTTTCCCTTGACCGTTGAGTTTGAAGAGCGCATGTATGCTGCAGGAAAAATTCCAGGCGGATTTATTAAACGTGAAGGAAGAGCTAGTGAGAAGGCTACCCTGTCAGCACGTTTGATAGACCGACCCATTCGTCCATTGTTCCCACAAGGTTTTCGCAATGAAGTCCAAGTGGTGGCAGCCGTTATGTCTGTCGATCAAGATTGTGCGACAGATATTACAGCGATTAATGCCGCATCTGCAGCGTTAACTATATCGAACATTCCCTTTGAAGGTCCTATTGCGGCTGTTACCGTTGGACTCTTAGAAGATGAATACATTATTAACCCGACTATTGAACAAGCTGCAAACAGCCAGATGCTTCTTACAGTAGCAGGAACACAAGATGCAGTCATGATGGTGGAAGCCAGTGCTCACGAAGTGCCAGAAGACCAAATTTTGGATGCAATTATGTTTGGACATGCAGAGGTCAAGAAAATTGCTAAGTTTATTGAAGACTATCGTGAGGAAGCTACAAAGATGGGCTTAGCAAAAGATAAACTTGAAGTGAAGTTTGCAAAAACCCCAGATAACATTGTAGAAGCAGTAAACGCCTATGCCTACGATAAGTTAGATAAGGCTGTTCGCGTGGAGGAAAAGAAAGCACGAGAAGGCGCGATTGACGAAGTTAAAGCTGATACCTTGAGCCACTTTGAAGGTGAGTTCCCAGACGATACGAAAGTGATGAAGAATGTACTTGAAGAAATGGTGCATCAGATTGTTCGTAAATTGATTACACACGAGCAGATTAGGCCGGATGGCCGGGCAGTGGATGAAGTTCGTCCGATTAGTGTTGAAATAGGAATTTTGCCCCGTACGCATGGGACAGGCCTTTTTACCCGTGGCCAAACTCAGGTGTTGACAGTGACGACTTTAGGAGCAGCAAGAGATGAACAGATTTTAGATGGTTTGGGCCTAGAAAGGTCGAAACGTTATATCCATCATTACAATTTTCCTCCCTACAGTGTCGGAGAGACTAGACCCATGCGTGGACCTGGACGAAGGGAAATTGGTCATGGTGCTTTAGCTGAGCGTGCTTTGATCCCTATTCTTCCTGATGAAAACGAGTTTCCATATACGATTCGATTAGTGTCGGAGGTCTTAGAATCTAACGGATCGAGCTCGATGGCTTCGGTTTGTGGTAGCACTCTCTCCCTAATGGATGCAGGCGTTCCAATTTCTGCACCAGTAGCAGGAATTGCTATGGGCCTCATTAAAGAGGAGGATCAAATCGCTATTCTTACAGATATCCAGGGTTTAGAAGATCACTTTGGGGATATGGATTTCAAAGTGGCTGGAACTATCAAAGGGGTAACTGCTTTACAGATGGATATTAAAATTATGGGTGTATCCAAAGAAATTCTACTGAAAGCTTTAACCCAAGCTAAAGCGGGACGTCTTTTTATCCTCGATAAGATGTTGGCTGTCATAGACAAGTCACGTCCACAACTTTCGACCTATGCACCGAGAATTATCACTGCGACAATTCATCCGGATAAGATTCGCGACGTTATTGGACCTGGCGGGAAGACCATTAAGAAGATAGTTGAGGAAACTGATGTCAAAATCGATATAGAGGATGATGGTCGCGTCTTCATATCTTCAGTTGGCGGTGAGGGTGGAGAGAAGGCCTTGAAAATTATTCAGGCCCTAACCCAGGAAGTAGAAGTGGGTAAAATCTATCAGGGTAAAGTGACAAGGGTTATGGATTTTGGCGCTTTTGTGGAAGTCATCCCAGGAGTTTTGGGACTCACAGGGAAAGAAGGTCTGGTCCATATTTCACAACTGGCCTACGAACGTGTTGAAAAGGTGGAGGATATTGTCAAAGTCGGGGACGAGATTATGGTTAAAGCAACTGCCATCGACAAACAAGGCAGGTTGAATCTATCTCGTAAAGAAGCTATGCCACGTAAGGAAAATCCTACTATTCCAAAACCTTAATGATCAAATCAAATAATAAATAATGATCAGTCTGTGAGTTCTCCCATCCGCATAAATGTTAAGGAAGGGGGGACGCATATGTTCATTAACTTAAAAATCTCGCGACGAATACTCTCGTTTGTCGGGATTTTCTTTCTGTTACTCGCTGGGATTGTTGCAGAGCGTTGGGTTACGGCATCCAATACGCCAGTCTCCGAGCCAATTGAGCAGATCAAGACGGACCAGAAAATCATGGCTTTAACAATTAACGTAGATTGGGGCGAAGAATATCTCCCTGTAATTTTGGACGAATTAGATAAGGGTAAAGCACCTGTAACCTTTTTTGTTACCGGGCGTTGGGCTAAGAAAAACCCTGACTTGTTGAAAGAAGCATTAAACAGAGGCCACCAGATTGAAAACCATGGGTATTCTCATCCACATCCTGATCAGCTGTCTGTAGGGGCCAACCGAGAAGAAATCAAGAAGACAGAAAAAATTATCGAAGAAATTACAGGTAAAAAAACACACTTGTATGCCCCACCCTATGGTGAGAAGGGTGTTTCTGGACTACGAGCTGCTCATGAGCTAGGCTATCGGACGATTCTATGGACATTAGATACGGTAGACTGGCGGTCAGACAGTACACCGGAGATTATTGCCAAACGAATTATTAATCCAGCGATACGGTTTGGAAATAAACCAAATAAGTCCGGTGCTATTGTCTTAATGCATCCTAAAGCAAATACTGTCAAAGCTTTGCCTGTTATTCTCGAACAATTGACCATAGAGGGATATATTTTCCAAACTCTTGATGAGCTAATAACATATGACCAGAGCGGAGATACTACCTCATGACAAATTAAAAGTTGAGGTGGTTAAATGATCAGGCTAAAGTGGACGCAGGCTTGGTGCTGTGTTATTCTTTGTGTCATGTGTATGAGCTTATTGCTGGTGAACCCTGTTTGTGGTGTTCCAGTCAAAAAACTCATTAATAAACCTGTTGTCGTTCCAGTAGGTCCTTCAAGGGTTACTGCTGATGCTGCTGTGCTGATGGATGTGGCAACAGGGGATATTCTCGTTAGCAAACAAGCGCATAAGCGTCGTCCTCCTGCAAGTACCACTAAAATCATGACAGCAATTTTGGGATTTGAGTTAGGTCGACCGGATGAAGTTGTCACCGTCAGTCAGAAAGCCGCAGACGTCGGAGAAGCAACCATATATCTTGACCCAGGAGAAAAGATTACTCTTTATGAACTCATTACGGGGGCTTTGGTCCGCTCTGGCAATGATGCATGTGTTGCGATAGCAGAGCATATCGCAGGAAGTGAAGAACAGTTTATCAAGATTATGAATCGAAAGGCCTTGGCGCTAGGTGCACAAAATACAAATTTCATGAATACCAATGGCCTGCCACGTAAGGAGCATTATTCTACAGCCTATGATCTTGCAGTTATGGCACGGTATGGTTTGCAAATTCCCCAATTTGTCTCAATTACCCGGCTGAAGGAAACAGAAATTCATTTTATTGAGCCGGACGTATTCATGGATGTAAGGAACACGAATAAATTGCTCTGGAATTATCCCTATGCAGATGGTGTAAAAACGGGGACGACAACTGCGGCGGGTAAATGCCTTGTGGCTTCTGCAACTAAGGAAGGACGTCAACTGTTAGTTGTTGTTCTCAATGCACCCGATCGGTTTGGAGACGCTAAGAAACTCTTAGAGTGGGGTTTTCAACACACAGAGACTGTCCGGCTAGCTGACGTCGGACAGGTTATCGCAGAATTTCCTCATGTTACAAAGCCAATCCAAGTATTAACGACAGATCCGCTCGATGTTAGCATTCCAAAGGCTGAACGCGAGAAACTTATAACTCGTATAGAGTGGGAGAAACCTACAAATCTTCCCATTCGAGCAGGGGAACGGTTAGGTCGTTTCGAAGTTTGGTTGGGAGAACAAAGGTTAAATAGCGTTTCTTTAGTTAGTGAAAATGAAGTCGTAGAAAATCGTTCCTTAAAACGATTATTTCCTTTCCTTGTACTACCAGAAAGTATAAACTTGCGTTATATACTGCAAGAAGAATAATTCGTGCGAAGACAGTCAGGTTGCTCCGGAAATCAGTGTCTTCGTCTAAGCATAAGTGCAACTAGGGCTTCCGCCTGCGCCTATGGCTTGGCGCTAGCCAAGTTTTCTAAAAGGAAGTAAGAGGGAGTGAATTATTTGTATAAAAAGACGCTGCTGCCTAACGGAGTTAGGATTATTACGGAAGAAATTGCCCACGTTCGTTCGGCTGCCTTGGGAATATGGGTAGGAGCCGGGTCTCGAGATGAACGGAAAGGGTATGAGGGAATTTCCCACTTTATTGAGCATATGTTTTTCAAAGGAACTGAGCGTCGAAGTGCCCGTGCTTTAGCGGAATCACTTGAAGCGGTTGGCGGGCAGCTGAATGCCTTTACAACCAAAGAATATACTTGTTACTATGCTAAAATACTTGATGTGGATCTGGATCTTGCGATTGATGTATTAAGTGATATGTTTTTCCATTCGCTTTATGATGAGAAGGAAATCGAAAAAGAAAAAAACGTTATAATTGAAGAAATTAAAATGTATGAAGATTCTCCAGATGAGTTAATCCACGATGTCTTTTCAGAACATGTGTGGAATGATCATCCTCTTGGAAAACCAATATTGGGCACAGAAGAGAGCATAGGATCTCTGAGTCGGGATAAAATTATGCAGTTTCTTACAGAACATTATGCTCCTGATAATTTAGTGATTTCAGTCGCGGGAAAGATAAAACATGATGATGTTGTGGCAAAGCTATCTCCTCAATTCGGCACATTTAACCGAGGAGGACGTCGCGTACTTGAGGAAACGCCCATCGGTCAGACGATAGAACATTATCAGAAGAAAGATACGGAACAGATGCATATCATCTTAGGAGTACCAGGTCTAGGCCAGGATGATAAAGATATCTATGCCATGCACATATTTAATAATATTTTAGGTGGAGGATTAAGCTCTCGCTTGTTTCAGGAGATACGAGAACAACGTGGATTGGCTTACTCCGTATACTCTTATCACTCAACCTATGTTGATACAGGGTTATTTGCGATCTATGCAGGAACGAGTCCGAAAAACACCCAAGAAGTCATCGCTTGTATTCTCGAAGAATTAATGGAGTTTAAGCAAAAGGGAATCAGCGCAGAGGAATTAGAAAGAACAAAGGCACAAATTAAGGGCGGATTATATCTTGGCTTAGAAGCAGTAAGCAGCCGGATGAGTCGCCTAGGGAAGACGGAACTAACCTACAACCGGGTACTTTCACCGGAAGAAGTTGTAGAGAAACTTGATAAAGTAACCCTAGAGGATGTTTTGCGCGTTATTGGGCGCCTTTGGCAAAAGGATAAAATAAGTATTATGACACTGGGCCCAGCGGGGCATGAGGTGGTATTATCCGATTTATTGAAGCAAACGGGATGGGAGTAAATAGTGGTTGTTGGTTCGAGGATAGTACGAATAGCTGGACTAAGGTTCAAAGTTTAATATTCGTAATTTATAGTGCAAATGTTCGAACCACGAATATCGAACATGGAAATAGTGTTTGGGGGAATCTTTAGTGTCAAACTCTATTACTGTAAAAATAAAAAAGGTTAGTGACAATACTATTACTCTTCCTGCCTATGAAACGGCTGCCTCAGCGGGGGTTGATCTTTGTGCCGATTTAAAAGGACCATTAACCATAAGTCCTAGGGAGAACGTTAAGATTCCTACAGGGCTAGCTATTGAACTTCCGGGTCCGCATGTCGTCGCATTTGTCTTTGCACGTAGTGGTCTGGCAAGCCGTTATGGAATTGGGCTAACAAATGGTGTAGGAGTGATCGATTCTGATTATCGCGGGGAAATTCAAGTACTGATGCAAAATCTTGGTCACCAACCCGTTATAGTCAATCCTGGAGATAGAATAGCCCAAATGGTTTTTATGCCTATTTTCAAGGTGGTTTTTGAAGAAGTCGCAGAACTGCAAGAAACCGCTAGAGGAACAGGGGGGTTTGGTTCCACGGGAATCTAATTGGCTTTGTAAACCAGAAGGTTAGATTAAAATCCTTCTTGTTTTTGTTCTAAGGAAGTTTGTCTGTTCATAAACTCCCCATAGGGGGAGTGAAAATGCAAGCCCTTGGGGTTATGCTCCTGATTATCGGTATTGTGATTTCAGTACGCGAACGAAAGTATAGGATGATGTGGCGATCATCTCAGTCTTCATCAAACCTGCTGGCAACGGCCTTAAGCCAATTAGTTGGTACGGCAGGGGGAATTTACCTTTCGTTGGAACTCTTGTTTTCCTTCTTGAAGATACCGGAAGATTGGTGGAGTAACTCAAATTTTTTCGTTGAGCCACTTGCCGTTATTTCTTTACTATTGGCCATTTTACAACCATTCGGATTGAAAGCCTGGATAAGATTGCGGAAATAGGGGAGAGAATAAGATGCTTCTAAGTGATCTCGCTGGGAAAGAAATTATTAATCTCTATGATGGAGCAAAATTGGGATTGGTGGGGGATGCAGATCTTGATATTTCTTTGAACGGATCTGTTGAAGCGATCATTCTGACTTCTCGAGGAGGGTTTTCAGGTTTTTGGGGTTCCAAAGGGGATCGAGAACGTGAACTTTTGGTGATCCCTTGGCAAACAGTTAAAAAAGTTGGATCTGAGGTCATTATCGTAGATTTAAAGAATAGATCGGATAGAAATCGCTGAAAATCAAATTTGACAGAGGGCGGGATACCCAATAAAATGAATGGAAAAGCTTTAACCCCGGATTGCGTTTTGGCAACGGGGTTTTTGCCTTATCATCACAGGAGGGGTTTCGTTGAAGAAAATTCGTGTTTTTGTGGCTGGAGCAAGTGGAAAGATGGGTCAAGAAGTAATCCGCTCGATTTTGAAAGAAGATGATTTCCTTTTAGTGGGAGCTTCAGATACGCGACATCAAGGAATGGATGTTGGATTTGTTGTTGGTGCTTCGAGAGTGGGTATCGATATTACGGGTCCAGTAGATATAGAAATCTTGCATTCCTCGCGAGCGGATGTCCTAGTTGATTTTACGAATCCCCAATCGGTTTTGAAAAATTCGAAAACAGCTATTATGGCTGGAGTGGTTCCCGTTATCGGAACAACCGGGTTAGACGAAGCTGAGATAGGTGAAATTCGTACCCTCGTAGAAAAGGAAGAAGTGGGTGCGTTTTTGGCACCAAATTTCTCTATAGGAGCAATTATGATGATGCGGTTTGCCAGAGAAGCCGCAAAGTACTTTCCTCATGTTGATATTATCGAGATGCACCATGATCAAAAATTGGATGCCCCATCGGGTACTGCCTTAAAAACGGCGGAAGGGATTTTAGAAGTCCGTGAACCTATGGTCCAAGGACACCCGAATGAGTACGAAAAAATCACTGGAGCTCGAGGTGCTGACCTTGGCGGAATTCATATTCACTCTGTGCGTTTGCCGGGTTTAATTGCACATCAAGAAGTTTTATTTGGAGGACTAGGTCAAGCTTTAACGATTAGACATGATGCATTCTCCAGAGAGACCTATATGCCTGGAGTTATACTAAGTATACGCAAATCCTTAGGGCTGACTGAACTCGTAATAGGGCTCGATAATTTCCTTGATTAGATGATTTTCAGCGTAACCGCAGCCTGCATACCCTCATATAATAGATAGTAGTCATGGGACACTGTCTCAAAGGGGGCATATAAATGAGTGCGGGTTTAAAAGGAATTCGTTTTGCTGTAATTGGAGGAGATGATCGAGAGCTTTATTTAATATCCGAACTTCAAAAACAAGGAGCCTACATAGTCGGGGTCGGATTCGAAAAGGCTTCTCCTATCTCGGGAATGACGCTTGCGCCATCTCTGGAAGACGCTGTTGGTCAAGTGGATGTGTTGCTTTTTCCAATGTTCGGCACAGATGAACGTGGGGTTGTCAAAGCTAAATATTCAAATTCACCCATTATTTTAAACAAGAAGGTGCTTGAATCTATTCCAGCACGCGTGCCACTGGTCATTGGCTTTGCACGGCCAGCTTTAAAGTCAGTAGCAGATAATCTGGAAATTCAATTGGTAGAAACGGCAAAGCTTAATGAACTTGCGATCCTTAATTCTATACCATCGGCAGAAGGAGCCATTCAAATGGCGATGGAGGCTACAACGATTACAATTCACGGTAGTCAAAGCTTTGTCATAGGATTAGGGCGCTGTGGTTGGACTCTGTCTCGCATGTTACAGGGAATTGGTGCACATGTCACTGGGGTTGCTAGAAAGTCCTCGGACTTAGCACGCGCTGCAGAGATGGGACTTCGTGCAGTACATTTTGCAGATCTTGAGGATGAGATTGGTTGTGCGGAAATTATTTTCAACACGGTTCCTCATCCAATATTAGATCGCAAGATGTTAGAAAAGGTTGCGCGAGATGCAGTAATCCTAGACTTGGCGTCGATTCCGGGTGGGACAGATTTTGAATATGCACAGATGCTGGGTATCAAAGCTCTTTTAGCTCCAGGTCTCCCTGGTATTGTTGCTCCGAAAACGGCTGGACGAATTCTTGCTCATATTTATCCGCAACTTATTCTTCGTCACTTGACCACAGTGAACACTACTTGTAAAGTGGAGGTGTGAAGGGATGAAGTTTGAGGGGTTAAAAATCGGGTTTGCTATTACGGGATCACACTGTACATTACATGAAACTATAAAAGTCATGAAACGTTTAATTGTTGAAGGAGCAGAATTGACGCCAATCATTTCCTATTCCGTTGATAGCATAGACACACGATTTGGAAAAGCAGAAGAATGGAAGCAACAATTTCAGGAGATTACCGGAAAGGAATTAATTCATACAATTCCTGGAGCGGAGCCCGTTGGGCCTAAAAAGATGTTTGATTGTGTAGTCGTTGCTCCATGTACAGGAAATACCTTAGCAAAACTAGCTAACGGAATTATTGATACACCAGTGCTCATGGCGGTGAAATCCCATCTTCGAAATCAGAGACCTGTGGTTTTGGCAATTTCGACTAACGATGGGCTTGGGTTAAATGCTCGAAATATCGGAACCTTACTCATTGCCAAAAATATTTACTTGGTACCGTTTGGTCAAGATAATCCGGGCGTTAAGGCGAATTCTTTAGTGGCACATATGGAGCGAGTTCCAGACACAATCCTCATGGCGTGTGAGGGAAAACAAATTCAACCTGTACTGGTAGATTATCGGTAAAGTGTAATCGCTCACAACACAAGGTGCCTTGCTATTTAGTAGGGCACCCCTACCTGGTCTGATTCCAAATAAAAGTAAGGAGGAACATAAGTAATGTCTAATGTAGCAATTGTTGGCGCCACTGGTGCAGTAGGACAGGAGTTTCTTAAAATTCTTGCCGAGAGGAAGTTTCCAGTTAATGAACTGAGGTTGTTAGCATCAAAACGTTCTGCAGGAAAATACATTTCATGGCAGGGTCAAGAACTGGAGGTTCAGGAGACGACTCACGAGAGTTTTAAGGGGATAGACATTGCGCTCTTTGCTGGTGGATCAGCGAGTACAGAATATGCCCGTTCTGCGGTAGACAGTGGGGCGGTGGTGATTGATAACAGTAGCGCTTTTCGACTTGACCCAGAAGTGCCGCTTGTAGTGCCTGAAGTTAATCCGGAAGATGTACAATGGCATAAGGGGATTATTGCCAACCCTAATTGTTCGACGATAATTATGGTAGTTGCACTTAAGCCAATTTATGATTTAGCGGGAATCCGTCGCGTCGTAGTTTCCACTTATCAAGCCGTTTCTGGAGCTGGGCGGGAAGGCATTGAAGAATTAGGAGAACAGGTTAAGGCTTGGTCTCAAAGCGAGGAACTTATTTCTAATGTTTTTCCCCATCAAATTGCTTTTAACCTTGTTCCGCGTATCGATGTCTTTCAAGAGGGTGACTATACCAAAGAAGAGTGGAAGATGGTCAAAGAAACTCAAAAGATTTTCCACGTTCCGAGTATGGCCATTACGGCGACAACGGTTCGGGTGCCAGTTTTCCGAAGTCACTCAGAATCCATCAATGTGGAGACAGATAGGTCAGTCAGTGTTTCAGAAATACGGGAGGCCTTAAGCAAGGCTCCGGGTATCATAGTGATTGACGATCCTAGTAAAGACCTCTATCCCATGCCATGGTTTAGCTCTGATAAAGACGAAGTCTATGTGGGACGCTTGCGCAAAGACTTCTCCATTGCTCAGGGGTTCAACTTGTGGGTGGTAGGAGATCAAATCCGTAAGGGCGCAGCAACAAATGCCGTTCAAATCGCTGAGCTACTACTGTAATCGTGGTTCGTAGTTCGTGGATCGAGGTTCGATATTTGGAGTTAGTGTTTGAGGACCAAGTATAAAGATAAAGGCGAAATACGTAGTTCGATGTTTTTTATGCGTGGTTGGATAGGGGTACTAAGGCATGGAATCCGAGGATCCAAAGAACAAGATTGATCGAGAGGCGTTATTTGAAGTCCGTTAAAGTTCTAATGGTTAAAAAGATAGTTTGGAGTTCGCGGTTTGAACCACGAATATCGAGCATCGTGCATCGAAAAGGGGGGATGGGAGTTGCGTATCCTAGTACAGAAGTATGGTGGTACCTCCCTAGCTACAGAAGAGCGGAGAGCTCAGGTTGCTTCAAAAGTTTTGGAGGCTGTTCATAATGGATATTCTCCAGTAATTGTGGTTTCAGCCATTGGTCGTTCCGGGGATCCCTACGCTACGGATACGTTTATAAGTATGGTTAAAGAAATTCATCCTGACTTACCAAAACGTGAATTAGATCTTCTGATGAGTTGTGGAGAAGTAATTTCAGGGACTGTCTTGGTAAGCACGTTAAATAGCCTTGGTATTAAAGCTGTCCTATTGACAGGAGGGCAAGCAGGAATTATTACTAATAATGATTTTGGAGATGCCCGAATTGTACGAGTGGAGCCAGGTGGAATACTTGAGCAACTTGCACAAAAAAATGTGGTTGTCGTGACTGGGTTCCAAGGAGTAACAGAAGGCGGTCAGATTACAACCCTTGGACGTGGAGGAAGCGATACTACGGCTTCAGCACTAGGAGTTGCCCTCGATGCGGAAGCGATTGATATTTATACGGATGTCGAAGGGATCATGACTGCAGATCCTAGAATTGTAGAAAATGCGCGAATCTTAGACACAGTCACTTATAATGAAATATGTCAATTGGCTTATCAAGGAGCTAAAGTAATTCACCCACGTGCTGTGGAAATCGCGATGCAACGGAATATTCCACTGAGAATAAAATCAACCTTTTCAGAAGCCCTGGGGACATTAGTTACTAACATGCATCCCGATCGAAATATAGGAACGGATATTACCACTGACCGAATCATTGCAGGAATTGCACATACACCAAATGTCACGCAACTTCGGGTATTAACTGTAGATGTAGCCAACAAACATCTTACGGATAAGCGGATTTTCAAGGCAATGGCACTGGCTGACATAAGCGTAGATTTTATCAGTGTGCAACCTGAAGCAGTGCTTTATACCGTTTCGGATGAAGTTGCTGCTAAAGCTGTACAAATACTACAAAATATGGACTTTGAACCAGGGGTTGTTCCCAGTTGTGCAAAAGTATCCATTGTAGGGGCCGGAATTGCAGGCGTTCCTGGTGTCATGGCGGATATGGTGGAAGCGCTCTCGGATGCTGGTGTAACCATCTTGCAATCGGCCGATTCACATACAACAATTTGGGTACTAGTTCATCAGGAGGACATGGTGACAGCAGTGCAAGCCTTACACAAAAAGTTTCTGTTACACATATAAGTAGACAAAGATTGATGTGGGAAGAAAGGATGAGAAAGATGTCTTTTGGTAGAATCTTAACTGCTATGGTAACTCCCATGAATGAAGCGTTGGAGGTGGATTATCAAGAGGCCGTACACTTAGCTCAGTATTTAATCGACCACGGATCCGATGGGGTTGTAGTATGTGGAACGACAGGAGAATCTCCGACAGTAACAGATAAGGAAAAAGTTGAGCTTTTCAAGGCAGTTAAAGGGGCTTTAGGTTCAAAAGGAACTGTGATCGCAGGAATCGGGTCTAATTCTACTAATTCCAGTATTTCCCTTGCCCGTCTGGCAGCGACAACGGGTGTAGACGGATTAATGGCAGTTGTACCTTATTACAATAAACCTTCTCAAGAGGGCATGTATCAGCATTTTAAAGTGATCGCAGAGGCGACACCATTACCGTTAATGCTATATAATGTACCCGGTAGGACATCGGCTAATCTAATGCCTGAGACGGTAAAAAGATTAGCAGAAATTCCAAACATAGTCGCCCTAAAAGAAGCAGCAGGTTCCATAGATCAGGTAAGTGAGCTAAAAAGGTTGTTACCGCCTGAGTTTAACGTTTACAGCGGAGACGACTCTATGACTTTACCAATGCTGGCTTTAGGATGTAGCGGAATTGTTAGCGTAGCAGCCCATGTCATTGGAGACGAGATGAAAGCAATGGTGAATGCATGGTTTGCTGGGGATACGGACAGGGCTACAAAATGGCATCTTGAGCTCTTTCCAGTGTTCAAAGGTATATTTGTAACGTCAAATCCAGTTCCCATTAAAGCACTCATGAATATGATTGGCATTAAAGTCGGCGGAGTTCGGTTGCCATTGGTTGATGCTACAAACGAGGAAATTAAATATCTCAAAAAGTTGATAAAAGATTTTCATAAGATAGAAGTAAGCAGCTCAAACAATCAAGCACAGGTCTATTCTGAATTGAAGGTAGCCTCTGAAAAACCAGGTCATCCAATTGTTTAAGAGCCACATCAAAATGTAGAACTAACATGGAACTAGGTCACGATAATAGATGCTAAGTAAGCATTGGTAATCTAAACTCAGAAATAGCAAAATTAAACCTCTGCCAGTAAAGCAGAGGTTTAATTTTATACTATATGTATCCGGCCGGCATAATCCTTCTTGCCGTCCTGCAAGAATGCTAATTCGTGCGAAGACAGTGTCTACAAGAAGGTTAATTCGTGAAAAGACAGTGTCTTCGTGTGTATGTGGGCGGCAGTTTTTGAAACATTGGGTACATGAGTAATTTATCCAATCGTAAGACTCCCACTTCTACAAGTGGGAGTGGTACCCCCGGCTCCGCTTCGGTGGGGGTAGAGTCCATCCTTCGCCGCTGAGTGTACCTTTTGGGATCAGTGGCTTCGGCGATACTCTCCACAGGAGACTATCGTCACCGAAGACTCGATGTTCAACTTTAGTTGAACGAGTTCACTTAAGCTGTTAATCTAAAGTAAACTTCCATCCACAATAGAATTCTTCAGGATGGGGATCTGGTGGACAAGCAAGGCAAGATGTCTTAATCCGTGGGTCAATTGTAGTTGCGAAAAAAGAGTACTCAACCTCACCTACATGTTTACAAGGATGGTCAGGAAGATTCTTTCGTTTCCTAGCAGATTGTACACGGCAATCCTTCATGTGAAATATCAAAGTATGATCGTCTTGCCTCAAGCACTCTTGCTCATTCAAAAAGGCATAAAGCCGAAATTTCAGTGCTCTTTCCAAGGTGTCAAGCCCACCGTTCTCTGGTAACTTAAGGAACGTCATAATGCGTTTAGCTTCAAGGACAGTAAACCTACGCCATGCTTCAACATCGCGCTCAACAGCTTCTTCGATTCCGCGAGCTTGCTCAATGGCTTGAAACCAAAGCCCATCATGTGCTAACCATCGTTTAGCAAAATCATCTAAAAGTGCAAGAGCTTGTTCAAGGGTAAGATCTGCTTTACTATTTAGCATTTGATTGTATCTCCTTCCTAAGCGTAAAATGGACGACTAGATATAGTATAAATATTTAGAAAGTATTCTCCTTTTATCTGGTAATCCCTGCCTCTAAATAACAAAAGGTCATCACCTTGAAAGATGATGACCTTATTAATAGTAATTACTTAAATCATTTATTTCCGGGTTCGTAAAAAGCACATTCAGCTTCACGGTCCATCAAGCTGGAAGTAACACTGAGGGTCTCAAGCTGACAGTGTCCATCCTCGTTATGACTACATTTGACTGCAGTACAAACAACATTGGTCATGATTTTTACCACCTTTCTAGTACTCGGCCATCCATGGCCACGCTTGGTACCAGTACCAGCCAAGTTTTCTATAACACGTTGATGTTAGAGTTCCCGAATTCTGTAAGTATATACACAGTCTCTGTCAAAATGCATCAACCTGTATGTTATAAGAGAAGATGAAGGAACTTGCCAGTCCTCGTTTTTCGCGATATAATATAGTATCTTTATTGTGCGGCTAGTTTAATAGATGATAATCGAAATACTGACGAACACTGGGCGTCATTGTGTTCGTTAGGTTATTTCGCGTTTTTTTGTTGTCTTTATTTTGGGCTCTGAAAGAAATTATGGCGATGCTCTTAGTTTTTTTAGGCACAATGCGAGAGATAGAATACTACAGGAGGGATTTATTTGCCAAAAGAGCATAAATTACAAATCATTCCATTAGGTGGCCTTGGAGAAATTGGAAAGAACATGACTGTAATCCGCTATGATAATCAGATGGTACTCGTGGATGCCGGATTAGCGTTTCCGGATGAAGACATGCTCGGGATCGATATTGTAATACCCGACTACACATATTTGATTGAACACAAAGAAATGCTTCTGGGCATATTGCTTACGCACGGACATGAAGATCATATTGGTGCATTGCCATATTTATTGAGAGATGTGGATGTGCCTATTTATGGAACACGTTTGACCTTAGGTATCATACAGTCCAAGATGAAAGAGAACAATCTAAATAATATTCAGGCAACGGTTGTACAACCACGCGATGTCATTAAGCTTGGTGTTTTTCGCATTGAGTTTGTTCGTGTTAATCACAGTATACCAGATGCTGTATCGATTGCCATTCATTCACCTCTAGGCACGATCGTTGTGACGGGGGATTATAAATTAGATCATACTCCTGTTTCTGGTGAAATATTAGACATTCATAAATTTTCCGAACTTGGAGATAAAGGGGTTTTGTGTTTACTGTCAGACAGTACGAATGTAGAAAGAACTGGATTCACGCCGTCTGAAAGTCATGTCGGGGAAATGATTGAGGAAGCCTTTCGAAATGCTAAGGATCGAGTCATTCTTGCTAGCTTTGCTTCCAACGTATACCGTCTTCAACAAGCTATCACTTCTGCTGTAAATACTAACCGTAAGGTGGCGGTTGTGGGACGAAGTATGGTGAATATAGTAGGGATTGCCGAGGAACTGGGATATCTAGATATTCCAGAGGGAACCCTAATGGATATTGATGAAATAATTGGCTTACCAGGTAATCAAGCATGTATTCTAACCACAGGAAGTCAGGGTGAACCGATGTCTGCACTGACTCGAATGGCGAACCATGATCATCGACATGTGGCGATTCAACCTGGAGATACTGTGATCATTTCCGCCAGCCCAATTCCAGGTAATGAGAAATCCGTGGCCAAGACGGTGGACCAATTATTTAAACTGGGAGCGAATGTGATCTATGAATCGGCGGAAGGAATGCATGTATCGGGTCACGCTAGCCAAGAAGAGCAAAAGTTAATGCTGAGCATGGTCCGCCCACAGTATTTTATGCCAGTCCACGGGGAGTATCGCATGCTTATCAAACATGCTCAATTGGCAGAACAACTTGGAATTCCACGGGAAAATATTTTTATCACTGAAAATGGAGGAATTGTTGAGTTCACTCGCCATGGGGCAACATTGGGTGGCAAGGTTATGGCTGGTAAAGTCTTGATAGATGGGTTAGGAATCGGAGATGTAGGTAACATCGTGTTACGAGATCGCAAACAACTCTCACAAGACGGCATTCTAATCGTCGTTGTGACGATAAGCCGTTCAAGTGGGGCAATTGTAGCAGGGCCAGATGTTGTGACTCGGGGATTTGTCTATGTTCGTGAGTCGGAGACAATGTTAGACGAGGCTAAACAAAAAGTAAGGCAAACAATGGCGCGTTGTCGAGAGAATCGAATCACAGAATGGGCCGCATTAAAAAACCAGATTCGAGATGCTTTAAGTAAACATTTTTACGAAAAAACACGCCGAAGACCTGTGATTTTACCGATCATTCAAGAAGTTGAATAGTATATAGCATATTAAGTGTATTATTGGAACTGGTCTGAGGAACTTTGTAAACTTTTGATTGGCTCTTGACCGTGTAGAGCTTATGTGTTATTGTAAATTAAATTGAATAGTGAGCAATTGATTTTTCTTTATTGAGAAATCATAACAGGGAAGCCGGTGTGAATCCGGCGCGGTCCCGCCACTGTAACGGGGAGTTTTTGCCACATCCACTGAGGAAACTTGGGAAGGAGGCAATAAACGAGGAACCTAAGCCAGGAAACCTGATTGCTTATATGCTTTACTCACGATGAATGAGTGGCAGGAATTTGTTAATTCAGCCCTTCATAATAATGGAGGGCTTTTATATATTATTTAATGTACATATTAGTTTCTCGAGGGAAACTAACCTTCAGGGTAAATGTCTTGTTAAGCGGGATCTGCTTTCAAAAATGCGAATGCGACTTGAAAGCGGAAGAGAACGCATCGTGCGAGATAACTGGTACATTGCTGTCTTTAGGATAAGTGATGTTAGGTTGTCTCGTTATTTTTTTTAATATGAAGGAGGAGAAAATGATAGAGTTGAGTAGGCGTTTAAGTGAAAGGAGTTGTTTCAATCTAATGGAGATTGGTAAGTTGAAAAGAACGGGATTATTTTTAGTTTATGTTTTTGCAGTTTATATGGTGTTTCCAGATAATGTTTATGCGATGCACATCATGGAAGGATTTTTACCTTTTAATTGGGCAGCCTTCTGGTGGATCGCCATGGTTCCTTTTGTTATCGCCGGAGTACGTTCTATTCGAAAAACAGTGAAGCTTCATCCTAATTTAAAGATGCTGCTTGGTATGGCAGGAGCGTTTGCTTTTGTTCTTTCTGCCTTAAAAATTCCGTCCGTAACGGGTAGTTGTTCCCACCCTACAGGAGTAGGTTTAGGCACCATGCTGTTTGGTCCTACGGCTATGACGGTTTTGGGGATGATTGTCTTAATCTTCCAAGCGCTTTTGTTGGCTCATGGCGGAATAACAACCTTAGGAGCAAATACGTTTTCTATGGGAGTTGTTGGTCCATTAGTCGCTTACGGTATCTATAAAGGGCTAAAGAAATTGGGTGCTCCCCAATGGCTCTCTATTTTTATGGCGGCAACCTTAGGGAACCTAATGACCTACGTTACAACCTCCATTCAGTTGGGGCTGGCTTTTCCTGCAGCTACAGGCGGAATAATGGCTTCCATACTTAAATTCATGGGCATTTTTGCTTTTACTCAGGTTCCTTTAGCCATTAGCGAAGGTCTGCTTACAGTCATGGTATTTAATATTCTCAATGCATATAGCAAAAGAGAGTTGCAAGTTTTGACAGCATTTACAGGAAAGGCTATATCTACATTAAAAGGGGGGGTGAAAGCATGAAACTCTTTACCAAGAATATGATAATTTTAGGATTTGTAGTGTTATTAGCAGTTTTCCCCCTTTATTTTGCGAAAGATGCTGAGTTCGGTGGTGCTGATGGTGAGGCATCAGAAGCAATTATGGAACTTAATGCTGATTACACTCCTTGGTTTGAGTCGTTTTGGGAGCCGCCTAGCGGTGAAATTGAATCGTTGCTGTTTGCCTTGCAGGCTGCCCTCGGAAGCGGATTCGTCTTTTATTATTTAGGTTATTCAAGAGGTAAACATAGTTTTAGCAAGAGGGATCAAGCGTGATAGCTATTGATTGTTACGCCTATAGTAATGCTTTAAAAACCGTTCACCCGTTGGAAAAATCCATTTTTGCAATGATGACGATGGTCGTATGTATAACATCTCCAACACTAATCACCCCTCTTATCATCTTAGCTATAATGGCAGGAGGAATAATCTTCAAAGCAGGCATTCCAACTCGAGTCTTTATTAAGCTATTGTTTATTCCTCTCTCGTTTCTCTTGATAAGTGTTTTAACGATTGCTTTCTCAATTTCGACCAACCCTTCAGGATTTTTGTTTGCTCAGAACATTAATGGCTTTACTATAGGAATACGCTATCCTGAACTTGTCAAAGCAGGTCATCTCTTTTCAAAATCTTTAGGAGCTGTATCTTGTCTCTACTTTCTAGCTCTAACCACCCCCATAACTGAATTAATTACAGTACTCCACAAAATAAAGGTCCCTTACATTATCACAGAATTAATGGTGCTTATTTATCGTTTTATCTTTGTCTTTCTGGACACGGCCATTACCATTCGCAGAGCCCAATCATCTCGCTTAGGTTATGTCTCGTTGAAAAGTTCTTATCGTTCTCTAAGTCAGCTCTTCTCTGCACTATTAGGGAAGGTGTTTCTTAAATCTCGAGAACTCTATGATGCCATGTCAGCGCGATGTTATACGGGAGAGATCAAGGTATTGACCAAGAAATATCCCGTTAGGCTAAAAAATTATCTTATTATAATGGTTATTGAGATCCCATTAATCTTATTGAATTTGCTTTGGAGGTAATACATTTGTCGAAGTTTATACTTGAAGCAGTTGATTTAAACTATTCTTATCCAGATGGTACAAATGCTTTACGCAAAGTCAATTTACCGATTAAAAAGGGTGAAAAGTTGGCTATTTTAGGATCAAACGGAGCTGGAAAATCTACGTTATTTATGCAATTTAACGGAATTTATCGTCCGGATTCAGGGTGTATTAAGTACCAGGGAGAAGAAATTTCCTACAAAAACAAGGCGTTGATAGAATTACGTAAGAAAGTGGGAATCGTCTTTCAAGATCCGGATAGTCAGTTGTTTTCCGCGAGCGTTTGGCAGGATATCTCGTTTGGCCCACTTAATCTCGGACTTTCAGAACAAGCAGTAATAAAGAGAGTTGAACAGGCTTTGATAGATACAGAAACCACAGACCTTCAAGATAAGCCCACGCATATGCTAAGTTATGGGCAGAAAAAACGGGTTTCTATTGCGGGCATTCTGGCCATGGAACCAGAAATAATAATTTTTGATGAGCCGACCGCCGGGTTAGACCCTCGTCACGCCCGCGAGTTCATGTTGCTCTTGGATAAGCTAAGTAATCAGGGTAAAACGATGATACTATCCACTCATGATGTTGATTTAGCTTATTCCTGGTCGGACCGAATCGCCATTATGAATAGTGGAGAGATTATTGCTCACGGAGAACCCAGCGAACTATTCAGGCAACCTGAACTTATTGAACGAGCAGATCTAGTACTTCCTTGGCTGATAGAAATGCATTATGAATTAGTAAATAAAGGATGGTTACCTTCGTCTGCCCCTTTGCCGAAAACAAAACAAGATTTGCTGATAAACGTTCCGGCTAAGAGCAATCAGCTATGGAGGTTAGCCTAAATGATTGTACTTATAGGAGAAACAGCGGCAGCGCGAGAGATTTATAAATGCCTTAACGACAAGGGTTTTAAGCTAAAACGCATACAAACGTGGACAGAGAAGACTTACTTACAGACTCCTTCTTTAACCATTGATGCCAGCCCTCCTTCCAGCAGTGGAAAGTTCGCCCCGTTACGCCGATGGTGCGACCAGAGTGGCATTCCTTATCTTAGGTTAGAAAGGCCAGAGACAATAATTCCTGACAGCTTGTTAATCTATGCAGTAAGTAATTGGGAGGAAGCATTGGTCCGTTTAGAACAACGGATCAAATCATTATACCAGAAAAAGGGGCAGCCAGTCACAATCTTTGTAACGACTGGTAGCCACCAATTGGAAGCTATAGTAAATAGCTCCTTTGCCCGGCTTGCTCGTTTTGTCGTCAGGGTTCTTCCGGAAGGACGACTAGTGCAAAAGTGTCAGGATATGGGTATCCCACCTAGAGATATTATAGCTTTGCAAGGGCCTTTTTCGAAAGAAGTCAACCGAGTGCTATTTAAATTTTATGGAGCAGACATGATTTTGACTCGTGACAGTGGTCCTGCCGGCGGCACAGACACGAAAATATCTGCTGCATTAGATTTAGGATTAGAGATTGTCCTTATCAAAAGAAACAATGCGAACATAGGATTGACTGTGAATAGCGTCCATGAATTGCTAGGTTGGGTAGATGCAAATGTCTCAAAATGTACTTAGACTTATTAATAAAATCACATACTTTGTGGGTTTCTTTCGAAAATACTACTTGTATGGGAATAGTTTCCTGAGGGACTTGCAAAGATAATCGGGGATGTTCAATATTAATGGGTATACTTATTTAAGGCCAATCATCTAATTGTCTGGTGCTGTATATCTAATTCTAGTAAGAAAGTATGAGTTTCAGTTGTATGCTTTCTGGAAGGTCCCTTCTCACCATCCTGCAAGAAGGCCTAATTCGTGCGAAACAGTCTGCAAGACGGACTAATACGTGCGAAGACAGTGTCTTCGTGTGGGCGTCAGCCAAGTTTTCTTTATTCGATAGGGGGTAAGATTATGTTAGATCTTCTCTATAAACGCCGAAGTATTCGGAAGTATAAATCTACAAAGGTTGACGTTGCCACAGTCCAATTGCTTCTAAAAGCGGCGTTATTAAGCCCATCTTCGCGAGGGTTCCAACCATGGCAATTTGTTGTGGTAGATGATCCTGAGATTTTGACTCAATTAGCGTTTGCTAAGAAGGGAGCAGGGTTTTTAAAGGGTGCAGCCTTGGGTATTGTAATCTTGGCGGATCCTGCTATTAGCGATGTTTGGGTGGAGGATACTTCCATTGCAGCAACAATTCTGCATCTAACGTCAGAATCATTAGGATTGGGATCTTGCTGGATCCAAATTAGAGAACGTCAGTCTACGGAAAGTGAAACGGCTGAACAGTATGTGCTAAGGATCTTAGGTATTCCTGAGAACCTAAAGGTAGCATCGATTATTTCCATCGGATACCCTGATGAGTCCAAGTCACCTCATGTGGATGAAGATTTAAGGTTTGACAAGGTTCACATGAATAAGTTTTAGTGAACTCGTTCAACTAAAGTTGAACATCGAGTCTTCGGTGGGGGACTCTACCCCCACCGAAGCAGAATAAGGTGTACCACTCCCACTTGTGAAGTGGGAGTCTTAGGATTTGGATAAAACTTTAATTTCTTTATATAGAATTTTCATATATGCTTTAAAACGAGTTTAAAACCTCCCTTTATAATCATCTTGTAAGAAGAAACAGGGAGGTCGTTTAGATGAGTAAACTGAAACTTATGTACGATGTAGTATCCACAATGAAAGAGAAGGAGTTTATTAGTGGTACTTTTCAAGCGGAAGTCAAGAAAGATCAACTAAGAGTTGTTAGCTTTTCCGAATGAATTTGAAAAAGAAGTTCAAATGACGACAACAGAATATGGAATAGCCCCTCTGTTTCTACAAAAAGAAGGGGGCGCGATTATAAGCCCCTTCTTATTTATTTACACCAAAGGTTCGCTAAATCGAGGTCGATTTGTGGTACATTCATGGTGAGATTGATTCAATATCTCTAAAAGAGCCTTACAGAGGCGGATAATCCCTTCTCGAATTGTTGTTTCAGAATGGCGACTAAAACAAAGTCTGATCCGGTCTTTCCCTCCGGGATTAACATAAAAAGCATTCCCCGGGACAAAAGTTACTTTCTTTTCCGCTGCTTTAGTGAGCAGAGCCGAGGCTTTCACTCCGGGCGGTAGTTCGCACCATAGGTAATACCCACCTTCAGGTACCGTCCAGGATAAGCTTGGCGGCGCAAACTCCGTTAAAACGGTTACCATGGCATCACGTTGAAGTTTATATTGGTTTCTAACGTTTGTAAGGTGTTCGTCCAGCAGTCCTCGGTTGCAAAATTCGGTCATTACCCATTGAGTCGTTGTGCTGGTATGGAGGTCAACGTGCTGTTTGGCAAGGGATAATTGCTCTAGCACTAGGGGAGGTGCCACACACCAGCCGAGGCGAAGGCCAGGAAAGAGTATTTTAGAGAAAGTTCCCAGATAGATAACATGTCCGTGCTCATCCATAGATTTAAGGGAAGGGAATGGTTGGTTTTCGTAATAAAGTTCGCTATAGGGATCATCTTCTACGATAGGTACATGGTATTGATAGGCCAATTTAAGAAGCTTATGCCGTCTCGCAAGACTCATGGTTGTTCCTGTAGGGTTCTGGAATGTCGGAAGGGTGTAGATGAATTTAGGCCTATGACGGGAGAGAATCTGTTCTAAGACATCTGTTCTTAAGCCTTCCTGATCTAACGGTACAGTAAGAATATGGGCTCCTGATGACTTAAAAACACCTATAGCTCCAAGGAAGGAAGGTTCCTCCATTACGATGTAGTCCCCTGGCTCCAAGAAAATTTTAGTTAGTAGATCAAGTCCCTGCTGAGAACCTGATGTCACTAAAATAGATTGGGCTTGATTGTTTATGCCTCTCTGACTAAGCCAATCCGCAATGTATTGGCGCAGAGGATAATGTCCAATGGTAGGTCCGTATTCGAAGGCCTGCCAATTGCCAGGGCTCATTACTTCCTTGCTTATTTCACTGAATTCCTTCAGTGGATAGTATTCGCCTGCTGGAGATCCCAAAGCAAAAGAAATCTGATCCTCCTCACCGATCTCATCCAATATTGATGCCAATACCGGATTATGCATCCGTTCAGATTGTCTGGTATAAAAATTCTGCCAAGATATTGGCTGAACTGGAGCCTGTAGTGTCCTTGGTTCGTTGGCATGAGAATGGTCTGTAAACTGAGGGGGACTTACGATGGTTCCTTTTCCTACGTGTGGCTGAATTAATCCATCTGCTACCAGCTCATGGTAGGCATTGACCACAGTGGTGCGATTGACTCCTAACGTAGTTGCAAGCTTTCGCTCAGGGGGGAGGCGAAAACCGGGAGGAAGTTCCTTAGCTAGGATGAGTTGACGAATCTGGCTCCTAATTTGTAAGTAAAGCGGCATCTTTATGGAACGGTCTAAGTGCAGTTTCATGATGGCTTTGGCAGGAAACCACTATCCCTTTAAGGTATCGGAGGAACGCCGTACACATACCCTAACCTGCCATCCTCCTCTCGGTTAATAGACTTTTTCTTCTTCAATTAATTTGAAAGATTTGCAACTGACATGATATCAAAGAAACCACTATTTCCTCTTCCGAAGATGTAGTACAAGTTACCTTGGTATTGAATCATATCTAACAGGATGTTCGAGCCCAAGGTTGGGTTCAATTTCTAATTTAGCGTTCGGGCAGTGAGCCTCGCGCCTCGCAGTTATAGTATATTGGCTAAAAGTTTAATTCCCTGTTTTATTTGCAGTGGAGTAGGGTTGGAAAAATTTAATCTCATGCTACTGTAGCTTCCTCCATCCACAAAAAAATGCGCTCCCGGAACATAGGCTACATTACCAGCCAAGGCAGAGGGCAGGAGGTTTACAGTGTCATATTGTTCTGGTAGGGTCAGCCAAATAAACATACCCCCAGTGGGCTCAGTCCAGATGGCCTGATTGGAGAAGTTCTCCTTGAGTTCGGCGAGCATAATATCTCTACGTTCTTTATAAGATTGTCGAATCGTTTCGATGTGTTCATTTGCGTTAAAATGCGTTAGGTAGTAGTGGGTAGCCCTTTGTAAGAGAGTGCTGGTGTGTAAATCAGTCCCTTGTTTTGCCGCCAAGAGTTTGGCTATCAAACTCTTTCCGGCAACGACCCAGCCGAGTCGAAGCCCGGGGGCAAGGGTTTTAGAAAAGGTGCCAAGGTAAATCACCTCGTCTTCGGTAGAGAAAGACCTGATAGGAGGCAGCGCAGGACCGTCATAGCGGAGTTCACCGTAGGGATCATCCTCTATTACGGGGACACCGTACTTGCTTGCTATGCGGAGAACCGTTTTTCGTTCTTCAATCGTAAGGGTGGTGCCGGTTGGATTCTGATAAGTGGGAGCAAGGTAAATGATTTTGGGACGGTTCAGCTTTATAGTTAATTCGAGAGCAATGTCATCAATTCCTGCCTCATTAGTAGGGATGGCCTCGAAATTGGCCTGGTAACTTCGAAAGGTTTGGATGGCTCCGAGATAACTTGGATTCTGCAGGAGCACTAAATCATCAGGATTAATAAATAGCTTTGCTATGAGATCCAATCCTTGTTGTGAGCCGTTTGTAAGAAAAATGTTGTCTGCATCAGTCTGGATCCCCTTAGAGTGCATTTGGGCGGATAGCTCTTCACGTAAGGGCAAATATCCCTCGGTAGTTCCGTATTGGAGGACAGAAGGGTCACCTGCCCCGAGAACTTGTGCATAAGATTCCCTGATTTCGGAGAGTGGAAACAACTCTGGGGCCGGAAGACCGCCAGCAAAAGAAATGACATGCGATTGTTCAGCGACTTTTAGAAGTTCGCGAATCGCTGAATTTTTCATGTAGTTAACTCTTTCAGCATAGATATGTCGCATACTACGTTCCCCCTGTCAAGTTTTAGGCTAATTATATGGGGGGGATTCCCATCTTACAACATCCAATTGGTTGGTACATTTTAGCATCCAATTAGATAGACAATGTCAGGTAGATTAATCAAACTTGATAGAGGATGGTTTGAAAAAATAGATATTAAAGCCCTTCATGTTTCAAGAATGAACATGGAGGGCTTTCGTGTTATATGATTTAACCAAATACACCACTTTCCAAAGATATCCATATGATGTACTAAAACATTTCAGGATGTTCAGGTAAAATAATGAAATTGGGAGGTGAGCGGGTGTATTCGAAAACAAGTCTTAATCATGTGCACAGTTATTTATATTTGACTTCGGTTGAAGAACAACACAATCATACAATGGCAGGGACTACTAGTCTGGGGATAGCGCAGGGTGTCTCTCATGTTCACTGTTTTAAAGGGAGCACTTCACGCGACAAAGGACATGTTCATTACTATTCTGACATGACAGGCCCGGCTGTTTATCTTGCTGATGGTTCTCATGTGCATTGTCAAAGAGGTGTAACAGCGATTGCACAGTATCATGTACACTCTTATTGTAGCAGTGATTATCCATCTTTTTAATCAAGTTTAAATTATTGGCGTAATTCATAGAGATAGGAACAAAAAGGACGTGAAACAGGTGGCGTGTTCCTCGTCCTTTATTCAGAGTAATGCCATTTCGGTATGAGCAATTATGTTATTGCACAGTTAAGATATTATGCTGTAGTAAAAGTATAGTTCAAGTGAACTCGTCCAGCTAAAGCTGAACATCGAGTCTTCGGTGGGGGACTCTACCTCCTTCGCCGCTAAGTGTTTCTATTGGGAAGGCGGCTCGGCGATACTCTCCACTGGAGACTATCGTCACCGAAGCAGGGTACGGGGGCCCACTCCCACTTGAAGAAGTGGGAGTCTT
>Ga0209347_1002301_pt1 | contig 25779 bp, 19 predicted proteins | sample AutmiccommuBRH23_FD_187382 | JGI IMG/M metagenome (GOLD analysis project Ga0209347, IMG submission 187382) | Deep subsurface microbial communities from Mt. Terri, Switzerland - Autotrophic microbial communities BRH/23 (SPAdes) (version 2) | ecosystem: Environmental > Aquatic > Deep subsurface >...
GCCGTCGCCGGACGTCACGGACGGCTCATGATCGGCACGCTTCTGTTAGCCGGCATCGCGCTCGGCGCGCTTGCGGGCGCCCTGACGGGCCTGCTCGCATACGCCAGCGACGACCGCGAGCTTCGCGATCTGACGCTGTGGTCAATGGGCAGCCTCGGCGGCGCGAGCTGGCCGAAGGTGATCGCGGTTCTGCCGTTTGCGGCGCTGGTGCTGTTCATGGCGCCGCGACTGGTGCGCGCGCTCAACGGTTTTCTGCTGGGCGAATCGGAAGCCTTCCACCTGGGCGTCGCCGTGGAGAAGACCAAGCGCAGCGTCATCGTCGCCACGGCAGCTTCCGTGGGCGCTGCCGTTGCGGTTGCCGGCGTCATCGGCTTCGTCGGCATCGTGGTTCCGCACATCGTGCGCATTCTTGCCGGTCCCGATCACCGCATCGTGCTGCCCGGAAGCGCCGTTCTCGGCGCGGCCCTCGTGCTGATCGCCGACATCATCGCCCGCATGGTCGTGCGCCCCGCCGAGCTTCCCATCGGCATCGTCATGGCCGCGATCGGCGCGCCTGTGTTCCTGCACCTGGTCTTGAAGCGCGGCATCGGCGGGATGGAGTAGGCGATGATCGAAGCCCGCAAAGCAGCCTACGCAATCAGAGGCAAGCATCTCCTCTCCGAAGCGAGCCTGACGCTGCAGCCGGGCTCTGTGGTCGGCCTCATCGGACCCAATGGCGCGGGCAAGTCGACGCTACTGCGTCTGCTGACGGGCGAGCTCAAGCCGACATCGGGCGAGATCCTGATCGACGGGCGCAAGATGAGCTCGCTGGCGCCGGGCGAGCTTTCGCGCCGCCGCGCGGTCGTCGCTCAATCGACGCCGCTGTCGTTTCCGTTCACGGTTCTGGAGGTAGTGCTGCTTGGCGTCACCGTGCCCGGCTTCGGGATCTCGCGACCCGGCGCGCAGGCCGCAGCCCTCGACGCGCTACGCACCGTCGGGCTCGGGCGCTTCGAGGACCGCCTCTATACCGAGCTGTCGGGCGGCGAGCGCCAGCGCGTTCACATTGCTCGCGCGCTCTGTCAGCTCGCGACCGCCAAGCGGCCTTACGGCGAGACGGCCGCGCTGCTGCTCGACGAGCCGACCTCGAGCCTCGATCTCGCGCACCAGGGCATGGTGCTGGGCGAGGCGCGGCGGCAGGCGCGCATGGGCCGCGCCGTGCTGGCGATCCTGCACGATCTCAATCTGGCTGCCCTTTATGCCGACGTCGTCGTGCTGTTGAGCGCCGGCCGCATCGTTGCCATGGGAACGGCGGCCGAGGTCATGCGCGACGATCTCTTATCCGAGGTCTACGGCTGCGAGCTGCGCACCAACGTGACGCCGGCCAACGGTGCACCGTTCGTGCTGCCGAGCGCACCCGCGATGCATGCCTAGCCACCACTGCTGCCCGTCTTCATCTGCGCGCGCATCCAACGCTCCAGCACGGCCACGACGTGCGCCTTCTCCGTTTCGTCGAGAGGTCGTCCCTGCGGGATCCGGTGCCATTTAGCGAGGCACCCGCGGCAGCAGGTAGCCGTTGCGTGCTGGGCGACGAACACGGGATGACCGCGAAACGGCGTCTGCTTGCCGTCGTTGCGCGGCTCGGCCGCGGCAAGCCGTCTCTCGACAAAGTCGCGCGCATGCGACAGCACCACCGGCCAGCCCTTCGCCGCAAGGTAGGCGCGCTCGGCCGGCCGCAGCCGGAAGCGCCGACGGAAGTCGGATTTCGCCAACCCCGCAAAGAGATCGTCCAAGTCGCGTATCGGCGTCTGCATGGCAGTGGCGAATCCCGTGCCGCTGGCCATGAGTCTCGGGCTCGAGACGCAACTTGGCAACCCGTCACCTCGGGAACAGACGGCCCGTGGCCAGCGCCCCTATAGAGACGGTGCTCATATTTCTCAGCGAGGACACACTCCGATGAACCATACGGTCACCGTCAACGTGGACGTCGCCACCCTGCGCCAGCTCGACGACCTGCGCCGCGCAAGCCCCACGGTTCCCTCCCGCGCCCAGATCATCACCCGTCTCATCTGGGACGCGCACGCCAAGATTCCCGCCAAGGAACTGGCCCTCCAGGACTGAGGCAAAGTCGCAGGCAACGCGCTTCTCGTTCGCGGTATACTCTCGGCCAATCAGACCGCCGGGAGGAGAGAATGCGAAGCGTGCTCGTGACCGCGATTGCAGCGATGGCCCTGGCTGCGGGGCAGGCCGCCGCCAACGATTCCTCGGCCGAACTCGCGACCGGCGGTCTCGTACTGACGAAGAACGACGCCGTGCGCATGCAGAGCGAGGACCTTTTCATCTCCGCCAAGGAGATCAAGGTCCGCTATCGCTTCCTGAATACGTCATCAAAGGACGTGACGACGCTCGTCGCCTTCCCGATGCCGGACGTCTCAATCGAGTTTCCCGACGAAATTCTCGCGCTGCCGACGGAGGATCCCAAGAACCTGCTTGGCTTCAAGACGCTCGTCGACGGCAAGCCCGTTACGACCCAGATCGAGCAGAAGGTCGTCAAGGACGGCGTCGACCGTACCGACGTTTTGAAGAAGCTGAACGTCCCGCTGGCGCCGCACTTGTATTCGACCAGCCAGGCGCTCGACCGGCTGCCGAAATCTGCCTGGCAGGAGCTGATCGGCATGAAGCTCGCCGAGGTCGAGGAGTACAGCATCGGCCAGGGCATGGAGCAGCATCTGTCGCCGCGCTGGACGCTGAAGACGACCTACTCCTGGGAGCAGACATTTCCTGCGGGCAAGGAGATCGTCATCGAGCACAGCTACAAGCCGAGCGTCGGAGTCACGGTGCAGACCTCGATCGGCGAATTGGATGCCATGGTCGAGGACTGGTTTCGCGACTACGCCAACAAATACTGCATCGACGGCGATTTCCTGAGCGCCGTCGTGCGTGCCAAGAAGAAGGCGGGCACCGAGTACGGCGCACCGTTCTCCGAGGAGCGCATCTCCTACGTATTGAAGACCGGCGCCAACTGGGCGGGCCCGATCGGCCATTTTCGTCTCGTGGTCGACAAGGGCGCGCCGGGCAATCTGGTGAGCTTTTGCGGCGAGGGCGTAAAGAAGATCAGCGCTACCGAGTTCGAGATGAAGAAGACCGATTTCGTACCCGAGCACGATCTCAACATCTTGATCCTGAAGCGGCTGCCCAATCAGTAGGGCACATGCCGGGCTCTTGGGCCGGCATCAGGGCTTGATCACGACGCCCCAGGGCAGGCGCCCGACCGGCACCGACTTCACCGCCTTGAGGGCCGGCACGTCGATGATGGTCAGGTCGTTGGTGAGACCGTTGGCGGTATAGAGCTTGGTGCCATCCGGCGACAGCGCCATGTGCCACGGCCGCTGACCGATAAGGATGAAGGCCTTCACCTCGAAGGTCGCTGTATCGACCACCGCCACGCGATTGGCGCGTCCGATGGCGACGAAGGCGAGCTTGCCGTCTTTGGAGAAGACGATGCCCATGGGCTGGATCAGCTCGGGCCTCACGCCGGGAATCTGGAAGCCGAACTTCTTGACGATCTCGAACGTCTTGGGGTCGATGACGGCCACGGTGCCGCCGATCTCGGAGGAGACCCACACGTGCTTGCCGTCGTGGGTGAACGTGGCGACGCGCGGGCGGGTGTCGACCAAGATGTTGGCGACCACCTCGTAGGTCTCGGTGTCGATGATGTGAGCCATGCTGGTGGCTTCCGAAGTCGCGGCGACGAGCTTGTCATCGGGGCTGACCGACATGCCCTCTGGCTCCACGCCGACCTCGATCTCGGCCAGCACCTCGCCCGTTGCCCGCCGAAGCACGGTGACGAAGCCGTCGTCCTCGTTGGCGACGTAGATGCGCTCTCCAGCGTGATCGATGTCGAGGAGCTCCGGGTCGGGGCCCGTGTCCATGGTCCGCGTCACCTCCAGCGTCTCGGTGTCGATGACGTCGAGCCGGTCGTCGTCGCCGACACACACCATAACCTCCTTGAAGTCGGGCGTGATGGCGATGCCGCGGGGCCGCTTGCCGACCTCGATCGTCTTGACGATCTTGAGCGTATCGCTGTCGATGACCGTGACGGTGTTGTCCTTCTCGTTGGAGATGAAGATCTTGCCCGCCCATGCCGGCGCGCAAAGGCACAACAACAACGCGACTGCTGCCGAGACGTGGCGCATCACTCTTCCCCTTTAGTCGAGGTTTTCTTGTCGAGTTGGCACTTCGTTTCGGGCTCGTCGAAACCAAGCGTATCGGTCAGGTACTTGGGATGCAGGAAGCCCGCTTGCGGCGAGATCGAGACCAGCGCCCGCGGGCCTGCGATCAGGATCGGCTGGCGCAACTGCAAGTCCCAATGGCGGAAGTTGAGGCCCTGGCCCTTGAAGCCGGCGACCTCGAACTTGTCGGACAGGATGTAGGCGCGCACGTCGGCTGCGGTGTTCTCGTGCGTGCGCACGACCGCCTCGCCGATGATGCGCACTGCAAGCCAGGCGGTGTAGTCGCGCTCGGTCATGACGCGACCGGTCTTCTTCTCGAAGCGGTTCTGCATCTGCGTGCCGGCGTACTCCTCGAAGGAGCGATGCCAGGCGACGGCCACGAGCCCGTGCGTTCCCGCCACCGGTCGCGGCAGCGCGGTGCGAAACAGCATGTACTCGCCGAAGACGTCCGCCACGTCGGCGACGATGACCACGTCATGCTCGCCGACACCTTGGGTCAGCATCGGCATCTGGGTCTGGATCTGCTGATGGCCCGTATCGGTACGGCGCGAGCCGGCGTCGAACTCATAGACCGTCTCGCCGACGATCTTGGCGCCGAAGCGCGGGGCCGCGCGGCGGATGGCGGCGGCAAAGTCCTGATCCGGCGGTGTCTTGCCAACCACGAGGAACCAGCGGCGCCACTTCTTCCAGGCGAGATATTGCGCCAAGGCATCCGCGCGCATGGCCCAGCTCGGCGCGATGTGGAACACGTTGCCGCGACACTGCTCCTGGCGCAGCCTGTCGTCGCTGGTGCGCACGTCGAAGAAGATCGCATCGCGCGCCTCGGGCAGATCCGAGACCGCGAGCAGGTCGGGCGTTTCCAGATCGGCAACGAACAAGCCATGGCCGGCGGCCAGCAGCTCCTTGGCCTTGGCGACGACGTCGCCGCCCTTGGGAACGACGACCTCCAGCAGCTTGTAGTCCTGCCCGATCAGGCGTCCGGTGCGATTGTCCTCGCCGAGCGCGATGCGCGCGCCCTGGATGCCCTTGTCGGTGACTTTCTTGTCGACGAGCGACAGTGGCGGCGGCTCGTCGTAGTCCTTGCCGAGATAGACGATCGTCGTCGTCAGGACCGGCTTGTCGCCGCTCTTGGGATTGACGGACTGGGGATCGACTGGCTTGGCCTCGCTCGTGGCCACCAAGAGGGCGAGCAATGCGAGGCCCGCGATGCGCATGACGATGGCGGCATGCGCGCGAGAAAGGGCGAAGATGTGTGCGTTTGGGTGCATGTTTTTGCTACGTTATAACCTTTCGGCCAGTTATGCAGCACCCCGCGCCGCCGTCAAATCACGGCTTTGCGCGTTCGAGCCCGATGAAGGCGGAGCTCTCCGGCCGCGCGGCGCGGAGAGCTCCGAATATGTCCTCACCAGTGGCGGCGATCGGCCGGGCCGTTGAAGGTGGTGCGAATCCAGGCGATGATCTTCCACAGGTCCTGGTCGGTCTTGATCAGGTCTCCGAACGCCGGCATCGGACCGACGACGTTCTCGGTGCCCTTGCGGTCGTAGCCTTCCTTCATCAGGTCGTCGGAGCCGAGCGTGACGAGACGGAACAGCGTGTCGTCGTCGTCGCCGTAGACCCAGATCACGTTCGACAAGGGCGGACACATGCCGCCGCCACCGGTGCCGCCATGGCAGCCGTTGCAGCTCTTGCTGAAATAGATCTTCTTGCCTTCGGCGATCGCCTGCTCGTTGTCGGTGTAGGGATTCTTGAGCGTTCCCTTGGGTGAGCTGGCAACGCGCTCGCGCGGCGGCATCGGCGTCGTGAGGTCCGCGCCCCCTGCTGCTGCATCCGCCGGCTTGGCCGTGTCGCTCGCCGCTTCCTTGGGCGCAGCGTCGCCGTCGGCGGCCGCGATGGGCCCGACGTACGCAACGCACGCACCGATCGCGAGAGCGGCAACAGCTTTGATAAGTAGCCTGTTCATAGACGTTCCCTGTGTTGTTTCCCTGCAGTTACTCCACGACGTCGAAAGCGGACGCCTCGAAACGGCATGGCGATTCTGTCGTCGCCTTGCCGCTGCCGGCATGTGGAATCTCGAATGGATGAGTGGTCCCAACCGTCACCGAGTGAGCGTCGGGATCGAGCAAGAAGTCTACGGCGTATGAGGCACCGGAGCTGCCTAACTTGCGAAACTCGGCGCAGGCAAAATACCTACCGTTCTCCCGAGATCTCCCAACCGGCTGGTGAATCGCGACCAGCTCCGATGGGACAATCTTCCCGTCTGCGAGCTTGAGCGGATAGGCGCCGTCGTCCTGGTGCTCGACGATGTGCTCGTGCACGCGGCCCATGACCTGCCACGCCTGCACGCCCGAGACGGCACTGGCGCGCTGCAGCGTCGGCAGCCACCACCACAATAGCGGCGAGCGCGTGATCATCATCCACGACTTGTCGTCGGGCTTGGCGTCCTTGTGCACGCGCACATCCGCGAGCTCGAGGCGCTCGCCGTCGGGCTTGAGCCAGAAGTCGACGGTGTACTGCTTCTTGGGCTCGTCCTTAGCGTGGAAGACGACATCGGGGAACCAGCCGAACTCGGGGAGACCGCGCACGATGCGAATGCGATCAAGGACAAGGGCGAGATCCTCCCCGGTCTTTTGATCGTGCAGCGTGAAGACGCCGTCCTTGGAGCGCTCGGCAATGATGTCGCTCACTAACGCGGTCACGTCGGCTTCCGTGAGAGGCTTGGCCGCGACCGGCTGCAGCAGCACCGAGACGCACAGCGCCAGCGCGGCCCCCGGGACGAGAGCCGAGCGGGCCGACGAGACGGCGCGGCTCATGCCCTGCCCTCGTTGGCGCGCCGAACGCGCATGTGCGTCACCTTACTCATCGTCACGCTAGTTGCTCTTGGTCGTCGAGGTGGCGCTGCCGACGAGCCGCAGCGCCTTGCCGGCAGCCGAGGCTCCGTTCTGCTTGGCGATGTCGGCGGCCGTCTGCCCCAGCTCCGACTTGAGATCCGGGTTCGCCCCCGCCTGCAGCAGCAGGCCGATCATCGGCGCGACGTTGCGTGCGGCCGCGATCATCAGGGCGGTGACGCCTTCCTTGGATTGTGCGTTGACGTCGGCGCCTTCATTGATGAGTGCGCGCGCGATATCGATGGGTCGCGTGCTGCCCGGAAGAAAGATCGAGCCCTCGCCCGGCGAGACCTTGCTCGCGGCGATCATCAAGGGCGTCAGCTTGTCGGGGCCGACGGGCGTGTTGATGTTGGCACCCGCTTCCATGAGCGCCTTTGCGACCTCGAACTCCGACTCCTCGATGGCCATCGCCAGCGGCGGATAGCCATGCGAGCCCGGCTTCTCGATATCGGCGCCGAGGGCGACCAGCTTCTTGACGGTGGGCACATGCTTGCGCAAGGCGGCGTGCACCAGCGGCGTCATGCCGTCGGAGTCGGGAGCGTCGATATCGGCTCCAAGGCCGACGAGCAGCTCGGCGATGTCCGGGCGCCGATTGCGCGAGGCGGTGTGGATCGGCGCATAGCCCTGGTTGTCGAAGGCGTTGATGTCGGCGCCTTTCCCCTTCACCAGCCAGGTGATGCGGTCCTTGTCGCCGGCAAGCGTCGCGTTGGCGAGCTCTTGCGTCAGGTCGGCGCCGTCCTCAAGCCAGTGCTCGACCTTCTCTTTGGTGACGATCTGGTCGGGCGTCGCGGCCTCGGGCTTTGACTTGAAGACGCGGTTCTGCAGCTTGGTGTAAGCGCCGTGCGAGGGCAGATCGCCCTGGATCAGGCAGGTCGAGCAATCCACCAGCGGCACGCCGAAGTCGCGCAGGATCTTCTCGATCTTGTCCTTCGACTCCTCCAGCGCGTACTCCAGCATGTACTTGAGGCGCGCATCCGTCTTGCGCACGCCGGCTGCGAGCTCGTACTCCAGCGGGATCACGTCCTCCCACAGGTTGATCGGCCGCACCGTGAGCGGCTCGCCCTTCATCGTCACCAGCCAGCCCGCGAACGGCCCCCACACCGCGGCAACGTCGAGCTCGCCGTCGAGAACCTGCTTCACCTGGCGCCAGGGCTGGTTCTCCGGCTTCAGGTCGGCGTTGTGGCTCAGGGTGTGAAGCTTGAGGTTCGAGGCGAGGCCCGCGCGCGTCAGCACGCGGCGGATTGCGGACGTCTGGAACACGCCGATCTGCAGGTCCTTGAGGACCGGATCTTTGAAGCTCTTGATGTCGAGGCCACGGTCGTTGCGGTAGGCGAACACGTAGGTCGAGCGATAGATCGGGAACGTGGTCAGCGCCGGCTCGTAGACCGCGGGCAGGTCGAGCAGCACATCGCACATGTTGGTGTCGAACGTCTCGCGCGTAAGACCGCGCTCCAGATACGGACGCCAGAAGTATTCGAGCCGAGCGCCGAGCGCGTCCGCGAGCACCTGCGCAATCTTGTTCTGGTAGCCGTTACGGTCGATGTCGGACAGCGGCATGTTGCCGGGATCGGCACACACGGAGAGCTTGTCGAGGCCCTTCGCCTCGAAGATTTTCTTGGCGGCCCGCTTCGCGGCGGTCTTCTCCGCCGACGTCATCTCGTCGAAGGTTTTTTGCAGATCTCTGGCCGCTTCAGCCGGCGCGCCGAGGAGCGCCATCAAGCCAAGGCCGACGATCACGGATATGGTCGCGCGTTTCACTGGTACGCTCGTTCGATTGACCGCCGCGCGCACGCCAAGCGCTGGCGGATGCGGCAGATATCGCAAGGGCGATGGCGCCCGATGCGAAATGCATCAGGCGCCACCGATCGATGTGTGCGGGCTTACTCGTACACCCGGAAGGTGAAGAGCGTTCCAGCCTGCGGGATCTTGTCGAGGTTCGCCGCCTTGGTCATGGCGGTTGCACCGATCGCACCGAACTTGTCGTTGAGATCGAGCCCTGCGGTCACCGGCACGCCGATCCAGCCGCCGATGCCGGCGAGGATGGAGACGTACTGCTTACCCTTCACCTTGTAGGTGATCGGGTTGCCGATGATGCCCGAGGCCAGCTTGCGGTGCCAAAGCACCTTGCCGGACTTGCGGTCGACGGCGCGGAAATCACCACCGAGCGAGCCGTAGAACATCAGGCCGCCGTCGGTGACCATGGTACCACCCCAGTTCGGATAAGGATCCGGGATCTCCCAGTCGGTCTTGCCGGTCAGGACGTCGAACTTCTTGATCTTGCCGGTCGTGCCAGGCTTCTCGGGATACATGTACACGTTGGCGAACACGTAGACCGTGCCCTGCTGCGTGTGCGTGCGCTCCTGAGGCTCCAGCTCCATGCACCAGTTGTTGGTGGGCATGTAGAACTTGGTCGGATCCTTGGGATCGACCGAGCCCGGCTGCTGGTCCTTGCCGCCCATCGCCGACGGGCAAGCAGACACGTTGCGACCCACCTCGAGAGGCGAATGCTCGCGCACCTTGATCGGACGACCGGTCTTCAGGTCGACCTTCTCCGCCCAGTCCACCGTCACGTACTTGTTGGCGCGCAGAAGCGTGCCGTCGGTACGGTCGAGGACGTAGGCGAAGCCGTTGCGGTCGAAGTGAACCAGCGCCTTGCGGGCCTTGCCGTCGACGTCGGGCATGTCGACGAGGATGTTCTCGTTGACGCCGTCATAGTCCCACTGATCGAACGGGGTCATCTGGTAGGCCCAGACGGCCTCGCCGGTGTCGACCTTGCGGGCGAAGATGGTCATCGACCACTTGTTGTCGAACTCACCGTTGTTGCACTCCTCGTGGGTCTTGTCCGGGCAGCGATAAGCCGGGCTCCACAGACCGGGGTTGCCGGTCGAGTAGTAGACGATCTTGAGCTCGGGGTCGTAGCTGTACCAGCCCCAAGCAGCACCACCGCCAATTTTCCAGTCGTCGTTCGGGAACGTCTTGATGCCAAGATCAGAACCGGCCATGCCGTAGTGCGGATTGGCCTTGTTGGTGTCCTTGGTCAGACAGACGTCCTTGTCAGACCCCGTCGAGTGGCAGTTCCAGACTTCCTTGCCGTCAGAAAGATTGTAGGCCACCACGCGGCCGCGGGCTGCAAACTCGTCGCCGCCGAAGCCGATGATGACCAGGTTCTCGGCGATGAGCGGAGCGGACGTGATCGTCTCGCCCTTCTCCGGGTAGGCGTGCTTGACGACCCACTTCTCCTGACCCGTCGCCGCGTCGAGCGCGATCACGAAGCCGTCGAGAGTGCCGTACACGAGCGTGCCGTCGGCATAGGAGGCGCCGCGATTGACGGTGTCGCAGCACGCGCGCGGCACGGCTGAAGGGTCGCGATCCGTCTTCTTGACGTAGTTCCAGATCTGCTTGGGATTGTCGGGATCGCTGAGGTCGATACCCTGTGCGATGTTGCACTGAGCCATGTTCGGACAGCCGGAGATGAAGAACATCATCGGCTTGCCGCCCACATCCTCGATCACAAGGGGCTGACCTTCGTGGCCGCGCAGAGCGCCCGTCGATTGCGACCAAACCATCTGCAGTTTGGCAACGTTGTCTGTGTTGATGTCCTTGAGCGGGCTGTGCCGGGTCAGTTGATTGTCACGTCCCGGAGCCGGCCAGGTGTCGGGATTCTTTGCGCGCTGCTCGATCTCGTCGTTTGCAAAGCTTGTCCCTGCAAGACCGATCAACGCGGCAAGAACACCGCCGGTCAATTGCATTAACCGTCGACTTCTCATTTCCACTTCCTCCCAGAAGTTCCACGCCTTGAGTGCCGCGCCCTTAGAGTGAAAGCCTGCATCACGGCATCGGCCGCCCGCATGGGACGACAACCAACCGTTGAGCAGCGTCACCTTGAGCAACGTGCTTTTCGCGCACCTCGGCGAACCGAAATATGCAGAAAACCCCGGTGGATTCGCCGTAACTTCAATCGGCGTCTCTGCGCGGATGCTTCCATTCAGCTGCGCGGCAATTTGACGTTAGGTGGCACTCGGGCAGGAAACTATGGGACTTATTCCCGTGCACTTTGGAAATCGTTCCCGTTCACGCCGACGTGATGCCTTCCACATCGGGAAGAACAACGGGATAGCTCGGGAAACTCATCTAAGGACATCGCGGGCACGCACGCGGCGACGCTCACTTGAGCTCGATGGCGACGCGAATGAGGTCGGCCGTGCGCTCTACGCCGAGCTTGCTCTTGATGATCGAGCACGTGTTCGCGACCGTTTTGTAGGCGACGCCCGTCGCCTGCGCGATCTCGCTCAGGCTGTTGCCGTCTCCAAGCAGGCGCAGGATCTCGATCTCACGCGTCGTCAACTGCTGCAGCGGATCCTCGGTGGCAAGCTGCGAGAAGGCGAGCTCGCTCGCGATCTCGCTCTCCACGTAGCGCCCGCCCTCGGCAACGCGTTTGACGGCGGCTATGAGCTCCTCTGCGCCGGCGCTCTTGCTGACATAGCCGCGGGCTCCAAGGCGCAGCGCCCGAGCCGCGTAGATCGGCTCGGCATGCATGCTGAAGACGACGATACGCGCCTTCTCATTGATGGACAGCAGGCGCCGCAACAGCTCCAGGCCGCCGATGCCCGACAGATTGAGATCGAGCAGCACGAGGTCGGGCCGCTCGGAGCGGAACAGCGTCAGGGCCTCCTGGCCGGTGGCAGCCTCGACGAGCTCGACCCCGCCGAGACCGGCCAATAGCCGCCGCACGCCCTCACGCACGACGATGTGATCGTCGACCAACAGGATCCTCATGACAGAGCCACCGCTTTCATCTGGTCATTGGAGGCGCGCAAGGGCGCGGCAACATTGTGTCTCTTGATGCCGGGCAGGCGTGCGGCCACAGCAACGCCGCGCTTGTCGGTGCGATCCTTGACCTCGAGCTCGCCGCCCAGCGTCGCCACCCGCTCGCGCATGCCGAGCAGACCGAACGATCCGGGGCGCGCATTGGGTCTGAGGCCGCCGCCGTCGTCGCGCACCTGGATCAGGATGTCGCCGCCCGCAGTCTCCTTCACCTCGACCTCGATCAGCGTCGGCGTGCCGTGGCGCACGGCGTTGCTCAAGCTCTCCTGCACGATCCGGTAGACCACCGAGTCGAGTGGCTCGCCGAACCCCTCCTCGGGCACGTCGACCCGGAAGGAAAGGCCGCGATTGTGTGCGCGCCAGAAGGCGACGAGATTGTCGATGGCATGCGCGAGACCGACGTCGAGCAGCACCGCGGGCCGCAGCCGGCCGAGAATGGAGCGCACGTGCTTTTGCATGTGCCCGACGGCTTCGCGGATCATGCCCGCGCGCTCGGCGACGGCCGGCCGACCCTCCCCGATCAGGCGCTCGATGGCGACCGCGTCCACATCGACCGCGAACAACAACGGTCCGATCTCGTCGTGCAGATCACGGGCGAGATCCGCACGCTCCTCGTCCTGGACGCTGGTGAGCTGTTTCTGCAGACGCACGTTCTGGTCCTCCGACCGCGCCAGCCGCTCCACCATACGGTTAAAGCCCTGGCACAGGCGCATGAGCTCGACGGGCCCGCGCTCGCTGACGCGCTGGCGATAGTCGCCGTCGCCGACGCTGCCGAAGGCCTCGGTCAGGTTCTCGAGTGGGCGGATCGCGGTGCCGAGCATCCAGTAAAAGAAGGTCAGTACCAGCGCGCAGAAGATGGTCAGGATGGCGAGCGTGACGCGCACGTCGCCCCACACTTCGGCGACCTCGTTGTGAGAATCGGTCTCCAGCGTCACCGTGCCGTGACCATCGAACACGGGCGGCAGTTCCACATGCAGGATCCGCGGCGGCACCGAGAACAAGTTGTAGAACCAGTCGGGCGCGGGGCTTTCCGGCACGGCGAGATGCGAGGACTGGATCACCTTGCCGCCGACGAGAAGCGAGGCCTGCAGGTGGCGGTCGCCATGGAAATCGGCGACCAGGAGCTCCAACCGCCGGGGCGGATCGACGGCCTCCTCCGCGTCATCGACCGCGTTGTGGGCGATGCGCCCGCCAACCGCGATCGCCGCCTGCATCTCCGTCTCGATCTTGCGAACCGCGTGCCAGTAGGTGAAGGCCGCACCCGCCGCCAATGTCAGAACCAGCGTGAGGAAGATCGAATAGAGAAGGCGACTGCGCAAAGACAACATGGCGTCTCCTCGGGAATTAATGTCTTTTATGTTGCATTATAACATACCCGTAGCCGCTGGCGACGCAAATGCAAGTCCCTGCCGGGACTTGTGCGCCCGCGAAAGCACCTCTGTCAGGGCTTGATGGCGATGCCCCAGGGCAGCCGTCCGACCGGTACCGAGCGCAGGGCCTTCAGCGACTTCATGTCGATGATGGTGACGTCGTTGGTGAGGCCGTTGGCGACGTAGAGCATGCTTCCGTCCGGCGACAGCTCCATGTGCCAGGGGCGCTGGCCGACAAGGATATAGCCCGTCACCTCAAGCTTTTTGGTATCGATGACGGCGATGCGGTTGGCGCGTCCGAGTGCGACGAAGCCCTTGCTGCCGTCCATGCTGAAGCGGATTCCCAGGGGCTGGATGAGCTCGGAGCGCACGCCGGCAATCTCGAAGCCGAGCTTCTTGACGACCTCAAATGTGCTCGCGTCGATGATGGCGAGCGTGCCGCCGATCTCGGAGGTGACCCAGAAGCGCTTGCCGTCGTCCTCGAACAGCGCCGCGCGCGGACGCGTGTCGACGAGGACGTTGGCGATGATCTTGTACGTTGCGGTGTCGATGACGTGCGCCATGCTGGTCGATTCGGATGTTGCCACGGCGAGCTTGCCGTCCGGGCTGAAGGCAACGCCCTCTGGCTCGATGCCGACCGGGATCTCGGCCAGCGTCTCGCCCGAGGCGAAGTCGATGACGGAGATCATCGCGTCGTCCTCGTTGGCGATGAAGACGCGCTTGCCGTCGGGCGTGATGTCGAGATACTCCGGATCGGCCAGCGTTGGGATGCGCCGCGTCACCTCAAGGCTCGACGTATCGATCACGTCGATGGCGTCGTCGTCGCCGACGCAGACGAGAACGAAGCGGCTGTCCGGCGTAATGCGGATGCCGCGCGGACGCTGACCGACCTTGATCAGCTTGGTCTGCTTCATCGTCGCGCTGTCGAGAACGGTGACGGTGTTGTCCTTCTCGTTGGAGATGAACAGCTCGAAGGCGTTTGCCGGCTCTACGGCTGCCAGCACAGCAGCCACGAAATAGAAGCAGGCAGCCCTAAGCATGCGGTCCATCCTCGCCGTCTTGATTGCGGATCTCAGTTCTGCGCCGTGCCCGAAAGGAGCTGCAGCGCCGTTGCAGCAACGTCGTTACGGGCATCGTGCGCAATATCAAGGGCCGTCTTGCCGACGTTATTCTTTGTCGCCGGCTTGGCACCTTTGGCAAGCAGCAGTCCGATCATCGGACCGTTATTGTGCCCAGCCGCGACCATCAGCGGCGTGACGCCGGATGCCGATTGGGCGTTGACGTCGGCACCCTTCTCGATGAGGTCGCGCGCAATGTCGACCGGTGTCGGTCCGGCCGCCAGATGGGTGGCGCGTGCCTGCGGGGCAAGCTGGGAGGCGATCAGCATCAACGGCGTCACCTTCTGTGTGCCATTTCCGGAGTTGACGTTGGCACCGGCCTCGATGAGCGCACGCGCCGCAAACAGCTTGTCCTCGCCGATCGCGACCTCGAGCGGCGTGTAGCCCTCCCGATCGAGCTTGTCGATGTCGGCGCCGTGCTCGACCAGCAAGTTGATCGAGGGCACGTGGTTGCGGTTGATGGCGTGCACGAGCGGCGTGACGCCGTCGCTGTCGGGCAGATTGGGATCTGCGCCGGCCTTAAGCAGCATCTCGGCCAGGTCGGAGTTGCGGTTGCGCACGGCCGTCTGCAGCGGCGCATAGCCCTGGTCATCGAGCTTGTTGACGTCGGCGCCCTTGGACAGAAGAAAGGCGACGCGATCCTTGTCGAAGGCCAGGACGGCATTGTTGAGCTCGCTTGCGAGATCAGAGCCTTCGGCGAGCCACTCCTCAAGGCGCTCTTTCGAGACGATCTGGTCGGGGGCTGCGGCGGCGGTTGCCGGGCGCTTGGTCGCCGACTTCAGATAGCGATCCTCATAGCGCTTGGCGATCTGCTTGTCGTAGGAGCCGTGCGAGGGAATGTCGCCGGAGACCACGCAATCGGGGCACTGCACGAGTGGCACGCCGAACTCCTTGAGGATTGCCGCGATCTCGTCGTGCTTGGCCTTCAGCGCGTTGTCGAGCATGAACTTCAAGACGACGTCGGTGCTCTGCACTCCGATCGCCAGTGAGAACTCGAGCGGAATCTGGTCCTCCATGAGGTTGAGCGGCTCGATGGTGATCGGCTCGTGCTTCATGGTCTTGAGCCAGCCCGCGAACGGCCCCCAGACGCCGACGACGTCGAGCTTGCCGTCGACGACCTCCTGCACCTGCCGCCAGGGCTGATTCTCGGGCCGCAGATCGGCGTCGGACGTAACGATGGCAATGGAATCGAGGTTCTTGATGCCGTAGCGCGCCAGCACGATCCGCAGCGCGGAATGCTGGTAGGTGCCGATGCGCAGCGTCTTGAGGCGTGGATCGTCGAAGCTCTTGAAGTCGTAGTGCTTGTCGGCGAGGTAGACGAAAACGTAGGTCGAGCGATAGACGGGAACCGTCGTCAGAACCGAGCGCGTATCCGCCGGCATATCGAGGAGGATGTCGCACTCGTTGTTGGCGAACGTCTCGCGCGTCAGGCCGCGCTCCAGATAGGGGCGCCAAAAGTAGTTCACCCTCGCGCCGAGGTCTTTGGCCACGACCTCGATGATCTTGTTTTGGAAGCCTTGGCGCTGGTTGTCGGACAACGGCATATTGCCGGGATCGGCGCACACCGAAAGGGTGTCGATCTTGCGCCGCTTGGCCGCCTGCTTGGCCGCGGCGATCTCGGCCGGGGTCAGCTCCTCATACGGCGAGGAGAGCACGTAGTCCTCGCGCTCGTTGCGCTCCAGCGCGTTCGTGGACGAGAGGGGGAAGAGGGCGGCTGCAAGAGCGAGGCCGGCTGCGGCGAGATACTTCATCTTGCGAACTCACGAAGAGATATGGATGGGCGGCCGACGGCGCCCGGCGTCGAAACGACACCGGGCGCCGCGTTAGTTGCTACCTAGACGGGTCTCAGTCACCGAGGCGGAACGTGTAGAGCATTCCAGCCTGCGGGATCTTGTCGAGCCCGGTAGCCTTAGCCATCGCGGTGGCACCGATCGCGCCGTACTTGTCGTCCATGTCGAGACCGGCGGTGACCGGGATGCCGATCCAGCCGCCGAGGCCGGCGAAGATCGACACGTACTGCTTACCCTTGACCTTGTAGGTGATCGGGTTGCCGATGATCCCGGAGCCCAGACGCTTGGTCCAAAGGATCTTGCCGGTCTTGCGGTCTACGGCGCGGAAGTCACCGTTGTTGGAGCCGTAGAACACGAGTCCGCCGTCGGTGTTGAGCGTGCCGCCCCAGTTCGGATAGGGATCGGGAATCTCCCAGTCCGCCTTGCCTGCGAGCACGTCGAACTTCTTCAGCTTGCCGGCGATACCCGGCTTCTCAGGATACATGTACACGTTGGCGAACACGTAGACCGTGCCCTGCTGCGTGTGCGTACGCTCCTGAGGCTCGTCCTCCATGCACCAGTTGTTGGTGGGGCAGTAGAACTTGGTCGGATCCTTGGGATCGACCGAGCACGGCTGCTGGTCCTTGCCGCCCATGGCCGACGGGCAAGCCGGAGTGTTGCGGCCAACCTCGAACGGAGAGTGCTCACGCACCTTCACGGGACGACCGGTCTTCAGGTCGACCTTCTCCGCCCAGTCCACCGTCACGAACTTGTTGGCGCGCAGAAGCGTGCCGTCGGTACGGTCGAGGACGTAGGCGAAGCCGTTGCGGTCGAAGTGAACCAACGCCTTGCGGGCCTTGCCGTCGACGTCGGGCATGTCGACGAGGATGTTCTCGTTGACGCCGTCATAGTCCCACTGATCGAACGGGGTCATCTGGTAGGCCCAGGCAACCTCGCCGGTATCGACATGGCGGGCAAAGATAGTCATCGACCACTTGTTGTCCCACTTGCCGGTGTTGCACTCGTCGTGGGTCTTGTCACCGCAGCGATAGCTGGGGCTCCAGTGGCCGGGGTTGCCGGTCGACCAGAAGACGAGCTTCAGCTCGGGATCGTAGCTGCCCCAGGCCCAGTAGGAGCCGCCGCCGATTTTCCACTCGCCACCGTTGGTTGTCGGGTAGCTGGTGACGCCGATGTCGGAGCCAGCCGTGCCGAAGTGCGGGTTCGCCTTGTTGGTGTCCTTGGTCAGGCAGACGTCGTCATCAGGACCGGTCGCATGGCAGTTCCACACTACTTTGCCGGTCTCGATATCGTAGGCGGTTAGTCGGCCGCGAGCTGCGAACTCGTCGCCGCCGAAGCCTGCAATCACCAGGTTCTCGGCGATAAGCGTCGGACCGGTGATGGTCTCGCCCTTCTCAGGATAGGCGTGCTTGACGACCCAAACTTCCTTGCCCGTTGAAGCGTCGAGCGCGATCACGAAGCCGTCGAGCGTGTGGTAGACGACCTTGTTCTTGGCGTAGTTGACGCCGCGATGGACGGTATCGCAGCACGCGCGCGGCACGGCTGAAGGGTCGCGATCCGTCTTCTTGACGTAGTTCCAGATCTGCTTGGGGTTATCGGGGTCGGACAGATCCAGCGCCTGCACGATGTTGCACTGCGCCATGTTGGGGCAGCCCGACGAGAAGTACATCATCGGCTTGCCGTCGTGGACGACGACGACCGGCTGGCCTTCATGGCCGCGCAGCGCACCCGTCGATTGCGACCACACGTATTCCAGCTTGTTGATGTTGTCGGTGTTGATCTGATCGAGACTGCTGTGGCGCGTCAGCTTGTTGTCGCGGCCGGGCGCGGGCCACAGATCGGGATTCTTCGCCTCCCGATCGATCTGCTCGGAGGCCGTCTCCGCTAGCGACGGCCCGGTAATTCCCACCATGGCGGCTATAGCCAAGCCGCCTAGCAGGAGCACGGAACTGCGTTTCATGTTCGTTTCCTCTCCTTCAGATTTCCGAACGCGCCACGCCCGCAAATCGCGCAAGCACCCCTTTTCGGGCATGCCCACTCCCCGCCACGCCTTGAGCTGCCCTTGTCGGTCGTATGCGCCCGCCTGCTCAGCCGTCGGGGCGATTCTTTCCGATCGCCTTCCGCCGCATTCGCACGCGCGCCGACCAGTTTCGTTCGCCGAAAAAGGCGACCGGGCGACGGGAGGGCCAAATGGAGGAGCGGTCTTCTCGGCGTCCGGTCGCTTAGGCGTGGCGAGCGGACGGTAGGCAAGGGGTGGCAAGCCAGCTAGTGGAGGTGTTCCCGCGGTCGCTGGAAACTTTCACCGCCGAGAACGCTGGATCTTCCCGATCCGCTCGGGAACCGACAAAAAGCATCGAAAAGCACGGGAGAATCGGCGCATTCCCGCGCTCATCACAAACGCGTCATCGGGGCCTTGGAGGGCAAGCTCAGACGATCTTCTGCTCGACGGCAATGCGGATGAGCTGCATGGGCGTGCGCGCGTTGAACTTAGAACGCAGCGATGCGCACGTCGTCGCCACCGTCTTGTAGGAGACGTTTATCAAGGCGGCGATCTCCGACATGCTCTTGCCCTTGGCGAGCAGGCGAAGCACCTCGCGCTCACGCGCCGTCAGCGAGGCGGCCGCCTCGCCGGCGCCGATGCGCAAGAACGCAATCTTCTGCGCCATCTCCGTAGGCAGCGAATAGCCGCCCTTGGCCACCTCGCGGATGGCGGCGATGAATGTCTCCGGGTCGTCGCTCTTGGAGACGTAGCCGCGCGCACCACACTCGATGGCCTGCGCCGCAAACATCGGATCGTCGTTCATCGAGAACATGATGATGCGTGCATCCGGGTCGCGGATCAAAAGACGCCGCGCCAGCTCGAAGCCGGAGATGTCGGGAAGATTGATGTCGATGACGGCGACCTTGGGATGGTTCGCAGCGTAGAGCTCTTGCGCGCGCGCTGCATCGCGCGCCTCGAGCACCCGCATTTCCGTCGCTTCCGCCAACAGAGCGCGTGCGCCCGAAAGCACGATCGGATGGTCGTCAACGATAAGAACAGACACGTTATGAGCCGTCTTGGTTCTTGTTATGTCACAGTATAACGTAGCAGCTATTACTGAGATGCCAAGGCCTTCGCGAATTCGGTCAACGACCGGCCAGGGGCCCAACCGGCACGCGGGCGTTCATGCCCCCTGGGAGGTCACTGCCATGTCGATCCGGTTCCGCCTCAACGCACTGCTGGTAACCCTGTTCTCGCTGGCGCTGATCGTTGCGATCGGGTCGCTGGTGATGGATGCGGGCCCGCGCATCCACGCCGAGAACCAGTCGACGGTGCGGCTGTCGCGGGAGTTCCTGGAGACGACAGTCGAGAGCCTGCAGGGCGTGAACAATCCCAACGAGCGGCTGCAGGTGCTGTTGGAGGGCCTCAGGAATCTGCGCCACGTCAACATCTACTGGGCCCACGAGCCCGAGCCGTCAGGCGCGCCGAACGCGGGCGACGGCGACGAAAGGAGCGGCCTGCGCGCACCGGGCTGGCTGACGCGACTTGCTCCGCCCGATCCCCGCATCACGATCCCCGTGGACGTCAACGGCAACCATTTCGGCGAGCTCATCATCGCCCCTCGGGCCGACGACGAGTCGGCCGAGATCTGGTCCTCCATCGTCGGCTTCTCGCTGATCGGGTCGGCGCTCGTCGCCACCACGCTGTTGTTGATGAGCCTTCTGATCGACCAGATGCTGAAGCCCATCGGCACCGTCGGCAATGCGCTGATGGCGCTCGACCGCGGCCGCTATGACGTTCGCGTCGCCGAGACGGGACCGCCGGAGATCGCCGACATCTGCGGCAAGCTCAATCGGCTCGCGAGCACGCTCGACGCCACGACAGCGGAGAACCGTCATCTTGCCGAGCGCATCATCTGCATCCAGGACGAGGAGCGCAAAGAGCTCGCCCGCGAGCTGCACGACGAGCTCGGCCCCTACCTGTTCGCCATCCGCGCCGGGGCCCGAAACATCAAGAAGGAGGTCGAAGCCGGCACGCCGGACAAGGAGGCCGTCGTGCAGGGCTGCACGACACTCTCGGAGCACATCGAGGCCATGCAGCAGATGAACCGCCGGGTGCTGCACAAGCTGCGGCCGATGGGGCTCGACGAGTTCGGCCTCAAGGCCAAGTTGATCTCGCTCGTTGCGATCTGGCGCGAGAACAATCCCGACGTCGATATTGCCGTGAACATTGCCGACACCATTCCCGATCGCGACGAGACCAGCAACCTCACCATCTACCGGATCGTCCAGGAAGGGCTCACCAACGCTTTCCGCCACTCCGGCGCAACCTCCGTCGAGCTGACCATCGAGCCCGTCGACGATGCGCAGCTTCCCCCGACAGCCAAGGGACCGGCGAAAGGGCGCCTGGCGATCCACGTCGTCGTCTCCGACAACGGCCGCGGCCTCTCCGACGAGGTCAAGCCGAGCTACGGCATCACCGGCATGACCGAGCGCGTGTGGGCGACGGGCGGCGACATCCGCATCACCAACCGCGGCGACGGTGGCGCCATGCTCGAAGCCTGGGTCCCCGCCTCCACCAACGGCAGACAGCCGGCAGGCACGAGCGCCTGACGCGGCATGTTACACCGTTGCGGCCGAGACACAGGCAACATTTGAGTCGCGCCGAGGCCGGCAAAGTTCGGAAACCCTTTTCTCAATCTCTGAAATTTAAGCGGGCGTAACGACGCGGTAGCTCTTGCATAAGGGGCAGGAGCACTGGCTCAGCGTAGGGATGCCCGAGCTCGTAGCCCCCAAAACGAGTCGCGTACGTTTGTACGAGTGTACCGAGTAGCCGCCGCCTCTTGCGCCTCAAGAAGCGACGGTGGGGGGAGTAAGAGTAATGCGTTCTAGTGGCGTAGTTGCTGCGTCGATAGCAGTCATTTTCGCTTTATTGGGTCCGGCACTTGCACAAGACGGAACCTCCGACACCACGTCCGGCGAGCTACCGCCCGTCGAGGTGATCCAGGAGGACACAGCGCCCACTCCGGCGCCGCAAGCCGCATCCTCACCTCAGCAAACAACCGTTTCGCCCACCCCGCAGGCAGCGCCGGCCTACATTCCGGAAGATGCCGCGGCCGGCGAGTACTTCGGTGCGCCGGGGGGCCGCGCCGCTGCCGCAAGGGCCCAGAACGGCCCGGCCTCGCCCATCAATCCGATGAACGGAATTCTGCCCGGCGATCTGAGCAAGTTCCCCTCTGCTGGCACGACCGTCACCACCGCGGCGATCGACGAGCTGCACCCGCGCAGCACCAATGAGATCTTCAACAGTGTCCCCGGCGTCCACGTCGTCAACGACGATGGCTTCGGCCGGCATGGCGGCATCGGCATCCGCGGCTCGCCGCCCCGGCGCGGCCGCAAGGTTCTCGTCATGGAGGACGGCCAGCCCATCAATATGGGTCTGTGGCACGATCCCTCCGTTCACTACTCGCCGCCGGTCGACCGTATCGAGGCTGTCGATGTCATCCGCGGCACGATCGCCAACTACGGCCCGAACAACAACCACGGCGTCGTCAACTACCGCAATTTCTCGCCGTTCGGACCGAACGAGACCGTGATCAGCGGCTCGGTCGGCTTCACCAACAACGACGAGGGCTCGTTCTACGACGAGGACGACGACGAGCTGTTCACCAGCATCGGACGCAGGACCTCCTCGGGTACCTGGCATCTGCATACCCGCCAGATGGTCGGCAATGTCGGAGCTGTGTTCTCCTACAGCGGCGCCGATGTGGCGGGCACCTGGGACACCGAGCGACTGCGCTACAACGACTTTTACGGCGCACTCGGCTGGAAAGGCGTCGATCAGGACTTCACGGTCTCGGCAGTCTACTTCCGCCAACGCGACCTCTACGACGAGGGCAACCTGGAGGCCGAGGACGGCGACGATCTCTCCGCCGACGCGTTGTTCTACAATCAGGTCGAGCACTGCAAGACCTGCTACAATCCCGGCTCGCTCTACAACAGCTACAATGCAGACGTCGTGAAGCTTCAGGCTCTGCACAACTACTACCTCGACGACACGACCACGATCACGTCGCGCACCTACGGCTTTTTCCACCGTCGTGACCGGTATCAGAACTTCGAGGGCGAGGATCCCACGGAGGAGGACGAGTTCGCACCGACGCTGGTCGGCAACGAGGTCTACATTCCCGAAGGCGTGATGCTGGGCCGACTGAGGACCTACAAGCAGTATGGTGCCGAGGTGCGGGCCGAGTTCGCCGACCGGCCGTTCATCGGCGGCATGCGCCAGGACATCCAGACGGGCGTCCGCTACGAGTACAACACCTTCACCAACCGCAACTTCTTCGGCGCGCAGGGGCAGGTGCTGACGGACGGCGATACCGAAGGCTTGAACGTCTTCAATCGTGCCACCGACGCACACGCCTTCTCCGCGTTCCTGCAATCGACGCTGCACGTGGCGAGCGACTTCACGGTGACGCCGGGCGTTCGCCTCGACCACTACCGCGTGCGCCGCAAGACCTACGTCTTGAGCGAGGAAGAGGGTGAGGGCGACGAATTCGAGGAGTGCCTCAACGACACCGGCTTCGCTGACTTCGGCAACGAGGAGTGCGCGGTGATCGAGCTCGAGGACGACTTCCTGCCGACCGAGAGCTTCACCAAGACCCACGTGCTGCCCAGCGTCGCGCTCGCCTACTCGGGCTTCTATAACTCGACCGTCTATGGCGGCTACCACCGTGGCCTCACCATCGGCGTTCTGCGCGAAGCAGCCCTGCCGCCCGGCGACGAGCTCGGCGACAACTTCCAGATCGGCCTGCGTTCCACGGCCCTGACGGGAATCACCTTCGATATCGCCGCCTACCACCAGCGCATCCAGGACTTCCAGATCAAGGGATCCGCCACGGATGCGGCCGGCAACAACGTCTATTCCAACATCGACGAGGTGCACATCAACGGCTTCGAGACGTACGGCCGCATCGACAGTCATCCGTTCACGGGCGGTTCTTACAACTTCTTCTTCGAAGGCAACTACACGCTGGCCGACTCCAAGATCGAGAAGGGTCTGAGCGAGGACGGCGACTCGATCGCGGGCAACGACGTGCCCGAGGTTCCGCGGCACTTTGCGATGCTCACTCTGGGCATGCAGCACAAGTCGGGTTGGGATGTCAGCGCGTCCTACACCTATCGCGGTGGCTTCTACACGGACGAGGACAACACCTTCTCCGACTTCGAGGGCGAGGACGGCTTCGTTCCCGATGTCTGGCTGCTGTCGGCACGCGCGAACTACCGTTTGCCCGATACCGGTCTGACCCTGTTTGTCGCCGGCGACAACCTCACCGACGAGCTTTACATCCAGGATCGCGAGGATGGCGTGAAGCCCGGCCAGGCCCGCACTCTTTGGGCAGGCTTCAAGCTGAAGCTTCAATAAGCAAAACGTACCTGCCAACCACACGACGCAAACGGCCGCTCCCACATCCCGTGGGGGCGGCCTTTCCATTTGCGCATCAGTCCTGTTGGGCGATGGCCGCGCGGACAACGTCGGCGAGCTCGTCAGCAAGCGCGTCGAGCCCTTCGACACCATCGGCGTTGGTCAGCAAGGTGACCGAAAGCCAGTCGGGCGCGCCTTGGCGCTTCAGAATGGCGTTGTAGGACGTGTAGCCGGGGACCGAGCCGGAATGGAAGTAGCTGTCCCAGCCCTGCTCGTGCTCGATGAACCAGCCCATTCCGTAATAGGTGAGCGGCCCGACGCGCCCCCCGTCGCCGAACATGGCCTTGAGACTGTCGGGCCCGATGATCGCTCCGGCCATCAGCGCGCGGTTCCAGGCGAAGATGTCGAGAGCATTGCTCTCCATGTCGCCGGAGCCGTTGAGCCAATCGGGCTTTGCGAATGCGGGGCGTCGCCGGAAATGCGGCTCGGCCAGATCGGCGCCGGGCGGCATGTCGCCGACGAACCCCGTGCCCGTCAGGCCGGCCGTGGTGATGGTGGCGGCACGGATGTAATCGCGATAGCTCGCCGCCGTCTCCTGCGGCGCGTTGCGCGATGCTGCGATCACCTGTGCCAGCAAGAAATAACTCGTATTCGAATACTCGAAGCTATGCGGCCACCCCCTGGGCGAGATCTTCTTCAACTCGCCCAGCAGGCGCGGCGCCGGAACCGCTCCCCAAGGATCGACGTTCGGCGGCGGCCGGCGCGTGAAGTTGGGAAGGTTGGAGGTCATGTTGAGCAAGCTGCGGATGGTGATCGGCGGCTCGTCGCGCGTGGTCCATGCGTGCACGCCGCTGAAGATCTCCGACATATCCGTGTCGAGGCTCAGCGGCGCGCCCGAGAGCGGCGCGAGGGAGCGCTCCTCAATGAGGCGCAGGACGGCCGCCGCGGTGAACTGCTTGGTGAGCGAGCCGATATGATAAACGGTGCGCTCCGTCGCCCTGTGACCGGCGCGCGCCTCGCCGTAGCCCCTCGCGATGAGAAGCCTTCCGTTGAGACCGATGGCGAGGCTCAGGGACGGCGGCGCCGGCGGCGCCTGTGGATGGCGCTCACGCATGAAGTGAGCGACGCGGGCATCGATCTGGCTGTCTTGTGCGGAGGTCCAGTCGGCCGCCTGCACTCCGCCAACCCACGCGAGTGAATGGACGGCGAAAATGGCGATCGTCGAGACGGACCCGAAAGCGCGCAGCATGACGCAACAGAATACCGGGGCTGGGCCGGCGCGCAACAAGGCCGCGCGCGGTGCCCCAACCCCTCAATCCCCGGAGGCCGGAGCCGGATCGGGCGCTCAGAGCTTCTTGAGCAGGATCGCGAGCAGCAAGGCCACGTTGCCTTGCAGCGACTGTCGGCGGATGTTCGACTTGGCGAAGGCGCGCAGCCGCGTGGGCAGATTGCCCGTCCGCATCGTCTTGAACGTGTCGAGCTCGGCCCGGGCGGCATCGGTCAGACAAGGCCGGCTTTGCTCCAGGGCCGCCACGTTCACATCATGCCAGTGAGCAAATCCGCCCCTCAGGATCATCAAGAGACGCATCCACTGCGCGCGCAGGCCGCGATTGCAGCCGATGTGGTTGCCCGAATGCTGGCGGTAGTCGAGATGGGGCTCGTGATCGTAGATGAGGACGCCGCCGCTGCCGCACACGAGCTGGTAGGCCCACCAGTCGTGGGAGACGACTTCGAGCATGCCGGTCCGCTCGAACAATCTCTTCACGGCCCGATTGAACATCATCGTGTTGGCGCCCGCGATGCTTTGCGCCAGCGCATTGGCGAACGTAGGCGGCTTGTCGAATAAAGGTGCGAAGCCGCTATCGCGTCCTTCGGCGCCGATCAGATGCGTGCGCGCGCCGTAGACCACCGGCTTGTGCTCGCCGATGGATTGAAGCCGGTCCAGCGCGACCTGCAGTTTCTCCGGGTACCAGATGTCGTCCTGGTCGCAAAAGGCGAAGTAGTCGCCATCGATTTGCGGATCGGCAGCGAGCGAAAGGAAATTCGTGGCCGGCCCCTGACGCGGTCCCGAGCGCAGCTCAACCGATTGGGGAACGCGGCGGGCAAACTGGTCGAGGAGGGCAAGCGTCCCATCCGTCGAGCCGTCGTCAGAGACAATGAGGCGCCAGTTCTTGTGCACTTG
>Ga0209347_1002302_pt1 | contig 25775 bp, 25 predicted proteins | sample AutmiccommuBRH23_FD_187382 | JGI IMG/M metagenome (GOLD analysis project Ga0209347, IMG submission 187382) | Deep subsurface microbial communities from Mt. Terri, Switzerland - Autotrophic microbial communities BRH/23 (SPAdes) (version 2) | ecosystem: Environmental > Aquatic > Deep subsurface >...
CGAACCCGCCGCCTGACCCCCCAAAAACGACCCGAGACACCCGGCTCCGCAAGCTCCGCCGGGTCGCTTCGCCTGCCCACTCACCCTGGGCAATTTTCCGGTCAGCAGGTCGCCTCTCGGCGTTCTGCTGCTGGAATGCGAGTTCGGCGGACGTTGTAGAAATGACCCATGACCGAACTATGGGTGGAGCGCACCGGCGTGCGTCGTTACACGGGGCGGAGCACCCGAGGCGCCGAGGTCCTCATCGCCTCCGAGGACGTCGAGGGTGCCTTCACCCCCGGGGAGTTGATGAAGATCGCGCTGGCGGCGTGCAGTGGGATGAGCAGCGACGCACCGCTGCGGCGCCGCCTCGGCGACGACTACCCGGCCACGATCAGGGTGTCCGGGCCCGCCGACCGCGATCAGGAGCGGTACCCGTTGCTGGAGGAGTCGCTCGAGTTCGACCTCTCGGAATTGTCGGGCGACGAGGTGGCGCGGTTGCTGACCGTCGTCGAGCGTGCGATCGACCAGGTGTGCACGGTGGGGCGCACGTTGAAATCCGGGACTAAAGTGACCATTGAGGTGGTAAATGTCGGAAGAACCTGAGGTCCGGCTGACCGCGTGGGTGCACGGGTACGTCCAGGGGGTGGGTTTCCGCTGGTGGACGCGGTCGCGGGCGCTCGAACTCGGGCTGACCGGTTTCGCGTCGAACCGGCCCGACGGACGGGTTCAGGTCGTCGCGCAGGGCTCCCGCACCGCCTGCGAAAAGCTGCTTGACCTGCTCAAAGGTGGCAGCACCCCGGGGCAAGTCGACAAGGTGATCTCGGACTGGTCCGACCCCGGCGACGCGATCGTCGGCTTCACCGAGCGCTGACCCGCTCGGCGGTAGGGTTTCACCCCATGCATCTGAAGAGTCTGACGCTGAAGGGCTTCAAGTCCTTCGCCTCGCCGACGACTCTTCGTTTCGAGCCCGGCATCACCTGTGTGGTGGGGCCCAACGGCTCGGGCAAGTCCAATGTCGTCGACGCACTCACGTGGGTCATGGGCGAGCAGGGCGCCAAGACGCTGCGCGGCGGCAAGATGGAAGACGTCATCTTCGCGGGCACGTCGTCGCGCGCCCCGCTCGGCCGGGCCGAGGTGACGCTGACGATCGACAACTCCGACAACGCGCTCCCCATCGAGTACTCCGAGGTGTCGATCACCCGGCGGATGTTCCGCGACGGTGCAGGTGAGTACGAGATCAACGGCAGCAGTTGCCGTTTGATGGATGTCCAGGAGTTGCTCAGCGACTCCGGCATCGGTCGTGAGATGCACGTCATCGTCGGCCAGGGCAAGCTCTCGGAGATCCTGGAGTCCCGGCCGGAAGACCGCCGGGCGTTCATCGAGGAGGCCGCGGGCGTCCTCAAGCACCGCAAGCGCAAGGAAAAGGCGGTTCGCAAGCTCGACTCGATGTCGGCCAACCTGGCGCGCCTGACCGACCTGACGACCGAACTGCGTCGGCAGCTCAAGCCGCTGGGCAGGCAGGCGGAGATGGCGCGCCGCGCCCAGACGATCCAGGCCGACCTGCGCGACGCCCGCCTGCGGCTGGCCGCCGACGACCTCGTCGCCCGCAAGGCCGAGTTCGACGACACCAACCAGGCGGAGACGACCCTGCGCCGCGAGCACGACGAGCTCACCGAGCGGCTCGGGGACCGGGCGCTCGAACTCGACGCCCACGAAGCCGCCGTCGAGGAACTCAGCGAGCGCGCCGAGTCCGCACAGCAGCGGTGGTTCCGGCTCTCCGCGCTGGCAGAGCGTGTCAGCGCAACGGTTCGCATCGCCAGCGAGCGCGCCCAGCACCTCGACGCCGAGCCCGACGCCTCGGGTGGCCCCGACCCCGACGAGCTGGACGCGCAGGCCGACGAGGTCGCCGAGCAGGAGCGCCTGCTGCTCGAGCAGCTGGCCGAATGCCAGGCCCGTCTCGAGGCCGCCCGCGCCGAGCTGGCCGAACGCGAGCAGGCCGCCGCGGAGGCCGAGCGGGTGCACATGGCCGCCGCCCGCGCCGAGGCCGACCGGCGGGAGGGCCTGGCGCGGCTTTCCGGTCAGGTCGACACCATGCGCACCAGGGTGGAGTCCATCGACGAGACCGTTGCGCGGCTGACCGCAGGAATCGACGACGCCGCCGCCAGGGCCCAGCAGACCCAGGCGGAGTTCGAGATGGTGCAGAGCCGCGTCGGCGAACTCGACGCCGGCGAGGTCGGACTCGACGAACACCACGACCGGACCGTCACCGCGCTACGGCTCGCCGACGAGCGTGTCGCCGAACTGCAGGCCGGTGAACGGGCTGCCGAACGCCAGGTCGCGTCGCTGCAGGCGCGCATCGATGCGCTGTCGGTCGGGCTGGCCCGTAAGGACGGCGCCGCATGGTTGCAGGAGAACCGAAGCGGGACAGGACTTTTCGGGCCAATCGCACATCTGCTCAAGGTGCGGGCGGGTCACGAGGCCGCGGTCGCCGTGGTCCTCGGTGCCGCCGCCGACGCGGTCGCCGCGGAGACCTTCGGCGCCGCCCGTGACGCGGTGGCCGCACTGAAGGAGTCCGACGGTGGGCGCGCGGCGATCGTGCTCGGAGACTGGCCCGCGCAGGTGGCGCAGGTGACCGGTCACCTGCCCGAGGGGGCGGTGTGGGCGGTGGACGTGGTCGACGCCGCGGCGCCGATTCACGCCGCGGTGACCGCCATGCTTGCCGGGGTGGCGGTGGTCGACGATCTGGCCACCGCGCTGGAACTCGTTGCCGCGCAACCGCAACTGCGCACGGTGACCACCGACGGGGACCTCGTCGGGGCGGGCTGGGTCAGCGGCGGATCCGACCGCAAACCCAGCACGCTGGAGATCACCTCGGCGGTCGACAAGGCGCGGGCCGAGCTGGCCGACGCCGAGCGTCAGGTCGGGGAGTTGTCGGCGGCACTGGCCGGTGCGCTGGCCGAGCAGTCCTCCCGCCAGGACGCCGCGGAGCAGGCGCTGGCCGCACTGAACGAGTCCGACGCGGCGATCTCGGCGATCTACGAGCAGCTGGGACGGCTGGGCCAGGACGCACGCGCCGCCGACGACGAGTGGCAGCGGCTGATCAAACAGCGCGACGAGTTGGAGGCGGGCCGAAATCGCACGGTCGAGGAACTGACCGAGCTGGAACAACGGTTGCACAACGCTCAGCAGGAGCCGATGTTCGACGCCGAGCCCGTCGACCGCCAGGAGTCGACCGCCGCGGCGGAGGCGGCCCGCTCGGCCGAGGTCGAGGCCCGGCTGTCGGTGCGGACCGCCGAAGAGCGCGCCAATGCCGTTCGCGGACGGGCCGATTCGCTGCGCCGCGCTGCGGCCGCCGAACGCGAGGCGCGGGTCCGTGCCCAGCGGGCGCGGGAGGCGCGCGTGCACGCCGCAGCGGTGGCTGCCGCGGTCGCCGAGGCCGGGCGACTGGTCGCGGCGCGGTTGGGCGCGGCCGTGCGCGTCGCATCCCGGGTCCGCGACGAGGTCGCCGCCGAACGTCAGGTCCGGGTCGCCGCCCTGGCCAAGGCGCGCGAGGAGGTCAACGAGCTCACGGCCAGGATCACCGCGCTCACCGATTCGCTGCACCGCGACGAGGTCGCCAAAGCCCAAGCGGCACTGCGTATCGAGCAACTCGAGCAACAGGTGCTCGAACAGTTCGGGATGGCCGTGGCCGATCTCGTCTCCGAGTACGGGCCCGACGTGCCGCTGCCCCCCACCGAACTCGAGATGGCCGAGTACGAGCAGGCACGCGAGCGCGGTGAGCAGGTCACCGCACCCGCGCCGATGCCGTTCGACCGGCCCACCCAGGAACGGCGAGCCAAGCGGGCCGAGCGGGAGCTCAACGAACTGGGCAGGGTGAACCCGCTCGCGCTCGAGGAGTTCGCGGCGCTCGAGGAGCGCTACAACTTCCTGTCCACTCAGCTCGAGGACGTCAAAGCCGCCCGCAAGGACCTCCTCGACGTGATCGCCGACGTCGACACCCGGATCCTGCAGGTGTTCTCCGAGGCCTACGCCGACGTCGAACGTGAGTTCTCCCAGGTGTTCTCGACGTTGTTCCCCGGTGGCGAGGGCAGGCTGCTGCTGACCAATCCGGATGACATGCTGACCACCGGCATCGAGGTCGAGGCACGCCCACCGGGCAAGAAGATCAAGAGGCTGTCGCTGCTGTCCGGCGGCGAGAAGTCGCTGACGGCCGTGGCGATGCTGGTGGCGATCTTCCGGGCGCGCCCGTCACCGTTCTACGTGATGGACGAGGTGGAGGCGGCGCTCGACGACGTCAACCTGCGTCGGCTGATCAGCCTGTTCGAACAGCTGCGCGAGGTGTCCCAGCTCATCGTCATCACCCACCAGAAGCCGACGATGGAGATCGCCGACGCCCTCTACGGCGTGACGATGCGCAACGACGGCATCACGACGGTGATCTCGCAGCGGATGCGCGGTCAGGAGCTGGTGGCCAGCCCGTCGTAGACGGCTGCGGCCGGTCGCAGATCTGCCCCTGCGACAATGGCGGGGTGTCTGAAGGTCTCTGGATCGCAATCGCGGTCATCGCGGTTCTGCTGATAGCTGCCCTCGTCGTCGGCCTGGTGCGGTACCGCCGTCGCCGGATCAGCCTGTCGGCCCCTGACGCCGCGACGCCGGTCGACCGCTCGGGCGGCTACACCGCCTCGTCGGGCATCACGTTCAGCGCGTCGGCGACCGCACCCGCGCCGCCCGCACCCGCTCGTGCGGAGCCCCTCGACACCAGCGGCTTACCCGCGGTCGGCGATGACGCCACGATTCCCCGGGATGCACCCAAACGTCCCATCGCCGATGTCAGGCTTCCGGAGCCGCCTGCAGACTCCGCAGCGCCTGCAGACTCCGCAGCGCCCGCACCACCGGAGCCTGCCCCGGCCGACGTCCCGGCCGACACGGCGCCGGACACGGCACCGGAGACAGCCCCCGAAACGGCACCGGAGACCGCCCGGGACGTGGCGCCGGAGGTGGAGGCCATCGCCCCGCCGGAGGGCAGGCTGGACCGTCTTCGCGGTCGGCTGGCGAAGTCCCAGAACACCCTCGGCAAGAGCATGCTGGGGCTGCTGGGTGGCGGCGACCTCGACGAGGACTCCTGGGAGGAGGTCGAGGACACCCTTCTGATCGCCGACCTCGGTCCCGTCGTCACCGACGCGGTGGTCACGTCGCTGCGGGCCAGCATGGCCAGCAGTCGGGTGCGCACCGAGGCCGAGGCCCGGGCGGTGCTGCGCGAGGTGCTGATCGCTCAATTGCACCCCGAGTTGGACCGTTCGATCAGGGCCCTGCCGCACGAGGACAAGCCGTCGGTGTTGTTGGTCGTGGGGGTCAACGGAACGGGCAAGACGACGACCGTGGGCAAGCTGGCGCGGGTCCTCGTCGCCGACGGCAGGCGCGTCGTGCTGGGGGCGGCCGACACGTTCCGTGCCGCGGCGGCCGACCAACTTCAGTCGTGGGGCTCGCGGGTCGGGGCGCAGGTCGTCCGGGGCCCCGAGGGCGCCGACCCGGCGTCGGTGGCGTTCGACGCCGTGGACACCGGCATCACCTCCGGGGCTGACGTCGTGGTCATCGACACCGCAGGCCGCCTGCACACCAAGACCGGCCTGATGGACGAACTGGGCAAGGTCAAGCGAGTGGTGAGCCGGCGCGCGGTCGTCGACGAGGTGCTCCTCGTCCTGGACGCGACGATCGGCCAGAACAGCCTGCCGCAGGCGCGGGTATTCGCCGAGGTGGTCGACATCACCGGGGTCGTCCTGACCAAACTGGACGGCACGGCCAAGGGCGGCATCGTGTTCCGCGTCCAGCAGGAACTCGGTGTGCCTGTCAAGCTCGTCGGTCTGGGCGAAGGCCCCGACGACCTGGCGCCGTTCGAGCCCGCGGCGTTCGTGGACGCACTCCTCGGCTGAGCGCCGAGAAGCCGGAAACGGGTTGACAATTCTCTCACGGAGAGTGCCGTTGCGCTGATCTTGGTCGGCGAAACACGAGCGTAACGACTTGGGGGCGTCCGTTCACGCAGGCGAAACACAACAGAATCACGGGCGAAACGCATGCCACAGAGTCTCTCTGGGAGGCCGATCCTGATCGGCCGTCATCCCAAGGAGGTTCACACAAAGTGGTTTTAGCCTTACCAGACGATGCGTTCCTGCCGTTCGCGGAAGGGGGCCTGAGTAGCGGAGACACGGCATGGGTTCTCACCTCCGCGGCGCTCGTGCTGTTCATGACTCCAGGCCTGGCGTTCTTCTACGGCGGCCTGTCCCGTCAGAAGTCCGTCCTCAACATGATGATGATGTCCTTCGGCTCCATCGGCGTCGTCAGCGTCATCTACGTGTTGTGGGGCTACTCGATGTCCTTCGCGTCGGCGCACACCGGAGACAGTGACATCCTCGGCATCTTCGACAACCCCTTCTCGGTGTTCGGGTTGAGTCAGCTGACCGAGGTCCGCGAGATCGACGGTGTCGACACCTTCGTCTCCGGCGGATTCGGGACGGTGCCCGCCATCGTCTGGGTGGCATTCCAGCTGACCTTCGCCGTGATCACCGTCGCGCTGATCAGTGGTGCGGTCGCCGAGCGGATGAAGTTCGGTACCTGGCTGCTGTTCGGCGGCATCTGGGTCACGTTGGTGTATTTCCCTCTGTCGCACATGGTTTGGGGCGGCGGCCTGCTTTCGGGCTCGGAGGACGGCATCGCCGCGAAGCTCTTCGGCGTGGATGAAGAAGGGGCGGCCAACGTCTCGCCGATCGACTTCGCCGGCGGCACCGTGGTGCACATCAACGCCGGTATGGCCGCCCTCGTGCTCGCGGTCCTCCTCGGCAAGCGGAACGGCTTCGACAAGAACGCGTTCCGCCCGCACAACGTCCCGTTCGTGTTGCTCGGCGCAGCGATCCTGTGGTTCGGCTGGTTCGGCTTCAACGTGGGTTCCGAAGGTGCGGCGGACATGCTCGCCGGTGCGGTGTGGGTCAACACCACCGCGGCCACTGCGGCCGCGATGCTGGCCTGGTTGCTGGTGGAACGCATTCGGGACGGCCACGCCACCAGTGTCGGCGCCGCCTCGGGCATCGTCGCGGGCCTGGTGGCCATCACGCCTGCGTGCGGATCGCTCAGCGCGATCGGCTCACTGATCCTCGGCGCGATCGCCGGCGTGCTCTCCGCGCTCGCCATCGGGCTGAAGTACAAGTTCGGTTATGACGATTCGCTCGACGTCGTCGGCGTGCACCTCGTCGCCGGGCTGTGGGGCACCATCGGCATCGGGTTCCTCGCAACCGAGACCGGCCTGTTCTACGGCGAGGGCTTCGAGCAGCTCGTCGTGCAGATCGTCATCGCTTTGGTGGCCGTGGTCTTCACCGCCATCATGACCGCCATCATCGCGTTCATCGTCAAGCCCCTGGGCTGGCGAGTGTCCAAGGAGGAAGAGGACACTGGTATCGATGAAACTGAACATGCCGAAACGGCTTACGAGCTCGCCTGATCGGCGACAATTTCATCGGAAGGGATCGACTACATGAAGCTGATAACTGCGATCGTCAAGCCGTTCACGCTGGAGGATGTCAAGACCGGTCTCGAGCAGACGGGCATTCTCGGGATGACCGTCAGCGAGGTTCAGGGTTACGGTCGGCAGAAGGGCCATACCGAGGTCTACCGCGGCGCGGAGTACTCGGTGGACTTCGTTCCGAAGGTCCGTGTGGAGGTCGTCGTGGACGATGCCGCCGTCGACAAGGTGGTGGACGTCATCGTCCAGGCGGCCCGCACGGGCAAGATCGGCGACGGGAAGGTGTGGGTCAGTCCGGTCGACACCGTGGTCCGGGTGCGCACCGGTGAGCGGGGGGCTGACGCCCTTTGATCCCAACAGCGCAGTGAGACGTCGTCTCCCGGCATCACACCGGAAGAACGGTAGATCGGTTAGTGCCGGAGAGGACAACTCATGACAGGACAGAAGCAAGGCCCCGCCGCCGGAGCTCCCCGATGGGAGCGCCCGGCGGCGGGTTCTTTGCGCCCCGCAACCGATCTCGTGGCGGCCGCCGAGCAGCTCCTCGCAGGCCGTCAGCTCGATTCGGCCGCGCTGCGGAACGCGCTGCTCGACCTCTACGACTTCTGGCTCACCACCAAGGCGACCGAGATCGGGATCACCTCCAACAGCGGGTTCGCCATCGTTGCGACCGGTGGTCTCGGCCGGGGGGAGATCCTGCCGTTCTCGGACCTCGACCTGATGCTGTTGCACGACAACATGCCCGACGACGTCGTCGGTGAGGTGGCCGAATTGTTGTGGTACCCGTTGTGGGACGCCAACATCCGGCTCGACCACAGCGTCAGGACCGTACCGCAGGCGCTGAAGGTCGGCGGTGAGGACATCTCGGCGGGCCTGGCGATGCTGGAAGCACGTCACATCGCCGGAGACGCCGACCTGTCCTCGTTGCTGATCAGCGGCGCGCGCAGCCAGTGGCGTACCGGAATCGCTTCGCGCTTCGACGAACTCGTCGAGCACACCAGGGCTCGGTGGCAGCGCAGCGGTGAGATCGCCCATCGCGCAGAGCCGGACCTGAAGTGCGGCAGGGGTGGTCTGCGCGACGTCCAACTGCTCAACGCGCTGGCGATCGCGCAGTTGGCGGACGTCTATCCGAGTAGGTCGCTGACCTCGCCCATCGAGACGCTGGGGGAGGCGCACCTGGCGCTGCTCAACGTCCGCACCGAACTGCACCGCGTCGCCGGCCGCGGCCGTGAGCTGCTGTTGGCCCAGCACGCCGACGAGATCGGCGCGTTGTTGCGCATCGGCGATCGATTCGACCTCGCCCGCATGCTCTCCGACGCGGCGCGGACCGTCAGTTATTACGTCGACGCGGGCATCCGCACCGCGGCCAATTCGTTGCCCCGTCGCGGTCTGTCGGCGCTGCGCAGGCCGGTGCGGCGTCCGATCGACGAAGGCGTCATCGAGTTCAACGGCGAGGTGATCCTTGCCCGCGAAGCCCGCCCGGAGCGCGATCCGGGCCTGATACTGCGGGTGGCCGCGGCGGCGGCCACCACCGGGTTGCCGATGGCCGCCTCCACCCTCGGCCGTCTGGTGGAGACGGCGCCCGAGTTGCGCACGCCCTGGCCCCGCCAGGCGCTCAAGGACCTGCTCGTGATGCTGGCGGCAGGACCGTCGGCGGTGGGCACGATCGAGGCCCTCGACCGAACCGGGTTATGGGGCCGGCTGTTCCCCGAATGGGGAGCGGTGCGCGACCTGCCTCCCCGCGACGTCGTGCACATCTGGACCGTGGATCGCCATCTGGTCGAAACCGTCTCCCGCGCAAGCGCCTTCACGACACGCGTGTCTCGTCCCGACCTTCTCGTGCTCGGCGCGCTGGTGCACGACATCGGCAAGGGGCGCGGCGGCGACCACAGCGTCATCGGCGCAGAACTGGCCAACCAGATCGGCAGCAGGCTGGGGCTGTGGCCTTCGGACATCGACATCCTGTCCAAGGTCGTGCGCCATCATCTGCTGCTGCCGCAGACCGCGACCAGACGCGATCTGCAGGATCCCAAGACCATCAACACCGTGGTGGACGCCCTCGGCGGCGACCCGGTGGTCCTGGAGCTGCTGCACGTGCTCGCCGAGGCCGATTCGCTGGCCACCGGCCCCGGCGTCTGGGGTGACTGGAAGGCTTCGCTGATCGGGGATCTGGTCCGCCGCTGCCGGCTGGTGATGGCCGGTGAGGCACTGCCCCAGCCGGATCCCGTTGACCCCCGGTTCCTTTCGCTGGCCGCCGAGGACGGGGTGCACGTCGAGCTGACACCGGCCGACAACGCCCACATCTACAGCGTCACGATGATCGTGCCCGATCGGCGGGGGCTGCTGTCCAAGGCGGCGGGCGTGCTGGCTCTCAATTCGCTGAGGGTGCACTCGGCGTCGGTGAACTCGCACGGCGGCTCGGCGATCAACACGTTCGTCGTCTCGCCACATTTCGGCACCCCACCCGCCGCGGAGTTGCTGCGTCAGCAACTGATCCTCGCCGTCGACGGCGAACTCGACGTGGTGGGAACCCTCGAGCGGCGCGAGGCCGACAACTCCGCGGGCCGCGCCGGGGAGGTCCGTGCCGCCGTCCCGGTGCACCCGCCTGCGGCGCCTCCGCGGGTGCTCTGGCATGACGGAGCAGAGCCGGGGCAACTGGTCGCCGAGATCCGGGCCACCGACCGCGCCGGGCTCCTGTCGGTGCTCACGGCGGTGTTCGAACGCGCGGGCGCCGACATCGCGTGGGCGAAGGTGACGACGCTGGGTTCGTCGGTGGTCGACGTCTTCGGGATCGTCCTCCCCGTTGGGAGCACGGACAACGCCGCGCGGATGAGCCTGGAACGCGAACTGTTCGCCGTCCTGCCCGCGCCCCCGGCCAAGAAGGTCGAGGAAGCCAGCTAGGTACCAGCGCGATAGTCTGGCCCCGTGTTTGAATCCCTGTCCGACCGGTTGACCGGTGCGCTCTCTGGCCTGCGTGGCAAGGGTCGGCTCACCGATGCCGACATCGACGCCACCTCCCGCGAGATCCGATTGGCGCTGCTGGAAGCCGATGTGTCGCTGCCGGTGGTGCGCGAGTTCGTCGCCCGCGTCAAGGAGCGCGCCAAGGGCGCCGAGGTCTCCGCTGCGCTGAACCCCGCGCAGCAGGTCGTCAAGATCGTCAACGACGAGCTCGTCGGGATCCTCGGCGGGCAGACGCGCCAGCTGACGTTCGCCAAGACCCCTCCCACGGTGATCATGCTGGCGGGCCTGCAGGGCTCGGGTAAGACGACCCTGGCGGGCAAACTCGCGAAATGGCTGAAGGGACAAGGGCACACACCTCTTCTCGTGGCCTGTGACCTGCAGCGCCCCGGAGCGGTCAACCAGCTGCAGATCGTCGGCGAACGCGCGGGCGTTCATGTCTTCGCCCCGCACCCCGGGGTGTCCCCGGCCGGCGCCACGCTCGAGCAGATGACCGCAGGCGATCCGGTGTCGGTGGCGTCGGGAGGCCTCGCGGAGGCCAGGGCCAAGCACTACGACGTCGTCATCGTCGACACCGCGGGCCGACTCGGTATCGACGAGGAACTGATGCGGCAGGCCGCAGCGATCCGCGATGCCGTCGATCCCGACGAAACCCTGTTCGTCCTCGACGCGATGATCGGCCAGGACGCCGTCACCACGGCCGACGCGTTCCGGGAGGGCGTCGGGTTCACCGGCGTCGTGCTCACCAAGCTCGACGGTGACGCCCGCGGTGGCGCCGCCCTGTCGGTGCGTGAGGTCACCGGCGTGCCGATCCTCTTCGCGTCCAGCGGCGAGAAGCTCGAGGACTTCGACGTCTTCCACCCCGACCGCATGGCCGGCCGGATCCTGGGCATGGGTGATGTGCTGAGCCTGATCGAGGCGGCCGAGCAGCATTTCGACGCCGAACAGGCCGAGGCGACGGCTGCCAAGATCGGATCCGGCGAGCTCACGCTCGAGGACTTCCTCGAGCAGATGCTCGCCATCCGGAAGATGGGACCCATCGGCAACCTGCTGGGCATGCTGCCGGGTGCGGGTCAGATGAAGGACGCGCTGGCCGCCGTCGACGACAGCCAACTCGACCGCGTGCAGGCCATCATCCGCGGCATGACGCCGCAGGAGCGCGCCGACCCGAAGATCATCAACGCCTCACGCCGGCTGCGGATCGCCAACGGCTCCGGGGTCACCGTGTCGGAGGTCAACCAGCTCGTCGACCGCTTCTTCGAAGCCCGCAAGATGATGTCGCAGATGGCCGGCCAGATGGGGATGGGATTCGGCCGTAAGTCAGCGGCGCGTAAGGGCGCCAAGGGGAAGGGCAAGAAGGGCAAGAAGGGCGGGCGCGGACCCACGCCGCCGAAGGCGCGTAACCCGCTAGGCGCAGGCATGGCGGGCATGCCCCCGGGCTTCCCCGACCTGTCCAACATGCCCAGGGGGCTCGACGAGCTGCCGCCGGGGCTGGCCGACATCGACCTGTCGAAGCTGAAGTTCCCGAAGAACTAGCCGCATGACGACGGCTCTGCATGTGCGCGGCCGCGGTCTGCCCGACGGCGAAGCCGTCGAATGGTGGATCGTCGAGGGGCGGCTCAGCGCCGAACCGGTCGCCGACGCCGACACGGTGTTCGGTGCCGAGGGGGATGGGGGCTGGATCCTGCCCGGCCTGGTCGACGCCCATTGCCATGTGGGGCTCGGCCAGCACGGACCCATCGAGATGGACGAGGCCGTCGCACAGGCCGAGACCGAGCGCGGCGTCGGTGCGCTGCTGCTCCGCGACGCCGGATCGCCCACCGACACCCGCGGCTTCGACGATCGTGGCGATCTGCCGCGCATCATCCGCGCCGGGCGCCACCTGGCACGCCCCAAGCGGTACCAGCGGGGCTTCGCGATCGAACTCACCGACGAGTGGCAGCTGCCCGACGCGGTGGCACAGCAGGCGCGATGGGGAGACGGCTGGGTGAAGCTGGTGGGCGACTGGATCGACCGGGACGCCGGCGACCTGGCGCCGCTGTGGTCCGACGACGTGCTCGAGGCCGCGATCGACGCCGCGCACGCCAACGGCGCCCGGGTCACCGCTCACGTGTTCAGCGAGGATGCGCTGCCCGGGCTGATCAAGGCGGGCATCGACTGCATCGAGCACGGTACCGGGCTCACCGACGACACCGTGGACCTGATGGTCCAGCACGGCACCGCGCTGGTGCCCACGCTGATCAACATCGAGAACTTTCCGGGCATCGCCGCGGCCGCCGAGCGTTATCCCCGCTACCAGCGGCACATGCGTGAGCTGCACCGGACGTGCGCGGCCAGGATCGGCGCCGCACGGGAGGCCGGCGTGCCGATCTATGCGGGCACCGACGCCGGGAGCGCGGTCGCGCACGGGCGCGTCGGCGACGAGATCGACGCACTCAAGGGCATCGGGATGACGGCGACGGAGGCGCTGGGTGCTGCGTGCTGGGACGCCCGGCGGTGGCTGCACCGCCCCGCGCTCGAGCACGGCGCGTCGGCCGACCTGGTCTGCTACGCCGAGGACCCTCGGGGCGGCGCGCACATCATCGACGACCCGACCCTGGTGATCCTGCGCGGTGCGATCTACTGAGCGCCCGCGACCTAGCGGCTCTGGGCGAAGCCCCAGTCCAGAAGACGGATCGCCTGCCCGTACAGGTCGCCGGAGCCGTACATCTGCACGACGACGAGGCGGCGATTGCCACGCTGGGCGGCGCCGACGTAGGTCTTACGGGCCAGGTTGGTGAAGCCGGTCTTGCCGCCGAGGTCGCCCGGGTAGCGGGTGAGCAGCTCGTTCTGGTTGTGAATGGTCTTGCCGGGGAACTGCGCTGACGGCGAGCGCATGATGTGCGCGATCAACGGATACTTCAGCGCCGCGCGCATGATGACCGCCAGGTCGTGTGGCGTGGTCACCGACTCCCATCCGGGGCCGTCCAGTCCGGACGGTGATCCCGCCCTGGTGGCGCGGGCGCCGACGAGGGCGGCCTTGCGGTTCATCGCCGCGACGGCAACGGGTCGACCGCCGAGCATGTCCGCCAGCATGTTGGCCGCGTCGTTACCCGAGACCATCAGGATCGCCTCGAGGAGCTGGCGGGAGGTGTAGGCCTGGCCGGGTTTGAGTCCGACACAGGAACATTCGACTTCGGTGTGAGTGGCGTTCGCCCTGGCGAAGCTCTCGGGCCGCAGATGGTCGAGCACGACCATCGCGAGCAGGATCTTGATCGTGCTCGCCGGAGCATAGGAACCGTGGGGGTCCCGGCTGGCGAGCACCTGCCCGGTGTCGAGATCGGCGAGCAGCCACGCCTGCGCGGGACCGTCTGGAAGTGCCTGCGCGGCAGCGGGTCCCAGATCGGGCTGGGCCATCGCCGAAGGTGCGCCGGCGAGCGGGGCGGCAGCCAGCATCACGCTGAGGGCGAGCGCCAGCCCCGCGAAACGTCTTCGCACGATTGGCGAGGCTAATCGCGCCAGGACTCGACCAGCGCGCGATCAGGTCTCCATCGGGTATCGGGTGGTGGGCTCAGAGCCGGCCGACGCCCGCGTCCGGTGCCAGCGCGAAGCCCCAGTCGAACAGCCCGGCCGCCTGATCCCAATAGGTCGGTCCGCCCTCGCGGACCAGGCCGTGCATCATCGCGACGACCAGGCGCCTGCCGTCGCGGTGGGCGGCGGCGACGAAGGTCTTGCGGGCCAGGTCGGTGTAGCCGGTCTTGCCGCCGAGCATGCCCGGATAGCGTCCCAGCAGCTCGTTCTGGTTGACCAGCACCCGGTCACCTGTCTTGGTGGGGAACACCGCCGTCGGCTGTGTGGCGATCTGCGCGATCACCGGGTAGCTCATCGCCGCGCGGAAGATCACCGCCAGGTCGTGGGGGGTGGACCAGATGTCGATACCGGGGCCGTCGATTCCCGACGGTGATCCGGCATTGGTGCCGTGGGCCCCGAGCATCGCGGCCTTGGCGTTCATCTTCGTCAACGCCGCATCGGTGCCGCCGAGCATGCGGGCCAAGATGTTGGCGGCGTCGTTGCCAGATGCCAGCAGCAGCCCCTCCAGCAACTGGCGGGCGGTGTAGGTGAAACCGGGTGTCACCCCGGCGCAGTTGCACTCGACGCGGGTGTCGGCCTCGGTGGCCACGATGGTCGACTCCAGCGGCACCTCGTCGAGCACCACCTGCGCCAGCAGGGTCTTGATGGTGCTCGCCGGGGCATAGGCGGTGTCCTCGTTGCGGCCGGCCAGGACCTGCCCGGTGTCCATGTCGGCGACGATCCAGGCCTCGGCCGGGCCCTCGGGGACCGGTACCGTGCCGGCAGGTTGAACGTTGAGCGCGTCGGCGGCCGCGGTCGGGACGGGCACACCGCCGCCCGCGAGCAGACACACCGTGAGCCCCAGACACGCCAGAAGCCTCGTCATGTCGGGTGAGCCTAATCCGGTCGGGAGATCGTGTTCAATCGACGAATGTTGAGCCTCGAGGAGATCTCGGACCGTCTGGAGATACAGCAGCTGCTGATCGACTACTCGACGGCGATCGACCAGCGACGATTCGACGACCTCGATGAGGTGTTCACGCCCGACGCTTACATCGACTACCGGGTCAGCGGCGGGATCGACGACCGCTTCGGAGAGGTCAAGGCGTGGCTGAAAGAGGTACTGCCGAACTTCCCCGCCTACTACCACATGCTGGGCAACATCGATGTGCGCATCAGCGGCGACACCGCGACGTCGCGGGCGGTCTGCTTCAACCCGATGGTGATGGGCGGCGACAACGGACAGATCTATTTCGTGGGCATCTGGTACGTCGACGAGTTCCTCAGGACCGCGCAGGGCTGGCGGATGAGCAAGCGCGTCGAGGAGAAGTGCTTCGACAAACTCGTCTGACCCCGCTCAGCGGGCCAAGCGGCGCGCCGCGCGGCCGGTCACTCGCTTGATCCGATCGGAGATGTACAGCGAGAACGCGATGTTGAAGATGTCCTCCCGCAGCCGCGTGAGTTTCGAGGCGGTGATGAGCCAGCGTCCGTCGACCTTCGCGTAGGTCGCGGTGTAGTGGCCGTAGCCGCGCAGGTTCACCCCGGGCGCCAGGCGCACCACGTCTTCGAGAGCCCACACCCCGCGCGCGGTCGTCGCCGACGTCAGTTCGATCTCCGGTGCATGAACCTGGTGAACCGTGGCGCGGTCGCCGAGATTCTTGCGGGTGAACGCGACGAAGGGGTCGGCGCCGACGATGACCTTGCCGCCCGCGCTCGCGGTGTCGCTGCGGAAATCGTCGCTGAAGATGCCGCGCCACGAGTCCCAGTCCTTGGTGTCCAGGTACCGGCAGTAGCGGGCTTTCAGCTGTTTGATCGATTCGATCTCCAGCAGAGCTGCGGCGTCGTCCATGGGTGGAGGGTGACACTGGTGGCCGAAGTTGTAAAGGTCGGCGGGGTGTGCCGGAGCAGGATTTCGTCGTGACACGCCGGTTCTGGCACAATGAGCGGCTGTCTGCCCCGGGACCCGTCCTGAGCGATCCGCTTCGCTCCGCACTGGGCGCTCCTGCGGCGGTCACACACGTAAGGCAAAACCGGACCGGGCAACCCGCCCGCGTCGCTTGAATTGCACACGTGGCAATCACAGGAGAATCGCACCACCATGGCTGTCAAGATCAAGCTTGCCCGCTTCGGCAAGATCCGCAACCCCCAGTACCGCATCTCTGTCGCTGACGCGCGCAACCGCCGCGACGGCCGCGCCATCGAGGTCATCGGCCGGTACCATCCGAAGGAAGACCCCAGCGTCATCGAGATCGACTCGGAGCGCGCGCAGTACTGGCTGGGCGTCGGCGCGCAGCCGACGGAGCCGGTGCTGGCCCTGCTGAAGATCACCGGTGACTGGCAGAAGTTCAAGGGTCTGCCCGGGGCCGAGGGCACGCTGAAGGTCAAGGAGCCCAAGACCAGCAAGCTGGACCTGTTCAACGCGGCGCTGGCCGAGGCCGACGGTGCTCCGTCCGGCGAGGCCACCCAGCCCAAGAAGAAGAAGGCGCCCGCCAAGAAGGCGGCAGACAAGGCCGACGACAAGGCCGAGGCCAAGGCTGAGGACAAGGCCGAGGCCAAGGCTGAGGACAAGGCCGACGACAAGGCCGAGAGCGGGGCCGCCGAAGCGGCCGAGGGCGCCGACGCCGCAAGCGAGAGCTGAGAACGGCTGTGAGCTCAGTCGTCGTCGACGCTGTCGAACATCTGGTCCGCGGCATCGTCGACAACCCCGACGATGTCCGGGTCGACATGGTGACCAACCGCCGTGGGCGCACGGTCGAGGTGCACGTCCACCCCGAAGACCTCGGAAAGGTCATCGGGCGCGGGGGCCGCACCGCGACCGCACTGCGCACCCTGGTGGCGGGTATCGGCGGCCGGGGCATCCGCGTCGACGTGGTGGACACCGACCAGTAGGCATACGTCCATGGAGCTGGTCGTCGGGCGCGTGGCGAAGGCGCACGGCGTCACCGGTGAGGTCGTCGTCGATGTCCGAACCGACGATCCCGACGCCCGCTTCGCACGCGGTAAGACGTTGCGGGGCCGTGTTTCTCGCGGTGGTTCCGAACGTGAGTACACCGTCGAGTCGGTTCGCGAACACGCCGGCAGGCTGCTGGTGCGGCTGGCCGGTGTCGTCGGCCGCGATGCCGCCGACGCCCTGAGGGGCACGCTGTTCGTCGTCGACTCCGACGACCTGCCGCCGATCACCGAACCCGACGAGTTCTACGACCATCAACTCGAAGGGCTGCGGGTGCGGACCGTGGCCGGGGACGACGTCGGCACGGTCGCCGAGGTGCTGCACACCGCCGCCGGTGAGCTGCTCAGCGTCATATCCGCCGAGGGACTCGAGATCCTGGTCCCATTCGTGAGCGCGATCGTGACGACGGTGTCGCTGGCCGACGGCGTCGTCGAGATCGACCCGCCCGACGGACTGCTGAACCTCGCCGATCTTCAGTGAGGTGCGGCGTGCGTATCGATGTGGTGAGCATCTTCCCGGCCTACCTGGAACCGTTGCGGCAGTCGTTGCCGGGCAAGGCCATCGAGACCGGTGTCGTCGAACTCGCCGTGCACGATCTACGCACCTGGACCCACGACGTCCATCGATCCGTCGACGACTCGCCCTACGGCGGGGGGCCGGGCATGGTGATGAAGGCGCCGGTGTGGGGGGCGGCGCTGGATGAGATCTGTTCGCCGGAAACACTTCTGGTGATTCCCACCCCTGCGGGCCGGCTGTTCACCCAGGCCGACGCCGTGCGCTGGAGCGGTGAGGACCACCTGGTCTTCGCCTGCGGCCGTTACGAGGGGATCGACCAGCGGGTGGCCCAGGACGCTGCGTGCCGGATGCGCGTCGAGGAGGTGTCGATCGGCGACTACGTCCTGCCCGGCGGCGAGTCGGCCGCACTGGTGATGATCGAGGCGGTGGTTCGGCTGCTGCCCGATGTGCTGGGCAATCCCGAGTCCCATCGCGACGATTCACATTCCGATCTGGTGGGTGGGCTGCTCGAGGGTCCCAGTTACACCCGGCCCGCCAGCTGGCGTGGACTCGAGGTGCCCGACGTGCTGCTCTCGGGTGATCACGCCCGCATCAGGGCGTGGCGCCACGAGCAGAGCGTCGAGCGCACCCGTGAGCGCCGCCCGGATCTGCTGGATTAGATACGCCCGCCGGGGAACATCGTCTTGACCGCCTGGGTGATCGTCTGCCGGGCGGTGTCGTCGTCGGCCGCCTGCATCGACCCGATGACCATCACGTAACGGCGGTCAGGGCCGATGACGCCGGTGGACAGATGCATCCAGTCGGCGCCGATGCAACACATCCAGCCCTGCTTGACCGCCACCCGTTCGGCGAACAGGCCCTCGGGGATGCCGAACCGCTGCGGGTAGACGCCCCCGGGCACCATCCCGTCGGGCGCCGTCGGTGTCGATGCGGCCAGGTTGGACAGGATGATGCCGGCTTGTTCGGGCGGCAAGCCGCCGCTGCCCGCCAACAGCATGTCGTAGTAGCGCACCAGGTCGGTCGCCGTGCTGATGGTGTTGAACCACCGCCCGTTGCCCGGCGCCCGCGTCGAACCCAGCCCGTAGCGGGCGACCACCCGGTTGATGATCTCGCTGCCGCCGCTGCGGTTCCAGAACACCTCGGCGGCGCTGTCGTCGGACGCCCGCAGCATGACGTCGAGGGACTTGCGGTCCTCCGGGGAGAGCGTGGTCTCGCCCTTGGACACCTGCAGCAGCAGGTCGTCGGCGACGAACAGCTTGACCACCGACGCGATGGCGATCGTCCTGCCGTTGCCGTTGGTCACGAGTTGACCGGTGTTGCGGTCGAGTACCGCCGTGGTGATCTCGGCGCCCGCAGCGGCGGCCTCGGCGGTGGCCAGCCGTTCGCGATCGGCCAAGCCGGTGAATCCGGCCGGCGGCTCGTCCGGGGGCGCCTCGGGCAGCGGTGCCATGGTGCCGAGTGGGGCGACCACCGTCAGCTGCGGTCCGGCCGGCGCCGGGGCCGAGCCGTGCACCTGCGCTTCGCACCCGGCGAGGACCAGGGCACCGACGGTCACGGCTGCAGTGGTCAGAACCAACCTGCACGACCGCCGTTGCATCGGTGACGCCTCCAAGAATTCGCGGGACCGAATTGTCCGTCGAAGCAGGGCAGAAGGGGTTCTACACCCGTGTTTTCAGGGTAGTCGCTGAGGTCGGACCGCGCCTCGCGCGCCGAGCGAGCGGCCGGATTTCGGGGAATCGGACTCCGTCTGGCACAATTGGGCAGTTGTCTGTGCACGGCGGAAGACGCCGCACGACTCGCCCAGACGCCCGAATCACACCATGGGCTCCAGCACGCGTCCCCGCGACGCCTGCCACGAGCCGCGAACAGCAAGGAAGTGTCTCCGATGAACACGCTGGATTTCGTAGACCAGACGTCGTTGCGCGACGATGTCCCGGACTTCGGCCCCGGTGACACCGTCAACGTCCACGTGAAGGTCATCGAGGGCTCCAAGGAGCGCATTCAGGTCTTCAAGGGCGTGGTGCTGCGCCGCCAGGGAGGCGGCGTCCGCGAGACCTTCACGGTCCGCAAGGAAAGCTACGGCGTCGGCGTCGAGCGCACCTTCCCGGTGCACTCGCCCAACATCGACCACATCGACATCGTCACCCGTGGTGACGTGCGTCGCGCGAAGCTCTACTACCTGCGGGAGCTGCGCGGCAAGAAGGCGAAGATCAAGGAAAAGCGCTGACCTCCCAGGTCGAGCCGGGGCCATCGGTGCGCTGGCTACGCTGATCCCGTGACCGGACCTTCAGAATCCGACGACTCGTCCGCGGAACGCACGCTCGAGACACCTGAATCCGACGACGAGCAGCAGGACGAGCAGCAGCCGACCAAGAAGAAGCGCGGCGCCGTTCGCGAGGCCGCGATCCTCATCACGATCGCGCTCGTGCTGTATTACGTGATGCTGACGTTCATCGCCCGGCCCTATCTGATTCCGTCCGAGTCGATGCAACCCACGCTGAACGGCTGCAACGGTTGCGTCGGCGACCGCATCATGGTCGACAAGATGACCTATCGGTTCTCTTCTCCCGAACCCGGCGATGTCGTCGTGTTCAAGGGCCCACCGAACTGGAGCATCGGCTACAGGTCGATCCGGTCGGACAACACCGCCGTCCGGTGGGTGCAGAACGCGCTGTCGTTCGTCGGGTTCGTCCCTCCCGACGAGAACGACCTCGTGAAACGGATCATCGCGGTCGGCGGGCAGACCGTTCAATGTCGCGCTGACACCGGTCTCACCGTGAACGGCAGACCGCTCGACGAGCCTTACCTCGATCCGGACACGATGATGGCGGACCCCGCGGTGTATCCGTGCCTGGGCAATGAGTTCGGGCCCGTCACCGTCCCCGAGGGCAGGCTCTGGGTGATGGGTGACAACCGCACCCACTCCGCGGACTCGCGCAGTCATTGCAGCAACAGGCCCGAGGATGCCCAACGGGGGCTGCTGTGCACCGGTGATCCGGTGGCGGGCACGATTCCGGTGGAGAATGTCATCGGGAAGGCCCGGTTCATCGCCTGGCCGCCGTCGCGGTGGGGTGGCGTGAGCTCGGTGGACCCCCGAGAATCCAGCTGATCGCTGACAGGAGGCCCTGACACGTGCCCGCTGCGTGGCCGCCCCGAGTGGTGATCCGCAAATCGTCTGGCCTGCGTACGCTCGAGTCCGCGTTGTACCGCGCCGGCCTGGGCCCGGTGGCCGGGGTCGACGAGGTCGGGCGGGGGGCGTGTGCCGGCCCGCTGGTCGTCGCGGCGTGTGTGCTCGGCCCCAACCGGTTGGAGAGCCTCGCCGCGCTCGACGACTCCAAGAAGCTCAACGAAGCCGAGCGGGAGCGGCTGTTCCCGCTGATCCGGCGGTATGCGCTGGCCTACCACGTGGTGTTCATCCCGTCGGTCGAGGTGGATCGTCGGGGCGTGCACGTCGCCAACATCGAGGGGATGCGACGGGCGGTGGCCGGTTTGCCGCTGCGGCCCGGGTATGTGCTGTCCGACGGATTCCGGGTGCCTGGGCTGCCGACGCCGTCGTTGCCCGTGGTGGGCGGCGATGCCGCGGCGGCCTGCATCGCGGCCGCGAGCGTGCTGGCCAAGGTCAGTCGCGACCGGTTGATGGTCGCGATGGACGACGACCATCCGGGCTACGGCTTCGCAGACCACAAGGGCTACAGCACCCCGGCCCACAGTGCGGCGCTGGCCAGGCTCGGCCCGTCCAGCCAGCACCGGTATTCGTTCATCAACGTGCGGCGTCTGACGGGGCGGGAACCGGGGGGGCACGCAGAACTCGCGTGCGGGAAGATGAGCACAATGGGTCTGAGGGACTCCGAACTACATGAAGGACAGCTGAGCCGATGAGTGCCGAAGATCTCGAGAAGTACGAAACCGAGATGGAGCTCTCGCTCTACCGGGAGTACAAGGACATCGTCGGTCAGTTCAGCTATGTGGTGGAGACGGAGCGGCGGTTCTACCTGGCCAACAGCGTGGAGATGGTGCCTCGCAATGCCGACGGCGAGGTGTACTTCGAGTTGCGCCTGGCCGATGCCTGGGTGTGGGACATGTACCGGCCCGCCCGTTTCGTCAAGCAGGTCCGGGTGATCACGTTCAAGGACGTCAACATCGAAGAGGTCGAGAAGCCCGAGTTGCGGCTGCCCGAGTAGCTCACGGGATCCGGGTCAGCGTGACCCGTAGGGTCCGGGCGCGACTTCGGCTGCTCATTTCTGAAGCGGCCCAACGGGCCCGGCGGAATGACCGGGTGGTGACACACTGGGTAGGTGCGCTCCACACCGCAGTGCTGGCTCACCGACATGGACGGGGTCCTGGTCCGTGAGGAACACGCGCTGCCCGGCGCCGCCGAATTCCTGCAGCGGCTGGTCGACCTCGAGCGACCCTTCCTGGTGCTCACCAACAACTCCATCTTCACGCCACGCGATCTGGCGGCCCGGCTCGCACGTTCGGGGCTCATCGTGCCGGAGGCGTCGATCTGGACGTCCGCGCTGGCGACCGCGGCCTTCCTCGCCGACCAGCTACCCGGCGGGTCGGCATACGTCATCGGCGAGGCGGGCCTGACCACGGCGCTGCACGAGGCCGGGTACACGCTGACCGACGTCGCACCGGACTTCGTGGTGCTCGGTGAGACCCGCACCTACTCGTTCGAGGCGATCACCAAGGCGGTGCGCCTGATCCTCGGCGGCGCCCGCTTCATCGCGACGAATCCGGATGTCACCGGACCGTCCGCCGAGGGGCCGTTGCCTGCCACCGGATCCGTCGCGGCGATGATCACCAAGGCGACCGGCCGGGAGCCGTACTTCGTCGGCAAACCCAACCCGATGATGTTCCGGAGCGCGTTGAACCGCATCGAGGCGCACTCGGAGAGCACCGTGATGGTCGGCGACCGGATGGACACCGACGTCGTCGCCGGGATCGAAGCGGGACTGGAAACCATTCTCGTGCTGACGGGGTCGACCACGGTCGAGGACGTCGAACGGTATCCGTTCCGGCCATCTCGCGTGCTGCCCTCCATCGCGGACGCCATCGAGTTGATCTAGCACGGCGCTTGCTAGCTTGAGCGGATGACCGAACCAGCACCGGACCCCGCCCGGCCGCTCGCCGGGGTGCGGATCGTCGAGATCTCCAGCTTCGTCGCGGTGCCCCTGGCGGGCATGACGCTGACCCAGCTCGGTGCCGAGGTGATCCGCGTCGATCCGATCGGCGGTGCCGCCGACTACCGCCGCTGGCCGCTCACCGAGGACGGCGAGAGCATCTACTGGGCGGGCCTGAACAAGGGCAAGCGGTCGCTGGCCGTCGACATGCGCTCCGAACACGGCCAGGACCTGGTGACGCGGCTGATTGCCGGAAGCGGCGTGTTCATCACGAATGTCGCTGGGCGGCACTGGCATTCCTACGAGGAACTGGCCCGCGTGCGGCCCGACCTGATCCACGTAGAGGTATCCGGACGCGCCGACGGCGGCACCGGCGTCGACTACACCGTCAACGCCGCGATGGGATTCCCACTCGTGACCGGACCGGCCGAGCTCACCACGCCGGTCAACCACGTGTTGCCCGCGTGGGACGTCACCTGCGGGATCTACATGGCGTTGTCGGTGGCCACCGCGCTGCGGCACCGCGACGCCACCGGACAGGGCCAGCGCATCAGCATCCCGTTGGAGAACGTGGCGCTGGCGACCGCGGGAAATCTGGGCCTGCTGACCGAGGCGATGGTGAACGGAACGTCGCGGCAGCGCATCGGCAATGCCGTGTACGGCACGTACGGGCAGGATTTCACCAGTAGCGACGGTGTCGCGTTCATGGTGGTCGCACTCACCGGCAGGCATTTCCGGGATCTGACCGAGTTGACGAAGACCACGGAAGCCGTTGCCGCACTGGCGCAGTCGCTCGGCGCAGACTTCTCTGACGAGGGGGAGCGGTACCGGCATCGCGGCGCGCTGAGCGCCCTGTTCGCCGAATGGTTCACCGCACACACCGGCGAGGAGGTCACGGCGGGCCTGTCGGCGACCTCGGTGTTGTGGGAGCGCTACCGCACGTTCGCCGAGACGGCCACCGACGTCAGGGTCACCGCCAACCCGATGTTCACCGAACTCGAACAACCCCGGGTGGGTCGCTACCTTGCGCCGGGACTGCCCGTGTCGATCGACGGCACCTACCCCGCGGCGCAACCCTCTCCCGCGCTCGGCGACGACACCGCCGCGGTGCTCGGCGACTGGCTGTCACTGTCGGCCGGTGACGTCGAGGGGCTCTTCAAGTCGGGCACCGTGGCGTGAGCACGCTGCTGGATCTGCTGGATGTGGCCGGTGGGCCGTCGGACACGTGGCGCGGGCGTGGCAGCGGCCCGGAGGGCAAGCGTGCCTACGGCGGCCAGCTGGTGGCCCAGGCTCTTGCCGCGGCCGCGCGCACGGTGGAGGCCGCGAAGTTGCCGACCACCCTGCATCTGCAGTTCCTGCGCGGGGGAGATGCGGGCCAACCCATGGACTATCGGGTGCAGCGGGTGTTCGACGGGCGCACCGCCGCATCCCGGCGCGTCGAGGCCGTCCAGAACGAGCGCCTCCTGGCGACGGCCACTGTTTCCTTCGCCGCCGCGCTGCCGGGCCCCGAGCACGGGCATCGGGCATTGATGCCGGACGATCCGGCGGCGTTACCGCGCACGGGTCCCGCCGGTCCCGCGCCGTCGATGCCGCTCGATGAACTCGACATCAGGGTCGTCGACGACACCGAGGACGGGCAGTTCGTACGCCGACTGTGGTGGCGGGCGACCGTGGACCCGCCCGACGATCCGCTGGTGCACACCCTGATCGCGGTGTACGTCACCGATGTCTACCTGATCGACCCGGCATTGCAGGTGCACGGGTACTCGATGCGGTCGCGAAGCCACCGCAGCGGCACCACCGATTCGTCGGTGTGGTTTCACCGCGCGGTGCACGCCGACCGGTGGAACCTGCTGGAGTGCCGTTCGCCCGCGGCTGCGCGCGGCCGCGGGGTCGTCACCGCGAGCCTGGTCGGCCACGATGGCGCGATCGTGGCGACGCTGGTTCAGGAGGGCCTCATCGCAGAGCGGGAGCCGGTGTCGCCGGGCTGAGCCTGCGTTCGCGGAACTGACTGCGCAGCAGCGTCACCGCCGCGGTGAGCGCGATGCCCACGGCGATCGAGGCGAGCACACCGACGAGGTGATGACTGCCGAACAACGGATACACCTGGTAGTGGGTCAGGTAGATGTACAGCGACGCCTCGGCGACGATTCCCGCGGCGGCAGCCAGCAGCGACGGGCACCGCAGCGCCGGCAGCCACAGCAGCAGGACCAGCCCGGCGAGGACCATCGTCTCGCGCAGCGTGCTGCCGAAGTAGCCGTGGAGTCCGACGACCAGGACGGCGGTCACCAGGACGCGCTGCTGGATCGTCGTCGCCTTCGCCGCGGCCCACCCCGCCGCGAAGAACCAGAATGTCAGTACCGTGAACCAGGCGTCGCGCCCCAGGGTCAGCCCCAGCACGTCGAAGCGCAGCGCGAGCCCGACCGCGAGGAAGCCTCCGGCCAGCGCGAACGGATGCCGTCGTTCGAGGCGGTCCATCGCGGGCAGCCAGAACAGGATGGCCAGCGCGACGAGAATCCACACCAGCACCTCGACGAACCACAGCCTGCCCGCGGTCATGCTGTCGTGGGGACCCAGAAACTTGTTGGCCAGCAACAGGTTCGTCGGGTGATAGTCGTCGGTCAGCATCAGCGCGATCGCGATCCACGCCACCGCGGGGACCGCGATCCACGCGATAGTGTTGCGCAGATGGCGGATCCGGACCTGCCTGGGCACCGGGGTCAGGCAGAACCGGCCGAAGTTGTAGCCGGCCACGCCGAGCAGGATGTGCGCGCCGCCCCACAGCTCGAACACGTCGGCGTGGGATCCGACGATCAGGACGATCGCCGCGGCGCGCAGCGCGACGCTGGTTTCCAGCGTGGCCCCCCACGACCGCCACCACCGCCGCGGCGGCGCGGGCTGCGTCTGCAGCTCGCGCAGCGACAGCCGCTGCCAGTGCGCCGGGAGCCGGCCGAGTGCGCGTTCGAGCCGCACCGACATCGTCACGTAGGACAGCGAGTTGCCGCCGAGGTCGACGAAACTGGCGTCCGCGTCGATGGTGGCCGGGTCGAGTTGAAGGACGTCGGCGAACAATGCGCGCAGGTCGGTGTCCTGTTTTTCGCCGGCGACCGCGCCTGCGGCGAGGGTGCGAGCTGTCGGGTAGTCGGGTTTGCCCGACGGCAGCAGCGGCAGATTCCTGACGCAGACGGCG
>Ga0209347_1002304_pt1 | contig 25765 bp, 22 predicted proteins | sample AutmiccommuBRH23_FD_187382 | JGI IMG/M metagenome (GOLD analysis project Ga0209347, IMG submission 187382) | Deep subsurface microbial communities from Mt. Terri, Switzerland - Autotrophic microbial communities BRH/23 (SPAdes) (version 2) | ecosystem: Environmental > Aquatic > Deep subsurface >...
CAGCGACTGCCGAGTCATCCCGCGGTGGTTGGAACTCGGTCTGGCCGCCTTCGACGCAGATCCGGGCGTCGCCTTCGTCACCGGTCCGATCCACAACAAGCCCGAACAGCGCGTGACCTTCTTCAGCGTGGGGGGCAATGCACTTCCGGGTGAGAATCCGATCTATCCGCTCGCCAACGCCTTCTACCGCAGCGAGGTGTTCGAGGAAGTCGGCGGTTTCGACGAGTCGGTGTGGCTCGGCGCGGTCAAGACGACGCCGGTGGAGTACTCGGACATCGACCTGGCCTACCGAGTGCGAGGCCGCGGGCATCGCAACGCCTTCGTTCCCGATCTGCTGGTGTACCACGAGATCCTGCGGGTCGCTCCGTGGCAGTGGCTGATGTGGAATTTGCGTTTCGTACAGCTTCCGGAGCTTCTGCACCGGTATCCGAGCCTGCGGCGGCCGCTGATCTGGTGGGGCCCGTTCGTCGCGCCGGAACACCTGCTGTTCTACATCGCCGTGGCAGGCTGCACGGCGGCGGCTCTCGGCCACCCTTGGTTCCTGCTCCTGGCGCTGCCCTATGTGGTGCGGATCGCACTGCTGCCGGGCCGGGCCTTGTCGCTGCGGGCATGGCTCATGGCTCCGGCGCGGGTCGGCCTGTTGGTCGTGCGCCAAGCATTGATCAGCGTGTTTCTGATCTGGGGCAGCATTCAGGCTCGGAACCTCATCCTGTAGCGTGCGCATCGCGATTACACACCCCACCACCATCGACCGAGTGCGGCGGGGAACGGAACGCCTGATCCACGAGACCGCCGTCTACATGGGCCGGCGCGGCCATCGCGCCCGGATCATCGCCTGCAAACCCGGCCCGCGCCAGATCGTCGAGGACCACGGCTATGTCTGCGACGTGCACCGGCGGCTCTGGCACCCGTTGCTCGGCCGGTTCGGCGTGCGGGAGGAACACGCCTTCGTGCTGACCAGCCTTCGCGAGCTGCTGCGCGGGCACTATGACGTCGTGCACGCACACTCCATGGGCGATGCCACCGCAGCGGCTATCGCCCGCCGCTTCACCGGTACGCCCTTCATCTTTTTCATCAACGGCCTGCCGCCGACCGTCCGCTACTATCGAACCATTTCGACCGGTGGCTCGGTGTTCGGGCGCGCGGTCGCCAGTGCCGACGAGATCATCTGCGTGAGCGATTACGTGCGCCGTTACATCGAGGAGCGCTTCGGGCGCCGCGGCGTACTCATTCCCGTGCCCGTGGATTTGGATCGCCTGCCACTGTGGCGGGGTCCGAAGCACGACCCGCCCGTCATATTCTGTGCGGCGGCGCTCGACGATCATCGCAAGGGCGGTCGTGTACTCATGCGTGCCATGAACCTGGTCAAGCAGCGCCGTCCCGAGGTCATCCTGCAAAGTGCCAGCGCGATTTCCCCGGAGGTGCGCCGGGAGCTGACGGAACTGGTGGACCCGCGCTGGCGCAAGGACGTGCAGTTTCTCGGCAACGTGCCCTGGCAGCGTCTGCCGGAGCTCTATGGCCGCGCGACCGTTTCCGTGCTCCCCTCGTTATGGGAGGCCTTCGGCCTGGTGACGGTGGAGTCGCTCGCCGCCGGCACTCCGGTGGTGGGAACCGATGACGGGGCCCTTCCCGAAATTCTCGACGATCCCGCCATCGGCCGACTCTTCGATCCGGGGCAGGGGGACGGCTACGAGCCGGCCAACGCCGAAGGACTCGCCGAGGCGCTCCTGGAGGGACTGGATCTCGGCGAGGATCCGCTGGTGCGCGAGCGCTGCCGCCGGCGCGCCGAGCAATACGGGTGGAATCGCATCGGGCCGCGCATCGAAGCGCTCTACGGCCGCGTGAACGGCCGCGCCGGCGACCCGAACTGAGCCGCGTTACAGCGCCGCGACTAGATAATTTCCCGCTTCCTCCACCGCAGTCGGCTCGCCAGGCTCAACCGCAGGCGGCGCACGCTGTCCGCCGCACCATAGCGGCGCATCAAGGACGCCGCCCGGCTCGCTTTGTACAGGGCCGCCTTGAGACGCTTGGACCGCCCCGGCCGCGGCTCGAGCAGCTCCACCGGCCCGCTGCCGGGCGTCGTCGCGGCCACCTCCCCGACGAACGCCATGAACTCGCGGGCCTGCAGTTCCAGCGTCAATCGCTGCCGCGCGAAATCCTGCGCCGCCGCCGCCAGCTCCCCCACCCGCCGCGGCTCACGCGCGAGCGTGCCCAGCAGGGCGGCCAGCTCCCGCGCCTGATCGCCCTCCGGCGGGATCTTGGGACAGCAGCTGTCGGGCAGCTCGACGAAGGTGCCGCTGCCCGAAACGATCACCGGCGTACCGGCGGCGAGGCAGCGCAACGCACTGTGGGCGGTTTCTGCGGCCGTCATGTCGCGCATGTCCACCGCCACGTCGGAGAGGCGGATCAGCTCCTGGTAGCGCTCCGCCGCCACCCAACCCGTCTGGTCGACGACTTCCGACAGGCCATAGTCGCGGATCATGCGGTGGACCTTCGCCCCGGGCGAACCCCCGCCGACCACCAACAGCCGGATCTCATGGCCGTGGCTTCGCGCCTCACGCAGGGCTTCGAGCACCACTTCCAAGCGCTTCTTCGGTGCCCGGGTGCTCACGGATGCCACGATGAACTCGTCGCGCCGATAACCGTGCCGCTGGCGCAGCTCACACTTGGATACGCCGCCGGTCGGACTCGACACGCCCATGGGCACGTTCCTGACCGGCTTCGCGGGCAACTGATCGCGCACGAGACGCTCAACCAGCCCGCTGTGCACGATCACCGCGCGGCTCGCAGCCAGAAAAGGATGTGCGAAGCTGAGGCCGCCGGGATCTTCCAGGCTCAGCAGCAGCCTGCGGGCGAGGCGCTCGGCGGCAGGGCCATATACGGGGCGCAGGGCATGAATCAGGGTGTCGACCTCGCCGCGCCCGAGGGTGAGGCCGAGGGTCAGGTACTGGAGACAGTAGTCTTGGAGGACGATGATCCCGGGCGCCGCCCGCAGGCACGGAAGCATGTAGGCGTGGGCGCGCAGATTGTTGCCCACCTGGTAAACGGCCGCGTCGTAGGATTGGGGATCGCGCAGATACTCGCGGTAGAGGCGGATCGGGAAGCGTTCAATGATCGCCGGATTGCTCGGACTGTAGGCCCCGCTGACCATGACATCGATGTCTGCGTACGGCGCGAGGTGCGGCAGCAGTTCCTCGCTGTGGTCCGAAATACCGCCATGCTGGGGACTCAGTGGTGTGAAGTAGGCGATGCGCATGTCGGGGAACTAGAGGAGCAGTCTGCGATGACGCACACTGCCCACGGCGAGCAGAGCGAAGGCCAGCAGGTCGCGCGGAAGATAGACGAGCGGCCGCGCCAGCCGCTTCGCTCCGCGCAGGCTGCGGGTGGCTTCCGAGGTGCGAACCAGGAAGTAGGGAACGCTCAGCAGCAGCCACAGCGCCGACGCCGGCGAAAGGGCGCAGCCGACGAGCAGCAGCGCGAGGCTGGCGTGGGCACGGTCCAGGAATACGCCAAGAAAGAACTCACCGCGCATTTCCGGGATCTCCCGGGCCAGCCAGGGCAGCATGAACATGCGTTTTTCATAAAACCAGCGCCACAGGCTGATCTTCATCACCTCGTGATAGACCAGCGCATCGGCCGCGAACGTGCTCTTCCAGCCGCGGCGCTTTACCTGCCACGCCAGGAGCGCGTCCTCGCCGCCGGTGGGGCGCTCGTCGTGGGGCGTCATATCGCACTTCGGCGCACCGGTATCCGCGAGGGATTCCCTGCGGAAAAAGATGTTCGCCCCTTCATAACGGGGATTCTCGGCTTCGATCTGCACATAGCGACACAACACTCCAAGCGGCTGCTCCGGGTCGGGTAACGTGCGCCCCTGAACGATCCCGATGCCGTCGGCGAACGCCGCGAACCCCTCCGTCAGCCAGTCGGGGGTGGCGCGGCAGTCGCTGTCCATAAAAGCGATGACCGCACCGCGAGCGCGCTCGGCGCCGAGGACCCGGGAGGGCCCGGGGCCCTCGGGAGCCTTGCGAACGACATGCAACGGTGCGTGAGCGTGCCCCTTCAGCTGTTGCAACATGCGCAAATTGGATTCGTCCGGGGAGCTGTCCACCACGATGACCTCGAAACGCGCGGAAGCGAAGTCCTGGGCCAACACCGACAGCACGGCCTGGCGCAGCAGTTCGGGGCGCTTGTAGGCGGGAATCACGACACTCACTGCGAGTCCGGGCTCCGACATGGGAATGCTCCGTCCCGCAGCGCTCACGCGCGCGCCCTTTTTATACGGCGCCAGAAGCCCTGGACCACCTGGCGCGCGACCCGCATGCCCGAGAGCCAGGCGATGCGCAGCGGGCCTTTGCCGTCAACGTCGAGCTTGAGGTAAGCACCGCGCCAGAACATCTCGCGGTCGGTCTCGAACTCGCTGACCAGAGCAAAGTCCGTGCATTCGAGCGCGGGATTGAACCACAGCGCATACTCGCCCACGGCCGAGACGCTCTTGAACAGGTATTGGCAGCGGGACAGAAGCAGTATGTCGAGGAGGACGTCCTCGCCCTTCTTGTATGGGCTGACGTCCGCGCGCTTGAACGGCGCCACGTCATTGCTCGATCGCACCGCATCGCAGGTGACCACCCGGCCGGGAAACCGCCGTTCGAAGGCGGTGACGAACTGCGCCTGGTCGGTCGCGAGAAAGATTGCGAAGTCGTCGAGGCGCAGCTGCTCGATGCGACCTTCGATCGCCTGGAAGTACTCATCCAGCGCGGTGGGCCGTGCGTAGGAGAAATCCGTGCCACGAATGTGCACGCCCAGCGTGTAGCGCGGGCGAATGAGGGCCTGCTCGAGCTGCCGGGCCTTCGCGAGGATATGGGGTTTGGGACGCAGGTGCCTGCCCACGTATTCCCGTCCCAGGCGCCGCTTGGCCTCCATCCAGGCACGGCGGTCCGCGACCCGCTCCGGTCCCCAGAAAGTGGTGATGCGCTCCGGATCGTTGACGTGCCAGTCCACAACCTGCTCGTCGCTATAGCGGTGGACCTGCTCTGGGGTGATCGTGCCGGCCTGGAGCCACTGCGACAGAGTCGCGGACGAGACTCCGGCGATCGGTTCGAAGTAGTACTCCCAGACATTGTCGCCCCGTTCGGGATCGTAGAAATGGGGCGTGCTGGCGCCGGCAAACTCGACGACCGGCAGCCACCCCCGCGCCTGCGCACGCCGGACTCCGTTGAGCGCGTAGGTGATCAGTGCAGAGAACCCGGCGCCCGGATCGCCGTTGTGCACCACGTGGATGCGCTCGTACTCCCGCCCGTCCATGACCAACGGGGCGCTCATGGCCCGCGCCCCTGCCGCCCCGCAGCGCAGCACGGCACCGGCGCGGCCGGCGGCCGCCACGTCCGTCCATTGCCGCCTGCTCGGCAGCACCGACGCGGGCGCTCGCAGTCACTGCCGCCGGGAAGGGGAAAGAAACGATCGGTCATGCCGACTCGCCGTATCACATGCTTACCCGGGATCCGCACGCTGTACTTTCCCAGCCGAGGTTATACTATACAGGGAGTGCGGATTTGAGCAACGAGCAGCCAGCCGCCGTCGCGCCGGGAACCGGAGCAGGCGGCAGCGGGAATGCTGATCGGCTGCCGTTTCCGGGGCACCACACCACGAGGAAGCCGCCACCAGTGACCAAGACCTCCGCTTCCACCGGGACCGGCTATTGGGAGGGCCGCCGGGTATTCGTGACCGGCTGCTCCGGACTGCTCGGCTCCTGGCTGACGCGGGAGTTGCGCGGCAGGGGCGCCCAGGTGGTCGGCCTGGTGCGCGACTGGGTGCCCAGCGCCCGGCTGCTGGTCGACGGGACGGCCGACGAAATCACCCTGGTGCGCGGCGACATCGAGGACCCGGCGCTCCTGGAGCGGGCCCTCAGCGAGTACGAGATCCAGGATGTGTTTCACTTGGCCGCCCAGGCCATCGTTGGAATCGCCAACCGCAACCCCCTGCCGACGTTCAAGTCCAACATCGCCGGCAGCTGGAACGTGTTCGATGCCTGCCGGCGGGTTGCCTCGGTACGAGCGGTGGTCGTCGCCTCCAGCGACAAGGCCTACGGCACCCCCGAGACCCTGCCCTATGACGAGGGCATGCCGCTCAACGGCCGGCATCCCTACGATGTCTCCAAGAGCTGCGCCGACCTGCTGGCGCAGACGTATCACGCCACCTACGGCCTTCCCGTGTGCATCACGCGCTGCGGGAACTTCTTCGGTGGCGGGGACCTCAACTTCAGCCGCATCGTACCGGGCACGATTCGGTCGGTGCTGACGGGAAAGCCCCCCGTGATCCGCAGCGATGGCACCATGGTGCGTGACTATATCTACGTACGCGATGTGGTCGACGCCTATCTGACGCTCGCCGAGCGGATGCAGGACCCATCGGTCCACGGCGAGGCGTTCAACTTCAGCACCGAGTCGCGCCTGTCCGTGCTGGAGCTGACTCGCCGCATCCTGGAGGTGATGAATCGGCCCGAACTCGAGCCGATCGTGCTCGGAGAAGCCAACCACGAGATCCACAGCCAATATCTTTCAGCGGCCAAGGCCCGCGCCCGCCTCGGATGGGCGCCGCGCTACAGCCTGGAGGAGTCGATCGCGGAAACGACCGATTGGTACAGCTCGTTTTTTCGTGAACGCTGAAACGAGCTCAGCCCGACCTGCCGAGGACAGCGGCGAGGTGCGCGAGGGTTGCCTCTTCGATGCTTCGGTCCACGTCTCCGCGGGTCGGTGGGCCGACCCCCAGCGTTTCGCTCGTGGCGGAGACATCCAGAACCACGGCCTCGGACTCCCCGGCCGGAACCGGATTGTCGAAGTCCAGGCGCAGCGGGTAGCCCTCGCGCGCTAGGACGGCCGCGACCTCGCCGGCCACCTCACCGTTGGTGAGGCCGCGACCGGAGCCCACGTTGAAGACGACCGTCTGCCCCTCGGCCACGGGCAGCTCGGCCGCCTTGACGATCGCCTCTACGGCGCACTCCACCGGAAGGTAATCGCGCACCAAGGCCCCCCGGCCGCGCAACTGTGCCGGACGCGTGCCGCCGCGGTGCGTCACGGCATGGTGGACCAGATAGGGAATCAGGCCACGGCAGCCGGGGCCGACGATGTTCCCGAAACGCAGAGCGACCGCGGCACCGCCGCCCTCTTCGGCCCAGGCCGTGCAGATTGCCTCCCCCATCCGTTTGGAAATCCCGTAGGCGCCGATGGCGCCGGTTTCCTCCGCGACGGGCCGGGCGCTGCGCCCGTGCACCGTGCCGTAGACCGCGCTCGAGGAGGCGAACACCACCCGCCGCGGTCCGAACGCCTCCAGGACATTGACGGTTCCCTGAATGTTGGTTGCCGTCAGGTCGCTCATGCGCCCGAAAGGCATCATGACCTCGGCCATCGCCGCCAGATGCACCAGGGTCGGCGACGACCACTCGCCCGCCAGGCGGCGCAGCGCGGAGCTCGATCGGATATCGATTCGGGTACCGACGAAGGGCCGCGGGGAAATTGGCTGGACGTCCAGCGTCCCCACGTGTGGCATTGCCGGTGCCGCGCCCAAGCGCCGGCACAAGTGCGTCCCGACGAAGCCTTCCGCGCCAGTGATGATCTGGTCGAGCCGCATGTCTTACGCCGTTCCGGTCGTCCTGGAGCATCACGGACCGCCGTGCGCCCCCTCGCGCCGGCCGCGCACTTTTTTCGCGGCGCATCCCGCGCGCGGCCTTTGCTTTGCGTGCCGCTCGAAGTCTACAATCCTACTGTGGATAAGTCACGGCCAGCCGGACGTCGCACGCCCCCGAATGCCCCCTCACCGGCACCGCGGGTGAGCGGCGCCCGCGAGGGCCGAAAACAACGACCTGCAGCGCCGCGACCTCAATGACGAGTTCCCCTGCAAACTCACCGGGCCGCGACCCTGACGACGTGTCGCTGCGCGACGTGGTCGCGATCCTGTTCCGCCGACTCAAAGGCATGGTCGTCATCTTCTCGCTCGCCATGGTCATCGCGCTGGTCTGGATCTTCTTCATCCGCAACGACATCTACGAATCCACGGCGAAGATCCTTGTGCGCCTGGGGTATGAGCAGTCGCCGTCGGTCACCGTACTGAACAGGCAGACACCGGTGGTCGGCTACCGCCACCAGGACGTTGCCACCGAGGTGCACATCCTGAGCAGCTCGGACGTGTTGGCGCGGGTCGTTGACGAGCTCAATCTGCAAGAGATGGGAGAGCGACCCCGCCCGCAAGGCTTCGTCGCCGGCCTGGTCTACGACCTGAAGCAGCTCCTGGGAAAGGTCGATCGATGGTTCGATGAGATGATGATCCGCGCTGGCCTGCGCGAACGCCTGAGCCCGCGCGAGCAGGTGATCGATGCGCTGCAGCGGGGATTACGAGTCGGCAGCAGCGAGGCATCCAACGTGTTGGTCGCCGCACTGCGCCTTCCGTACCGCGAGGGTACTGCGGCCGTCTTGAGCGTCATCCTGGATACCTATCTGGATGCGCGCATGGAGTTCTTCCGCGAAGAGGCCGCCGCGAACCTGTTCCGCACCAAGATGAATGAAGCGCTCGCCGAACTGCGCCGCGTGGAGACGGAGCTAAAGGACCTCGAATCGCTGTCCGACATCGTCAACCTCGACGTACAGCAGGAATTGCTGCTGCGGCGAGAAGAGCAGCTCCAGGCCCAGATCAAGGCCGACCTGCTGGAGCTTGCCGCGCTGCGTGACAAGCTGCGCGCGGTCGAGGCCGTCCGCATTTCGGAAGTGAGCTTCGGGAGCGTCGGGACGTTTCCGCAGGGATCATTTGCGGGAAACCTGATGTCCCAACTGGCGGAAATCAACGGTGAGAAGATTCGCCTCGAGATGGCGGCAAGCGGTCGCGACCAGCGCAGCGTGGATGAGAACCGGCGTCGCTTCGACGCAACCCTCGGCCTGCTACGGTCCAGTCTGGAATCGAGCCAGGCGGAACTGCGTGCACTCATCAGCGGCCGGGAAGCGGCGCTCGCCGCAGTGCGCGCCGAGCTCGGAGCACTTCACGGCCGCAAGACCGCATGGCAGGACCTGTTGCGCAAGTCCGAGCTGCTTGAGTCGGACTACAAGTTCTATCGCCACGAGCTCGGAGAAGCAACCGCTACCGCCTCGATGCAGAACGAGCGCATCAGCAACGTGAAAGTCATTCAGCACCCGACCGATCCCCTGCGTCCCGCGGGCATTCGCAAGCTCTATCTCATCCTGATTTCGGCGGTCCTGGCGGGGTTCGCGGCCATCGCATGGGCCGCGCTGGTGGAGTTCTTCGACCGAAGGGTATACAGCGCCAGTCAGGTCGCGAGCCGTCTCGGCGTGCCGGTCGCCGGTGTCGTGCCCCTCCTGCGGCCGGACCAACTCAGTCGCACGCTGAAGGCGCGGGCGGGTCGCGCGTGAAGCAGCCGCCGCAAGGGGGCATCGCCCAGGCGGCTGGATTCGTGGCGCGCCATGTGGTCCGTCACGGGCGGCGCAGCTTCGTCTTCACGTCCGCCCGAGCCGGGGAGGGGACCACAACGACGGTGCTCGGCCTCGCCGCGGAGCTGCACAGCCGCCACGGCATGCGGGTGCTGGCATTGGAGTTCACGCCCGCGACGCACGGATTCCAGGCACGGCTCGGGCGCGAGTGGGTCCCCTACGCCTATGACGAACAGGCTCCCCTACCCGAGGAATTCCCGACCGCGCCCGCTGGCTTCGCCCTCATGACGATCAGCCGGCAGGCAGCAGAGGGCGGCACACCAGCGAACGGTGCTGTCGGGTTGCTGCGCCACGCTCTCGGGCGGGTGGCGGCGCGCTTCGATGCCGTCCTGATCGATGCGCCACCGGTGCTGGATCGGGCCGAGGCACTTGCCGCGGCAGCCGAATCGAACGGCGTGGTGTTGGTGGTGGAGGCGCGTCGCACCCGCCTCGAGATGTTGAGCCAGGTTCGCCGGATTTTCGAACAGGAGGACATTCCGATGCTTGGGAGTGTGCTCACGAAGCAGGAATATCCGATCCCCGGCTGGGTTTATCGCCTCCTGTTCAAATGAGAGGGGTGCACGGGTGCAGGATACTGGCACGCACCCGTTGTGCGGTCGCGGCGCTCGCAGTGCTGGCGCTGCCCGCCCCGGCGTACGCCGGCGACACCATCGCGTCCTCTCCGCAACGGGACGATACGGTCGCCACGCGGCCCCGGCCCGAGGTGGAGCCCGTCGGCGTCCCCGCCGGCGGCTTTCGCCTGTATCCGCGGATCGGCTACGCGCTCGAACACGACGACAACATCTTCGCTGTGGAGCATGACAAGGAGTCGGATGTGATTACGACGCTGTCGCCCGGGTTGGTGCTGGCATCCGAGTGGGCGCGACACGCCGTGAAGTTCGCCGCGCAAGCGGATCGCGGCCGCTACCGGGATCAGCCGTCAGAGGACTACGACGACTGGCAGCTCGCCACCAGCGCTCGCATGGACCTGTCCGGACGCTCGGAGATGACGCTCGGTGCTGCGCACATGAAGCTACATGAACCGCGCGAGTCGCCCGACGCAGCGGGAGGGCTGAACCCGACGCAGTTCAAATCCACTGTCGCCTCCTTCGATCTCACGATTCGTCGCGGCGCCTTGTCGATCTCCCCGTCGGCCATGCTGAATCGCCTGGACTACGAAAACGCACAGGGCGTTCAGCTGGGCGAACCGGTGGTGATCCGGCAGGACGATCGCGACCGCAACGAGCGCGTCCTGGGACTGCAGGCGAGCTACGATGTCGGCGGCCCGGGGCGGGCGTTCGTGCGGGCGCGCAGCATTGTGCGTGACTACGACGATGTGCAGGCCTTCACCGGACGGGATCGGTCGTCGGATGGCTTCGAGCTCGGTATCGGGGCGACGTTGGATCTCGGCGGCATTACCCGCACGGCGCTGTTCGTGGGGCGCCGCGAGCAGCGCTACTCGGCCCCGCTGCTCGATATCCGAGCTCCTGTGTTCGAGGCCTCAGTGATCTGGAAGCCGACCGAGCTCACGACCGTGGAGTTCGAGACGAACCGCACCTTCGGGGAGACGACTGCAATTTTCTACTCCGGCTATCTGTCCACGTCCGCGCGCCTGGGTGTCGACCACGAACTGCTGCGCAACGTGCTGCTGAACGGCGAGCTGCTCCGGGTGGTCGACGAATACGAAGGTCTGGGAGCGGCCCATCGCCGCGACGAAACCCTTGGCCTGCGGTTCGGCTTCACTTGGCTGGCGCACAGGAATCTCGCCCTCAGCATCCACCACGAATTCACCGAACGGAGCTCCGATGACAATACGATTCCTGCAGGGTTGCCTGACGGGGACTTCGAGCGCCAGTCCAGCTGGCTGCGGCTCGAGCTCCGCCGATGAAGCTGGTGAGAGCCCGATGAGACGCGCGCGCGGCAGTGATTTGGAAGCCCCGGCCCTGGACAGCGCCCGCCGCCGGGCGGCCGCCGCTGTCGTGCTTGGCTGCCTGCTCGGGCTCGCCGGGTGTCAGACACCTCCGGTCGCCTCGTCCGCGCGCGCCGATGCGGCGCCCATCTACAGCCTCGGGCCGGGCGATAGGGTGCGGGTCACCGTCTTTCAGCGCGAGGACCTCTCCGGGGTGTTCGAGGTGGACAGCTCCGGGCGTATCGCGCTCCCGCTGGTACGAGGCGTCCAGGCCAAGGGGCTGACGGTGCCGGCGCTCGAGGACGCCATCATCGACCGGCTGCGACGCGAGCAGTTCAGCGACCCGAAGGTGAGCGTCGACCTGGTGAAGTCGCGCCCTGTCTGTGTGCTCGGCGAGGTCAACAAACCCGGCTGCTTCGATTACGTCTACAGCATGCGCGCGGCATCGGCAATCGCGATGGCCGGCGGCTACACCTACCGCGCCAAGGAGAATGCGCTGCTGGTCATGCGGGCGGATGGAGAGCGCGTCACGGGCGGGCACGCGATGCTCGTGTATCCGGGTGACGTGGTGGTGGTGAGCGAACGGCTGTTCTAGCCACCGCGTTATCCGTCGGTGCCCAGGCGCCGGCGAAACAGACACGGCTTGACCAACGCGAGATCATCGCTTGCGCATTGCACTTTACCATCCTTGGATCTACCTCAAGAGCGGTCTCGAGCGCACGATCATGGAGATCAAGCGCCGCAGCCGTCACGACTGGCAGCTATTCACAGGCTTCTACGACGCCGAGGGCACGTATCCTGAGCTGAAGGCGATGCAGGTGACCGAGCTGAACGCCCTGTCGGTCGAGCGCCGCTACGGCACCGTTATCCGGGCGGGCATTTCCGTGGCGACGACCCGGATCCCGAATGATGGCTTCGACGCGCTGCTGGTCTCCTGCGACGGCCTGGGAAGCTTCGTCAACTTCGCGAACCGCGGCCTCCCCTCCGCATGCCTGTGCTTTACTCCCTTGCGCGCGGTCTACGATTCGGAATACCGGGTCCGCCACCTCTCACGCAACCCGGCGGCCCGCGCGCTACAGGCAGTCGCGGCCGCCGGCTACCGCCGTTTGGACAAGCGCGCCTGGAGCCGCTACCGACACGTCTTCTGCATCAGCAATGAAGTCAAACGGCGGGTGTTGGAAGGCGGGTTGTGCGCTTCGGAGCGCATCGAGGTCGCCTACCCCGGCATAGACAGTGCGCAGCGACAGCTCAGCGACCGGTGCGAGTCGTTCTTCTTTCTCCCCGGCAGGATCATGTGGACCAAGAACATCGAGCTCGCCATCGACGCGTTCCGCCGCTTCCGCGCACGCGTCGGGACGCAGTTTTCCCTGAAGATCGCGGGCATGGTCGACAACAAGAGCCGTGGCTACTATCACGCGTTGCGGCAGGCGGCGGGTGACGACCCGTCGATCGAATTCGTCCTCAACCCGACTGACGCCGAAATGCGCGACTACTACAGCCGCTGCTATGCAGTGCTGTTCACCGCCTTCAATGAGGATCTGGGAATCACGCCGATGGAAGCCGGGGCGGTCGGCAAGCCCGTGATCGCCGTGGACCGGGGCGGGCCGCGTGAGATCGTGGTGAATGGCGAAACCGGCCTGCTGGTCGAGCCGCACGCCGAACACCTGTGCGCGGCGATGTCCAAGCTCGCTGCCGACCCCGAGGAGTCGCGGCGGTTGGGGCTCGCGAATTTCCACCGCTCGAAGCTCTACACCTGGGAGCGTTTCATTGGCTCCATCGACGGCTACTTCGATCAACTGGCGACTTCGCGCCACAGCCACCCGGAGGCGCAAACCGCACCATGATCAAGAGCGCGCTCATTACCGGAATAACGGGCCAGGACGGCAGCTATCTCGCCGAGCTGCTGCTGGAGCGCGGCTACGATGTCCACGGGATCGTGCGTCGCGTCGCACTGGAAGACCCTGCCAACCGGCTCGGCCGCATCCAACATATCGCCGAACGCATCACGCTGCACGCGGGCTCGCTGGAGAGCTACCCGTCATTGTTCCGGATCATCAGCGAGCACCGGTTCGACGAATGTTATCACCTGGCGGCGCAGAGCTTCGTCGCGGAGAGCTTCGCCGACGGCTTCTCGACCATGGCTATCAACATCAATGGCACCCACTACATCCTTGCGGCGCTCAAGGACCTCCAACCCGCGTGCCGGTTTTACTTCGCCGGCTCGTCGGAGATGTTCGGTAAGGTTTCGGAAGTTCCGCAGCGCGAGTCCACCGGGTTTCATCCGCGCAGCCCATATGGCATCAGCAAGGTGGCAGGTTTCTATCTGACGCAGAACTACCGCGAAAGCTACGGCATGCACTGCTGCGCCGGGATCCTGTTCAATCACGAAAGCCCGCGCAGAGGCTACGAGTTCGTCACCCGTAAAGTCACCTCGGCAGCCGCCATGATCAAGCTCGGACTGGCCGACGAGCTGCGGCTCGGCAACCTGGACGCATGCCGGGACTGGGGTCACGCCCGAGATTATGCAGAGGCGATCTACCAGATTGTGCAGCACACCGGACCCGACGACTTCGTGATTGCCACTGGCGAGACTCATTCGGTACGCGAATTCTGCGACATCGCCTTTTCCCACCTGGGACTCGATTACCGCGGCTACGTGAAAGTCGACGAACGCTTCTACCGGCCGTCCGAGGTGGAGGTCTTGAAGGGCGATGCTTCAAAAGCCCGCGAACTGCTGGGCTGGAGACCCAGCCAAGGTTTCGATGCGCTGGTGCGCGAGATGGTCGATGCGGACTTGACCAGGCTTCAGGCCTCCTTGGGAGTCAGGGGCCGCTGATCTGGGCTGTAGCGATCCAGTCGTAGAGCTGGCGCAGCCCGTCGAGGTGCGCGACCCGCGGTCTCCATCCCAGGACCTCCACCGCCTTCGAATAATCGGCGCAGCGACCGCGGTCACCTTCGGGTTTGGTGAGATCGTAGGCCACCTCGATGTCCTTGCCGGAGATCGCAACCACCATCTCGGCGATCTCTCTGATGGACGTGCAGACATCCGGGCCGACCTGGATCACCCCCCGACCCAGGCCGTGCTCGAGCGTAGAGACAAGGGCATCCACGACGTCGTCGACGTGCACGAAAGCCCGCCCCTGCGATCCAGAGCCCCACACCTCGAACGGTTCGTGCGGATAGCGCAGCGCCTTGCGCACCAGGGACGGTATCACCTGACCCCGCTCGCTGCTGAAGTCGCACGGCGTCCCGTAGACGTTGTGCAGCACCAGAACGGAAACCGGAATCCCGGTTTCCTGCTCCATGAGGAACGCCTCGTATTCGCCCATGAGTTTACTCCAGCCGTAGGCCGACTCCGGACAGGCGGGAAACTGGTCCTCCTCACGCAGCGGCGGTGCATCGACCCCCGTCTGCTTATCGGCGGGAAAGCTGCACGCCGTTCCCACGTAAACGTAGCCCTTCACGCGACTGCGGCGCACGGACGCCGCGGTGTTGGTGTTGATGAGGATATTCTGATTGAACACTTCCCCTTGGTTGCTGAAGACATAGCCGATCCCCGCGACGATCTCGGCCAGGTGGTAAACGTAGTCCACATCCCCGAGGAAGGGATCGAGCGATCGGGGCGCCGCCAGGTCGATCTCGTGGAACTCCCGGTCCATATCGATGACGTAGCGCCCGCCTTCCATGAGGTATTCCTTGCGCCCGCGCCACAGGTTGTCCACGACGCTGACGCGATGGCCCAGCGCGACGAGACGCTTCACCAGATTCGAGCCGATCATACCGGCTCCGCCGGTGACCAGGATGTGTGCGGTTTCCATCGTTTGGGGCCCTGTTTGCGGCGGCCGCCCGCACCCCGGTCACGGCAGGAGGGCGGGACGAAAGGCCTTGGTATGAAAGAGACGATACTTCTTGTCGGGGAAACAGGGAAGAGGAGTACCCGCATCCGGACACGCCGGGTAATTCGCTCCGCCGCGCCGTCTGCGACGGCCCCGCCGATGGCACGAGCGTGAAACGATGGCAGGTGCAGGCGACCAGCTCGAGCAGTGTCTGAGTCCTTTCGACACCTCGGCAGCGAGCACCGGCGCGCATCGATGCACCGTCCTGGCCCAGCCGGGGCGCGGACGGCGGCGGAGGTGAGGGAGCCGAACCCGAGAAAACGCGCCGCCATGCGCCGACGTCGAGACAGCCAAGCCAAGTCGAGCGGCCCGCACCTCAGCCGTTGACCCAAGTGCCCGTGGAGCGGCCCCCGCTTCGATGGTTGCCGAATCATCGACCCGGCCTTACGCCCGCGCGCGTCCGGCGTCTGTCGCGCCATTGGACGTCCGCACCCGCCTCCAGTATTCTATGCCTCCCGCGCGGCCGGTCGCAGGGGGGCCCCATGGGCCGATGCGGGCCTCTCGGGCGCAGCATCGACGGCTCCGTGAACAAAATCAGCGCCCGTAGCTCAGCCGCATAGAGCGTTGGCCGCCGGAGCCAGGTCAGAGGTTCGAGCCGGGCAGGCGCAGCCTGCGAGACAACAGCGACGCGCAGCGGCGCTGGCCCCGCAGGGGCGAGGCCCGCAAGGGCCTAGTAATCCTCTCGGGCGCGCCATCGAAACGGCGCCCCGCGAGACAGAGTTAGCGCCCGTAGCTCAGCTGGATAGAGCGTTGGCCTCCGGAGCCAAAGGTCAGAGGTTCGAATCCTCTCGGGCGCGCCAACTGGAAAGGGTCACCGCGAGGTGGCCCTTTGCATTGGCGGATTCGAGAGACTTGGTTGGGTTCTCCAGGTTCGAGCCGAGCGGGCGGCGCCCGCGAGACAACAGCGGCGCGCAGCGACGCTGGCCCCGCAGGGGCGAGGCCCGCAAGGGCCGAGTAATCCTCTCGGGCGCGCCAACTGGAAAGGGTCACCGCGAGGTGGCCCTTTGCATTTGGCGGATTCGAGAGACTCCATTTAATTTTGCCGGCAGCGCCCGCCACTTACTCGGGACGTTCCGTGCACAACGCCTCGACCTCGACCCGCAACTCCGCTCGACACACCTCCCCCTGCAGGAAAACCGCGGGCGTCGCCGTCCCGAGCTCGGACTCCAGCCGCTTCCGGACGAGGGGAAAATCCGCCGGATCGCGCACGTACACCTTCAGCGCGTCGATGCCCGAGGGGAACGAGGTCCGGAACCCATGGTCGTCCCGAGCACCCTCGATCAGGGCGCGCAGGTTGGCCACGGTCTCGCCGATCTGGGCCGAGACGTCACCGGCGTGGCGGGTCTGGTGTCCCACGATGCTGGCAGTGCCCGAAATATAGAGTTGCCGCAGGCCCGGCCAGGCCATGAGCTTCGCCCGGGAGAACGAGGGAGCCCTGGGACCGTAGCGCTGCGGGTATCGGAATGCGCTCATCTGGCGCCGGTTCTCCACCTGAATACCGGGTGCGCGGGTGGCGATGAAGTAGACCAGCAGCACGCCCGCGCCCAGGGACCCGACGGCGCTCGCCGCCGGGAGGTCGACCTCGAATCCATCTCGGGTGCACAGGGCTTCATGCCGACCCAAGCAGAACGACTGATAGCGCTCCAGGGATTCGTCGGGCTGGGAGATCCGGGGGAAATAGTTCCAGGCTCTGAGCAGATGAGGATATCCGCGCCGCCCCACGGTGCGCAGGATACGCCGGTAGACATGGTTGGCGGCCTCACCGAGGTTCGCGAACTGCGACTCGTCGAGTAGGATGTGACCGACGAGCACCGTCGCTGTGCCGGCCATGGAGATTCCCTGTTCGGTCGCGCGCCAGGTGGGGCTGTCCGCACGCCAGACTTCGACGCAACGTTCCTCCGACAGGGGCACCAGACCGATACCGAGCTGGCGCGGGTCGTCGGGCACCGAGTAATGCTCGGCGCCGAAACGGAACAGCTTGAGGAGGCAATCGTGCGCCAGCGCCTGATCGGCCTGGCGTTCGGGAATGTACTCGACGCGCACAGCTGGTGCGCCGTTGGCGCGCGGTCGCGGCGTGTGCCAGTGCGTGGTGGGATGCAGCAGGCTCGACACTGCTAGACCTCCAGGTCCTGAGGCGTCGTGCCTCCGGTAAAGGCGACCGATGTGCTGCGCCGCCTGCGGCGAAACGATGACCAGGAGTGGCGCAGGTACTTTGCAGCCGTGATGTAGTAAACGGCCTTGAACAGCGCCAGAGGCACCCCGATGGGCGTCTTGCGGTAGAAGTCGCCCGCAAGAATCGAAATGACCGCTTCCTGCATGCGCGCAATATTGCGGGGCGCCATGAACATTTGATGCATTGCGGGGGACGTGAACCGATGGATGAACCAGGACACGCTCCTGATCCCGCGGCGCATGCGCCGTTCGTGCCGGGCCAGGAGCTTCGGGGCCAGGCCCGGCTGGCGAAGGCAGCGGTCGACGACCTCGGCACTCGCGGCGGCGCCGTTCATGGCCAAGAACACGCCGCTGGAGAAGACCGGGTCGACGAAGGCGAATGCGTCACCCACCAGCAGGAATCCGTCGCCGTACATACTCCCGGCGCTGTAGGAATAGTTGCCGGTAGCACGGGCCGCGGCGATCATCCTGGCACCGTCCATGCGCGCATGGACGCTCGGACACAGTCGGATCGTCTCCCAAAGAAACGCCTCCGGGGCGCTCGTGCGCTGCTTCAGATACTCCGGCCAACAGACGGCGCCGACGCTCATGCTGCCGTCGCGCAGGGGTATCATCCAAAACCACCCATGGGGAAACCAGTAGATGGCGATGTTGCCCGCGTCGGCTCCCGGCCGCCGCGTAACGCCCTCGAAGTGGCTGAAGATGGCGGCAGTGTTGTGGGTCGGGTTCTTGCGCTTGAGCTTCAGCCGACGGGCAAGGAACGTATCGCGGCCCGACGCGTCGATGACGAACGCGGCGGACCAGGTGCGACGAACCCCGGCCTCATCCTCCACCGCGAGCAGGCTTCGATCGCCGGAAATTCGCTGCACATCCAGGACGCGCACGGCTTCCCGGACGTCGACGCCCTTGGCGGCGCTGTTCTTCAGCAACAGGTGGTCGAATTCCGAGCGTCGGACCTGGAAGGCGTACGGGTGATCCTTGTCCATGGCATCGCGGAAATAGAAGGTCGTGCGGCCGTTCGGATGCTCATCGGAATTGAATTCGGCACCGTGCTTGACCACGCCGATTTCGCGCACCTGCTCGAGGACCCCGAGGCGCTGCAAGATCGGCAGGTTCAAGGGCAGCAGAGACTCCCCGATGTGAAAGCGCGGGTGGCGCTCCTTCTCGAAGAGGATGACCCGCCACCCCATCTCCGCCAACAATGCGGAGACGGTGGAGCCCGCGGGCCCTCCGCCGACGACCGCCACGTCGCACTGCAGGTCGGGCGTTGTGTCATTAAGCATATGCATTCTGTATAGTTTTCTGCGAAGATAAGGCCGCTCGAAGGGAAAAATTCCGCATAGCTCTAAAGTATTATATTTTTCGCCGAATATTGTAAACACCAAACCCGATCAGGGCCCTTTGGTGTACGACACGATCAACGACGGGACCGCCTACAGGCCGGGGGGGACGGTGTCAGAAGTACTCACGAAGCAATCGCCATTCGAGCGCGAGATCGCTCAGCTGATCATCGACACTCTGCACCTCGAGGATGTGCGGGCCGAGGAGGTCGAGCCCGGACAACCGCTGTTCAGGGAAGGGCTCGGGCTCGATTCCATCGACGCATTGGAGCTGGCCTTGGCGATTACGCAGCGCTACGGCTGCCAGTTGCGCTCCGACGATGCCTCGAACGTCGAGATATTTGCCTCGCTGAGTGCACTGAGCACGCACATTGCGCACAGTCGCGTCACATAGGCCGCGCAGGCGCGCTCGGACGCTGGTGGCTACCGGTCTGGTCGCTTCAGTGCCCCTGGCCGTGCACTACGGCGTGGTGAACAGTCAGCCCGGACCGGCGCTGGTGCTGCTGTTGCTGTTGGCCGTGCCGGTGTTACTCGCGGCGACGTGGCCGGCCCGCGCTGCGGGGTTGTTGATCGCCTCGGGGCTGATCCTGGCGAGCATGCGCCTCGCCGACCCCGCGGTGCTTTTGTATCTGTGCCCGATCCTGATCAACGGCGCTCTCGCCCTGGTATTCGCCAGAAGCCTGCTCCCCGGGCGCACCCCGCTGATCACCGCGTTCGTCCGCACGCAATACGGGACGGTCCATGCGAGGCGGGCCGAGTATACCCGCACCGTCACCCAGGCGTGGGCGGTCTTCCTGGGACTGATGGCGCTGGAGGCGGCGATGCTGGCGGTATTTGCCTCCCCTGCCGTCTGGTCGCTGTTCGCGAACGGCATAAACTACCTGCTGGTGTTCGCCTTCTTTATCGGCGAATACGCGGTGCGCAGGCGCGTCTTGCGCGACATGGAGCATGCGAGTTTCACCCAATTTCTGAGCAGTGTCGCGAAAACCGACTTCCGCCGCCTTGTCCGGTCCTGACCACATCGCCTGCGCTTCGCTGCCCTTGCTCGCCGATCACCGGTGCGGCGAGACGGTTGCGGTGTGGCGCGGCAGGAAGGTGTCGCGAGAGCTGTTCCTGAAGCACGTGGCTGACGTTGCCGAGGGATTGCCCGCCATGCGCTATGCGCTGAACCTGTGCGAGGACCGCTACCTCTTCTTGGTGGCGTTCGCCGCTGCATTGGCCCGCGGCCAGTCTAATCTCCTGCCGCCGAGCAGGCTCCCGTCGGTGGTCGACGCAGTCGCACAGGACTACGAGGGGACCTACAGCATCGCCGAGGCGCTCCAACCGCAGCTGAGCGTCGCCCAGCACCGTCTGCCGGCGCTCCGGGAATCCGAACGGGGCGGCTCCGGCGCCGTTCCGTCCATCCCGGCCGAGCACCTGGCGGCGATCGCCTTCACCTCGGGAAGCACGGGCCGGCCGCGACCCAATCCCAAGCGCTGGGGTGACTTGGTCCACGGCTCGCTGCTGGCTCAGGATCGCTTCGGCATGCGACGGGGGCTGTCGCTGGTCGCGACGGTCCCGCCCCAGCACATGTACGGGTTGGAAACTTCGATCCTGCTGCCGTTGATTGCAGGAATCACCATCCACGGTGGACGGCCGTTCTTTCCGAAAGACGTCCAGACGGCCCTGTCGCAAATCCAATCGCCGCGGATCCTCATCACCACGCCCGTGCATCTGCGCGCCTGCGTGGGCGCAGGGATCGAGTGGCCGGAGATCGCCTTCGTGATCTCCGCGACGGCTCCGTTGTCTGCGCTGCTGGCCGCCCGCGCGGAGGAGACCTTTGGCGCTCCCGTACTGGAGATCTACGGCTCTACCGAGAGCGGGTCCATCGCCAGCCGGCGCACCGTCCACGAGGATCGCTGGAACCTCTATGACGAGCTGTCGATTCAGGTGCGCGACGGCAGCGCCGTGGTTTCGGGCGGGCACCTGTGCGAGCCGATTACGTTGAACGACCACGTGGAGATCCACGATCGGCACAGCTTCGCGCTGCTCGGTCGGCATACCGATATGGTAAACATCGCCGGCAAGCGCACCTCCCTCGCCGATCTGAACCAGAAGCTGCAGGAAATCGAAGGCGTCCAGGACGGGGTGTTCACCGTTCCCGAGTCGAGCACCGAGCGCACGGTGCGTCTGATGGCGCTGGTGGTGGCGCCGGGTCTCAGCAAGGAGGCCGTTCTTGCCGCATTGGCCGAGCGGGTGGAACCGGCCTTCATGCCCCGACCGCTGCACCTGGTCGAGCGTCTGCCCCGGGGTGAAACCGGCAAGTTGCCTCGCGCAGCGCTGCGCCCTCTGCTCGAGGGGCTCGGAACCGAGCCATGACGCCCGACCGCTGTGTCGTGCGCGTGGACGCCGACCATGCCTGCCTGGTCGGCCATTTCCCGGGCAATCCGGTCGTTCCGGGCGTGGTGGTACTGGCGCAGATCGCCGCCGCCGTGGCGCAGTCGACCCCCCCCGTACGCGTAATCGGAATCCCGAGAGCAAAATTCCTGTTGCCGCTGCAGCCGGGGCAGGACCTGGTCGTGGCGTTGACCGATCAGCCGGCGGGCACGATCGGATTCGAGGGGCGTGTCGGGACCGTTACCTGTGTGCGCGGCGAGTTGCAGGTAGAGCCCGCCGAGCCGGCGGCATGAGCCGAGCGTGGATTCAGCAACCGGAACGGGGAAGCCGCGCCGCGTTGAGGCTCATCGGCTGGATCGCCCTACACATGGGGCGGCGCGTCGCCCGTGTATTGCTGTTCCCGATCGTGCTGTACTTTCTCCTCACCGGGCGCAAGGCGCGGCTGGCATCCCGGGCTTACCTGCGCCGCGCGCTGGGTCGCGAGCCGGGGCTGTCGGACACTGCGCGACATCTCCACTGCTTCGCGGCGACGATCCTCGACCGGGTGTACTTGCTCGCCGACCAGACGGACCGCTTTGATGTCCGGGTGAACGGGGGAGAGGTGATTCTCGATCGCCTCCGGGACGGCCGAGGCTGTATCCTCCTCGGCGCACATCTGGGCAGTTTCGAGGTCCTGCGCGCGATGGCGGTCGCCCACCAGCACTTCACACTGAGAGTGCTCATGTACCGGGAGCACAACCGGGTGCTCACCGAGCTGCTCGACATGATCAACCCGCAGATCGCCGACACCGTGATCCCGCTGGGCGGACCGGATGCCCTGCTCCGGGCACAGGCCACGCTCGCCGGCGGCGGCGTGGTGGGAATGTTGGGCGACCGGGTTGCCGGCAGCGACAAGACCACCTGCGCCACCCTGCTGGGCTCGCAGGCGGTGTTCCCCGCGGGGCCGGCCCTTGTCGCGGCGGCGCTCGGGGTTCCGGTGGTACTCTGCTTCGGGCTCTATCGCGGCGGAAACCGCTACGATCTGCACTTCGAGCTTCTGGCCGAGCGCATCACCATCGGCCGGTCGCGCCGCGACGAGGAGTTGCGCATGTGGACCCAGCGCTACGCTGACCGGCTGGAGCATTACGCGCGCCTGGCTCCGTACAACTGGTTCAACTTCTATGACTACTGGAATGACTTCACTCCGGCGACTTAGCGGCGTGGCGGTGCTGCTGCTCTGGGCGTGGGCGTGGACGACGACGGCGGCGGCCGATGCGCCCCTGACCCTCCAACGGCTCTCCCACCTGCTGTCTGGTGTCGACCGTGCCGAGGCCCGATTTACCGAGACCCGCACCATGGCGCTGCTCGACCGGCCCCTGGAACTGCAAGGAACGTTGCTGTTCCGCGCGCCGGATTATGTGCGCAAGGATATCGCCGCGCCGGAGTTCGATGATTTCGAGATCCGTGGCGACCGTCTCTATATAGAGGGGGAGGATGGGACTCGGACGGTCAGCCTGGATCGCCATCCGGCGCTGCGCGCCTTTGCCGATGCCCTTCGCGGCACCCTGAACGGTGAGTTGGAGGCCATGCAGGAGTCGTTTCGCCTTGATCTGTCCGGGGCCGAGGACGCGTGGGTGCTGGCGCTCACCCCGCGCGCCGGCCGGGCCGCAGAGCATATCGAGCGCATCGTCGTGACCGGGAACGGGGCGCAGCTGCGCTCCATGATGACCCTCGAGGCCGACGGCGATCAGAGCCTGATGAACATCCAGCCGGTACCGTGAGTCGGCGCGGGTGGGTCGGGCTGGCTGTCTGGCTGCTGGTGATCCTGGTCAGCGGCTGGCGCGTGGGCGCGGGCCCGGCGATTGAGACCGATCTGACGAGCTTCATGCCCCGGGCCCAGGACCGGGCCGAGCGCCTCCTGGTCGAGGCGCTGCGCGAGGGCCCCACCGCGCGGCAGGTGCTGATCGGTATCGAAGGTGCCGACGCCGAGCGGCGTGCACACTGGAGCGCCCAATTGGCACGGCACCTGCGCGACAGCGGGCTGTTCAGCACCGTGAGCAACGGCGCCCGCGGCGCCGAGCTCCAGGGGGCGAACCTGCTGCTTGCGCACCGTTATCTACTGAGTCCCGGGGTGGACGCCCGCCGATTCGAGCCCGACGCCCTTGCCGAGGCGCTGCGGGGGAGCCTGCGCCGGCTCGCCTCACCCATGGCGCCGGTAGAGGAGCGCCTGCTTCCGGCGGATCCCACCGGGGAGTTCTCGCTGTTGCTCGCGCGCTGGCGACCGCGGGGCGAGCCGCACACGCACGCAGGCGTCTGGTTCAGCGATGACCTGTCGAGGGCGCTGCTGCTTGCACAGGTCCGCGGTGCGGGTTCCGACCTGGATGTGCAGGAGCGGGCGGTGGGCGCGATCCGGACCGGTTTCCGGCAGATCGCAGACGCCGACGGCGGCCGGCTGCTGCTCGCCGGACCGGCGGTGTACGCCACCGCATCGCGGGACACCATCCGCTCCGAGGTACGCCTCCTCAGCCTGGCCGCGGGCGCAAGCGTGCTCATCATCCTCTGGACCGCTTATCGGAATATACGAGCGGTCGCCTTGGCCGCGCTTCCTCTCGCCACCGGTGTGCTGATCGCCGCCGCCGTCGTGAGCGCGCTGTTCGGGAGCCTGCATGGCTTGACGCTGGCGTTCGGCACGACACTCATCGGTGTGGCGGTCGACTATCCCGTTCACCTGCTCAGTCACCTGGGCCGGGGCCGTTCGCCCCGCCACGCGGTGGCGACGATCTGGCCGACCATCCGCCTCGGTGTGCTCACCACCGTGCTCGGCTACACGGCGATGCTCGCGGCCGACTACCAGGGCCTGGCACAGCTGGGAGCGTTTGCCATGGTCGGGTTGCTCGCCGCCGCGGCGACGACACGCTGGCTGCTGCCGGAACTGCTGCCGGCGTCGGTGCAGGGCGCGGCGCCCTCTACGGGGCGTGTGCTCCGGCCACTGCTCGTGCTGCAGGGGCGCCTCGCACTGCTTCCGGCCCTGGTGTTGGGAGCGGTGGTGCTGGCGCTGCTGGCGCGCACCCCGATCGTCTGGCAGGACGATCTGGCCGCCGCCAGCCCCCTGCCTGAGGACCTGCGTCGCGTTGATACGCTTCTGCGCGGCGACTTTGGTGCACCCGAGCTGAGCCAGGGGATCCTCATCGCCGCTCCCGATGCGCAAACTGCGCTGCGACGCAGCGAACGGGCGAGCGTGTCGCTGGAGCGCCTGGTGAGCGTGGGTGCCCTGGATGGCTTCGAGTCGGCATCGAACTATCTGCCGAGCGCGGAAACCCAGCTCGGGCGCCGATCCGTGCTGCCGGATCGCGCCGAGCTGGCCGCGCGCATGGAACGGGTCACGGCCGACCTGCCGTTCAGGCCGTCCACCTTCGAGCCATTTCTCGACGCCGTGGCGGCCGCACGCCGCCAAGCCCCCCTGATGCCGGAGGACGTGCGCGACACCGCCCTCGGCACCAGGCTCGATTCCCTGCTGCTGCGCCGCGGCGACCGGTGGGTGTCCCTGATCCCGTTGTACGGGGTCCGGGATGCGGGCGCCATCGAGGCCGCCGTGGCCGGGCCGCGGCAGGAGGACACCCATTACATCAATCAGCGCCGCGCGCTGCGACAGATGATGACGCGGCTGCGCACGGAGGCGCTGGAGCGGGGTGCCTGGAGCGGGTTGGCGATCGTGGCCGTCCTGGCGATTGCGCTGCGCTCGCCGCGCCGCCTGGGGCGCACCGTGCTGCCGCTGGCGCTGGGCCTGCTGGTGACCTTCGGTCTGCTGGTTGCGGCCGGACACGCAATTTCCCTGTTTCACCTGATCGCGCTGCTGGTGGTACTGGGCATCAGTGTCGACTACAGCCTGTTCTTCAATCGCAACGAGCCGGAGGATGCCGACCGGCTGCGCACCGTGCGCTCGGTGGTGGTCTGCGCTACCTCCACCGCAGCCGTGTTTGGTATTCTGGCGCTGTCCGCGATACCGGTGTTGCATGCCATCGGGATCACGGTCCTGATTGGCGTCATTGCAGGTTTTCTTTTCTCCCTGGCCATGGGCTCGCCACCGAGTCCCGCCGGGCCGCGCCGGCGCTAGAATCGACCCTGATCACCCTCATGAAGCCGCTGCTCCTGTCCGCCTACACCATCACCAACGCCTTGGGGCGGGGCAACGCCGCTATGCTCGGCGCCCTGATCGAGCGCCGCAGTGGGCTGCGGCCCTGCGATTTCGCCGGGGCCGACCTGGACACCTGGATCGGCCGGGTCGCGGGTCTGGAACAACGGCCGGTGGAGGGCCGCCTGGCGGCCTTCGACTGTCGCAACAATCGCCTGGCCGCACTGGCCCTGGAGCAGGACGGGTTCGCCAGTGCAGTGGGCGCGGCCCGCGCCCGCTATGGTGCGCACCGCATTGGTGTGTTCCTGGGGACCAGCACCTCGGGAATCCGGGCGACGGAGCAGGCCTACGGCAATCGCGACGACGCCGGCGGGCTACCGGCGGATTTCCGGTTTCGAACCACCCATGACACCTTTTCGCTCGCGGACTTCGTGGCACGTACTCTGGAGGTCGGCGGTCCCGTCCTGATCGTGTCGACGGCCTGCTCGTCCAGC
>Ga0209347_1002305_pt1 | contig 25745 bp, 21 predicted proteins | sample AutmiccommuBRH23_FD_187382 | JGI IMG/M metagenome (GOLD analysis project Ga0209347, IMG submission 187382) | Deep subsurface microbial communities from Mt. Terri, Switzerland - Autotrophic microbial communities BRH/23 (SPAdes) (version 2) | ecosystem: Environmental > Aquatic > Deep subsurface >...
GGGGCGCGCCCAGCACTTCCAGGCCGTTGTCGGTGCGCTTCCACAGCATGTCGAAGTAGAACTTGGCGTCGCCGAGGTATTCTTCAAAGGAGGGACCGTCGTGGTTCCAGGTGGCAAAGATCAGGCCACCGTAGAGCTCGATGCGGGCTTTCTTCAAACCCAGCTCCGCCTTGGAACACAGGCCGCCGTGCATCTGCTCTTTTTCCACCGGGGCGCCAATAAAGTCGCCATTGGGACGGAACGCCCAGCCGTGGTAGATACATTTGTGGGCCGGCGCGTTGCCCTCTTCACCCAGCGCCACGCGCATGCCGCGGTGGGGGCAGACGTTGAGGCTGACGTGGATCTGGCCCTGGCGGTCGCGGGCCACAATCACCAAGTCTTCACCCATGGGCCGCACCACGTAATCATTGGCATCGGGAATCTCGGACTCGTGACCCAGCAGGTTCCAGCCCATGCCGAACAGGTTTTCCAGTTCCCACTGGTACAGCTCTTCGTCATTCATCACCGCCAGCGAGACCTCGCGGGTCTCCCGCATGATCAGATCGTCCAGCGTCTTGCCATTGGGCAAGCTGCGTATGCTTTTTGTTGCGATGTCCATGGTGTTACCTCCAGGGTAAACGCGAAGTATGTCGGTGAACCTGGTACGGGCAAGGGTCTGTGCCAGGTTCAATTGCAGGACTGGTGAGTGTTATGTAATTTAGTACATTTTGACGGGTTATTGTTCAAAATGTAGAATCCCCGGATTCTATCGGCGGAGCCTGCCGCGATCAAGCCGAAACACCCTGGTCGACATGGATTAAGTTGGTACTCAAACCAGCACCAACCAGTCTGCAAGCGTCCTTACAGTATCGACCATATCGCGCTGAATACCTAAAAATTACCAGCCCCTTTCGCACCCGAGACTTACCATGACAAATCCCCAAACAGTCAGTATTCAATTGCAAGGCACCCCCAACTTCCGCGATCTGGGCGGCACAAAAGCCAACGATGGCCGCACCATAAAAAATGGCCTGCTGTTGCGCTCCGAAGGGCCGTTTTACCTGACATCCGGGGATATAGAGAAACTCCACAGCCTCGGCATAAAACTGCTGTGTGATCTGCGCAGTGACGGTGAACGCACCAGCGCGCCCAATAGCTGGTGCGCTGGGCAGCCCATTGAAGTGCTGAATTTTCAGGGTTCCGCTGACTTGCGCGCCGCGGGCAACGAAGCCTGGGAAGCATTGCGGGCCGACCCTTCCGCCAAGGGCGCCATGCGGGCAATGGTCCACAACTACAGAGCCATGCCCTGGGTAATGGCACCCCACTTGCGCATCATGTTTGACAAAATCATGGATGAAGATGCCCTGCCGGTGTTCATTCACTGTACCGCAGGCAAGGACCGCACCGGCTTTGTGGTGGGAATACTGCTGCTGGCGCTGGGCATCCCTACCGAAACCATCATGGCAGACTACATGCTCTCGGCCCGCTACATTGATTCACGCTTTGCCGACGGCATTGTCGAAGCCTTCACCGAATCCTTTGGTTTCAGCCCGAGCCCGGAGACCGTGGACGGCATGATCAGCCTTGACCCCAGCTATCTTGAGGCATCCTTCGCCTCGGCAGCAGAAGAGGCAGGATCGATTGAAGGCTACCTGGAAAAGAACCTGGGGCTGACACAAGTGCGCCTGGAAAAGCTCAGGGAATTATTGCTGGTCTAGACAGCGACCAAAACCGGACCGCAACCAAACTGGCCCTTAACGTAAAAAGGGCGGGAACAAGATTCCCGCCCTTTTTATTTGCTCGTCCTGCCCAATCGGCAGACGGCAACAGCAAACGGATTATTGGGCCAGCAGCTTGCGCAACTCAACCGTGAGCGGCCCCATGTCCTTCGGCGCGCTGCCGTGGAGCAGTATCTCATCGGCGCCCGCATCCAGGAACGCACACAGCTTTTTGGCGCACTCTGCGGCAGTGCCTACAGCGGCACCGTCATCAATCCAGCTCTGGGGCATAACCCGGCTCACTTCCACCAGCTGATCGCGGGTGAAAGCCTGGTCGGCGTTGGTGCCTTCCAGATTGCTCATCAGCGGGTGATTGCGAATCTTGTCGAGCACACCCATATCCCAGCCATTGGTTTGTACCATCACTTCGCCAAAACCCTGGGCTTGCAGATAAGTGATGGCGCGACCGCCAACAACCGCTTCCTCTTCGGCCTTGGACAGATCCGGCGCAACAATGATGTTGTGGTAGATCTTGACCGATTTGGGATCGCGACCAGCCTTTTCAGCGGCTTCGCGTACAATTTTGATGGATTTTGCCACGCCTTCGCAGGTGATGAAGGGGTGCAACAAAACACCATCACAATGCTCACCGGCAAAAGCCAGCGACTTGGGTCCAATGGCGGTGAAGATGATCGGCGGCATCGGCCCGTCATAGCGGTCTGTCATGCTCATGGCGGGAAATTTGCCAAGGATACCGTCATAGTTGATGGTCTCGCCCTGCCACAGTCGACGGTACAGGGAAATGGCATCGGCAAGACGCGGGAAGGTGATATTGGGAGAACCGATGGATGCCAGATAGTCCGGCGTCGCTTTGGCCAGCAAGAGCTGAAAGCGGTTACCGCTGACCTGCTGCATCAGGTTGGCGACACTGGCCGTCACCAGCGGATGGCGCATGGTCACATACATGGTGCCAGTGATGCGCAGTTTTGAGGTCAGCTGGCTGACAGCACCGGCGAGTACAGCTGGCTCTTTGGTAGCATAACGTTCGGAGATCCACACGCCGCCAAGGCCGATACGCTCAGCCTCACGGGCCTCCTCAAGGCCGCGCTGGGGATCCTTGACACGACCTGGCAGGATATAGGTGCTGAATTTTTCAAACAGCTCTTTGGAGCCGGGGATTTCAGTTGTCATGATTATTGATTCTCGGTTGGCAAAACGTTGATATCAACATGCCAGTCCCTGACTGTCACATATCAAAAGATAGGCGTTAGTGTACGCTCCTGAGGCCTGACGCCGCGGCTGAAAATGGGTATGATCATTTCGACAAATTCTATAACGACGAATAATCACAGAGGAACCAGTCCATCATGGAACATCAACCCGACACCTTGCAAACCCTGCTCGACAAACAGGCGCTCCACGAGCTGGTCATGACCTACTGTCGCGCCATCGACCGCCGGGATTACGCTCTGTTACTGTCTGTTTACCACGACGATGCAGTGGAAGATCGGGGCGCCATTTTTTCAGGCAGCGCCAGCGAATTTGTCACCTGGGTGCAAAAGGACGCAGGCAACTATGTAGCCACCGTTCACCGCATGTCCAACACTCTGTTTGTTGTGCGTGGCGACAAAGCCGAGGGTGAAATATACGCCGAGGCCTATCATCGCACATCCGGCGACACTCCCATGGAAGTCACTGCCGGTGGCCGCTATCTCGACCGCTATGAAAAGCGCAATGGCCGCTGGGGCATCGTTTATCGAACCGCCACCATGGACCGCTGCGAAATGCACCCTGTGGACCAGGAAGCGTACCGGGCATTTGTCGCTGGCTCCATCTCCGGAGCACCCGGGGCTGATGATCTGTCCTACAAGGCCTTATCCTGGCTGGGTCGTCACTGAGCATGCAAGGACGCTTCACCACTGTGCCAGAACCGACAAATGGCGCCTGTGAGAGAAAATATAGGCGTTTTTTGCGGCGACATATTCAGCTATAGCCTATCTATCGTTACAGCGGCTGCACCCGGTTGCGGTGTTTTTACACTGTCGGGCATCTAGCTGAACTATACTTTTCACCGCCAGCCAACCTGGTGAGCGCCATGCACACCAGAAGCTTTGATAACAATCTGAAAAGTATGAAGTTAAACCTCAAAACAGCTTAAGTGATACAGCTGAAATGAGGCAAAAAATAGAGGAATTGTACAACGTTATACGAATTGACAGCATTTTGTTCAATATGTACACTCAATTGCATACATTTGCGATCAATAACAGCCAAAATCCAGGGTGCGGGACAGCGCCATCAGCAACCAAGGGTATCACTCCATGAATACAGCATTGAAAACCAAACTAACGCCTTTCTCCGATGACAGGCTGCCCGGCCTGCTCGAAGAAATCAAAGCCCTGCGCCCCCTGTTGCAGAAAAACGCCCCTGAAGGAGAAAAACAGCGCTCTCCCACCAGCGAAGTCCAGGAACAGGTCTTTGACAAGCACGGCATCCTGAACCTGCTGTTACCCCAGCGCTGGGGCGGCTCTGGCATGTCTCCCACCGGTTTTTCCCGCGTCCAGCAGGAACTGGCCAAAGGCGATATGTCTGTCTCCTGGGTGAACCAGATCATCAACGGTTCAACCCTGCTCGCCACCCGCACCTCTGATGCCATCCAGGAATCCATTTTCGGCAATGGACCCAGCACGGTGTGCAGCGCCTACAACCCCCCGGGCAAAGCCAAGGAAGTTGAAGGTGGATACACTGTCAGCGGCTCCTGGCCCTACAGCTCTGGCTCACGTCAGGCGAAGTGGATCATGGGCGGCTGCCTGATTGCCGACCCCAGCGGACCAGTGGTGCCCGGCATCAACATGTGCTTTATCCCCATGGACGAGGTGGAAATCGAAGACACCTGGTATGTGACCGGCATGCAGGGCACAGGGTCCGACACCACTGTCGCCAAGGATGTGTTCCTGCCCCAGCACATGATGGTTACCATGGACAAACCGGTTGGCACCATCGACCCCTCCATCAAGCATTTTGGCGCCGCCAGTGACTACCTGCCCGTGGTACCCACCGTGCGTTGCACCGGCATCGCCCAACTGCTCGGCGGCGCCCAGTACATGCTGGAGCTGGTCATGAGAGATGCACCGAAAAAGCCCATTGTGACCACCTTCTTCACCAAGCGCATCGACTCCCAGGTATTCGTTTCGGATATCGGCAAGGTCGCTTCCCAGCTGGACAACGCTGAACTGCTCCTGTTTGATGCCATCGGCCAGCTCGACCGTGCCGCCTCTACAGCCACACCCATGACCCAGGTCGAAGCGGCTCGCAACCGCGCCCAGTGTGCCCAGGTGATTCAGCTCATTCACGGTGCCTCCGAGCAACTGATGTTTATGGCTGGCTCCTCCGCCTTTATGCTCAACAATCCCCTCCAGCGTTACTGGCGCGATCTGTCCATGGCCCTGCGCCATGTGCAGAATATCCCTTCACTTGGCTATGAGATTTATGGTCGCGATCTGCTTGAAGTAGCGCCCAACATTTCTCCTCCAGGCGCTTACTAAACCCTGCTGGCTGGACCTGCCATATTTGTCAGAAGCAAGTTGTTCAGAAGCAAATTGTTCAGCAACAAAAAACCCGGTGTGTCCCACCGGGTTTTTTGTTGTGGGCAAATTTCCCAACGCTAGCCAGCCCGGGGCGCAACTCCAGCTTTGACATGTCTCAGCGGCAATACTCCGGTCTTGATTACCCGTTAATTGCATCGCCCTGCTCCCGCTTAATTACCCAACCGCACCCAGCCTTGGTGTAGAATTAGGCATCTAAATACCCTGATTGGAGCCCCCAATGGCCAAGCAAAGAAAAGTCATTATTACCTGCGCTGTCACCGGCGCCATTCACACTCCCTCCATGTCTCCCTACCTGCCGGTAACAGCCGATGAAATTGCTGACGCCGCAGTGGGCGCCGCCGAAGCAGGCGCCGCCATCATCCACCTTCACGCCCGCAACCAGCAGGATGGCCGTCCCGACCAGACCGCGGCAGCGTTCGGCGCCTTCCTGCCGAAAATCAAGGAGCGTTGCGACGCGGTGCTCAACCTCACCACCGGCGGCTCCCCCTACATGACCCTCGACCAGCGCCTCGAACCGGCACTGAAATTCGAGCCGGAAGTGGCGTCGATGAACATGGGCACCATGAATTTCGGCCTGTTCCCCATGCTCAAGCGCTACAAGGAGTTCAAGCATGAGTGGGAAGAGCCCTATCTGAAAAACAGCGACGAGCTGGTATTCAAAAACACCTATCGCGACATGGAACACGTGCTGACTGTAGTCGGCGACCTCGGCACCCGCTTCGAGTTCGAATGCTACGATACCGCGCACCTCTACAACCTGGCCCACTTTGCGGATCGCGGGCTGGTCAAGCCGCCCTTCTTTATCCAGACCGTATTCGGCATTCTCGGTGGTATCGGCACCCATCCCGACGACATCCAGCACATGAAGCGCACAGCGGATCGCCTGTTCGGCGACGACTACGAGTGGTCCGTGCTTGGCGCGGGCAGCAAGCAAATGCCCATCGCTGCCACCAGTGCCGCCCAGGGCGGCCATGTGCGGGTCGGCCTTGAGGACAACCTGTGGATCGGACCGGGCCAGCTGGCTCATTCCAACGCCACCCAGGTCAACAAGGTCCGCGAGATTCTCGAAGGTCTGGGGCTGGCTATCGCCACCCCCGATGAAGCCCGCGAGATTCTCAAGCTGAAGGGCGTCAACAACGTCAAGTTCTGATCCCGAACCACCGCTGAACAATAAAAACCCCGGATCGCTCCGGGGTTTTTTATTGCCTTGTCTGCCTGGAAGGTCTGCCTGGAAAGTCAGCCTGGAAGGTCAGCGAGGAAGGCCTGCCACAGACGAGGGAGCGTCACGCAGGTTTTGATGCCTGACCAAAATACATATAGCCAACAAACTTCGGCCCCTTCTCCATATAAAAGTTTTCCAGACTGTGAATGGAGAAGCCACCCTCCCCGATCAGGCTGGCAATAGGCCTGTTGAGATGGCAGCCACCAAAGCACTTCTTCCACAGCGGCGTAATACGGTCCTGCCATTTCTGCAGTGAGGCGCTATCTGCGCGACCATGCTCGCAGAACAACAGTGTGGCACCAGGCTTCATGACACGGTAGATCTGGGCGAGGGCCGCCTTCCAATCCGGGATGGTGCAGAGAGTGAAAGTGAGCAGCACCGTATCGACGCTGCTGTCTTCGAGGGGAATCTGTTCACCCGGTAAATCGAGAAGGCGAACCTCAACCGGCGAATTGGCAATATTGTGGCGAGCCTTATGGCGCATCCCCTCCGAGGGCTCCAGCCCCCAGACAAACTCGACCTGCTCCGGGTTGTAGAGGGCCAGATTGATCCCCGAACCCATGCCGACTTCCAGTACCCTGCCCCGGGCCTGCGGCACCAGCCTGCGACGCAGGGCCATGGCCGGTTCCAGGGAACAGCTCACATCAATCAGGGTGGGGAGAATTTTCTCGTCGTAAAAGCCCATACGCACCTCCGCCCCTAGGGTCTGTTGACGTTTGGGCAGATTAATTGCCCAGTATTGGCACCAGTATGGATTCACTGATGGCATGGATGCTGTGGAAAAACACGTTGGCCACCTGCTCGTGGCCTTCGGGATGAAAATAGCGATCAGCCACTGACCAGTGGAATGGATGGTTGAGATAACTACCCACTACCGCCGAGGCGATGGTGAATTCCTGCTCGTAACAGTGGCTCCACTGCACCGGCCCGCTGGAATGGGCAATGCGACTGAGGCTCCAGGTGGCCATCTCCGGCAACTGCTGCGCCCACTCGATCAAGGTCTGCTCCATGATCTGAATGTCACTGGCGCTGACGTCATCGCGGACCTTGAGCAAAATAGTGCGCTTTACCGCATCAGCCATGGGCTTTTCGGCATACCCCCAGGCCAGGCACGGTCCGGGGACAACCACTTCATCTACCTGTGCAGAAACTGGCACCAGGGATTGCAGCTGTTCCAGGCTGACATCGGTCCGGTGATCGTCGAACACCAGGTCGAGGGTAATCTCACCGGGGCGACCGGTATACCCCCCCTGGTTGAACCCGGCATAACTGCCACGAATGCCATCCTTGCCAGCCAAGCCGTGCAAACGCTCGACCCATTGGGGCCACTCGCCCGGCTCAACATCGTTTTCAGGACGCAAAAACGCAATAGCCCTGCTGCCTGCAGTGTTGACCATGGGCACCGCTGGCGGGCCCTGGAAACTATCAACAGCCATCAGCCCGGGGCGGGAAAGTTTGCGGGTTCTGTTCTCAATCAATGGCGCCAGATCACCCCAGAATGCCGGCAACTGCGGGTCAGTCTCTTCAACACCCCGGGCACCCCACAGGGCGCCCAGACTGGGATACTGCCAGTGGATCTGAATCTCGCCACCTGTATCCCTGCGTTCGAATGGCGGCTGCAGCGACAGGGCCACAAAGCCAAGGCCGCGCTCGGCGGCCATGGGTTTATAGACCCGTTCGAACAGGTCAATCACTGCCTGACGCTGGCCGGGGCGTACGGCAATGGTATCCACTACCGATACGGGTTCATTGGCGCCAAAAGGATCGGCAGTGTCGGCAACCGGTTGATCGGCCATAGCAGTTTCTCCAAAGACTAACCAGAATCGGGGATTACATTTTGTGGACTGAGGGCAACACCTGTTCGGCGAAGGTTTTCATGGAGGCCATTTTCTGTTCATGGGTTCCGACACCAAAGGCCATATCCACCACGCCGACGCCACAATCCCTCAACACCTGGAAGCGCTCAATCAGGGTACTGGGGCCACCGACAAAATAGGGCTCGGAAATCAGCGGCACCACCGGCGGACCACCCATGGCCTGGGACTGGAACAAGGCCTGCTCCTCGGCTTTTTGCCCGAAATAGGCGCCCATCTGCGCCATCGCATCGTCATCACTGTCACCGGCAAAGGCAATACCGCGGTAGATGACGTGCTCGGGACCGGGCTGCCAACCGCATTTTTTTGCCTCATCATGAAACAGCTGCACCCACTTTTTGACCACATCAGGCGGTGCAAAGGAAAAGGCGATACCCATGCCCCGCTGGGCGGCAAAGAGTACCGATTCCTCGCTGTTACCAGAACCGTAGACATTGGGATGGGGCTTTTGCAGAGGGCGGGGCCAGACCGCGATTTTGCTGAACTGGTAGTGTTCGCCTTCCCAGCTGAAGGGTTGCGGTTCAGTCCAGGCCTTGAGCACCAGGTCGATCCCCTCCTGGGTCATGCCGCGGGTATCGCTGGTTTTGGTATCGTAGGTTTTGTGTTCATTGGGCGTGCCGCGCAGGAAAAGTACTTCGAGACGACCGCCGCTGAGGGCATCCAGCATCGACAGCTCCTCCGCCAGTCGCACTGGATTGACCAGCGGCACCAGCGGCCCCAGCAGGGCTATGCGGGCCTTTTTCAGCACCTGGGTCAGGGCGCCGGCAAAGACCACCGGGTTGGGCGTCATCATATAGGGGGCGTAGTGGTGTTCTGAGACGCTCACCCAGTCAAAGCCCAGCTGCTCGGCATGGACACTGAGATCCAGTGCATGCTGAATGGACTGGCTGGCGACAGCCGGGTCGCAGGACTCGGGGAATGCAGGCCAGATTTCAATGCCGGGGGCGGGACCCTCGTAGGCATTCATGGCGAGGAAAGAGACTTTCAAGGATAGCTCCTGGCTGTGGGCTTCACAGGGTTACTGACGCTGGAATAGCAATGGACATCGCGCCCCGGCAATACCGGGGCTGCGATCAAACATTCCACCTCAAGGGCAGGATTTTGGGCTGGATAATACCGCCCAGCTGACTCTCGATTTGCGCACCTGGCTCGATACTGAAAGCAGGTAACGCTGCCAGCAACTCCTCAAGGGCAATGCGTAACTCGCGACGAGCGAGGTGGACTCCCAGGCAGAAATGCGGACCCACGGCAAAGGAAACGTGGGGGGCATTGCGATCGAAAATCACTTCGTGGGGGTTGTCGTAGGCCTCGCCATCGCGGCCAGCCAGGGTGGTGCAGGTGGCTACCTTGTCGCCGGGCTTGATGGTCACACCGCGAATGGTGGTTTCCTTGATGCAAGTGCGGAATGTAGTCACCGCAGCAAATACCCGCATGAACTCCTCCACCGCGCCCTTGATGGCCGCGGGATTGTCGCGCAGGTATTGCTGTTGTTCGGGGTGTTCCGCCAGGTAGCGCAGCTGGTTGCCGATATTGGCGGATACGGTATCGAGCCCGCCGATGTAAAGGTTGAAGGCATAACCGATGAGTTCATCATCGGTCATGGAGCGGCCATCCACCTTGGCGTTGATGGCATAACTGATCAGGTCTTCACCGGGATTTTTCTTGCGTTCGGCGATCACGCCGCGCAGATAGGTGGTCACCAGTCGGGCGCCTTCCTGCAGAACAGAAAATTCCCCGGTGTGCAGCATCATATGCTCCCAGAGGCGGAATTCATCCATGCGCTCCTGGGGCAGATTCATCAGGTCGAGGACAATGGCGACAGGAAAAGGAAAGGCAAAATCCCCCATCAACTCGCAGCTTCCCCGGTCCTTGAATTGATTGATCAGATGGCGGGCGCGATGGCGGATATCGTCTTCCATCTTCATCATTTTGGGCGGTGAAAACAGCGGGTTGAGGGCTACCCGAAACAGGGTGTGCTCCGGTGGGTCAAGTTCTGTAGGCACCTGGTTCCATGTTTCGCCGATAAACTTGGCAAAGGAGCTGTAACCCTTGCTGGAAAAGTGCTCCGTATCAAAGTACAGGGCGTGGAGATCTTCCTTGCGGCGCAGGATCCAGGCGGAACCGCCGCCGGGCACAATATCCAGTGCGTAGGCCACGTCAGGCCCCTTGCAGGCCTCGGGCACAATGCGCGCAAAGGGGTTCTCGGCGCTGTACTGACCCATTACCAGGGGGAAACTTTCCACCAGGTCGGCAGGAACATGGGCGGGAATACTCGCGGCCTGCGATGAGGGACTGGTCATGATTTATATTCCGTGGAGGTTGAAAAAGTACTGCACAACCGTCGTATTTGGCGTCGATATGTCGGAGACGTCGATATATCGATATAGAGTGCAGCGATGATCAATCATTATTCTAGCCGGCCAAACCGGTCATCCCCGATAGTATTGCCTTGTCAGGCAGCGGGTCAATAGCAAGCATCCCGCACCACACAGCGAATGATTTTATCGTAGGTAAATCGCCTAGATTGGCGGCTAAGAAATCGTTAGTCACTGGCGCCAAATGGCTGTTCCAGAAGGCGCCATATTTCGGTCTATGGCCAGAAATATGGCGCAGAGGCACACTCAGTCATCGTCCCCCATGGGGAAAATATTGGCGGTAAAGGTGTGGAAATCTTCACCAATCTCCGGCACCGGCAGATTCAGCTTGGTGGCGATATAGGCTGTGACCGGATTGTTGGTGTAGGAATTGTTATCCGCCGCTATATGGCCGAGGCTGATATGCAAGTCCACGGATCGCACGGTAATGATCGCCATGCGCACCGCCGCCAGAATATCGTAATACGCCATATTGGCCACCTTGCGGCCCAGCGCCTCCTCATAGATGGCAATGCTTTCTTCGGCACTGGGCAGGCCCTCAAGACGCTTGATGCGATAGCCTTCACTGAGCAGGTTGTTCATATACAGCCACCAGCCCAGGTCTGCTTCCGGCGGCCCCAGGGTCACGCTTTCAAAATCGATAATGCCGGCCACCGTCTGGTCGTCGCGCCACAGCACATTGCTGGGGGTTGGGTCGCCCCACAACACACTGACACCGGCATCGGCGGGACGCTCCCGCAAGAGGTAATCCACCGCCGCATCCACCACCGGCAGTTTGCGCCCTTTTGCCGCCCAGTCACGCCAGGCCACCAGCCAGTTGAGCAACTGGTCGATACCAGGCTCCCCGTATTGTGGCTGGTTGAGAAACTCAAAGCCCTGGCGCCAGTCGAGGCGGTGCAGTCCTGCCAGGGTGTGCAGGGCATTGCGCCACAGGGTGTTGCGCTGCGGCACTGGCAACTCGGAAATCCAGCCTTCCTGATTGTAGTTGGGGCTTTGCGCCGCCACCTCCCCGGAGAGACGCTCCATCACATAGAAAGGCTGGCCGAGCACAGCGGCATCGTTCTCGACGCCGATAATCTCCGGCACAGGGATGTCAGAATGACGGTTCATGGCTTCACAAAAACGCCACTGCATTTCCAGATTGGTGCCGAGAAACAGCAGGTAATCCGGCAAAAAGCGCACCACCAGCTTACGATTAAACGCTTGTCCCTGGCGGTTGCCCGTCACAGTCGCAAACATGATGCGAGCAGACCATCCGCCACCCTTGGCATCGCCGAGGTCGCTGACAGTCAGGTTGTCCACATCCGGCAGTTTTGACTCAAGCCAGTGTTGGAGAATGGTGCGTTCCTGCTCGATGGTTTTTGATGTCATGGTAGTTGCTACCTTTTAAGTCTATTTATAGAGTTGATTAGTTTGAGCAGTTAGACGTTAAACGCCCAACTAGTGATCCAGTCTCGCCAGGAAATCCAGCGCCGCCCCGGCAAAGGCATCGTTGTCATCCCCCACCACCATATGGCGGGCGCCGCTCACGTCCACATACTCGGCACCGGGGATAACTTCGAGAAAATGCTTTACCGCCTCCTCTGATACCAGCTCGCTGTGCTCGCCCCGTACCAGCAGGGTCGGGATGCGCACTTTGCGGGCCGCTGCCTCGTAACGGGATTCTGGGTCGTTGTGGGTGGCATTGGCACCGGAAAAAAAGCTCGGGTCCCAGTGCCAGTAATAGCGCCCGTCTTCCTTGAGGCGCAGATTGCGCAACAACCCCGAGGGATTTTTGGGCTTTGGCCGGTGTGGCAGATAGGCGGCTACGGCATCGGCAGCCTCCTCGACGCTGGCAAACCCCCTGCTGTTGGATTGCATAAAACCGATGATACGGCCCCTGCCCTCCATGTCGATTTTCGGGGTGATATCCACCAGCACCAGGGCGCGGGCGGTAACGCCCTCTGTTTCACCCACGGTCAGCAGCGACATCAAACCGCCGAGGGACGCACCCACCAGCACCGGCGGGTCGGGCAACTGGCGCAGCAGGCAACGGATATCTTCCATGAATGCGTCACTGGAATAATCACCATCCGGGGCCCAGTCGCTGTCGCCATGGCCGCGCAGGTCGAGGGACAGCACATGGTAACCGGCATTCACCAGAGTTTTGGCCAGCTTGTTCCAGGCGTGGCGGGTTTGGCCACCACCGTGCAGCAACACCACGGATGGCTGTGAAGCATCGCCTCCTTCGCTGGCCACCAGTTGAATGCCGTAACCCTGGAGGTGCCTTGTTTTCAAACTACCGGGCATAGTGTTTTCCGAATGCTTGGTGACTGTTTATTAATGGGGATCAATCTCGATCCCCAGTTCCTCGATCAATTCCTTGCGCAGCTTGAAACGCTGGATTTTTGACGCGGACATGGGCCACTCGGTGACAAAGCGCACATGGCGCGGCACTTTGAACGAGGCAATTTCCCTTTTGCACAGATCGATCAATTCCTGCTCGCTGGCGATCTGCGCCGGCGCCAGCTCGACAAAGGCAGCGGGCACTTCGGCGTATTTGGGGTCGGGAATCCCCACCACCTGCACCAGCTTCACCGCCGGGTGGCGGGTGAGCACTTCCTCGATTTCCGCTGCCGCGACGTTTTCGCCACCCACCTTGAGCATATCCTTGAAGCGACCGTGGAACATGATATGGCCATTGTCATCGAGCGAGCCGATATCGCCGGTGTGGAACCAGCCCTCTTCATCCAGGGCTTCGGCGGTTTTCTCCGGATCCTTGTAATAGCCGTCAAACAGGTTAAAGCCGCGCACCAGTACCTCGCCGTGACTGCCGACAGGAGCATCCTGGCCGGACTCCAGATCGACAATACGCACCTCGATACCCAGCAGGGGCAGCCCCAGCCGGGTATAGCCCAGATCCTCGTCCATGCCCCATACGCCGGTAGAGACAAACCCGCTGGCTTCGGTCATACCGAAAGTACCCATCTGCATGGTATTGGGCATGGCCTTGCGATAGGCGTCGCCAACGGACTTGGGCTGGGCGGCAAAACAACTGTTCATGATGCGCACACTGGACAGATCGGTGCTGGCAAAATCGGGATGGTAAAGCAAACCCTGCAAAAAGGTCACAAAGGGCAGGAATACCGCCGTGACTTTGTTTTGCTCCATCATTCGCAGGCACTGGCCCGGTTCAAAATGTCCCTGGGCGACAAAGGTGCCGCCCACTTCGAGCACGCCCAGCATCGGCTTCAACGCCGCGATATGGTAAAGGGGCAACGCCGAAAACGCGCGGTCATCGGCATTGAGCAGATAGCGGTGACGCACCGTGGCCATGGCGTTGCGCACCATGGCCTCATGACTGATCAGGCAGCCCTTGGGGTTGGCTGTGGTGCCGGAAGTGTAGAGAATCAGGCCGGTTTCACGCACCCGCACCCGCACTCGCGCCTGGTGGACATCCAGCTCGCTGACGGTTTCTGCCAGCTGGTAAAAGCGCGAATGATCAATAAAACCCTGCGGCGAGGTGGAGCCAGTGACCACCAGATTGCGCAGTTTGGGGGCAGTGGGAATCGCCAGGTGCAACGGGTCAGTTTGCCCGTCAAGACCAGGCAGCCCATCGTACAGACGCTCGACAAAATTGACCTGCTCGGCAAGCTCGTCGGTGGTGACCAGTGTCACCAGATCGGCGTTCTCGATCAGGTAGCTCAATTCGGAAGGCCGGTAGCGTGGATTGACCATCACCGGCACTGCGCCACAGAGGCTGACGGCAAAGAACATCTCGGCCAGGCGCACGCAGGAATTCATCAGCAGGCCCACATGCTCCCCGTTTTTGACGCCCAGAGCCTGCAAGCCACGGGCGCTGCGCAGTGCGCGCTCAACGAGCTGGTTGTAGGTGACGGTTTCTTCAGGAAAGATCAGGGCCGCCTTGTCGCCCTGGCGGTCAGCGGCGCTGAGCAGCAGATCGCCAATGGTGGTGACATTAATGCGAAACTGGCGGGGGTCCTCACCGGAATATATCCCGGCACTGGCCGTTTGCGGCATTGGAGTCCCTGATGCTTTTTTTTCTGTCATACCGACATACCCCTGATTTGGCGCTGATGGATTGGAAGCAAAAATTCGCCCGCCATAGTGGGACATGCCAAAATTTGCAGGCACTATCTTTAGTTAGGTTTTTCGCTTTAGTTAGGTTTTTTGCTTTAGTCAGGTTTTTCGCTTTAGTCAGGTCTTTGCTTTCAGGATGCTTGCCATCGCCTGATCCAATGCAGGCAATGGCACCCCATCAAACAGGAATGCCTTGCCCGGATTGGGCGATAGATTTCAGCCCGTTATTTTTTCCAGGGGTCGCCCAGCGCGGAAGCCACCATCAGGTTGTTCGACATGCCGCCATCCACTACCAGATTGATGCCATTGATATAGGCCGCAGCCGGGCTGGCCAAAAAGGCAATGGCAGCCGCCTGGTGTTCCGGCTGGCCGACGATGCGGATGGGGTTGCGGCCTTCCGCATCGGCACGCAGGGAGGGGTCGGAATAGCGGGCATCGGTCATGGCTGTGTGGGTGGAGCCGGGGGATACACAGTTGGCGCGAATGCCGTGCGGGCCCCAGTCGATGGACATCTGCTTGATCAGCATGATCAGCGCCGCCTTGCTGGCGCTGTAGGCACCCAGGCTCGGGGTGGCGTGCTCGCCGGACATGGAGCCGGTGGCAACAATACAACCTTTGGATTCTGCCAGGAGGGGGAAAGCTGCCTTGCCCAACAGCCAGGTGGCGCGGGTATTGATGGACATGGCGCGGTCGAAATCCTCCACCTTCATGTCCAGCAAGCTGGCGCGGCTGATGATGCCAGCGTTGCTGATCAGGGCATCCAGGCCGCCAAAGGCAGCTTTGGCTTCCTCAACAATTTGCGCGGGCACATCGGGATCGGACAGGTCGCCCACGAAGGTCTTGACCTCGGCGCCCATGGCGGCCAGTTCCTGACCGGCCTTTTCCAGAGATTCTTTGGCAATATCCACCATCAGCAGCTGTGATTTTTCACCCCGGGCCACAGCCTCTTCATGGATACGCTTTGCCGCTGCCAGACCGATGCCGCCAGCGCAGCCGGTAATAATTGCTCTCATCTGATTATCCTCGTTGTCCTGTTTCGATTCGGTTTGTTATGGAAAGTCGCCGACTATGATACCCGCATGGGGAGTCGGACTTCACCCCGCATCCGGTATTTTATCCCTGGCTCGCACACTCTCCCCCAGCCGGTTCTGTTCTTCTGCCTCATGGGTCAGGCGGCCAAGATAGCGCCTGGTCAGCAGCAGGCCAATCCACACCAGCAACATGACACAACCGATAAAGGCAAAAAAGGGCGAATAGGACAGCCAGGCAAGCAACGGGGTAAGTACCAGTGGCGAGACAAACTGGCCGAGGAAAATCGCCGTAGTGAGGGCACCCAGCACTTTGCCGCGCGAGGCGCTGGAGGCCATATCCGTAAGCCAGTTGTTGAGGGTCGGCATTTGCAGACCGGCGGATGAACCTGTCAGGCACAGACCTGCCATCACCACCGGCACTGAATCAGCCCAGGCCACCAGCAGGAATCCGATCCCCATCAGCATAAAGCTGGTGGCAAACATGGTCGGGTACGCAGACCGCTTCCTGAACTGCCCGTAAAACAGCGATGCCACCGTGGCAAACACGGTACCGCTGGCGATCACCAGCCCCGACTCAAAGCCGCCAAGCTGAAAGTCGGACTTCAGGTAGAAAGGCATCTGCACCGCAATGGAATACATCACGATATTACCGAGGAAGGTCACCACCAGCACAATGGCAATCAGCCAGCGGCCTGACAAGTTAGCCGCAGACTGTTGGACCACCCTGTGACGCACAGGCTCCCACAGCACAATCACGGCCAGGGGTATCAACAGCGCCGCATAGAGGTAGATTAAAAAGGGCTGGCGCCAGCCGATATCAGCCAGATACCCGCCCAGGCCGAGACACACAACTGCCCCTATCGTTGTGACCGCCATTTGCAGGCCCATCATCCCTGCCCGTTCCTGGCCCTCAAAGTAATCGGCGATCAAGGCAGTGGAGGTGGTGACGCAGATGGCCACAGCAATGCCGAGCAGTGCCCGACCCAGCAGCAACAGCGTCAGGCTCCCGGCAAAGTAACCGGATACTCCACTGAGGGCATACAGCCCGAGGGCGAATATCAGCAGTTTCTTGCGCCCAAACCGATCAGATGCTGCTCCGGCAAAGGGTGCGGCGATCACGATGAACAGGGCGTGCATGGTCTGCACCAGCCGGGTCAGCACCTCGACATTGGCGTGGCCGGTAAAAGCCTCCTGAATAATGGGCAGCGCCGGGGCGAGCACCGTTCCCGCCATGATGGACAGAACGGAAATCAACAACAATGACCACTTGGCGAACAGAGTTTTGGACGCGGGGTTTGGCACAACAGGGCCTTATTGTGGCGAAGCAAGCCGGAGCAGAGTACCCGGCCCAGTCTGTTCCCAGAATATACGGCCATTACAGCCGCTTATCAGCAACTCTTTTTATAAAACAGACCGTGATGGAGGTCTCCTTGACTGGAGGGCCGCCACGGCCTGCATCGGTGTCACAAGCTCAACGAAACGCTGAAACCTCAGAACGATCGCGGCAACCCGAGGCTTTCGGCGATGGAGTTGCGCACCATCTCGTTGGAGATCGGCGTCATGCGCAGCACCCGATGATCGCGCCAGTAACGCTGCATGTCGGTTTCCGCCGAATAGCCCATACCGCCAAGGATCTGGATACCCAGGTCCGCAGCTGCCACAGCGTTTTCGGTGGCAACCATCTTCAGCATATTGGCCTGCACACCGCATTCCTTGCCCTGGGACTGCAACCAGGATACGTAGTACAGCAGCAGCTCTGTGGTTTGCTGCCAGGTGGCGATGTCGGCCACATAGTGCTGCAGAATCTGGAAATGACCGATGGTCTTGCCGAACGCCTTGCGCTCCTGCATGTAACGCACCGCATCTTCCAGCACACCGTCGATGGCGCCCAGGCACTGGGCACCCACCATGATGCGCTCGTTGTTGAGGGTCGGCAGGATGCTGTACCAGGCCTTGCCGGGCTCGCCCAGCACATCCTCGTCAGGCACGAACACGTCCTCGTAATGCACCTCGCAGGAACCCATGGCGCGCATGCCGAGCTTGGGCAGCAGGGATGAGGTGATGCCGGGAGTCTTGGCATCCACGAAGAACATGGTCAGGCCCTGGTGCTTTTTCTCGACATTCTTGTCGGTGCGTGCCAGCACCAGAAGGCGATCCGCCACCTTGGCACCGGTAGTCCACATCTTGGCACCGTTGAGAATCCAACCGCCATCCGTCTTGACGGCGACAGTCTTCATGGCGCCGAGCACATCGGTGCCGCCATCGGGTTCGGTCATGCTCAGGGAAACCCGCAGCTTGCCTTCCGCCATGGCGGGCAGCCAGCGGCCCTTTTGCTCGTCAGTGCCGACCTGGCCGATGGTCTTGGCGCCACCGAATGAGGTCAGACCCCAGACCCACAGCAAGCCACCGGCAGTGCGGGAAAACTCCCGGGCGAAGATCATCTGCATCATCACATCGCCACCCAGGCCGCCCCACTCCTCGGGAATGCCGATGCCGAAAAAGCCCTGCTCGGCGATCTTGTCCCACAGGGCCAGGGGATAGTTTTCCTCGTCCTTTTCCAGCTCACGCATCCAGTCTTTGGGGGCTTCGGCATTTACCCAGCGACGAATCACATCGCGAAAGGCCATTTGCTCTTCAGTCAGCTCAAAATCCATGGTCACTCCATCTTGATCAAGGGTGGCGATCCCGCCAGCACTGGATAGAGAACGGCGGAATCAGAAAAAGGCATAGTTTTAGGCGACTTATCATCCCCTCGCGATGGAGAGGCTGCACCTATCTTCAGATAGTCCTGTGGCTATGTCAGACATTCAACGTCGAATCCAGAATCATTGCCGCCGCCTTCTCGGCAATCATCATAGTGGGGGCATAGGTATTGGAGGAAGTCATGGTCGGCATGATCGAGGCATCCGCTACCCGCAGGCTGTGGATACCGTGCACTTTCAGCTCATGGTTGACCACAGCCATGGGATCTGAGGAAGGGCCCATTTTGCAGGAACCCACCAGGTGATAGGAACTGACCCCATACTCGCGGGCGAAGGCCAGCAGCTCGTCGTCGGACTGAACCTGTGTTCCGGGAAAGGTTTCCAGATCCACAAAGGGCTGCAACGCCTCGGACTGCAAAATGCGGCGCGCCGCGCGCAGTGCTTTTACCAGCAGCTGGCAGTCCTCTTCCTCCCCCAGGTAGTTGGGATTGGCGCGCGGCGCCAGGCGCGGGTCAGCGCCAGCGATGCGCACATAACCGGCACTTTTGGGGCGCATCACCCAGGCACCACAGGTCATACCGGGCACATCGTCGAGGCGACCGATAAAACCCTGCTTGTAACTGCCAGGGGTATACACCAGTGAATAATCCGGCCTGGTCAGGGCCGTATCGGTTTTGCCAAAGACGTGTACCAGTGCGGGACTCAAACTCAGAACGCTGGGTTTGCCCAACATCCATTTAGCGATCTGCATCACCAGTGGCAAACCCTTCACATGAGCGTTGAGGGTATCCACCCCCGGCTTGCCGCGCACCACCAGGCGCGGGCTGAAGTGGTCGCGGAAATTCTCGCCCACTCCAGGCAGTGCATGATGGACCTGGACACCCTGACTGGCCAGCAAACCCTCGGGACCAATCCCGGACAGTTGCAGCAACTTGGGGGAATTGAGAGTCCCCGCAGAGACAATCACCTCCCTCCCCGCCCGCACCTGCAGTGTTTCGTTGCTACCCTCGCGAAAATACTCAACACCAACTGCCTTGCGGCCCTCCAGCACAATCCGGGTTGCCGTGCAGTGGGTGCGCACATCCACCTTGCCGGTTTTGATGGCGGGTCGCAGAAAGGCGCTGGCGGTACTGACCCGACGCCCGTTGTTGATAGCACTCTGGTAGTACCCCACACCCTCCTGCACTGGGCCGTTGTAATCCTCGTTAAAGGGGTGCCCCTGCTGCTGGGCACCTTCTACAAAAGCGGACACCAACTTACTGGGCCAGGGCGCAGTAGTGACTGTCAGCGGGCCGGAGCGGCCCCGGTAGCGATCATCGCCGGGGCCGATACGGTGCTCGGTGCGGCGAAAACAGGGCAGGATATCGTCGTAGGCCCAGCCGGGATTGCCGAGTGCAGCCCAGCCGTCAAAATCCTGGGCCTGACCGCGGTTGTAGACCATGCCGTTGACTGAACTGGAGCCGCCGAGGGTCTTGCCCTGGGTAACCTGGATTGAGCGGTTGTTGGTGGCGGGCGACGGTTCGTAGCTGTACTGCCAGGTCACTCTGGGGTCGAACAGGGTTTTGATAAAACCCGCCGGCACGCGTATATAGGGATTGCTGTCCGGCGGACCGGCTTCCAGCACGCAAACGCTGTGACCTTTTTCCGACAGGCGATAGGCAATGATGGAAGCCGCCGTACCACCACCAACAATGACGTAATCAAAGCTATCCACGTTCCGCCCCCAGTCTCTATTTTTGTTGTTGTCCCTATTAAATACTGAAATGAACATGAATCCATCAAAGCAGCCCAAGGCTGCTGCGAATGGTATTGGCTATCCCGTAGAAGGGATGCTCTTCGCTGGTCTTGGGACGAATCATGCGGTTATGGCAGAACGCCACTGCCAACCCAGTGTCGGGGTCGGCCCAGCCGATGGAAGCCCCGGCGCCCGGACAGCAGATGGCGCGAGCCCCTTTAACCATTCCCACAAAAGGCACTGTATCAGACCCCATCCAATAACCGCCTTCACTGAGTGGCATCACCGCATTGAAGTACACCGGGTCCGGCTCATTGCCGATGCGCGGCACGCATGCTGCGTCAACCCGCTCGCGGGACAGCAACTTGACGCCATCGAGGGTTCCACCCTGGGCCAGAATGGCCCAAAAGCGCGCCTCGCTGCGGGCATTGAAGATACCACCGACCGCTGCGATGCAGGCGCGGCGCACATCGGGCCGCTCGAACACCTCCGGAATCAGCTGAACATTGTTCGGTAAGGATTTGACAAACAACGAGCCTTCCGCCGGTTTTGGGTCTGCCGCATTGGCATTGACCAGGCGCGCGATACGGCTTTCAACCCGATCGGGAATACCCACCCACAGGTCGGAGATACCAAAAGGCTTACAGATTTCCTCCTGGATAAATTGCCCGAAAGGCCGCTGCAACGGGTCGGTGCGGCGCACGATCTCACCCAGCACCCAGCCGAAGGACATGGACTGGTAGGCAGGCTTGTCGCCCACCGGCAACAGGGGTTCGAGGGCGGCAATTGCCGTTACCATGGCATCCCAGTCGCAGATCATTTCCGGTGTGGTGCCTGCGGGCATTTGCGGCGTGCCAGTGCGATGGGTCAAGGCATCGCGGACCGTGGCCTTTTCCTTGCCGTGACAGCCCCACTCCGGCCAGTACTCGGCGATGGGAGCGTCGTAATCCAGCAAGCCCTTTTCGGCCTGGACATGCACCGCAGTTGCAGCGACGGCCTTGGTGACGGAAAAGACATTGAACAGGGTATCGCCATCCACGGCGCGGCCAGTGGCCGTATCGGCAATACCGCCCCAGGCATCAATCACCAGCTTGCCCTGATGATAGGCCGCAACCTGGATGCCTATTTCACCCTGCTCGCGGATTGCCTGCTGGATGGCGGCCTGTACGGCGGAATTGGCGTTTTCATTGATGGCCATAGCCCGCAACCCTCAGCGCCTGATCTCGTAGGGTGCAAGGTCACCACTATAAGCAACAGAGGACACCAACTCACCCAATGGAGAAAGTGCGTTGATAAAGTGGGCAAAGGTCGGGGTGGCGAAATGTCCGTTAAGGGCAGCCTCATCGCGCCACAGCTCCACCAGATGGAATGTGCCGGACTGCGACAGGTCTGCCGTAAAACGGTATTCGACGCAGCCTTCCTCAGCCCGCGACGCAGCCATGGTTTCCAGCAGCAGCGCCTTGAAAGCCTCTTCCTGACCGGGGTTGGCGGTAACAGTGACATTGATCAAAATCATGGGGTTATCCCTGTTTGTTATTGATTGAAGTGAGTTGTACTACCTGGAACCCTGGGGCCACTTTACCCAATTAACGTTATTAGGCTCAGTCGTTATTCGGTTCAGTTTTGCCTGGCCCGGGGCTGCAGGCAGTGACGTTTGTCGTAAGATAGGTTCCCGCTGGCAGGTTAGAGCATACTCTGTTATCTATCGCCCTTACCCTATTGCGATCTGTGTCGAAGTGAATACTATCGACACCTGTATTTCAAGTACTGACTGGATAGTAAGCATGACTGACAATATAAAACAATCACCCGGCGCAGCGCTGGTAATAGGCGGCAGCGGCGGCCTGGGCCGCGCCATTTGCCACGCTCTGCAAAAGGACTGGGACGGAGTATTTTTTACCTACCACTCCAATGAAACTGCCGCCAGGGAGCTGCAGGCCGAACTCAGCGCCAATGGTGACTGCGACTGTACCGCCATGGATGTGCGCAGTACCGAAGCGGTGCAGAACGCCGTTGACCAGGCCGCCGCGCGCTTTGGCCGCATCGGCACTGTGGTGTTTGCCAGTGGCGCCACCATTGGCCAGCCCTATGTCTCGCAAATCGAGCAGAATGAATGGGAGAGGGTGCTGGATATCGAGCTGCTGGGGTTCACTCGCCTGGTGCGCGCCGTATTACCCCTGTTCCGCAGCCAGGGAGGCGGCTCGCTGGTCAGCGTCGTGTCCTTTGCCCCCTATCATTTCCCGCCCGGTGACGCCCTCTCCTCGGTACCCAAGGCCGGCATTGAAGTGCTGTGTCGCGCCATCGCCAAGGAGGAAGGCCGCTACGGTATCCGCGCCAACTCCGTGGCGCCAGGCATCATCAACGCCGGGCTTGGCGACGCCTTCCAGAAAACCCTGTTTACCCCCGAAATATGGGAGGCCCAACGCAAGCGGGTGCCCCTGAAAAAATTCGGCGAAGGGGAAGATATTGCCGAAGCCGTCGCCTTTCTCGCCTCCGAGCGCTCGAAATACATCACCGGGCAGACCATTATTGTCGATGGGGGGTTGAGTCTCTGATTTTTTGAGTCTGACGTCTGACGCTGGAAGTCTGACGCTAAAGATAAGAAGAATCCATCGCTCACATACTCTACGTGGGAGTGTAGCCCTGAAAATAGTTCAACCCTAGCGTTCCCACGCATAGCATGGGAACGAGACCAAGCGGCTTCTGCGTCAGACATCCAGCGTCAGACGTCAGACCAATAGAACTACACATCTAAAACAAGGATAAATAACATGATAAAAACCAACCGCATACGCATGAAAGCCAAACCCGCTGGCAACCTCAGCCGCGATGACTTCAGTGTCGAAGCCATCACTATCCCGGCGCCCGCATCGGGTGAAGTGCTGATCGCCGCGCGCTATTTTTCCCTCGACCCCTACCTCACCGGCTTTATGCGCGGCTGGCAGGGACCGGACCCGCGCTGGGCCGAGGGCATTGTGGTGGGGCGCTTTGTTGCCCAGGTCATCGAATCACAGGATCAACGCTTTGCCCCCGGCGACTGGGTGCAGGGCGAAGGTGGCTGGCAGGACACCGAAGTCATCAGCGCCGACAAACTGCAAAAGCTTGAGCCCATTCCCGGCGTACCCTTCAGTGTTTATCTAAGTGTGCTCGGCTCCTCCGGCCTGACCGCCTGGGCTGGCGTCAACGGCGTACTCAAGGTCGAGGCTGGCGACACCTTCACCGTCTCATCCGCCGCCGGCATGGTGGGCGGCATCGCCGGGCAAATTGCCAAAAAAATCGGCGCGCGTGTTGTCGGCATCGCTGGCGGGGCGGAAAAATGCGCCCACGTGGTCAATACCCTCGGCTTTGATGCCTGTGTCGATCACCACAGCCAGGATCTGCAGGGCGACCTCGCCACCGCAGCGGGCGCCCCCATCACCGCCCACTACGAAAATGTCGGTGCCAAAACCCTCGACCCGGTACTGGCCAATATCGCCGATCGCGGGCGCATCGCCCTGTGCGGCCTGATCGCCCACTACCAGGACATGAACCCCATCGCCCTCAAGGAATTCCGCCGCTTGCTGATCAGCGGCGTCACCCTGCGCGGCTTCCGCCTGCCTGATTTTGCCGCCGACTTCGAGCAAGCAAGCGCGGAACTGAAAGCCATGGTGATCAGTGGCGATATCACTTTGCAGGAAACCCTCAGCCATGGCCTTGAGAGTGCTGCGGGAGCCTTTCTCAATATGCTGGAGGGCAAGGGCACAGGTAAGCATCTGCTGGTGCTTGAAGAAAAATAAGCAGCTCCATGGAAGATAGTGGAGATGCCATTACATGGGACTCCCCCTATTGATTCAGGCCAGCGCCTCACAATTGCAAATCCACCAACAGGAAAGCATGGCTCCTCCCGATTCCCTTCAGAAACTCGCGAATAACGGTTTCTGAAGGGATTGAAGTAACAGGAGAATATCCTGCGCCACTGACACAATTTGTATTATCAAGCCCGGGCAACAACCCTCTTCTTTCGCGCTTAAGCGTCTGGACGATACTTTGTCCTCCGCCTCCGTCATAACCAATACGCTGCCACAACCGCTACAGACCCAAGCGCTGACTCCTCTCGCCCCTCACCACCCAGGCAAAAAAACAGCCACATAATATTTTGTCGTTTGTGTAAATTAGCGTAAGCTCGACTGAACAATAATTGCGGACGTTTCAAACTGCCAGGCTGGCTTTCTCTCGCCCCATCACTACCCCTGATACCCATAAAAAGGAGTCACCCATGACCGATTCAAAACAGGACGAACAAGACCTGGATCAGACCCGCCGCACTGTGCTCAAGGGCATGGCCGGCAGCGCCCTGGTGGCCGCCAGTGGCGGCGCACTGCATTCCTCCCTGGCCGTTGCAGGCAGCAGTGAAGAGCTGACCTGGATGCCCGCCTGGCGCATGCGGGAGATGATCGGCAGCAAGGATATTTCGCCGGTGGAAGTCACCGAGCACTTCCTGAGTCGCATTGAGGAACTGGACGGCAAGTTGAAGTCCTTCATGACCGTTGACCACAAGGGTGCCCGGGCGCAGGCAAAGGCTGCAGAAAAAGCCGTGCTGGCTGGCGAAAAGCTCGGCCCCCTGCACGGCATTCCGATTTCCGTGAAGGACCATATCGCCATCAAGGGCCTGCCCAAATTCGATATGGGCCTGTTGCGCCATATCCCCGAAGCTCCCCGCGACGATGTACAGGTGGAGCGGCTGCGCAAGGCGGGCGCCATCATGTTCGGCACCAATACCGAAATGGGCTCCGGATCTGACGTGACCAAAATGCCCCGCCAATTCAACTGGGATGTGGAAGCCCGCAGCGCCTGGGACCAAACCCGGGTGCCCGGCTGGTCCAGCTCCGGTTGCGCCAGTGCGGCGGTGGCGCGCCTGGTGCCCATTGCCCTCGGCTCCGATGGCGGCGGCTCAACCCGTCTGCCGTCGGCCTATTCCGGCATTGTCGGCATTGCCGCCACACCGGGCCGAATCCCCTGGATTCACCCGGCGTCGCCCACCCTGGCGCTGTCCGCCAGCACCGGCCCCATGTGTCGCGAGCTGAAGGATGCCGCCATCGCCACCCAGGCCATGTCCGGCCCCGATGGCCGCGACTTTTTCAGCCTTCAGGACCCCAATCCCGATTTCCTCACCACCCTCGACGATGGTGTTGAAGGGATGCGTTTCGCCTGGTCCGACGACTTTGGCTATGCCTCGATGTACGCCCTGGAAGAAAGCCCGCGTGTCATCGCCGCCATCCGCAACGCCGCCCTGGGCTTCAACAAGATCGGCGCCAAAGTGGATGTTATCGATGAGCAGTGGGATGACTTCTTTGGCGGTTTCATGATGATGAACCAGGCTTTCGGCAGCGGCGGCCGTGGCCGGGGTGAAATGCCCTCCGAAGAGGATTACCTGGCCTCAGT
>Ga0209347_1002307_pt1 | contig 25722 bp, 21 predicted proteins | sample AutmiccommuBRH23_FD_187382 | JGI IMG/M metagenome (GOLD analysis project Ga0209347, IMG submission 187382) | Deep subsurface microbial communities from Mt. Terri, Switzerland - Autotrophic microbial communities BRH/23 (SPAdes) (version 2) | ecosystem: Environmental > Aquatic > Deep subsurface >...
CGACGATCGCGCCACAGCCGGTGGTCAAGCCGACCAAGCTTCCCGAGCCGATCGACGACAAGAACATCGTTCTGGTCGACGACGTGTTGTTCACCGGGAGGACGATTCGTGCGGCGCTCGACGCCCTGATCGATTTCGGCCGGCCGCGGCGCGTGATGCTCGCCGTGCTGATCGACCGCGGCCATCGCGAGCTGCCGATCCATGCCGACGTCGTCGGCAAGACGGTGCCGACCGATGCCGACGAAGTGATCAAGGTCAAGCTCGCCGAGACCGACGACGAAGACGAAGTCCTGATCATGGAGAGATAGACGTCGGGTCGACGGGTCGGCGAGTCGACTCGTCGACGAGAAGGCCGGCCGCGAAGTTCGACGACTGAGACAATGCGTACTGCCAGTTCTGCCCTCCGCTCCAAAGACCTGCTCGGCATCGAGCCGCTCACACCGGAAGAGATCACGCTGATTCTCGACACCGCCGAAGGCTTCAAGGAAGTCAGCGAGCGGCCCGTCAAGAAAGTTCCCGCACTGCGCGGACAGCTCGTGATCAACCTCTTCATGGAGGCTTCCACGCGCACCCGCGTCTCGTTCGAGATCGCCGAGAAACGCCTGTCGGCCGATACGCTGAATTTCTCGGCCTCCGGCTCGTCGGTCGAAAAGGGCGAGACGCTCATCGACACGGCCGACAACCTCGTGGCGATGCATCCGAACATGATCGTGATGCGCCACAAGCATCCGGGCTCGGCGAAGATGCTCGCCGAGCGCTATCCGAACATCTCGATCATCAACGGGGGCGACGGCGCGCACGAGCATCCGACGCAGGCGCTCCTCGACGCTTTCACCATGCGCGAGCGCCTCGGCCGGCTGGCGGGGCTCAACGTGACGATCGTCGGCGACATCAAGTTTTCCCGCGTTGTCCGTTCGAACATTCATCTGCTGACGAAGATGAAGGCGAACGTGACGCTTGCTGCGCCGCCGACCCTGATTCCGACCGAGATCGAGAAGATGGGCGTCCGCGTGGTTCACTCGCTCGACGAAGCGATCGAGGGTGCCGACGTCGTCATGATGCTGCGCATCCAGCTCGAGCGGCAGGGCAAGCTCAGTTTCCCCTCGCTGCGCGAGTACTACAACACCTTCGGCCTGACCCGTGAACGGCTCTCGCGCGCGAAGAAGGGGGTGCTCGTGATGCATCCCGGACCGATGAACCGCGGTGTCGAGATCGCGTCCGACGTGGCCGACGACCCGAACTACTCGGTCATCCTCGACCAGGTCACCAACGGCGTGGCCGTCCGGATGGCCGTCCTGTATCTGCTCGGCGGCGCCCGCGGACTCGACTGACCCTCGCGACACCTGACGATTCGAAGAGCTGACGACCCGAAATGAACGTTCTCATCACCAACGCACGCGTCATCGACCCCTCGCAGGAACTCGACGGAACCTTCGACATCCTCATCGAAGAAGGGACGGTCTCCCGGGTCGACAAGAAGATCAAGGCATCGGGAGTCGAGACGATCGACGCGACCGGCCTGGTCGCCACTCCCGGCTTCATCGACATCCACACGCACCTGCGCGAGCCGGGTCAGGAGCACAAGGAAACGATCGCGACAGGGACGCGCGCCGCAGTTGCAGGCGGCTACACCGCAGTCTGCGCGATGGCGAACACCGTGCCGCCGAACGACGAGCGTGCAGTGACCGAAATGGTCCTCGCCGAGGCGGCGCGCAACGGTTTGTGCCGCGTGTATCCGATCGGCGCGGTGAGCAAGGGACTCAAGGGCGAGGAACTGGCGGAGCTGGCCGAGCTTCGCGCGGCCGGGTGCGTCGGCGTCAGCGACGACGGCAAGCCGGTGTGGAACGCGCAGTTGATGCGGCGCGCGCTCGAGTACTGCTCGATGCTCGGGATCCCCGTCATCGCGCACGAAGAAGACGCCAACCTCAACGAGGGTGGCGTCATGCACGAGGGGTACTACTCGACCCTGCTCGGCATGCGCGGCATTCCGGCAGTGTCGGAGGAGACGCTCGTCGCGCGCGACGTGCTGCTCGCGAAAGCGACCGGCGCGCACGTTCACATCGCGCATCTCTCGACGGCGGGTGCGGTCGACGCCGTGCGTCGCGCGCGCGCCGAGGGCGTGAGAGTGACGTGTGAGGTCACACCGCACCACATTGCGCTGGGAGACGAGACGGTGCAGTCGTTCTCGACCAATCTCAAGATGAATCCGCCGCTGCGGAGCGAAGAGCATCGCAAGGCGGTGATTGCAGGGATCGCCGACGGCACGATCGACGCGATCGCGACCGATCACGCGCCGCATCACTTCGACGAGAAGAACGTCGAGTTCGATCTCGCCCCGTTCGGCGTGATCGGGCTCGAAACCGCATTCGCCGTCTGCTACGACCGGCTCGTCCGCACGAAGGTGATCGGCCTGTCGCGTCTCATCGATCTCATGTCGTGCAGCCCGGCGCGCATTTTCAATCTTCCCGGTGGGACGCTGCGGAAGGGGAGCCTCGGCGACGTCACGCTGCTCGACGTCGAGGCGCGCTACGAGGTTGCGACGCCGTTCCAGTCGAAGGCGGCGAACTCGCCGTTCGTCGGTGAGAAGCTGCAGGGGCGGATCGCGGCGACCCTCGTCGGCGGAGCGATCCGCTACGACGCAAGGCCGAAGAGTGAAACGCCCGCGCCGCGGAAGACAGCCAAGAAAGCGAAATGACGAAGCCCCGCCCGAAGCGCGTCGTCATCGTCGACGACTCTCCCTCGTATTGCGATCTCTGGTCGAACTTCATGGAAGAACGCTACGGGACCAGCTGCGAAGTCGAGACCTACAGCCATCCGTACGACGCGCTGCCGAAGATCGACGACTCGATCGACCTGCTCATCGTCGACCTCGAAATGCCGGGCATGGATGGCAAGAAGTTCGTCGACTACGCGCGGGCGAAGGGTCTCTCGCCGCGGCGGATCGTCGTGACTTCATCGCATTCGGCGGACGAGCTGCATCAGCGGTTCCGGATCGGGGAGACGATTGCGGTCATCAACAAGACCGAGGCCAAGCAGCAGGAGGCTTTCCTGATGATCCTCGACTCGATCATGCGGCGTTGACCGCCGGAAACGGATAAAATCCTGCCGTGACGGTCCCCACGCCCGCATCTCCCGCGGAGAGCGCACCCAGCTTCACTCTCAACGACCTGCTCGTCTACATGTCGAAGCAGCAGGCCTCGGATCTTCATCTGAAGCCGATGCGCCCGCCGCTGGTCCGCGTGCAGGGCAAGCTGATTCCGATCAAGATCGATCCGCTCAAGCCCGCCGATCTCGAGAAGATGCTGCTGCCTCTGCTCAGCCGGACGCAGAAGGAAAAGTTCGACAGCCATCAGTCGGTCGACTTCGGCTACGGAGTGCCGGGCGTGGCCCGATTCCGCGCGAACATCTACCTGCAGAGGGGGACGGTCGGCGCGGTGTTCCGCCGCATTCCGATTCAGGTTGCGAACATCGACGCGCTCGAGTTGCCGGATGCCGTGCGCGACCTGACGAAAATCCCCGACGGCCTGGTGCTCGTCACGGGCCCGACGGGCTCGGGCAAGTCGACCACACTCGCCGCGATGATCTCGGAGATCAGCGAGGCCGAGCCGCTGCACATCGTCACGATCGAAGACCCGATCGAGTTCCTTTTCCAGGACAGGGCCGCGGCGATCTCGCAGCGCGAGGTCGGCTCCGACACACCTTCCTTCGGCGAGGCGCTGCGCAACGCGATGCGTCAGGACCCCGACGTCATCATGGTCGGCGAGATGCGCGACATGGAGACGATCCAGACGGTGCTGACGGCTGCCGAGACCGGGCATCTCGTCTATTCGACGCTGCACACGAACAACGCGGCTCAGACCATCGACCGCATCATCGACGCGTTTCCGCCTGACCAGCACAAACAGCTGCGCGGCCAGCTCTCGCTCGTGCTGCGGGGCATCATTTCGCTCAAGCTGGTCAAGACGATCGGCGGGAAGATGACCGCCGTCGTCGAGATCCTCAAGAATTCTCCGCGCATCGCGAAGCTGATCGAAGAGGGGCAGACCAAGGACATCCTCGAGGAGATCGAGAATTCGGTCGGCCTCTACAAGATGCAGTCGATGAATCAGTCGCTCATCGCGCTGCTCGTCCACCAGAAGATCACGTACCAGGACGCGATGGCGCTCTCGAGCGACCCGGACGACCTGTCGCTGAAGTTGAGAAAGCTCTTCCCTCAGATCGAAGAGCGTGTCCGCCAGGGAGGAGACATGGCCCCGAGTTACTCCGACTTTTCGCAGATCACCGAGCTCATGGACATCAAGCGGCTTTACGAAGAGCAGGACGTCCAGTGGCGGCAGCGGCTCTCCGAAAAGGAAGAGGAGCTCGAGAACATGCGCCACGACCTCGACTACCTGCGGACCCAGGTGTCCCAGCAACAGGGCGACGACCGGGCGCGCGAGGAGGAAGTGACCCGCCTCCGCGGCGAGGCCGATCGCCTCCGCGCCGACGCTCAGGCGAAGATCACCCAGCTCCAGGAGCGGATCAAGGAGCTGAACCAGAAGCTGATGGCCGGCGGAGCGGTGAAGAAATAACGCGGTTCCGCTGTTGCAGGCCCCGCAATGACCACCAGGCCTTCGAAAACCCTCGAGACGTTCCCGAATCCGAACCCGAACCGCGACTACGAGATCGCGTTCGAGGCGCCGGAATTCACCTGCCTCTGCCCGATGACCGGGCAGCCCGACTTCGCCACGATCCGGATCCGCTACGTCCCGGACGAGAAGTGCGTCGAGCTCAAGTCGCTCAAGCTCTATCTCTGGTCGTATCGCGACGAGGGTGCGTTCCACGAGGCGGTCACCAACCGCATTGCCGATGACCTGATCGCCGCGATCGACCCGCGCTATCTGATGGTCGAAGGCGACTTCTACGTACGCGGCGGCATCACGACGAAGGTCAAAGTCGAGCACACCAGAGCGCGCTGACGCGTCAGCCGCGTTCGAGGCGCCACTGCTCGTTGACGTACTCGCCGAACGAGCTGGCGCCGCCCTCGATCCATTCGGTCAGCATCCCGGCGCTCGTTTCGTCGAGGCCTCCCACGATCGAGAGCGCGGCCGATTCGGCGATGCGCGTGAGCGGCTTGTCCAGGTCCGCCACGATGCGCGCCGAGCGGGCGATCGTGCCGGCGAGGTCGAGGTCGAGCTCCATGGCCATCATGCGGGACGCGGTCAGTGTCAGCAGGACAGAGGCGTTCCAGTTCGTCCGCTCACTCCAGCGTGGCGGTACGACGAAGTCGGCCAGGTTCCTCCCAGCGGCCAGGGCGGCCAGATGCCGTTCGGTGCTGACGAGAATCGGGTCGGTCGAGCCATGGAACATCAGCGCGTAGCGGTCGTCGTCGGGCTCGAGCTCGAGCGACTGCGCGAGCGCGTGGCGCGCGGTGGCGTCCGCATCGATCACGAGTCCCGCAAGGAACCTCGCGCCATGCGCCGCGGCCAGATCGGCAATCGCCGCGAGGGGAGCGAGCTCGGTCGTGACGGGATACAGCAGCGGGACGACGGCACCCCAGGCGAGCTTGCGCGCGGAAGCGTCCGCGAACATCTCCTCGATGCGCGCGAGTGTCAGCGGCCAGCACGCGATCGCGACGATCGCATCGGCATGCGTTGCCGCGGGAAGAGATCCATTCGTGGAGACCAGCTCGATCGTGGCCAGCGAACGCGCAGCGCACCATCCGGCGATCTCCTCGCCCCGGCGAAACACCGCTTCGACGGCCTCGGCCGCGTCGATGAACACCGGGTCGTTGAGAGGACGCATCCGGGCCAGCTCGTCGGCGACGTCTGCGCAGACAGTCACCTCGAGTTTTTCTGCTGACGACGCGCGCAGCGCGGCGTAGTCGATGGCGATGGGAACCGCGCGCCGCGTCGCGTACGGCTGCACGACCGACGCGCACCAGAACGGTGGCTCCGGTCCCGCGAGGCGCCGGACGCGCAGCGGCTGAGCTTTGCGGTAGACGATCACGAAGCGCGGATCGCCTGAAGGTACGGCTCCACCAGCGCGCGCACGTGCTTGGCCATCATGTCGAACTCGAGATTCACGCGGTCGCCGATGCGCGAGGTGCCGAGGTTCGTGCGCGAGAGCGTCTCCGGGATCAGTGCGGCGCCGAAGCTGCCTCTTTCGGGATCGACGATCGTCAGCGATACGCCATCGACGGCAATCGAGCCTTTCGATACGACGAGCGACGTCTCTTCTTCCGGGAAGCTCCAGCGATAGACGGCGAACTCGCCTTCGGTCGCGATCGAGACGAGCGTGCCGACGCAATCGACGTGGCCCTGTACGAGATGGCCGCCGAGGCGGTCGCCGACGGCGAGGGCGCGCTCGACGTTGACGATGGCGCCGGCGGTGAGGTCACCCAGCGTCGTTTTCGCCAGAGTCTCGTTCGAGAGGTCGGCGACGAGTGCTCCGTCCTGCGGCAGCATCGTCAGGCAGACGCCATTGACCGCGAGGCTCTCGCCTCGGATGAAGGGTTCAGGATCGGTGGTGCGGATGCGGAGCTTCGCGCCGTCCGCGTGGCGATCGAACGATTCGATCGTGCCGCTGTGCAGGATGATGCCGGTGAACATGTCGATTTCTCGCGGTCAGACGGGATAGGCGGTGATGAGCAGATCGCTGCCGACGAACTCGGCGCGATCAAAACGAAAGCGATATGCGTCTGTCAACCGGCTGACGGCCTCGCCGGTGAAGATTGCGGGTGCGTCGGCGCCGCCGACGATCATCGGCGCGACGAAAAGCATCATCTTCTGCCACGAACCGCGGCGGATCACTTCGGAGTGCACGACTGCGCCGCCTTCGACCAGGACCGATCGAATGCCCCTCGCGTGCAACTCTGCGAGGACGAGCTCGATGTCGACGCGGCCATCCACCGGAATGATCTCGAGTCCGGGAGACGCTGCGTAGTGCGAGGGAGCGCTCGTGAAGAGAAGCGTCGCACCGCCGTCGCGCAGGAGCTGCGCATGCGGCGGGACTTCGCCGTCGCCGTCGAGTACGACGCGCGTCCACCGCGTCACGCCGCCCGCGAGGCCCATTCTCCGCGTCAGCCGCGGGTTGTCGGCCTTCACTGTCCCGCTGCCGACCAGGATCGCGTCGTACTCTTCGCGCAGCCGGAGGCTTCGCTCGCGCGCCGCCTCTGCCGTGATCCACTGCGAGTCGCGTGAGACAGTGGCGAGCTTGGCGTCGAGCGTCATCCCAGCCTTGATCGTGACGAATGGCCTGTGGTGCGTGACCGACCAGATGAACGTTTCATTGAGCGCGCGCGCCTCCGCTTCGAGGACACCGACCTCGAGGTCGATTTCTGCGCCGCTCAGAGCGACCGCACCGCCACCGTCGACGACCTCGTGCGGATCGAGCATGGCGATCACCACCCGGGAGACGCCGGCCGCGATCACCGCTTCGCTGCAGGGGCCGGTGCGGCCGTGATGACAGCAGGGCTCGAGCGTCACGTACATCGTCGCGCCGCGCGCATCGCAGTCGCGCAGCGCCTCGACCTCCGCGTGCGGCCCGCCCGCCTGCCGGTGAAAGCCCTCACCGATCACGACGCCGTCGCGGACGATCACGCAGCCGACCATCGGATTGGGGCTGACGGTATAGCGACCCTGTTCGGCCAGCTCCAGCGCACGGCGCATGTACTGCTCGTCGGTCATCGGCGCGAATGATACGTGAGGGACCTTGCTCGCGTGGCCTGGCGACACAGTGACAGAGCGACACAGCGACAGAGCGAAACCCGGGAACGATTGGCGGCAGCGTCGGGCTGAACCCACATGCGTTGGCACACCCACTGTGTGGCTCTGTGACTCTGTCACTGTGTCGCCGTCTCTGGATGACGGCAAAAAAAGCCGGGACCTTGCGGCCCCGGCTTTCGAGAGTTGCGTGTGTAGCGCGTCTTACGGTGCGCGAAGGATGCGGTATGTCGAGATGACGTTGCCTCCGCGCGTTGGGGTGGAGACGTACATCCGGAAGCGCTGGCCGCTGCGGATCTTGTCGATCGCCGCGCGGAACTGCGCGAGCGTCTGCGTCTTCTCTCCCTGCACTTCGGTGATCACGTCACCGACGCTGATGTTGGCTTCACCGGCGGGCGAGACGTTCTTCACGCTGGTGACCACGACGCCGTTGATGTCGTCGGGGATGTTGTAGAGGCGGCGCAGTTCAGGACTCAGGGGCTGGATCGTGAGGCCGAGGCGGTCCCGAACCGGCTCGGTCGCCGATTCTTCCTCTTCTGCCTCTGCTCCCTCGCTCGGCCGCTGTGCGGTCTTCGCGGTGAACGTCTCCCGCTTACCGTTGCGGATGACCGTGATCTTCACGTTCGAGCCGACCGGCAGGTAGGAGATGTAGTCGATGAGCTCGCGGTTGTTGCGGATCGGCTTGCCGTCGACTTCGACGACGACGTCGCCATGCCGGATGCCGGCCTTATCGGCAGGGCCACCCTCGCCGACGCCCTGCACCACCGCCCCGCGCGCCTCGGGCAGGCCGAACGCTTCGCGGTACTCCTCGGTCACGTCGGCGATCGTCATGTCGAGATAGCCGCGGACGACCTTGCCGGTCTTGAGCTGCGGAAGGAGCGTCTGAGCGGTGCTGATGGGAGTGGCGAAGCCGATTCCCTGCGCGCCTCCACCGCGGATGGCGGTGTTGATGCCGATGACTTCACCGGCGATGTTGAGGAGCGGGCCACCGGAGTTGCCGAAGTTGATCGCGGCATCGGTCTGGATGAAGTTCTCGAACGACCGCGTCTCCTGGCTCAGGCCGAGGGCTCGTCCCTTGGCCGAGATGACGCCGACGGTCAGCGTGTTCTCGAACGCAAACGGATGGCCGATCGCGATCGCCCAGTCGCCTTTGCGGATCTTGTCGGAGTCGCCGAGGCGGATCCACGGCAACTGCTGGTTGACGTCGATCTTGAGCAGAGCGAGGTCGGTCGCAGGGTCGCGTCCGACGATCTTCGCCTCGACCGAGCGGCCTCCGTTGCCGTTCTCGTCCGAGCCGTAGTGCACTTCGACTTTCGTCGCGTTCTCGATGACGTGGTTGTTCGTCAGGATGTAGCCGTCGGGGGAGATGATGAAGCCCGAGCCGCCGCTTTCCTGGCGCTGCTCGTCGTCTTCAGGCTGGCGCTGCCGGTGCGGGTCGCGCGGGTCGGGAAAGAAGAACTCGAACGGATCCATCCCGAACTGGCGGCGACGCTGTTCGCTGAGCTTCACGATCTCGACCGAGCGGATCGAGACGACGGCGGGCATCACGCGCGCCGCGACGTCAGCAAACGAAGGGATCGTAACCGAGGGGACTGTCCCGGTGACGCTCTGGGACGAGACGGTCTGCGCGTTCGATTGCCGCATCAGCCCGAGGTCGGCGCTGACGAGGATTCCGAACGCCACGGACGCGATGACGATGACGATCGTCGAGAGAATGCGTTTGGTGGATTGATTCATAGGCGTTAGTTGACTCCTCCCGGGTGGGGTACGAGATGCCGAACCCGTCCGTGCACCACAAGTGCCAGACGAGGAGGCTCCATTCCCAGTGACAGTGAGACGAGGATGCACCCGAAACGTTCGGCGCGCCAGCCGTCACGGAATGTCGAACAAAACCAAAAGGCCTCGCCGTGAGGCGAGGCCTGGGAGAATCAGGGGAGTCGCGTGCTCCGCTAGACGACTCGTCTGCGGCCCACGATCAGGCGATAGACGAACAGCAGCGCGATCGCGCCGATGATCGATCCGATCCAGCCTGCCGTCTGCTGCTCGCGACCCATGAGCGTGGTGGCCAGGAAGCCGCCGACGAACGAGCCTGCGATACCGAGGAGAATCGTGACGATCCAGCCACCCGGATCCCTGCCGGGCATGAGGAACTTGGCGATCGCGCCGACGACCAGACCGAACAGAATCCATCCAATGATGTTCATTTGCTTTCCTCCAGTTGTGTCCGGTGGTGGCCGGACTTCCTACTGTTGAGCAACAGGGGTGCCAGAGGAGTCGTCGAGTCGACGGGTCGACAAGTCGACGAGTCGACGGGTCGACAAGAGAGCCGATGGAGGACGCGGCAGTGCGAGGCGAGCTCTGCTTCAAGGGTCCTTCGTAACCGTTTCTCCTTGTCGACTCGTCGACTCGTCGACTCGTCGACTCCTCTGATACGCTCCGGCGGCAATGAAACGAATTGGAATCCTCACCGGCGGCGGTGACTGCCCCGGGCTCAACGCCGTCATTCGCGCGGCCGTCCGCACTCTCGTCAACGATTACGACATCGAAGCAGTGGGCATTCAGCTCGGCTTCGAGGGATTGCTCACCCGATCCATCGTTCCGCTGGACCTCGACTCGATCCGCGGCATTCTGCCGAAGGGAGGAACGCTTCTTCGCACCACGAATCGCGGCAACCCCTTCGAGTATCCCGGCCCGACGGGTCCGGTCGACCGCTCGCAGGAAGTCATCGACAACATCCGCGAGCTCGGGATCGACGGCATCATCGCAATCGGCGGCGACGGCACGCTCAAGATCGCCCAGCAGCTCTGTGATCTCGGCATCCCGATGGTCGCCGTGCCGAAGACGATCGACAACGACCTGGCTGCCACCGATTACACGTTCGGGTTTCAGACCGCCGTCGCAGTCGCGACCGACGCGGTTGATCGCCTGCACTCGACTGCCGAGAGTCATGACCGCGTCATGATTCTCGAGGTGATGGGGCGTCATGCCGGCTGGATCGCGCTCTACGCCGGCATCGCCGGCGGAGCCGACATCATCCTCCTTCCGGAAATCCCGTATCAGCCGCAGGAGATCGTGCGAACCATCCGCGAGCGGCAGGCGGAGGGGGCGATGTTCGACATCATCGTCGTCGCGGAAGGAGCGAAGCGCCAGGGAGGCGAGGAGGCGTATCTCGACAAGGCGACGCGCCGCCTCGGCGGGATCGCGTACCAGGTCGCAGCCGACATTCAACAGGCCATCGATCTCGAGATCCGGGTGACGGTGCTCGGGCACATCCAGCGCGGCGGGTCACCCATTGCGTTCGACCGCGTCCTGGCAAGCCGTTTCGGCAAAGCTGCAGCAGATCTGGCAGCCAGGAAACAGTTCGGACAGATGGTTGCGATCCGCGCGGATCAGATCATCTCGGTTCCGATCGCCGACGCTGTCTCGAAGCCGAAATACGTCGATCCCAACGGCGAGATCGTCGAGACCGCAGTCAGCCTCGGCATCTCTTTCGGCGACGGACGGTGACGAGTCGTCAAGTCGACAAGTCGTCGAGTCGTCGAGGACGCAGGAAACACGGATCTCGCGGGGAATCGCGGACCTGACGACTTTTCGACTCGACGACACTCCTTGACGACCTGACGACCTGACGACTTGACGACTTACGGAGGGGACGTGTCCGAACTGGTGAATTATCGCGTCGAAGACGGCGTGGCGATCTTCGAGCTGAACGATCCGCCTGCGAATACCTACACGTACGAGATGAATCGGCAGCTCGACGACTGCATCCTCCGCGCGAGGATGGACGAGAGCGTCCACGTCATCGTCATCCGTGGTGCGGGCGAGAAGTTCTTCTCGGCAGGGGCCAACATCAAAATGCTGACGGAGGTCACCACGACCTTCAAATATTACTTCTGCCTGCACGCGAACGAGACGATGCTGCGCCTCGAGCAGACGCCGAAGCTCGTGATCGCCGCGCTGAACGGCCACTGCGTCGGCGGCGGGTTCGAGATCGCGCTCGCGGCCGACATCCGGATCGCGCTGGCCGGCTCGGGCAAGTGCGGGCTCCCGGAAGTCGCACTCGGCGTCCTGTCCGGCACCGGCGGCACGCAGCGGCTCTCGCGGATCGTCGGCAAGACGAAGTCGATCGAGCTGATGGTCGAAGGCGGTCTGTTCGATTACGACAAAGCGCAGGAGCTCGGCGTGGTGAACTACGTCTGGCCTGCCGAAGAGGGCGGCGTTGCGTGGTGGGACCGCGTGATGGCCTACGCGCGGAGTTTCTGTCCGCCGAACAAGGCTTCGAAGGCGGTGGGTCGGATCAAGCGCGCGGTGCAGACCGGATGGGAAGTGCCGCTCGAGTCGGCGCTGGCCCTCGAACGTGAACTGCAGCAACAACTTTTCGAAAGCGACGACGCGAAAGAGGGCCTCGCCGCCTACAATCAGAAACGCAAACCTCACTTCTCGGGCCGCTAGCGTTTCGCGCGCGAGGCCTGCAGTTCTTAACCAATTTCCCAGGAGAACAGATGCGTTATCGGAGACTTCACGGCACGGATCTCGAGATCTCGGAGCTCGGATTCGGAACATGGACCGTCACCACCGGCTGGTGGGGGACGTACTCGGATGCCGAGGCCGAGCAGCTGGTGCGCGCGGCGATCGAGCGTGGCATCAACTACATCGACACGGCCGACGCCTACGGCAACGGCCGCGGAGAGTCGGTGCTCGCACCGGTCCTCAAGGACCATCCCGAGGTTCTTGTCGGGACGAAGTTCGGGTACGACTTCTACAACCATCCGGTGCGGCCGCGCGGCCAGCGCGAGCTGCCGCAGGACATGTCGCCGCAATTCATCCGCTTCGCCTGCGAGCAGTCGCTCTCGCGGCTCGGCACCGATCACGTGGCGATCTACCAGCCGCACAACCCGCGTGTGGCCACGCTGCTCGGTGACGAGCACTGGGAAACGCTCGAGCGCCTGAAGGAAGAGGGGAAGATCCTTTCGTATGGGCCCTCGCTCGGACCGGCGATCGGATGGCGCGACGAAGGCATCTATGGCGCCGGCGTGCGCAAGGCGCCTGTGACGCAGATCATCTACAACATCCTCGAGCAGGATCCGGGTCGCGAGTTCATCCTGGCCGGCGAGACGGCACAGCGCGGAGAGCGTTACGCAGGGATCGACGAAGCGATGCGCGGCGAGACGAACAAGCGCGTCTGTGACCCGAGTGACGCGTACGATCGCGAGTTCCGTCCGTGGAAGACGCCGGCCCTCGCGGTCGACGGTCCGCAGTTCCTCATCCGCGTGACCCACTCGTCCGGCATGCTCGAAGGGAAGTACACGGCCGACACGAAGTTCGACGAGAACGACCATCGTTCACACCGCCCGCGGTCGTGGATGGTCGAAGGGGTGCAGAAGGTCGACCGGCTCAGGGCAATCGCCGACGCGCGCGGCGTGAGCGTCGGCGAGCTCGCGCTCCTGTGGCTCTACTCGCATCCGGCGGTGCTGTCGGCGCTGCCGAATGTTTACGACGAGTCGCACCTGGACGAGTTCGTCGCGGCGTCGAATCATCCGCTGCTCACCGACGACGAGATGGAGCAGATTCATCAGCTGCACGAGCGGAACTTCGACATCACGCCGTATGTCGAGGAGGAAGCGGTCGCGCAGTCGTAGCCACCGGCGTTAGACTCGGACGATGAGCGAACATTCCGCCGGCGGTTTCGTCGATCGGTGGCCGCTCATCGTCCAGCGCACGCTGCTGCTCTTTCTCGCCGCGATCGTCGCGACCCTCGCGATCACGAGCGTCCGGCTCGACAGCGCGACGGCGGACGAAGGAGCGCACATCGCGTCCGGCCTCATCAAGCTCCGTCACGGGTGGCTCTCTTTCTTCGCGGAACAGCCGCCGCTGATGAACGTCATCAGCGCGATGCCTCTCACTTCGGTCTCGATGGACGAGCAGTGGAGAGAAACGCTCCACACGCGCGGGCACTGGGCGGCCGGACAGCGGCTCCTCTACGCATCGGGCAACGACGCATACCGGCTTCTTTTCCTCGCACGTCTGCCGACGATCGCGCTCTTCCTCGCGCTCTCGTTCGCCGTCTACTTCTTCGTGACGAGCGAGACTCGCAGCAGGACCTGGGGCCTGTTCGGGTTCGCTCTGACGGGCTTCTGTCCGGCTCTGCTCGCACACGGGCGGCTCGCGACGGTCGATCTCGCGGCGACGGCGTTCATGTTCTTCGCGTTCGGCGCGACGATGCTGGTTCTGCGACGGCATCACCGGCTCTCGCAGACCAAGGCGACGATGATCGGTGCGCTCGCCGGTTTCTTCGGCATGTGCGCCATCCTCGCGAAGACCTCGGGCGCGATCGTCGTCCCGTTTCTGGCGCTCGTGGTGGCGCTGCACGCATGGAGGCGGCGCACGTGGAGACCGCTGCTCGCGCCGGTTCTCGCGGCGCTGGCCGCAGCGCTCGTGATGCTCTACGCGGTCACCTTCGCGCTCGCGAGCGACGGGTTTCTGCGCGCGCAGCATGGCGGAACTCCCTGGCTTCTGATTCCGTGGACTCAGTATCAGATCCACATCGACGCGATCCGCGGCTGGTTCCAGGCGGGACACGAGAACCCGCAGTTTCTGCTAGGGGAGTTTTCGCGCACCGGCTGGCCGCACTACTACCTCGTCGCGTTTCTACTCAAGACGCCGCTCGGCGCCCTGCTGCTCGCCGTGCTCGCGATGGTCGCAGCGCTGCGGCGGCGGTCGTTCGCGGCGCATACCGCGCTGCTCTTCGTCCTCCTCTTTTTCGCGGTCTCGGCAACGAGTCGCATTGCTCTGGGACTGCGGTACGTCCTTCCGGTCTACCCGTTTCTCTATGCCGCGATCGCGATTCTGCTGCCGCGCGTGGTCATCGACCGGAAGCGCGCGCTGCTCGTCGGCGCTCTGCTGGCGTGGCACATCGGTGCGAGCCTCGTCGCCTGGCCGTCGTACCTCAGCTACTTCAACGAGCTGATCGGCAGCCATCGGAACGCCGACCGGTTCCTCATCGACTCGAATCTCGACTGGGGCCAGGACCTGCGCCGCCTCGGCATCTGGATGCATGAGAACGAGGTGCCGTTCATCCGCGTCGACTACTTCGGGGCAGGCGACATCGGCTACGAGCTCGGCACGCGAGCCGAGCGCTGGACCGCTCCGAGACCCGAACCGATTCCGCCGGGCTGGTTCGCCGTGAGCCGGCATTTCTACAGGACTTCGTTCGACACGCGGGAGTCGCCCGTCGACTACGACAGCTACCTCGCGGCATCGGGCGCGCGCTACGTGACGACGATCGGTGGCTCGATCGACGTGTATCGGGTGGCGAAGTAGCGCAGTAGCACGGGTGCGCAGTAGCACAGAGGCACAGAGGCGCAGAGGCGCAGAGGAGTGGTGGAGCTGTGGAGCCGTGGAGCTGTGGAGCCGTGGAGCGGAAGCCGCGGGATCGCGCGGCCCGTCGGTCGGGAGCCTGTTGTAGCATCCGCGGTCATGACCGACATTCAGAACCGTCTGTTCATCAACGGCGAATTCGTCGACGCCCGGGCGGGCGAGACGTTCGCGACCATCAACCCGGCGACCGAGGAGAAGATCGCTGACGTCGCGTCGGCCGGCGTCGAAGACGTCGACGCGGCGGTCCAGGCGGCGCGGGCGCAGATGGAGCCCGGCTCCGAGTGGCAGAAGATGAAGCCACGCGACCGTGCGAAGGTGATGTGGCGTCTGGCCGATCTGCTCTCGACGCGTGCCGCCGAGATCGGCCACATCGAGACGATCGACAACGGCAAGCCGATTTTCGAATCGCAGTACGTCGACATCCCCGCGGCGGCCGAATGCCTCTACTACTTCGCCGGATGGTCCGGAAAGGTGACCGGCGAGACGATCCCCGTAGCCGACGGCGCGTTCACGTACACGCTGCGCGAGCCGGTCGGCGTCGTCGGCGCGATCACGCCGTGGAACTTCCCGCTGATGCTGGCCGTCTGGAAGATCGCTCCGGCGCTCGCGTGCGGCAACACGGTCGTCGTCAAGCCGGCGTCGAACACCTCGCTCTCGCTGCTCAAGTTCGCCGAATACGCGAAGGAAGCGGGACTGCCCGCCGGTGTCCTCAACGTCATTCCCGGACGCGGGAGCGTGGTCGGGAACGCGATCGTCGATCATCCCGGCGTGGACGCGATCGCATTCACAGGTTCAACGGCAGTCGGCCGCGGGCTGATGGAGCGCGCTGCGAAGACACTCAAGAAGGTCGCGCTCGAGCTGGGCGGCAAGTCGCCGAACATCGTCTTCGCCGACGCCGACCTCGACGCGGCAGCGAAGGGCGCACTCAACGCGATCTTTTACGGCAAGGGCGAGGTCTGCGCGGCCGGCTCACGCCTGCTCGTCGAGGAAAGCGTGCACGACGAGTTCATGGCGAAGGTCACCGAGCGCGCGGCAAAGATGGTCGCGGGCGATCCGCTCCATCCCAAAACGCGCCTCGGCGCCGTCGTCTCGAAAGAGCAGATGGAGAACGTCCTCTCTTACATCGAAGCGGGGAAGGCCGAAGGCGCGAAGCTCCTGACCGGCGGCACGCGCGCCGACATCGGTACCGGCAAGGGTTTCTTCCTCAACCCGACGATCTTCGACGACGTGACGCCGGATCATCGGATCGCGAAGGAAGAGATCTTCGGGCCGGTTCTCGCGACGCTGCGCTTCAAGGACGAAGCCGACGCGGTTGCGAAGGGCAATGCGACGGTCTACGGTCTCGCCTCGGCCGTCTGGACGCGAGACATCTCGAAGGCGCACCGCGTCGCGCGTGCGCTCAAAGCCGGAACCGTCTGGGTCAACACGTACAACCTGTACGATCCTGCGCTGCCGTTCGGCGGATTCAAGGAATCGGGATTCGGCCGCGATCAGGGTCGCGACGCGCTCGAGAAGTACACGCAGACGAAGTCCGTCTGGGTCAACCTGTAGGGCGCGATGGCCCGCCGTACCCTCGTCGGTCTCATGCTCGTCGCGGCGGTGCTCGCCACGGCGAGCATGTGGAACGATGCGGCCACCGCTGACGAGGCGGCGCATGTCGCCAGCGGCCTGCTCGCGGTGACCGAGGGCCGGCTCGATTTTTATGCGACGCAGGCGCCGCTGATCGAGGCTCTCGAAGCCGCACCCGTCGCTCTTGCGGGATATCGCGTCCCCGGAGAGTGGAAGCGCATCGGCAACCGTCCCTGGGTCGTCGGCAACCTGCTTCTGTACAAAGCCGGGTTCAATCCGCAGCGCATTCTGACTCTCGCGCGGATTCCGGTCATCGTGTTGTTCCTCGCCCTTGCGATGCTCGTCTACTGGTTTGTCGCTGAGACGACGGGAAACCGGTGGGCCGGTGTTGCGGCCTGCGCGCTGACGGCGTTCTGTCCGACGATGCTCGCTCACGGGCGGCTTGCGACGGTCGACGCCGGCCTTGCGCTGTTCGCGTTTCTCGCCACCGTGCTCTTTCTGCAGTTGCTGGCGTGGCCGAGCGTGATCGTCGCCTCGCTCGCGGGAATCGCAACCGCATTTGCACTCGCGTCAAAGGTCTCGGGCGTGATCGTCGTCCCGTACTTCGCGATCCTCGTGATCCTCTGGACGTGGCGGACGCGCGCAACGCCGTGGCGGTATCTGCTTCTCGCCGCGCTGACAGCGGTCGTCGCGTTTGCAGGGATCTACATGGCGCTCGGGCGCACGCTCGACCCCTTGTTCCCATTCCGTGAGTACCTCGACGAGATCCGCGCCGTGAATCGTTTCTACGGCGACCAGTACGTGCTGCCGCAGTTCCTGCTCGGCGAGTTCGCGACCGGGGGATGGCCTCACTACAACTTCGTGGCCCTCGCAGTGAAGCTGACGATACCCTCGCTTCTCGTGCTGCTCCTGGGAGCACTGCTTTCGCTGCGCCGGCCGCGCTTCGAGGTGATGGCCGGTTCTCTCTTCGCCGGCTTGTTTCTCCTGGTTTCGGCGTTCTCGAGTCTCAACCTCGGCATCCGGCATGTGCTGCCGATTCTTCCGTTTCTCTATGCGGCTGGAGTGATCGCCATTCATGACGCGCGACGCGGGGCGAAGGAGCGCGAACGCCGGCTGTTCGATGGCGTCGTGGCGCTGCTGATCGGCTGGCACGTGGTCACGGCAGTCGTGGCGTTTCCGTCGTACATCAGCTACTTCAATCCGCTCATCGGCAGTCATCGCAATGCGGACCGGATCCTGATCGATTCGAATCTCGACTGGGGGCAGGACCTGCGGCGGCTCGCGCAATGGACTCGGGATCATGGGATTGACGTCATGCGCGTCCACTACTTCGGCGCTGGAAGCGTCGAGCACGAATTCGGCGCTCGAGGCGAGCGGTGGAGTGCGCCGCGCCGGCAGCTCCTCCCCAGGGGATGGTTCGCCGTCAGCAGGCACTTTTATCGCCTCAGCTTCGATCCACGCCGATCGCCGGTGAACTACGACGAGTATCTCCGTGCCTCGGGTGCCGAGTTCATCACCTCGATCGGCGGATCGATCGACGTCTATCGCGTCCGTTGAGCCGCGAGCCTCGCGTAATAGAATCGCGCCTCATCCACGCAGCTCGATTTGCGTTGCCTCCGGAAAGGCCGCAAAGCTGGTTCGAAAGAGGACATGCCGATCACGATGAAGAAGACCTGGTTCGCTCTCGGCACTGCGGTGCTCGCTCTCGTACTCCACGGCTGCGCGCCGAAAGCCGAGGACGGCGGTGACCCTGCGGAAGCCGAAGGCGAGATCGTCATCGGGGAGTACAGCTCGCTCACCGGCCCCGAGGAGTCGTTCGGACAGTCGACGCACGACGGCGTGATGCTGGCGATCGATGAAGTGAACGCGGCAGGAGGTGTCGACGGACGCAGGATCCGGGTCATCACGGAAGACGATCAGTCGCAGCCTGCCGAAGCCGCGAATGCCGTGACGAAACTGATCTCACAGAACAACGTCGTCGCGATCCTCGGCGAAGTCGCATCGTCGAACACGCTCGCTGCCGCACCGATCTGTCAGGCGCAGCAGGTGCCGATGATCACGCCGGCTTCGACGCATCTGCGCGTGACCCAGGTTGGGGATTACGTGTTCCGCACCTGTTTCGTCGATACCTACCAGAGCGAGATGCTCGGCAACTACATCGCGAAGAATCTCGGGCTGACGCGCGCGGCGATTCTTTTCGATGCGAAGAGCGATTACTCGACGGCCCTCTCCGCGCTGTTCCGCAGGACATTCGAGGCCAACGGCGGCACGATCGTGGCCGAACAGAGCTATGCGAAGGGGGATCGAGACTTCGAGAGGCAGCTCACCGCGATTGCCGCGGCAGGGCCGCAGATCGTTTTCATCCCCGGGTACTACACCGAGGTCGGCAACATCGCAGTGCAGGCGCGGAAACTCGGTCTGACCGTGCCGATGGCGGGAGGCGACGGGTGGGAGTCGCGGCAGCTGCTTGCCATCGCAGGGGAGGCGCTCGAAGGCTCGTTCTACACGAACCACTTCCACGTCGACGACCCGGCCGCCGAGGTGCAGGAATTCGTCGAGAAGTACCGGCGGCGCTATGGGACTGAGCCGGACGCCGTCGCGGCACTCTCCTACGACGCAGCGCGCGTGCTGGCCGATGCCATTGAGCGCGCCGGGAGCACCGACGGGCCGGCGCTCCGTGACGCGATCGCCGCGACGAAGGACTTTCCCGGTGTCACCGGACGGATCACGTTCAGCGCGGAACGCAATCCCCGCCGTAAGAAGCTCGTCGTGCTCGAGATCCGGGAGGGGCAGACGGCGCTCAAGGCCGTCATCGATCCCCAGGCACCGGCGCCTCCCGCGGCGAGCGTGGCGGATCCGACGGGCACGGAGCCGGCGGGCGGGACCGCGACCGCGCAGTAATCGCATTCCCGCTGCTCGCCGGGACGAGTCTGCTTGCTACACTACCGTTCGCCGGCATGTCGGTTTCCTCTCAGTCAGATGTAGTGAATCGCGGGCAGTTGCTTGCCGTCCTTGGTGTCGGCTTCGGAATCGCCGTCACGATCGGTAACGCAGTCGGCGCCGGCATTCTCCGGACGCCGGGCGTGATCGCTGCGCATCTGCAGACCTTCTGGCCTTTCATCGCGGTCTGGGTCGTCGGTGCGCTCTACGCTCTTCTCGGCGCGAACGTGCTCGCGGAGCTCGGGACGCTCATTCCGCGCAGCGGCGGTCAGTACGTTTTCGTCCGTCGGGGATTGGGCGACTACGCAGGCTTCGTCGTCGGATGGAGCGACTGGATCTCGACCTGCGGAACCACGGCGGTCGTCGCGATCGTGGTCGGTGAGTACACGCTCGCGTTCCTGCCTGAAGCGCGGGCGACGCACGTGCTGGCTCTCGCGGTCGTGGCGATCTTCACAGTCGTGCAATGGCTCGGCATCCGGGCCGGCGGCGCGGTGCAGAACGTCACGAGCGTCGTGAAAGCTCTGGCGCTGCTGCTGTTCGTGGCAGTCTGCTTCTGGCTCGGCAGCCGCGAGCCGTGGGCGCCGACGGTTGCGTCGACCGACGTCGAAGGGTCGCTGATCCTCGCGTTCTTCCTTGCGCTGCATTCGGTGATCTACACGTTCGACGGCTGGTCAGCAGTCATCTACTTCTCGGAAGAAGTGAAGGACTATGCGCGGGCGATCCCCCGCGCGATGATCGCGTCGGTTCTCACGATCGCGGTTCTCTATCTGCTCATCAATGTGGCGTTCCTCAGCGTGGTGTCGCTGCCGACGATCGCAGGAAATCCGTTCGCTGCGGGCGTCGTCGCCGAGAGGCTGTTCGGGGCGAACGGGACGCATGTGCTGCGCGCTCTGGTGGTCCTCGTTCTCCTGAGCGCGGTCAGTTCCAACGTGCTGATGGCGCCGCGTGTGCTGTATGCGATGGCGAAAGACGGGCTGTTCTGGCGGGGCGCTCGCGAAGTCAACCGCGGCGGCACGCCCGACGTCGCGCTGCTGATCAGCAGCCTGCTCGCGGCGGGGTTCATCGTGACCGGCACGTTCGAAACGGTCGTGACGAAACTCGCGTTCTTCTTCGTCGCGAACTACGCGCTCTCGTTCGTGACGCTGTTCGTGCTGCGACGCCGCGAGCCGGATGCGCCGCGCCCGTATCGCGCCTGGGGCCATCCCTTCACGACCGGCCTTGCCCTCTTCGTCTCGGTCGCGTTTCTCGCGGGCGCGGTGGCGAGCGATCTCCGCAGCAGTCTCTGGTCGATCGGCCTGCTGGCGTTGAGCATCCCCGGGTATCTGCTCGTGAAGGGTCGAACGAAGAAAACAGTGGCGTAGGCAACACTTCGCCGCGTAGCGCTCCACGGCTCCACCACTCCACAGCTCCACGGCTACTTTGCTACTCTGCTACTTCGCTACAGCCATGATCGACTCCCGCATCGAGAACGCTTCGACTCTGCCATCGCGGTTCTACACCGACCCGCTGATCCTCGACGCCGAGAACCGGCGGGTGTTCGGCCGGACCTGGCAACTCGCCGGCCGCGCTGATCAGGTCCGCGACGCGGGGCAGTACTTTACGACCACCATCGGCGACGAGCCGGTACTCGTGGTGCGAGGAAACGACGGCGTGCTGCGCGCGATGTCGAACGTCTGCCGTCATCGCGCAGGCCCCGTGACGAAAGGGGAAGGGACGCGGCCGGTCCTGCAGTGCGGATATCACGGCTGGACGTATGCGCTGGACGGGCGTCTTCATGCGACGCCCGAGTTCGACGGAGTGCACGGCTTCGACAAGAGTGACTGCCGTTTGCCGTTGTTCCGCGTCGAGATCTGGAACGGCCTCGTGTTCGTGAATCTCGACGCCGAGTCCGAACCGCTCGACACCTTCTTTGGCGATCTCGATGAGGAGATGCCGCCGGGCGACTACGCAGACTTCCGTCTCGCGCATCGCAAGGTCTGGGAGCTCGACTGTAACTGGAAGGTCTACGTCGACAACTACCTCGAGGGCTATCACATCCCGATCGTGCATCCGGGCCTGTTCCGCGAGCTCGACTATCCGAACTACCGGACCGATGCGCGGAAGAACTACTCGATCCAGATCGCACCGACGAAGCGCCCCGACAGGATTCGCACGACGGCCGAGCAGGATCAGGTCCGCTACTTCTGGATCTTCCCGAACCTCATGCTCAACGTGTATCCGGACAACTTTTCGACGAATCTGATCCTGCCACTCGGGCCGGGACGGACCGCGACGGTGTTCGAGTGGTACTTCCGCGACCCCGAAGCGGCGGCGCGCGAGATCGACGAGACGGTGATCTTCAGCGACGAGATCCAGGTCGAAGACATCGAGATCTGCGAAGCCGTGCAACGCGGACTTCGCTCAGCGACCTACGACACCGGACGCTTCTCGCCACAGCGCGAGAACGGCGTGCACCACTTCCACCTGCTCTACGCCGACGCGATGCGGGCGGTGGTGTAGCTCCGAATCGCGCCGGCTCGCGTCCGCCGGCCCGCGCATTCCGGGGCTCCAGTCGCGGTCCTCTGTTCTCGATGAATGCGGCGGACTCAGGTCACTTCTGGCCGTTCCGCAGCGTTGCGATCTCCTCCCGGAGTGTTGCGAGTTCCCTCTGCTGTTCCTCGAGCAACTGATAGAGCCCCTGAATTGCAGCGAATGAAACTCCGGCTGCATCGACCGTCCCTATGTGCTTGTCGTCGGTGCCGAGTCCGAAGGCGGCGCGGAAATCCTGTGCCACCGGTCCCATGTGACGTCTTGCCTGGGGATCGGACTTGTAGCTCCACGTCCGGATCGGCATCGCAGCCACTCGCTGGAGAACCGCGCGCGGGCTGATGTCGGCAAAATTCGTTTTGAGCCCGCGATCGCTGGTCTGCTCGAACCCTTCGGCAAAGACGTACCCACCGACTGACAGCTGAGTCGCCACGCTCGCGCCGCCGTTCATTCTGACGTGGCCATTGAACCACCCCCCATAGCACTCGGGCGGGGTCGGGCATGTGCCGTAGATGCCGTAGGTAGTGCCCGAGCCATAGACACCATACGTTCCACCTTCTCCCCGAACTCCCTGCGAGCTTCCGCCGCCCTGCACGCCGACGACGGCGCCGGTCGCGAAGAGCTTGACGCCCGACGGACCGCTCGCCGCACCGATCGTCGCGCTGCCTTTGACGATCAGACTGTTCTTGGAAGGGTTCGCGAAATCGTAGGCATCGGCGACGAGCACTCCGCCGGCCTTGAGCCCTGAAGCGGAGCCGTATGCCGGCGAGTTGATGAGGCTCAGGTAGCGACTGAGCTCGGTCGTGCCGCTGCCGGTAAAGAGCGTCGGACTGGACGACTCCAGCGTCATGTCGCCGTTGACGTGCAGCTTCGTATTCGGGAAGAAGTTGCCGATGCCGACATTTCCGTTGCGAAAGGGTGGCGTGCCGCCGTTCGCGTAGGGATTGAGAACGATATTGTTGTCGCCCACTTCGCCCCGGCTGGCGATCACGAGAGAGTTGTTCTGCGAGACGATGTCGCTCAGCGTCCCGGACGTGATGTCGAGCACCTTCGTCCCGTTCTGATAGCGGATGCCATTTCCAGCGACGTGCAATTGCAGGTCCGGTATCGCCGTTCCGATCCCCACCTTCCCGTCGTCGAAGACCGCGAACGTGCGCCCGCCCGCGCCTTCGACAGAGATGCGGGGTGTGCTGCTGGTCGCGGAACGGCGGGGGGCCGTGCGGGGCGCGATGCCCATCGGGCCGGGAGCCGTCGCGATTCTGCCGTCGGGTCCGACATACCCTTTCTCGCCGCTGGAGGTCAGCGCCGTACCGTCATCGAAGACGATTCCTCCCCTGGCCCGGAAGGTTCCTTCCACCATCAGGCCGTCCCGGGTGAGGGTCATCGCCTCTGCGTCCTGGCCGGCGAAGAAGTTGCCGAGGCGAAACGAAAGGGTGTCGCTGGTCGAGATGATCTGGCCGGAGTCGCCGTCGTGAGCCGTCAGCGTCACGGACGGCGTATCCTCGTCTGCGGCACTCACGCCTACGGCCGCGCCGTCAGGTTCGGCAGGCCAGACGATGGTGAGCTCGGAATCCGGCTCGAGCGGGCCCACGTGCTCGCGCTGAGCCTCGGTGAGTTCCCCCCGTGTGCGGCTCAGCGCCGGACGGCCGGCGGACAGCACGACCGTGACGACACGCTGCTGCAGCCTGCCCGACAGGGTCTTGACGGTAACGACACAGAGGTACGATCCGTCCGGGGGTGTCCCGCCCGCACCGTCGACGACCGCCCAGTCGAGGACATTCCCTTTGCCGGCGACCTCGAAGAGGGTGTCGCCAGACTGTGAGATGACCTCGATTTGAACGCGAACGACATCGCCGGTCGCGGCAAAGCGGATGCCCTGTACTGTTGTCGACGCGGTAACGACTGCTGCCGGTTCCGGGCTGGGATGGCGTACCGGTTCGTTTCCCGCGGCAAGGGGTGCCGCCGACAGGATCGAGACGATCGCGACGAGCGTGAGCGCACCGACGCGCGATGAGAGAAGCTGTCCTGACTGCATGCTGATCCTCCATGAGGGCGTTGGCATCCAGACGGCACAAATTAGGAATGGCGAAGCAGGCGTGCAAAAAAACATCCATACCAGAACCGGCGCGGCGGAGCGCCCCGGATCCAGGTCGCACTGCCGTTAGCGTCGATCGCGTTCAGCGGGCGTTGCCGGGAGGCGCGGCCAGCCAGCGCGGGCGTGCCTTCATGATCCTCTCGTAGACAGGACAGCTCTCCTGATGGGCGCCGGGGAGGTAGCCGGTCGACATCAGGAATTCGCCCGTGATTTCGCCTCCGGTGAAGACGAACGTCTTCTTGAAAAGACGGACCCAGTCGGGCTTCGGCAGTGGGTGATGGTGCGCAAGCCACGTGGCGAATGAACCGTGGGAGGACTGCAGAGTCCGGATGCGGCGGGCGTTCTCGATGGCTGCGTCGACCTTGAGGCGATTCCGAACGATGCCGGCATCGGCCAGCAGCCGGGCTCGCTGACGGTCGCCGTACCGGGCGACCTTTGCGACCGAGAATCGGTCGAATGCGGCATGGAACGCCTCCCGTTTGCGGAGAATCGTCAGCCAGGAGAGGCCCGCCTGATTGATCTCGAGCACCAGCCGCTCGAACAGAGCGTCGTCTCCCTCGAGCGGAAAGCCGTACTCGGTGTCGTGATACGGCCCGTGGTGCGGGTGGCCGGGTGCGACGTCGCAGTAGCTCATGGACACGATCCTGACACAGTTTTTTTCCTTGCGCCGGACGTCTCCGGTTGCGACACTGCTGACGGAAATGGGTCCTTTCCAGGTAGTACTTTTATGCGCGGTGATCGCCGCCGCGTTGGCGGTCGTGGTGCGCCAGATCGTGGCGCTTCGTGCTTTGCACGCCTCGAACGCGACGAACCGGTTCGCGTTCGACATCATCGAGAACGCTGCCGAGGGGATCATCGTGTTCGATACCGAGCTCCGGTATCTCCTCTGGAACCGGTTCATGGAAGATCTGACCGGAATGCCGGCGAACGATGTCCTCGGACGTCGGGCGCTCGAGCTCTTCCCGCACCTGCGGGAACAGAAGGTCGAGCCTCTGCTGCAGCGGGCGCTCGCCGGGGAGACGGTTTCCTCGCCTGACGTGCACTACCACATCCCTTCGACTGGTCGCAGCGGCTGGGTCTCTTCCCTCTACCGGCCGCGCCGCAATGAGCAGGGGCGGATCGTCGGCGTCATCGGTCTCATTCGTGACATCACCGGCCGCAAGGCCGCCGAGCAGCAGATCGAGTTTCAGGCGTATCACGACTCGCTCACAGGCCTCGCCAATCGTCGGCTGTTCCAGGAGCATCTCTCGCTCGCGCTGGCGCTGGCGCAACGGCGGTCGATGCCGGTCGCGGTGCTCTATCTCGACCTCGATCACTTCAAGGTCATCAACGATTCGCTCGGCCACACGGTGGGTGACGAACTGCTGCGCGAGGTTGCGCACCGGCTGAAGGCTGCGGTGCGGGAGGGCGACACGGTCGCGAGGGTCGGCGGCGACGAGTTCACGATCGTCCTCCAGGATCTTTCGCGCCGCGATGCGGCGACGGTGGTGGCCGAGAAGGTCCTCCGGGCCG
>Ga0209347_1002309_pt1 | contig 25710 bp, 25 predicted proteins | sample AutmiccommuBRH23_FD_187382 | JGI IMG/M metagenome (GOLD analysis project Ga0209347, IMG submission 187382) | Deep subsurface microbial communities from Mt. Terri, Switzerland - Autotrophic microbial communities BRH/23 (SPAdes) (version 2) | ecosystem: Environmental > Aquatic > Deep subsurface >...
AACTCATAGTGAAACACGCAACTTTTGATGAGAGGATGAGTATCAGTTGTTTTGACCCAGTGAATCAGATCACTTATCAACTTAGGTATAACATCTGCAGGCGGGGCCATATGCACCAGCTTTTCCCCCGCAAAGACACCAACACCACCAAAACGAAAACGCCCAGCTTCATTTGTTAGCTCCGCCATCAATATCTTATGGGATTTCAATAGATCATCAATATTAAATGGGTCGAATGTAAGCATAAGGCTGTAAGCATCAAAAGCATTTTTAACTTCGCGTATTTCATTGGGTGAGCCAAGAACACGTTTACCGTTAATAATGTCCGTCATTTGTTCCAATGACAGCGAGTTGTTCTCAATTGCCAGTGACGAATGAATGGTTCGTATTTGATTATCCTTGCGCAGATGAGGGTTCACCGCAGTTTCGCTTCTTACAGTAACAACGCCCACTTGCTCGCTGATTTCAGCGACCAGGTGAATGATTGCATCTGTGACACTATATGGTGGAACATAAAGCTTTTCTGACACAGGCTCACCACCTAACTACTACTTATACGTTATTATACCGTTCAAGTTGTAAGAATACAAGATTTTTCATCAGATCAGCGCGATTGAATTCCCCTTGGTTCTTGAACATACCGCATCACCCACTACGAAAGAAATATCCCCGCTTGGCTGATTCCAATTGCGGCATCATATCCTGATATAATTTTTTGAATCCATTAGGCCTGCCGATACCCCTCCAGAAAATCACCCAAACGGTCACAGGCAATCTTTAATTCCTCGATTTTAGGCAAATAAACAATACGGAAATGATCAGGCAATGGCCAGTTAAATCCGCGCCCATGAACCATGAGGATATGTTTTTCATGAAGAAAATCCAGGATGAATTTTTCATCATCCGTGATATGAAACCGTTTGGTATCAATCCGGGGGAAGACATAGAAGGCAGCTTTAGGTTTAACCACCTGAAGCCCGGGAATATTGTTTAAGGCATTGACGATATATTCGCGCTGCTCATAGATCCGTCCTCCGGGTAAAAGAGTGTCGTCGCATGTATGGAGGTCGGAAAGGGCTGTTTTAATGACATACTGGGATTGTACATTTGAACACAACCGCATGGATGACAGAATGTTTAACCCATCAATATAGCCGCGGGCGTGGGACTTATCTCCGCTTAAGCACATCCAGCCGCAGCGAAATCCGGCGATCATATGGGATTTTGAAAGGCCGTTCAGGGTTACAACCAATAAATCGGGAGCCAATGAAGCAATGGAAGTGTGCTGATAGCCATCCATCACCAGACGGTCATATATCTCGTCAGAGAAAATAATCAGACTGTGCTGCCGGGCAAGTTCTGCAATCTGTTCCAATAATTCGGTTGGATACAAAGCCCCGGTGGGATTGTTTGGATTGATAATAACAATGCCTTTCGTCTTTGAGGTTATTTTTCTGCTGATATCCTGGATATCCGGATACCATTCGGACTGCTCATCACAGATGTAATGAACGGCTTTTCCCCCCGCCAATGTGATAGCCGCCGTCCACAGCGGATAATCCGGCGCGGGAACGAGAATCTCATCTCCGTTGTCGAGAAGTCCCTGCATAGCCATAAGGATTAACTCGCTGACACCGTTACCGGTATAGACATCGTTTACGCCAACATGGGGTATTTTTTTAAATTCACAATAATTTACGATGGCTTCACGGGCTGAGAGAATCCCCTTTGAGTCGGAATATCCTTCCGCATTGTGCAGATTTTCCGTCATTTTGTGAATGATCTCTCCGGGAGCCTCAAATCCGTAGGGGGCAGGGTTGCCGATATTTAACCTCAAAATATCCAGGCCTCGACTGCGCATGCGCTCAGCTTCCTCAAGCACAGGCCCGCGTACATCATAACAGACATAATCCAGCTTCTTTGACATATTAAATGTTCTCATTACAAATCACCGCTTTCAAAAATTCTTATCCCACCAAAAATAAAAGCCCTAAGCTGATATAATCAGCTTAGGGCGAATTAGTAAATCCGTGTTACCACCTAAATTCAGAGGTTACTCTGCTCTCTGACGGCACAAAATGCCGCTTCCGTTATAACGGCCGGAACCCCGGTAAAGCTTACTGGACAGATATCATTCGGCTAAACAGCTCAGAAACGGCTTCCCTGTTTTCTTCACGAAGATTTTCACCGGCCATCTTCTCTCTGGGCATCTAATAACAGGTACTCTTTTTCTTCATAGCTTAATGTATTTAATTTTCGTCATTATAGTTCATGGGTTTTAAAAAGTCAATAACTTTTTTTATCGGTCTTCTGATTCTTTGCTCCTGCTGCCGCTCATTGAGCTCCGTGCCCGTCCTTATTTTGCTTTCAGAGTCCGCAGGTACGCCTTTGCTTTGTCGCCGATCCTGTAGCTCTCAACCGCTTTCTGGATAGTTTTGTTGTGCGTCCACTTCTCCAAACGCTGTTCCTGAATATACGGCACAGCCCCTTCGTACTGCTTAGCTAAGGCTGTTGCGAAATACCAAGCAATCATCATGTTGACATAGTATTCCTCCGACCGGATACCCGCCACAAGCTCTAGCATCTCCGGCCGGAAAGCGTCATCGAGATAGAAGCTCATCAGCATTCCGATCCCGAAGCGCACCGTATAAGTTTGTCCGGATATCAGCCAGCCTTTGATTTTTTCGTAGAGTTCGGGCAGATGCTTTTTAAATATCTTCGGTGAAATCAGGTCACAGGTTGCCCAGTTGTCTATGTACGGCAGAAACTCGTCAACAGCTGCAACGGCGGCATCATAATCCCTGAGCGTTTCAATCAGGAAGCCGTGCAGGTTGTTTTCTTCATAATACCCATGGGGCAGGATTTTAAGAAACTCCGAAACCTCCGGCCTTTTGGAAAACTCCCGGGCGAGCTTTCGCAGCTCCGGCGTGCGGACGCCGATCACAGTTTGCGGGTTCACCGTCGGCATGAGTTTGCACGCAAACTCTTTGTATTTCAGATCCTGCAGCTCGAATAGCCGGTGCCGGATCTCTTCTTCTAGAGCGCTCATATGTTTTACCTTTCATCAACTGAATGTTGTTAATAATTGGGTTTGAATGAACAATGTACATGGGATATTCATGCTCAAACCCCCTCCGAAATTGCGATAAGTATAATAGCTGAGATTATTTCAGTGAAACGATCCTGATCTTCCATACAAGAGTGATCTGGACCGAATCTTTGCCAAGTCCATTATGACTGCTTTTGGATTGTTCACGGGCATTGTCCAAGAGTTATAGCTCTCGGTTGAAAGACGACAATGAATATGAAAGCAACTCATAGGAATCGATGCTTTCCATATCTGAGGCAATTTGTGCATCCCGCAATTCTTCAAATGTCAGCTCATCTTTATTAGTCAGGATAATAAATTTACTCCCGGTTTCGGGATGGGTAATGGCTTTCAAATAATCATACCTCAAATTTGTGTAATCATAGTCCCCCTTGAACTTGTCGCGGGAGCGATCAATCACTGCAAAGTATTGCCTACCGTCGTAGACAACATTCTTGAAAATCGGATCGTTCTCCGTTGTATAGCCCACAACGATGATTTGAGACGCTTTGCCCTCAGCGGTGCTTGCGCTAAAACTATCAAATAGGCTGCGCGTCCCCTCATAAATCCTTCCCTGTAAGACGGAAACCACGCCATCTTCCTCCGCGTTTTCATTGCCATACTGTTCGGGGAATTGCTTTAGCCGCTCCGTCATTGTAAACAAAAGCACATTTGCCTTTTTTTCTGCTCCTTCGGCAATTAAAATGAGGTATTCTTTTTCATTATCCTGCTGCTCAATAAAGATCAGGTTTCCGTCTGTGGAGATAAAGAAATCTCTACCGACATAATCCTCCCTCAAGCCAATGGCTTCAAAGTTTTCGTCCGGAGGACCATTAGGCGGGGAAACCGCTTTGATTTGCCCAAACAGCCGACTGGCTTCCGGCAAAACCTTCGTATTTCCGCCTGTACCGAGCCAGTAAATAGTGTCGTTGACCATAAGGGCGGGTTTATATGAACCTATACTCCTATCCATTAGCGCTGCTTCCTGCCTGGGGTTGGAGAGAAGTCCGATCCCCACGGCAATGACCAGGATAACCGCCACAGCCATAATCCAGGAGGTCGGCTTTTTATAGTTAAGCATGTTTTAATCCTCCCTTTCACATTTTCCTCGCCAAAAGCTAGGGGGGTGCCCGAGGGGATTCTTCTGCCTGTGGCCCGGCTCAGAAGTGAAGCAGAATATTCCGCGCGGATACCGTCGCCCATTTCCTTCATCACAGCCTCGTCGCAGGACATTTCCAAAGGATAATAACAAGCCCTGCGGTAAGGCTCATATTAAGAATTTTAGGAAGCAGTGTATAGCACCACATGAGTATTAACCCCGCTTCTCATCGATGAGCTTTTGAAGCTCGTCGATTTCCTTTTTAGACAGCCTTTTTCGAAGAGTGAAGGCTGCCAAAAACTTCGGGAGTGACCCATCAAAGGTTTCCTCGACAAATTTTACGGCTGTCCCGCCAATAAAATTGGCAAATGATAAGATTAGGTCTAAAAAACCAAATTAATCACCTTTCTTAAATTTCTCAACAGCTTGGCTGATATCATAGCCCGTTGGGTTCTGGAAGATCCTAAGACCAAATTGAGGTACGACCGCTAATAAATGATCAAAAATATCAGACTGTACATTTTCATATGTTACCCAGGCTGTATCATTGGTAAAAACGTACAGCTCAAGTGGTAAGCCATGTTCTCCAGGGGGCAATTGTCTGACCATCTGAATCATGTCCTTATGTATCTTCGGATGATTTCTCAGGTAACTCTCTATATAGATCCTGAAGACCCCAATGTTTGTCAGATGTCTGCCATTCACCGAATTAGAGGTATCAATCTTTTTTTCTAGGTTATATTGGACTATTTCATGTCTTTTACTTCGTATATAGTCGGATAGATACTCGATCTTCTCGAATTCTTCCAACATTTCATCAGTGCAAAAACCAATGCTCGTCGTATCGATATAGACAGAACGGTTGATTCGTCTGCCGCCTGACTGTGTCATACCCCGCCAGTTCTTGAAAGAATCCGAGATCAGCGCATACGTCGGGATCGTCGTTATCGTCTTATCGAAATTTTCAACCTTAACGGTTACTAATGAGATATCGGTAACATCTCCGTTCGCACCGTATTTAGGCATTTCGATCCAGTCACCTAACCGGATCATGTCATTTGAAGACAACTGAACACCCGCAACCAAGCCGAGTAATGAATCCTTAAAGATCAAGAGAAAAACAGCCGTTAATGCTCCGATACCACTGAATAATAAGAGTGGACTTTGTCCGATGATTGTAGCAATAATCAGAATTCCACCTAAGATGTAGACAAAAATCTTCACAACCTGAAGGTATCCCTTGATCGGTTTATGCTTAGAGACCTCATAAGTCCTATAGATATCCTCCAAGGCATTTAATAATTCATCAATAACAATAATTCCTACCAAGATGATATAAACGAATGAAAACTTTTGAATTATCCTTGTCATCTGCTCCGTAAAGGCTGGGGCAAAGGAATATATGATAATGGCCGGCACGATGTGAGATAATTTACGAAACACTTTTCGCTCCAAAATGATCGTGTTCCAGGTAAATCTTATCTTCCTAATAAAATGAGGTAAAACTCGGAGTACGATTCCTTTTGCAATGAAATTTGCAAGTATACTCAGCAACCCAATCAATACAACTAAAATCCCAGTCGACAGGTATTTAGCAACACCCTCTCTGAACCCATAGTTCATCAGCCAATTCATTATAAATTCAACCACTTAAACAGACCTCCAAACTTCCTTTTTAAGCTTCAGGTAGCTATCCCAGCGTTCCTGGGGAAGCTCACCCTTTACAAGGGAAGGGGCAGATTTTATTGCACAACCAGGTTCATTATAGTGGCTTACAATCCTAAAATCATATACCCTGTAAGCAACCTCCGCAGACAGCTTTAGTTTTAGTTTAACATACTCTTCCTAAAACATATTCTCATCAGAAAAAATTTGATTGGGGGATTTCCTCTGAAAGTTTTGTTCTGATATACAAAGCTCCCTGATTCGCCTTAACTTAAAGAAACGGAAATCACATCGTGACTTACGATAATAGGTATTGGAGTCATCAGAATCACAATCTTTCCCAAGGTGCGAGCAATAGAAAGGAGTTTCCTTACCCATATGTGCACTCGTTGCATATTTTACAATCTACCCCTGCTTTCTCTTACAACCGTCATAACTGCTCTCGATATTGCCTTAATTCGTCTTCATTAAAATCAATGGTGTCTCGCAGTACTTATTTTTCCGGGCTATTATTTTATGTCGTTCGAAACTTTAAACTAAGGAATCACCACCGAAAAGGTAGGCATTTCCGCATAAGGGCGCAAGGCGCGAACCTCTCTTATATATAATGAAATTTAGGGGGCTGCCCTGAAAATTCAGGCAGCCCCTAGCAGGTTAATTTTTTTACAAGTTAACTAAGCCTCTTTTCAATATTCTCAAGCAATTTCGCAAGGGCGAGGACATATTTTTCTTGAATATTATGACATATCTCAATGGCCAGATGTTCATTGTAGATGTGTGCAGTCAAGTTTCTGTCATTAAGCATGGCGAGCCATAATTCATCCTCTTTAATAAGTTCAGCCGCAAAGGCTTCTCGCAATACCGTTTTAGGAGAATTTAAACCTATTAATCCCTCATCTTCAAAAACGGCTTTTAAAGTTTTCCAAGCAAGCTCAAAGGTGAACTCGAAACGTTGTATTACTCCATCTCTTAAAAGATCATCAGTTCCATTATATTTCGCGATCCCTTCTTTCAGTCTGGAAAGCGCATTCTTGAAATTATTAACTTTAATATTCGGTTCGCTCATATAGAAGTACACCTTCTTTTTTGATATTCTCCAATAATTTCGGGTCAATGTTATCATTGATAACTATGGTATCGATTTTTAAAAGCGTATTAAGATCTTCAATATCACTGGTCAATTGTCCTTTGCAATTAGACTCTGGCAATAGAAAAACCGCTAGATCAATATCGCTTACTGGCTTATGATCACCTCTTGCGCGTGACCCAAAAAGAACGATCTGTTCTACAGCATAATTTCGACCAATTGCTTGGATGCTTTGAATTAATCCTTCATCTATATTAAAAGCCATTCATGATCCACCTCAAAAAGCGTTCTTTAAGTTCATTATGATACCATATTATACCACGGTATTGAGGGCAATAAAACTCAAAGCATTATTTGCTGCAGTGAAGGGTAGTCTGACTGTTCAACTGGACTAAACCCGAGTACGCTTTAGTATAAATGCTTCGCCAAGCGTTTAGCCAAAGCCAACACTGTAAGAGTAGGTGGTAAGCCCCATTCCGAAGGGATTACGGAACAATCACAGACATACAAGTTGTCATAGTCGCTCTTTAAGTTCGGATCAACAACCTCCCCTATCCTTGCCGAACCTCCAGGATGGGCTGAAGTCCAGACCGTGCTGTATAGTTTCTTAGCTCCGGCATGCTGCAAGATTCCTCGAGCCATGCTCTCTCCTTCTTGCATCTTTAGCTTGTCAGCCTTGCTAAAGATCTTATGAACTTTTCCCCGACTGATGCTGCCCCCAATCTCATCTCGTACCTTAACCATGATTCCCATGGTTCTGCTGTGTTGCCCGACTCGATGGGGCCGCAGAGCTTGGACGCTGAACAACTGATAAACCAGCTTAGGTAAGGTTAGGTCTGTGAGGATAAAGCCTTTATCCTTTAATATCATACCTGCAACCATAGGTATTTCATCCCCCGCCTTAACGCCCTCCGCTAGACCCTGCACAATCGTGATCGGATCACAGAAAAATCCTTCCCCAGCTTTGATTTGACTGGTTTGAAGAATCTGGGCTGTTCCTAGTCCTCCTGCGGAGAGCACTATTTTAGATGCGTATAATTTATGGTGTTGACCTTGTACTATCGCTTCAACTCCCACAGCTTGTTTCCCGTTCACGATGACCCGGGTTACCTCTGAGTTGGTTAGTAGCACCGCACCTGAGTTAATGGCATCATTTACATATTGAGTGGCATTCCACTGGGCATCAAAAGGGAAACGCACAGGGGTACACAAGTCCTGGTAAATGAACTTGTCCAACTTTTCCCACGCATAACCCAAGCTTAGAGCACTTTCTCTTATCTTTTGCGCGGTTGGACCGATTAACTCATCTTTCAGTGGAGCAAGCGGCAATTCTCTTCTCAACTCTTCAACTTCACGAGCTAAATCGATTCCGAATTTGTTAAACAGTTCCACCGGTGGATTATAAGCCGTTCCGTAGTAGAGTACCGATGTGCCCCCGGTCCGGACCCCCCTCACTAAAGTCTTGCCTTTACCAATGAACATCATCTCGCTGTTTTTTAGCATCCTAGGTATATTAATCGAGAGGTCAGATTGTCCTTTTTCCAGAAGGAGGACCTTTTTATGTTGCTGACTCATTTCTCGAGCAAGACATGCCCCTGCCGGGCCTGTTCCGACAACTATAATATCCCAATTTTCTTTCTCAAATCTCATCCTAACCCCCCCTTACTTTCCCGGGCATACTCTTTGACATGGAAGTGGGCGCCAGACTTTCATACCTTAAAAATGATCATCATTCTTGATCACTGAGCGCTTGAGAGTAGTTCATATTGGGCAGTCGCTGAGTTTGTGCGTCGGCATTGAGGGCAGCAGGCTGTTGGTCCCCGTACGCATCAAAGATAAGCATCAGTCTCTGGGCCGTTCTCTCCGTGTAACTTACCGACTCCGCCAGCCACTTGCCCCATTCCCCATACGGAATCAAGTCCTTGGCCTCCTTCAGCCGTCGGCCGATCTCGATCGTGTTGTTAAGCACTACTTTTTCGGTCTGTTGTTTAATCATATTAATTTCAACCGCGATGATGGGTGGCGTTCTCTCAATTATCAAATCGCTCATGATGATTACCAATCCTATCTTGTCCTATATTCACATCATATGGGATTGGCTTAACAAGCGTGACAGCCTCCTATAAAGGCCTGTCCCAGAAACGACAACGTAGTCGTTTCTGGGACAGGCTTGGCAAAGTATAAAATCAAAAACAGCGGGCCGCAAACAATAACCCCCGGACAAGCCGAAATTCAAGCGCCTAACCGTCACAACAAGCAGAGTGCTAAGGTGGCCTTTTATAGTTGACCGCTAGGAAGCCTTCCCTCGAGCATATTTTATCTTGTGTTTCTCTTATCTTTTCCTTAAGATTTAATACTTTTTCAATAAATATCTTTGCAATTTCCGGGTCAAACTGTGTGCCAACATTTCTTTTGATCTCCGCGAGTGCTTCTTCTTTACTTAAAGCATTTCGTTATATTTCAGAACTCCAAAAATGGTGACATAGCCCTTATATTCTCCAGATTCAACAAAATGCATAAAATTCCCTTTAAAATATGCCTGATTAATTTTAATATTTGCACAGTGAACTCGTCCAGCTAAAGCTGAACATCTAGTCTTCGGTGACGTAAGTCTCCAGTGGAGACTTACGCCGAAGGCGCAGATCCGCAAACGAAATACTTTCGCGCCGTAGGATGGACTCTACCTCCTTCGCCGCTAAGTGTTTCTATTGGGAAGGCGGCTCGGCGATACTCTCCACTGGAGACTATCGTCACCGAAGCAGTGTACGGGGGCCCACTCCCACTTGAAGAAGTGGGAGTCTTACGATTGGATAAATAGATTTCCTCAATGTCACTATTCCGTCATCTTGTTGACTCTAGCCTCATGTTCCATGGGTTCCGAATCATTTACTAGATACCACCTGACCCTGAGCATTGTATAAAGCACCAATATCGCCATCATTATAAACAACAGTTACTTCCCGATTAATTGGCTCTCAACCTTGTAAAGGATCTCACAATCACACAACCCACCATTCTTTCTAAATACCTCGATTATCTCGTTTATTTTTCCTCTGCTGAACTGCATCTGAGTTAGAATTTGATTGCTCAAACGGAGTGTATGATCGCATGTTAACCCTGAGAGTTTCTCATTCAACCTATAAAAGAACATTCTATGAAAAAGCAGACTTAATAAATCACAATCCTTATTTAAACTTGCTTTCTCCTCGTTAAAAAGAAAGTCATAATCTAGGGCCGCTGTTTGCAACCCAGAGACAAGTCGAGCCTTAGCTTCTTCTTTGATAAGTTTTTTATCTTTTAAAACCTCAATTTCAGCAGTAGATTGTTCTTTAAGTTCTCTTCTTTTTTCTTTATTAAACGTTCTTTTGGCATTACCTTGTGACATTCAAACATACCTCCTGTAGTCGGAGCTTGAATGCAGTATGTAACTTAACCACATTATTTATGCGCCAAAACTTGAGGTAAATTGATTTATCCTTCATTTCTACTTTGAACCAATCATCAGTTCGTAGTTCTCTTCAATCAAGGTTTTTTTCATTTCTTTGTTTACTAGCAATACAAAAATATCTCGATATGGACATAAGGCTCCAACTCAACCCACCCAGCAAATTACTTAACTGCAAAGGTCTTCTTAACTTAGCCAGGGACACTAGGCCTTTCGCATTGGCAAATTCTAGAACTAAACCCGCCCAGAAAATTACAAACCGCCTTCAGTGCTTCTTTACCAAGCCAGTTCACCCTTCTCCCAATCTGGGATTTGTGGGCGATTGGATTAAAACGGGGCTCTAGGCCAATGCCCCGTTACATTCTTCTCCTTTTTTCTTGCCATCCAGAAAATTACCAGATTCGTTTAGCACCAACATAATGGCCCCACCAATAACTGCCTATTGTAGACACAATTACCCCGCGACTGGAGGTGGCGTTAATGAATTTACCATTACCAACATAAATACCTACGTGGGATACTTGACGATCCGCTCTCAGGCTAAAGAACACTAAATCGCCGGGTTGCAGGTTTTTAGCAGGTATATAAGTTCCAATCTTATACTGATCACGGCTTACGCGCGGAATGTTTATTCCTACAGAAGCAAATGCTTTTTGTGTCAATGCTGAACAGTCAATACCAGAAAAGCTTGTTCCTCCCCAAACGTATGGAGTACCAATATACCTATTTGCTGTATTTATCACAGTTTGCATTTTATCTACATGATATGCCCAAGTAGTAGGTGCTGCTGTAGTACTGGCTTCCGCGATTGGAGCGACTGCGAATGTACCCATCATTAGTATGCTAAGAATAAGTGTTAATTTCTTTTTCATTGTATCCTCCAATGTAAAATATTTAATAAACTTGGGACAAGTATAACAGCTAACAACTCCAATATATATAGTAAGTTGCTGGAATGATTCCCTCTAATTACCTTCACAAAGGGATAAAACAAAAAGAAGGCGAGTTATGTATTACCCACCTTCTTTTTGATAAAATTGCAAAGAAAAACCGTCCTTATTGTTTAGATCATGGCGAAGAAGTGATCAATGACTAAAAAAACCCATCACTTCCTCAATGTAAAGGAGAAGTACTGACTGATGTATTTTCCCCATAACATATGTATTTACAACTCAACCCACCCAGAGATCACTCAACTGCTACATTTGCTATAACCCTATAGAAAACCATATACAAAAATGTAACTATACCTAAAACAACATGAGTATAAAACACGTAAACTTTGGTAGTAGAGGATACCACTATTCTCAGAGAGTTGGGTGGTTTTTTGCACCCGCTTAGGAGATTTTTCAACCTGTAGACACCATATATTCGTAGACGAGGTGATTTTCTTTCTTTGCTAACGTGTTCCTTCACTAAAAATGTCAAAATATTTCTAATCCAACGGGGCAATGATCCGAACCATATACATCCTTATAGATAACGGAATTCTTCACTTGATTTTTTAACCCTGCAGAAACACAAAAGTAATCTATTCGCCATCCCGCATTGTTAATTCTAGCATTAAAGATATACGACCACCATGTATAGGCTCCTGTCTGATTAGGATAAATGAACCTAAATGTGTCCACAAAACCATTATTAATCAATTCATCAAATCTGTTTCTTTCTTCAGTCGAAAACCCAGCATTTTTCTTATTCGCATTCGGATTTTTGAGATCTATCTCCTTATGGGCAACATTTAAATCCCCACAAAATATAACCTGCTTTAATTTTTCAAGATCTTTAATATAGTCTAAAAAATCTTTCTCCCACTTCATCCTATATTCAAGTCTAGCAAGTCCTCTTTGGGAATTCGGAGTATATACCGTTACCACATAGAATTTATCGAACTCCAAAGTTATGACTCTTCCCTCTTTGTCATGCTCCTCTTTACCCATTCCAAAAGCAATACTAACCGGTTCTATTTTAGAAAAAATTGCGGTTCCAGAGTAGCCTTTTTTCTCAGCAAAATTCCAATACTGATAATAGCCTTCCAAATTAAATGGAATCTGTTCTTCCTGAACTTTTGCTTCCTGGATGCAAAAGATATCTGCATTCTCTTGTTCAAAGAACTCCAAGAAGCCCTTCTTTACACAGGCTCGTATTCCATTCACGTTCCATGATACTAATTTCATATTAGAGTCTCCTCTATCACTCTATCTTAGTTCCATGACTATGATATTATCTGCTCTTTATACAACTGAAAATTAACAAAGAATTACGGGAATAAGAACCGCTTCAGGATAACAGCCCTTGCGACGTTTGTAATTCTCTACTGTCTCTTTCATTGTCCCTGCCAACCCAGAAAAAAATCACTTAACTCGCCAGTTCTTCTTTACTAAGCTGGGAGACCCTTCCCCCAAACTTGGGATGGGTTGGGCGAAACTCTTTTTTGCTTATCTAGAATATGGTGCAAAATAAACCAGCAGACTTGGGATTATCCAAGTTTGCTGGTAGGTAGTAAATGGCTAAAATTTTCAGCAAACTGCATTACAACTGTTTGTACTTCCTCCAACTTTTCTGGCTTTAGCAAAGCAATCATATTAGGAATAAACTGCACAATATCGGCCTGTGTAAAATTGCCTTCTGTCAGCTTCTTAAAGTTTTCAACAAGTAATACTTTTGCTTCCTGAACGTTGTCATCTTTTACTCTTTCTAAAATAAAACTTAAAAATTGTTCCTGTCCTTGATTCATATTAACCTCCATTAAGCTTTTTAACATCCCATAGTATATCACAAATTATGAGTATGTTCACCGCTTGCCATTCCTGATGTTCACTTTGAGGGAGCGGAGCAATCTATCCAGTTCTTTGAACTTAACTCCAATTCTAGAGACTTAACCCACCCAGAACATCACTCAACCCGCCACAGCACCTCTTTAACAAGCCGGTACACCCTTCCCCGATATGGGAAGGGGCGGGTTATTAGGAAATGTCGTACTTTTGGGGTGATTTCAACACAAGCAACTTCTAGAGATAATGAGTAAGAGCTATCTCAGGTTCATTAGGAACTTCAAGGAATTCAGTATTTCTAATGACAAACTTTTTAGCTTTATTTACATATTGGCCACCAAGGGGATTCAGATGATATGCAAAATGTCCAGCTCCATAGAATTCCTTATTTTGTTCACCTTTACATAAAAAACAAACTCGACATTTTCTTCCAAGTAATTATGTGTGGATCTAATTAATTCCCGGTAAGAATCCTTGTCAACGATTTCTTTAGGCACTAATCCAGTACAAAGAAATACATAATTAGCACTGTCGATTTCTTGTAGAATTGTTGTTATGTTTTTCTCCATAGTACTTTCATAATGATTTGGATGATTGGTCTTTAAGTCATCAACAATTGTTTGTAATTTAAATGACTTTGGCTCATAATAGGGATGTATATTTACAATTGTCATTGACCCTATTTCTAGTTGTTATAAATCAATATAAGCAGTATGAGTGCAATAGTTGATTGTTTCATCGGAAATTAAATTAGTTGCATGGCTAGGGTTCATTAAGATAAATAACAGTTTACTTTCAAAATTATTATTAAGTTCTGCTTTCACCTATATGGATGATCAGAATTCATGTTCAATACTGACCCCTATATGTCTCTGATATGGATGTATGGACTCCTTTCCAGATTATTAGAAAGGCTTGTACACGCCTTGTACAAAGCCCGATTTGTAGATTCTATGACCTCTTATTGAACCACTGGGGAACAAACATACTCCTTAATAAAGGTAATCTGACTATCAGTAAGCGATCTAAACTCTTCACCACCATCAGAAACAAATATTACAGTCCCAAAAATCCATCCTGAATAATCATGAAAGAAATTTTTTTCTAGACCTTTCATATTCCCCTCTTCATTACAAATACATAATAAGCCTTGAGTCATCGGAACAATCTCTATATCCCCTCCGATGATCTCCTGAATCTCCTCAAGACTACCCTCGATCTCCTTTAACTGTAAAGGCTGTTTGATCGGTTCTCTGACTAATACTCTCATTCCCATTACCTCCCAAGATTTACAACTCAAATTCTACAAATTCAACCCACCTAGCAAATTCACTTAACTACGCCAGTTTAACGTTTAATCAGACTTTCTACTTTGTAGAAAATGGGTCTCGGTTACACCTATAATCTTCACATAACAGGTACGCGTACGAGGTCCGTCAAATTCGCAAAAATAAATACCCTGCCATCGACCTAGAAGCAACTTGCCATTTTGAATGATGACGGTTTGGGATGCCCCTACCGTGCTTGCTTTCAAGTGAGCAGCAGAATTACCCTCAATGTGGCGGTCTCCATACATATCCCATGGATAAATCTCATCAAGCCTCCGCATAAAATCTTTTTGTACATCCGGGTCGGCATTTTCATTGATCGTTATCCCTGCTGTAGTATGAGAAGAAAACATTACGACTAGACCTTCTTGGACATTTTCTAGAAGGGCTTCAAGTTGCGCGGTTATGTCGATCATTTCGTTACGTCTCTTGGTCTGTATATGAATTTCATGAATCATGTCTGTTCACCCTAGCCTTTACAAATTCAACCCACCCAGAAAATCACTTAACTTCTTAACTTCCTCTTTGGTAAGAGTGACACCCTTCCCCATCTTCAAATGATCAGGCGACCATTCCCGAATATCATACTTTGGGGCTGCATCATTCCAACTAACAAGGTTTAGTTCTTTCGACCAGCCTTTTGCTGATTCTGATAGGACCCCGATCGTTTCTTTGATTTCAAATTTAATTTCTGCCATTACAGATTCCTCCTTATTCAGAGCTACTTCCAAGTAGCTGTTTCTCAAAATCGTCACACAGCTTGTCTACGTTACCTATACTTTATACCATTGACCCACAAATATCCCTACGATCCTGTCCACCAAGAACACCCACCGGCGGTTTTAGTGGGAAGTGATGTTATAGTTTGATAGGATTGACTGAGTCTGAGAGGTTCAGACGATGGCCAAAAGTCCCTTCTGCTTATAAACCATCTTCCATGTATCTTATACTGGAAGTTAAAGACCTTGCCACAAGCGGAATTGCCATGAACAATGGTAAATTAAGCGATTCCAAAACCCGTTTGCATATGACGTCTACCTCTATCGTCGGGGCTGCCTTTACAACTTCAATTACCGTATTGTAAAGGCGTTGAATATACTCAACACCATCTTGCAGAACTTTGTCTATTGAACTTCCTGTTCTCGGTTCATCCCATGCTGCTAATAGAACATTCACTTTATTAAGAACCTTTATCTTTTTGATTGATTCGATTGAAACGAAAGGGTCGTCGTAAATCATTACTCTGAAATTTTATTGTCACCCTAGAGATGCACACAAAAGGGACTACCCATAACGTAGTCCCAAAGTCTTTACCTGTCAACGACCTACTTTCCGCGGAGGACTGCTCGAAGTATTATTGGTCTTAAGATTTTACTTGGAAGTCCTTTTCCGTTAGTATAGGCAAAGTTCTTTCAAATCAAGTAACTATTAACGTTAACGTTTGTTTACCAGGCTTTATTAGAAAATTCGCTGTTGCACCTCATACAGATATAATAATCTTCCGAGAAAAAAACATTTCTCGATTGGCATCGAGGACACTCAATGGCACGGTATAAACTGTTCTTTTCTTGTTCGTCAGTTAAAATCAGAATACTCTCTAGGATTTCATTTTTTTCTTCAGCTGATAAACTAGAATTGGCATAATACTTAAGAGCAATTATTGCCCAATCAAGTGCTTTTTTCCTATCCATTTGTTATCCTTCTTTTTTGTGTTAATCCACTTTATTATATCGCATTCCTATTGTGTTGAGGAGTTTCTTTTTTTATTTCTCTTTTTGTTTGAGGAAAGTTGACTGCGCTACTAAAATCTATTCTGATTTGCATATTAAACATTGTGGATTAATCGGCAATTGGCTAAGCAATAAGCCTTGGAGCAACAGAAGAAATCCCATCGAGGGGTCATTTTGTCGGCAATAATGCTATCCTATAAATTGGTTGGCGTCAAAGTTTTTTAAACTCAACCCACCCAAGCACATTCCTTAACTGCAACAGATTCCTCTTTACCAAGCCGGGACACCCTACCCCGATCTGGAATGTGCGGGCGAGGGGATAGGAAATGTAGTACTTTGGAGTCATGGTACCTCCCCTGCCACGAGCAGATAATAGCAACATTACCGACAATTAAGTAAGCAAAATCCGCCTGGGCTTAAGAGCAGGCGGATTAATTGTTGTTGGTTACAGATGCAACATTGCCTTCCATTTAAGGATCCTTGATTTAGAGAAACCGGCGAGGACATCCTGTAGCTTTGGACAGTCTAATTGATACAATCAGGTGCCCCGTCAGGAATGCTTTAACGTATTCATTATTCTTTTGTAACAATGGACTAAAAATTTGTGTCAATTCTTATATTTTCCTCGGAAGCTTCAGACTTGTCTACCTTCCAAGTTCCCTTCTCCTTTTTTACTAATAGCGTATAATTTGTGCTAAAAGGAGTTCCTCCACTAATTCTATTGTTCTTATTGTTCTTTTTGTTTAGCTTTTTAAAATATTTGTCATCAGCACTTACCACACAGATCCTTAAGTTATAGACTACCTCAGCTTGCTCCTGGTCCGCACTAAATGTAATCGAGAGAAACTCACAATCTTCATATTTTGATTTAATCTTATTTTCGTTAAATAGTTTAATGGTACTTTGCTCATCACTGTTCTTTATGAGCCCTATCAGGTGATCCACTGTATAGAGATGATACTCTGCCCTACCGTCCAAGCACTCAAAATCGCGGTCGGTTAAAGCTTTTACAAATATAGCACTTTTAAGCACTCCACGTGCCCGTTCTCTGAGACATAAATCACTAAGGGTGAGAGTTGCTTCGGGTATTTCCAGGACAAAAACCTTGGGAATACTAATAAAAATACTTTGCGTTTATTTGGACAACATATCTATGAGGTGAATCAAAATGAAATGTAATGTAGGCAAATCAGAGCAAATTATTAGAATTGGAATCGGCGTAGCGATGGTTCTTTTAGGTTTAAACTATAGAAGCTGGTGGGGGCTTATTGGCCTCGCGCCAATAATAACGGGGTCAATTCGTTATTGTCCCGCTAGCGATGTCTTAGGGATTTCGACTTGTGATGCTAAAAACAAGAGGTAGTTTTCTCGACTACGGTCTTATGAATTAAAGACCGTTTCTTTTTTGAATTAAAACAGATCTCCTATACCGCTTAACTGATTCTTCTATCGAGCCGAACTAAATTGACTTAATTTAAGACAAATATCCAATAATAACTTCCATATTTTGAGGGGGGTCGTTTCCCCCGAAATCTACATACAATTGCGCAAAATATCCCCTATACCCCCATACCGTACACCCATATTTGTGTAAAAGTACGACCCCCCGGGGGTCGAAAAAATAGTATTTAGGTCGTGCACGGAAACATAAAACAAACTGTAAATTTTTTACAAATCCCTATAAACCGCTGATACTAAGCTATTCCCGCTCTATCAACACAACTGTCTCCACGTGAAATTCTTAGGCTATTTCAAATTTTGGAGTAACATATCAAAACTCCTGTGTTTATACAGGGTTGAAGTGCATCCTATCTTCTCAAAACATAATTTTCAATTAGTCTATTTTGAAAATTCACTTCTTTGAACTGTATTTTTTGCTTTTTCTCTGGATCCCATCTGCGCCCTTTGTGATGTTGCTTCGATGCTTCTTTTCAATCTGCACCGCTTGAAAAATTTCATTGGATATGATAGCTGGATTGTTATCCTCCGCCAGATAGTGTGCATCGTGCTTTCCATCATCCAACAGCCGAACATTTCCTGTGTACTTTTCATTACTGAGCATTACATCAATCTATAGTGTCATTGATAGTTTTTTCCAACTATTTTGCAACAGATCCTCGTCATTCTCTTTGCGCCAGCGTTTTTTCGTTTTTTAGAATCTTTCCTCCGGAAAATGCAACAATCACAACTGAAATGATAATAAGTAAACTACCAATCACATCATACCATGCCATCGTTTCTCCAAGAATTAGCAAACCAATGATCATGCTAGTCATGGGTTCAAATGTGCTAAGGAGGGTTGCAGTCGTAGGCCCAATTATTTTTATTCCGGATTGGAAAGCCACCATTCCAATCAAATTACATAACAAAGCGACTAATCCTGTACTGATTAACCCTATGTACGTAATATTCAAGTGCATATTCCCTGTGAAAAAAGAAACAAAGAATAGTATCAAGGCATTGAATAGAGAAATATAAAAAGCCAACACAAAAGCATTCAGGTCTTTAATGTTGCTGTAAGAAATCGTTAATACATAAAATGCATAAAAAAGTCCTGATGCCAGCGCTATAATAATTCCAATCAGGCTTATATTTGCCGATGCTCCAAACCCAACCAAAAAATAAATCCCTAAAATAGCGATAATCAGAGCACATACTTTTCTTCTCTCTACTTTTTCTTTAAATAACACGACTGATCCAAATAATACGGCAACGGGATACACAAAATGGAGGGTAGTTGCTAATCCGGTAGATAAATACTTGTATGACATAGAAAGAGTAACCATCATTAAACAATATCCTATTAAGCTGGCATAGAATAGGGGTAAAATCTGTTCCCTTTTGACTCTATAATCAATGTTTTTTAGCTTAAGAAACAAAAAAATTTCGATGGAGGCAAAAACCGATCTAAACAAACTAAATGTGTACGGATTTAACCCATTGTGATATGAAATCATTGCCAATAATGGAATTACTCCAAAACATGATGCCGATATTATTGTCAATAACACCCCTTTTGATCTGCTCATTGCTGTTTTTTTCCTCCAGACACGTTGGATTTTTCAAGTATAAAAAATTTGTTCAGAATGCCTCAGTTGTTTCATAGTACTATTCTAATCAGCTAGTATATTCCACTATAACACCTCTTTTCCTGCAAAAACACACACGCCTTACAATCGAAATCATAGTATTGCATTTCTTTCAGGCGTAGAAATTCTAGAAGTCTGTTGTAAAAGTAGCTACAAATCCGAGTGAACTCGTCCAGCTAAAGCTGAACATCGAGTCTTCGGTGACGTAAGTCTCCAGTGGAGACTTATGCCGAAGGCGCAGATCCGCAAACGAAATGCTTTCGCGCCGTAGGATGGACTCTACCTCCTTCGCCGCTAAGTGTTTCTATTGGGAAGGCGGCTCGGCGATACTCTCCACTGGAGACTATCGTCACCGAAGCAGGGTACGGGGGCCCACTCCCACTTGAAGAAGTGGGAGTCTTACGATTGGATAAATCAAGGATTTCATGGTAATGGGATCATACTTTTATCATTCAATCTAATGACCTGAATTATGACGCTTTTTCCTCCACCCTCATCCCACTCCTAATTCAAAACAAAATGCGTTGGTGTGAGAATTTCTATCTTCTCAACCAACGTAATTTCCATATTTTGAGGGGGGTCGTTTTCCTCAAATCTTCATACAATTACGCAAAATATCCCCTATACCTCTATACCCCTATACCGTACACACATATTTGCGTAATAGTACGACCCCCCGGGGGGCGGAAAAATGGTGTTTTAGGTCGTGCACGGAAACATAAAACACACTGTAAAATTATTACAAACCCTTCATTTTGGACAGGCGGATTTTCAAAACACCCCCTTTCTGAAAGGGGGTGGCTAACCGTCCCTCGACAACCTGTTACAACTATTATAGCTTAATCTTCCAGAAAAAAAGATGAAACTTGTCCCTGACTATTCACAGGGTTCAGGCCGCCTCATAAAACGAGGCGGCCTGATTTATGCAACATCACTTATTATTTAAGGTCCTGTTCCTTCACTATCAATCCTCCAACCGCTTTTATCCGATTCCTTTTTCAGAATAATAAATGTGGTTTGCTTCCCGCTGTTTGTCGTAATCTCTTTTTTATATTTGAAATCTATTGTTGCTGCATACTCCACAGCCCCCTTCGGATTACCAAAGCCGCTTATTTCTCTCAAACTAATAAATTTTGCTGATTTTACATTCTGTTCGCCATCCATATAAACATTATTATAACCAGCGTTCATTAGCAGATTATTATCCATGTTTGTAGCCAAATAATTACATAGATTCTGGCGAGTCAAACAGGCAAACTGCGTTTTTTGATCATGGCTATTCATAGCTTTATAATATTGTTTTATGATATCCTCTGGTTTCATTTTAGATAATTCTATTTCTAGTTCGTTATTATAATTGATATAGTCACTAATCCAATGATCCCATTCTTTATTGGTGATATCTGTTAAGCTTTTTCTATCAAGAGAGCAGGCAAAGCCGTCATGTCTCCCAGCATCAATATATGCCCCAACGATTTGTTTATCGTATTTCAACACGATTCCTCGTGAGTTCATTCTTGGATTCATATAATCAGGCAAGGGCTCTCTAAGTCTGTAAATATCAACCTCTACTTCCTTCCCTAGGTAGTCACTATAGTCCAGCCCGATATTTTTTGAAAGTTCGTTATTGTAAGCCCAGTATATCTGGACAGGATACTCTCCCGCATCGTGTTTCAGGTTAGACGGGAGTGTCTCATTGATTGTATTGACTCGATAGTCAATCGTCCAATTATATTTTTTAAATAATTCTTCAACCTGATTGTTTATGTTTGTATCAAATTGCCTATATTCTGCGAAGTCCCTTATATACCTGAAAAAACTAAAGCCTGGGTCATACTTGTGATCATCAATTATCAAATACCCCACTGCAAAGGCTGGGTCATCGAAGGCAAATTTGATTTCCTTTTTGCTCCCATCACTTCCAACAAGAATCAAACTATTGTTCTTAGTTGCCATTCCACTCATATTTTTAATTTTTGACTCATCCGTTATCAAGTGACTTTTCCCAATCATCGTTAAAATATCAGAGATCATTTTGCCATCTTCGATTTTGGTAGCTATATCACTGTACATACCATTCGAGTCAAAATTGACATCTATCCCAACTGTATTATTATATATTCCTTCGAAATTAGGTACCGCAGAATCTTTTATCTCGTTTACCTTTTTCTGTGCTGTCTGATTTATAATTGTTTTTTCTTCATTATATTGGGTATTGGTTACTGAGGGATTCTCTACTTGCTTACTTCCACAACCTGTTAACAAAACAGTTATTGAAATAACAATAGCTAGTGCTATTTTTTTATTCATACATTAGTCCTCCAGTGACATAAAACATTCAAAATAATATTTTTCCCGACTTCCAATTATAGACAAACTACTGGGGTTTATGGATAACTCGAAGCACGTCCGGAATTTTTTTATCCCAGACAAGGTGAAAGACACCTTTCGGCAAATCACCGATCGTTGGGATATCGTCGTCCTCGACCCGCCCCGGGCCGGAGCACACAAGAGAGTGTTTGAACGGCTGCAGGAATTAGGGCCGGATCAGATTATCTATGTCTCCTGTGATCCGGGGACGTTGGCACGACTCAAGCATTTAACCCAATTAGGGATAATGCCCTTTTGCCTAGCTTCGGTAGATTACTTCGAGTAAAGTCTCCCTTTAATCAAATATACATAATCATTTTGGTATAACTCTTTATCATCAAAGTCTTGCTCTGTAAAAATTTCGTCTAGTATTATCGCTGAACTATTACCACCATCAACGACTCTAACTGCCAATAAAAATTCAGTGTCAGTATCAAGAAGGATTGGCTTAACATTCTTTTTATTTGTAGTAACACTCTGCTCCATGTTTGGCTTCTCTTTTAGCATGCTGCTACCATTAATTATAATTCTTGTCTTGTTATCGATGTTTTCAAACATACATAGAATATTACCCTTCCTAGATACTCCTTCATTAATACTAAATAGTTTACTAACTTTTTGACCTTTCTCATAATATTCAATCCATACTTCTAACCAATTGTATTCTTCAGGAATACCCTCGTATTGGAAGTAAAAAACATCATTTAGATTAGCTCCAAGTCCTCTGATAATCTTTTTCTGTGAATCATCAAATTCTAAGACCTTTATAATTCCTTTTTCTTGAGAATTCTCAGCCTTTGCAACAACATCAGTTACTTCATTTGCAGGGTGTTTTGTATTAACAGAACACCCTGTTATTAAAAGACTAATAATGCAAATAATCAGTAAAACTTTAAAACACTTACTCATTTTATCCCCCCAATTTGAAATTTCACTGAACTTCTTGTTATTCCTTCCACCAATCAACTCCAACCTGCTGTTAAAACATATTTAGCAATTTTTTAATTCTAATTTTGCATACACTCTCGCATGATCGGATGGCCAAAGTCTTGTTTTTGTACGGTCACGTTAAGTCTCTCCTACCACTTCAGCCTCGACAGCAGTCCAATCCTTCTTATTCTTGATTTGCCTCAACCTTTCTAATAACCTTTACCTCACTTGTCTCACGAACCAAAATAACATCTCTATCGGTAAAACGGATATGACTGCTGGGCAATAGCCGTTGCTCATTTAGAAAAATCAGTATCAAGAAATTGACGAAAAATCTTTGTAACAAGTTTTTGGATTTGTTTAGGAGTAGCTCTAAGAAGAGGTGTCAGCTCCGCACCAATATACGTATTCCAAGTCATAATCGAAAGTGGTGTTTTAATTTCACAACACACCTACAATAAGTGAATAAAATTTGATAATAATTCTTTTTGTCTCCCACGACAATCTCTCGTCTATATATTCAATATTCAGCAAAAAATACCTTCTATAAAGGAAAATACTAGAATATAATAACCAACCCGTCAAAGATGTTCTGACCCATTAATACCCCCGACCTATTTACCCAATAATTCCTTAACGGCACAATGTTAGCGACTTATTGGCAAATCCGTCCTTGTGCAATGGAGACCAGAATCAAACATTCAATAGTTTTGCATTGGTTCTGAACCTATCAAGAGCATCTCATGAAGATTCTGAACTCAGAAAAGCTTAAAATTTCCACAAATCACAAACCCCTGTCTTCCACATTCAGGAATACAGGGATTTTAACCAAGCATAATGCTAATAAGATATAATTTTTACTACACTATTTACTACCAATGCGTCGCCGCAATCAGTAGTAGCATTTCTACTTAAGAGGGAAATCTTTGGAAGGTGCCAAATGTTTACTCCCCTATTACAGGCCCACTATACTAGCAATATTATCTCTTAATACTTACCGTTGAAGTACCCAATTTGCTAAGAACATAAGCCATTGTTAAACCCCAAGGCAAACTAAGCCTTGGGGTTTTATATATGAAGGAGCATTTTCGCCACTATCACAACTATGACTCACATTTCTTAGAGAATAATTTGTTCTTTAGGAGCGAAGTTTTTTGCCATCGTCCAGTAAGTTGCCGTTCCATTTTTTAATCTAAATACTGCAAATGTCTTATAAAAATCCTGCAAGTCTCCGTTTTCTATCCAAGGCTTTAAGAATACTCGTGAAGGATGTGCTGAAATCTCATCCTTTAAATTATTATCTTCAACTATTTCCAGCGCTCCGCTTACCCGAACTTGAATACCACCCTTATAATCATTAAAGCATAGCTCTACTTTTGGATTCGCAGTAATCTGCTGATAAACATCCTTCATCGTTCCTGAATGAAACACAATACCAGATTCATCCGCTTTATAAAGCAACATACCGCGAACTCTTGGCTGGTCTTCTTCAACAGTTGCCAAATGGAATGCTGGATTGTTATTAATTAAGTCTAATACTTCTTGCTTAGTCATGCCTTATCCCCTCCAATCTACTTAGATTATATACAGTATATAGATATTAAGGTGACAAATACTATCAAAATGCACTCATTTATTTTAGTAATTCAACTTTTTAAGAGTTCGAATAAGATCTTTTATAGTACGAAGGTGACACTTTATTATGTTTTATAAAACTGGTGGAAAAATGTGACGCACTATTATATCCGCACATTAGCGAAATTTCTGTAATACTTTTTGTTTCACTCACTAACAATTTCTTTGCCTTATTTAAGCGAATTTCAATTAAATACTCCATAGGTGATACCCCAGTTTCCTTTTTAAAACAGCGTATAAAATGCGATTCTGACATTTTCGCAATTTTAGCCATTTTTCCAACGGTTAATTTCTCTCCAAATTTCTGGTGCATAAATTCCAATACTTTTTCAATTTCTAATTTTTCAGAAACGAGATTTGATAAAGCCTTAACATTGATCAATCGTCTAATTATTTGATGGGTGATGACGGATGTAAGTCCATCAAGTACTTTTTCATAACCAGCAATTTTATTATCAAACTCTAGCATAAATTTTTTCAGGTAAAGCATAATATCTTGTTCAATCAAGAATTGTTTCCAGAAAAATTGTTCCAAGGACTTCTTTCCATACATAGTGAATTGGGTTTCAAAATACTTTTTAGAAATAAATATTGCAACATAACGAGTAAAGGAATCGCTTATGTTTTCTTCATGTGGAACATCAGGAGAAATCGCAGTCATCAAATAATGATTTTCTACTATTTCTATTTCGGGAACTACAATGCTTTGCTCCTTAGAAGATAATAGTACAAACGAATAGGCCGGATGAGTATGTTGGGGGGTGATTGCATACTCACAAAATCCGACACTCGGTATGAATATGCCTAACTCGTCCGAAATATAGCAATCAACATATTTAAGATTACTTTCAGTAATCTCCCCCACAAGATTTTTAATCATTTGAAGCGAAATACCATCTATCTTCATTGCAACCTCCTCAAGACACGTCAAATACATCGCGTCGATCTCCCTGGCTATTAAGCTGGTTTATTTCGATGGTCTTGGCCTGGCCCCTGAGCAGATTTGTCAGTTATAACTTCGGCATGTTATTTTTCGATGCGCCGCTGGAATTTGCTGCATCTATCTCAGGCTTTGTGATCTGGCTTAAAGACCCAAACGCCCCGCTGAACTTAACACCCCATTTGGGGCGTCATCATTACCTCACAAATTATTGCCCTAATCTTTAATACTATTTGGAGACAAAGCGATTATCTTGTACCCAAAATCACCAAGGATAGTGTATGGCTTCTCCACTGTTAAGAATATCACCTTTTTCATTGGTACTAAAATACGTCCATTTTTATAGTTCCAGTTTTTCCACACCGCATCAATGAACTCGTCCAGTTAAAGCTGAACATCGAGTCTTCGGTGACGATAGTCTCCTGTGGAGAGTATCGCCGAAGCCGCTGATCCCAAAAGGTACACTCAGCGGCGAAGGATGGACTCTACCCCCACCGAAGCAGGGTACGGGGGCCCACTCCCACTTGAAG
>Ga0209347_1002310_pt1 | contig 25702 bp, 21 predicted proteins | sample AutmiccommuBRH23_FD_187382 | JGI IMG/M metagenome (GOLD analysis project Ga0209347, IMG submission 187382) | Deep subsurface microbial communities from Mt. Terri, Switzerland - Autotrophic microbial communities BRH/23 (SPAdes) (version 2) | ecosystem: Environmental > Aquatic > Deep subsurface >...
TGATTTAGTTGACTGTTACCATTGCGATGGGACAGGGAGAAAGGATGGTGATGAATGTCCAGCATGCGTTGGTGAACGCAAAGTTCCCAAAGGTTGGGCTGAAAATCACGATTGGTCTCAGTATGATTTAGTTGACTGTTACCATTGCGATGGGACAGGGAGAAAGGATGGTGATGAATGTCCAGCATGCGTTGGTGAACGCAAAGTTCCCAAAGGTTGGGCTGAAAATCACGATTGGTCTCAGTATGATGACCAATAGATCAAGCGTAATAATTTGAGAGAAGATAACATCAAAGCGGATCGCCGGGTCTTCCGCGCGCAAGTTCGCTTCACCCCCGAAGCCAGCTTACCTCATCATTAAGCCACCAACCCTCTCGAAGGGGTCGTAAGATGCCTTTGTCTCTATGTGAATTGGATCAAGTAGTCATTGAATTGATTTCCGATAATGCGAAGGGGCGCGGCAGGAATTGTGCCCGCAATGCCATCCACCATTTAGAAATGGCTTGGACCATAAAAGATATCGATCCTGAGATGGCCCTGTTCAGATCCATAACTGCCGAAGAAGAAGCTGCTACAGCCATTTTCCTAATTCTTAAAGAGAAGGGATATGAAAATGCAAACAAGATTAAATTCAAGAGTCATCCTTATAAACAAGCGCTTAATCCTTTTATCCAAGCGATCAGCAAATTCGTAGCAGATACGTCCAATCTTCCCGCTTTCCCTTTTGGAGATAACTTACATCTCTCCATAAAGGGAGAGGGAAATAACAGAAGACTTAAATTATCGTTCAGCTTTCTTGACGGCCTGATTTCAGCCATTCCCCCTTTGGGGTTTGAAGTAAAGCTGAACGATAAGCCCTACTATTTCGATAAGGAGTTGCTGGAAATCACCACGGGTGAAAGCAGGAAAGACATCATCAAACACATTGAGAAAATAGCAAACTTAAGAAATGAATTACTCTATGCACGCCCAGAGGGTATACCTCGCTTCAGTGGGAATATTGAAAAAGTGCTGGAAAAAAGACAAAATGTAGTCATCGCCTTGTTGAGGATGTTTAGCCTAATTTTTCCATACGAGGAAAAAGCTCTTTTTGTACAGCAAGCATTAAACGCATTCCTCAGGATGATGGGAGATATTGAACAGACCATTGAGGAAGCTTAATGAATCGCCTAATGAGCGTATGCAGCCGGACAACGTACCACGCCGGGATTTTACGGTGCCTGGCCTTCTTTACAGTATTGCAAAAAACAGCTTCCGGTCCACCTTGCTGGCCACGAACTGAGCAAATCCCCTGCCCCTCCAGGTTTGAAGCATTGATACGGTATTCCGTGCATTCGATAAGGTAATGGATGAAAGAATTTGATCCGAGATTGCAAGCGCCTGTCAAACCAGTCTATCGGGTGCTGGCAATGATCTTGGCCATTCCGTTTTTGATCATGGGAATTGGAGGACTGGTCGAAGGATATCTTGCAGGATACCTTCGGTGGGATCACAATACGAAGTTCTATATCGCAGCCACTGGATGTGGAACCATCTTCCTCATTGTTGCGTTAAGAGGCCGGCTGGGCAGTGAGCGCCGACCACCTTCATAAAGGTAGAACTATTGTGCCGAGCACCGCATCATTTCCGCCGTTGGCCCGCGGAACTTGAACACTCCTGGCCATTATCAACACAAATTCTGCCTCAACGATTTTTGCACAATATCTCGAATAAGGTTCTGCTATACCGATGACATCATCCCAAAATGAATTGTTCAAGTGGGCCGACCAGCTTCCGGAGGCATTATGGATCGACGTTCGGAAACGTTCTCCCCGGGAGGCCGCGGAGGCGGTGGGTGCCGAGTGGGACGGGAGCGCCTTCCATATCCCCCTGATCGGCATCGGGTATCGCATCGATCTATCTGCCCGGCGGATCACGAAGGTCATCGCGGATGACCGGCCCGCCAGCTACCAGGCCGGTGTGGTGCTCCTCTCCGCCCTGGCAAACTCGAAGGGAGTGCCGCCGAGCGGCCGGATGGTCGTTCCTCAAGACCTTCCCGGCGGCCGCATGTTCTTCACCGGCGCCCATGCCCTGGCGATCGGCCCGCTGGCGGACGCCTTCGAAAGAGACCCGGAAGCATTCGTCAACCGGGCACTCGGCCTCGGCGGTGAAAGGATCGACGGCGCCGATGTCGCGTTCCGGATACCGGGGCTGCCGTACGTGCCGCTATATGTTCTGCTGTGGCGGGGTGACCCGGATTTCCCCGGAAGGGCGGTTATCGGCATCGATGACCGGGCCCATTTTCACTTGGATTTGGCAAGTGTCTTCGCCGTGACCAACCTTCTCGTCGGTCGTCTCCGCAAACAGCTGTAACCCGCCTGATCTCAATGCCCGTTGGCTTCGGCCGGTCAGCCCCCGGAAAAGATGGAGGCGGTGCTCAACGCCGGGATGGCGTTTATCGGCGGCCTCCTGGGATGGCCACGGGGAAAAAGATCGAAACCCCTGCCGGCGACGATCGGATGATCCGCATCGACAAAACAACCGGCGAGGTGACGATGAAGTTCAAACTGCCGGGGTTCTGAAAGAGTGGCGAGCGTCGTCTTGACGTTAAGACGTTTGTTGTTATTCTGCCGGAGAAAAACATAAACGGAGCGTTTGCAAATGGAAAATCAAAAACGGGCAACTATCTATTTTGATCCGTTGCTTCACAAAGCGTTAAGGCTCAAAGCCGTGGAAACATCCAGATCGGTATCCGACCTTGTAAATGAAGCCGTCAGAGAAGCATTGGCCGAAGATGCCGAGGATCTTGCCGCATTCGAGGAAAGATCCGGAGAGCCGTTGATCCATTATGAGGAGATGCTGAAAAGGCTGAAGCAGAATGGCCGAATATGAGATATTCTTCAGGGAATCCGTGTGGAAGGACGTTGAGAATATCCCTGAAAAGGATCTGATAAGGATTTTAAAAAGGATCGAGCGACTGAAGACGGACCCCCGTCCAATCGGATTCGAAAAGCTTACCGGTACCGAACGCTACCGATTGCGTCAGGGAGTTTACCGGATCATGTACTCCGTCCAGGACAATGCACTTACCATCTGGGTGGTAAAAGTCGGGCAACGGAAGGACGTTTATCGGTAATAACGGACTGCCGATTACCCCCAGATTCAGCAGATGATGATAGATAGGGGGTTCCCAAGCTGGAGCTTGGGAACCAGGGAGAGACCGAATGATCGTGTTGGTTTTCTCATGCAATCCCAGCCGCTGCCTGGATGACCTGGATTATAGGATGTGCTGACGAAGGAAGCGCATCGTTCAAATTGTTTGCACAACCATCAACACATTGTTCACATCACCACCAATTCGCTCATCCAAACATCCAAATCATCGAACTGCACCATAACGGGATCAATTCTTCTGCTTTTTCTGCAACAACTCCACGGTCTCCGCGATCTCCTGTTCCGTCACGCCCCGTCGCAGTTCTTCCATCCGCTCCATCACCCGGGCGAACCGGATTCCCTCGGCGGCGCTGATCCATTCCAGCTGGAGCCGGTCTTTCCGGATGCCGAGCTTCTCCATTTTCTTGTGAATCTTTTCGATCCGCCGCTCGGTCCAGTGGTTGGCATCGATGTAGTGGCAGTCGCCGATATGACAGCCGCTCACCAGGATCACCGGGGCGCCGATGGCAAAGGCGTGCCAGATGTATTTCTCGTCTACCCGGCCGGAGCACATGGTCCGGATGATCCGGGCATTGGCCGGGTACTGGAGCCGGGATACCCCGGCGTAATCGGCGCCGGCGTAAGAACACCAGTTGCAGGCGAAGGTGAGAATCTTGTCGGCCGGGTTTTCGGCCAGCATCACGTCGACCTGGTCGGTGATCTGCTCGTCGGTGAAATGATTCATGATGATGGCGCCGAACGGGCACTCGGCCGCGCAGGTGCCGCACCCGGCGCATGCCGCGGAATTGACCACGGCCGGCGTCTTTTTCTTCACGTCGACGGTGATCGCGTTGTACGGGCAGACCTCGGCGCACTTGCCGCACGATTTGCACTGCTCGGCCACCACTTCGGAGGTGATCGGCTCGGTGGTGATCTTTCCCGGGTGCATCAGGCGGATGGCCCGTCCCGCCGCGGCCGATGCCTGGGTGACGCTCTCCTTGATATCCTTCGGCCCTTCGGCGCACCCGGCGTAGAAGACTCCCCGGGTGGCCGCGTCGACCGGCAGCAGCTTGGGATGGGCTTCCAGGAAGAAACCGTCCGGGGTCAGCTGGAGACCGAGCATTTCCTGGAGCCGCCGGGTGCTCTTCGAGGGCTGGACACCGAGGGCCAGGATAAGCATGTCGAGATCGTGGAACTCGATCCGGCCGGTGGCCGTGTTTTCCACCGCCACCCGGAGCCCCTTGTCCGCGGTTTCCTCCACGGTCCCGGGAAGTCCCCGCACGTACTGGACGCCCTGGCGGCGGCTGCGGGTATAGAGATCCTCGAACCCCTTACCGAAGGCCCGGATGTCGATATAGAACACCTTGACATCGATATCGGGAAAGTGCTCCTTCAATACCAGGGTTCCTTTAACGGTGTTCATGCAGCAGATGTTGGAGCAATATTCCTTCCCCTTGCGGGCGGAGCGGGAGCCGACGCACTGGATGAACCCGACCGATTTGGGGTGCTTCCGGTCGGTGGGGCGGAGCAGTTCCCCCTGGGTCGGGCCGCCGGCGTTCACCAGGCGCTCGAATTCCAGGCTGGTCAGGACGTTTTCGAAACGGGTGTAGCCGTATTCGTCCAGTTCGGTCGGGTCGTAGGGGGAAAGCCCAGTGGCCACTACAATCGACCCGACGCTTTCGACGATCTCCTCGTCGGACATGTTGAAGTCGATGCACTTCTTGTCGCACGCATCGACGCACTTGGAGCAGACCGTCGGGTTGCGGCCGAGGCATTCGTTGGCGTTGATCACGTATGCCGACGGGACCGCCTGGGGAAACGGCGAATAAATGGCCCGGCGCGAGGAAAGCCCCACGTTGAACTCGTCGGGCCGAACCACCGGGCAGACCTTGGCGCATTCGCCGCAGGCGGTGCATTCCTTTTCATCGACGTAGCGCGCCCGCTTGAGGATCTTCACATCGAAATTCCCCACGTAACCTTTCACATCGACCACTTCACTCAGGGTGAGCAGCTTGATCCGGGGATGCCGACCGGCATCCGTCATTTTCGGACCGAGAATTCAAATGGAGCAGTCCATGGTCGGAAAGGTCTTGTCGAGCTGGGCCATCATCCCGCCGATCGACGGCTTCTTTTCCACCAGGACCACGTCGTAGCCATTGTCCGCCAGATCGAGGGCTGCCTGGATTCCGGCCACGCCGCCCCCGATCACCAATGTCCGGCGGGTGAGGGGAAGGGTTTCCGGCTGGAGGGGGAATAGCCGCCGCACCCGGGAGACCGACATCCGGACCAGGTCCTCGGCCTTGCGGGTGGCCGCGGCCGGCTCCCGCATGTGGACCCAACTGCACTGTTCGCGCAGGTTGGTCATTTCCAGGAGGTACGGGTTCAGCCCGGCGGCGAGCATCATCTGGCGGAAGGTCGGTTCATGGAGCCGGGGGGAACAGGAGGCGATCACCACCCGGTCGAGCCCGTGTTCCAGGATGTCGTTCCGGATCTCCTGCTGTCCCGGCTCGGAACAGGCGTAGGGGATGTCCCGGGAGACCGTCACGCCGTTCAGCCCCGCCGCCATTTCCGCCACCTTTTTGCAGTCGACGGTCTGGGCGATGTTCAGGCCGCAGTGGCAGACGTAGACGCCGATCCGGACCAGAGGGGCCGCATTGAGGTCAGTGCCCGATAAGATTGCTTCCATCTTGCTTCCTTCTTTAGGTTATCAATTCACAAATGATGATTCACCAAAGCAGATGGGTCATTTGTGAATGGTCAATGGCGATAAGGGCCGGGCGGGTTTGAAACCCGCCCTATATCCACATCAATTTTCAATAATTTCATTTTGCATTCAAGATGATACCAAGGCGGCCAAGGGGGAGGCGACGCAGGCGTACGTAGTTGTACGCCGAGGAGACGACGACGCAGCCAACGCAGGTAGCGCTTGAATGCAATATGAAATCACGCCCAGTAAATTGTCCTCGCCACCATACTGATCAAATCCATCGTCTCCATCTTCAACTCCGGCCCATAAAACGGATCTTCCATGGCGCACTTGAGGTGGATCTGGCACTTGGGGCATGAGGTGATCATCAGGTCGCTTCCGGTCGCCCGGGCCTGTCGCAGGCGTTTCACCTGGAGCGCCTTGCTGTAGGCATCGCACCCGGTCCACCCGGTATTGCCGCAGCAGATGGCCGCGCCGCTACGGTCCTGCATCTCCGTAAATGCCTGGGGATTCAATCGCTCGATCAACTGCCGGGGAAGCCCGGGGCGGCCGTCGAGGCGGCTCATGCGGCAGGAGTCCTGGTAGGTCAACCGGTGACCGTCCTCCTTGAACGCCACAGCTCCTTTGCCGATCTCTTTTTCCAGGAAATCGTATATATGGGTGACTGTAAACGGGATCTCGATGTCATAGCGCGGGTAATCATGGGAAAGGGTCCGGTAGCATTCCGGGCAGGCCGTGATCACCTGTTCGATTCCCATCTCCCGGATGGCTTCCGTATTGAGCCGGGCCAGTCGTTTGAAATTTTCACGGTCCCCGGTCCAGAGCAGGTCATGGCCGCAGCACCGTTCCCGGTCGAGGACAGCCGGGTTGACATCGAAGAAATTGAGGAGCCGGAGGCTGTCCGTGACAATGTCGAGGGTTTTCACCCCGAGGGAACTGTTGAAATAGGTGTCGTAGTAGGGGGCGCAGCCGCCGAAGAACAGGATTTTGCTTCCGGGGTCCGTCGTAATGCCGTCCGGGAGGCGGTCCCAGCGTTTCATCGGAAGTTCCGGCGAGGTCATGGTCCGCATCAGGGACTGGAAAAATCCGCCATGGGACTGGTGCCCGTTTCTTCCGGCGGTCTGGATATAATGCCGGACATCCCGGACGAATTCCGGAAAATTAACGGCCGACGGGCACCGGTCATAGCAGAGACCGCAGGTGAGGCATGCCCAGATATCCTCCTTGACCGCCGGGGAGTCGATGTCACCGGAGATGACCGCGTTGGCCAGGGCGCGGGGAGAAAACGGTTTACCGGCGAGGGCCAGGGGGCATGCGGAGGAACACTTTCCGCAATCCTGGCAGGCGTAAACATCGTGGGCCGCCACGATCTCGGCGAGTGATCCGCTGCTCCCGATTTCAACAGGCTCCGGTGAAACGATCGGGGTTGACCCCATGGACCGGACCTGTTCGACAAATCCCTTGAGGAAATCGAGAAGCGGAGCCGTTTCTTCTGGGAGAAAGGTCGCCAGTTGCAGCCGGTCCTTTCCGAGCCCTATGAGTTCGAGGATCTCCCGGGTATCGTCCGTGTGGGTGCGGGCCGTTTCGGTGCCGCTTCCGTAGCGGCAGGTTCCCGGCTTGCACCCGACCAGGGCCACGCCGTCGGCCCCCATTTCAAACGGTTTGAAGAGGAGCGACTTGCTGATCCGGCCGGTGCAGGGAATCCGGATCATCCGGATCTCCGGCGGGATGTCGGCACACTGGTCCTGGAGCACCTGGAACGCGGCATGTGGTCCCCAGTTGCACAGGTATAAAATGATGTTGATGCGGTCCATGTCGTTTCTGTTCTCTTGTAAGTTGGTCAAGCCGGGGAGATCTTCAATTTATCCAATCAGTACCCGTAGGTTGTGCTGAGGTTGCGATGCCCAACATCCTCGATTGTTGGGCTTCGCAAGCTCAGCCCAACCTACATTTTGTCCATTTTTTCAGATATGCGTTTTAATGGTGCTTCTTTATTGTCTAAACCAATTGCCAATTGTGAATGGTCAATGGTCAATGGTCAATTCTGAACAGTTAATTAACCCCGCGATCCCCAGCCACTCCCCCGTTCACCTTCACTCCGGCCAGCAGCTCCCCGAGGGTCTGTTCCAGGACGGCCTGGTTCCGGTAGGGGCTGTCGGCGGCGTTGGACGGGCAGACGGAAATGCAATTGCCGCACCCTTTGCACAGGGCCTCGTCCACTACGGCATACCACCCGTCGATCCCGTTCGACTTGAACGAAACGGCCTGGTAGGGGCAGACCCGCATGCACCGGCCGCACCCCCGGCAGATCTCCTTATCGACCACGACCGTGTACCCCTTGCTCTGGCGCGGGCCCCGGGGCATGACCGCCGCGGCCTGGATGGCGGCCGCGGCCCCCTTTTTCCGCCGCGATACCGTAATGCCGGGCGGATCGGCCAGGTAGAGGCCGGGAACGTCCGTGGACCCGGGGTAATGAAACGGAATCCCGGTGACCCCGGCCCGCTGCTCGCAGGCGGAGACCGTAGTGGCCGGCAGCCCTTTCTGATGGATGTACTTGATGGTCTTCCGCGATTTTTCTCCGATGATGATCACGCCCACCTGGAGGGTCTGCTGAAAGCCGCCGGAATCGAAAGTGATCTCGAATTCGCCGATGGTGCCGCTGATGCTTTCCACCCGGGTTTCACGGAAGTTATGGATATTGGGGTGATCGGGCGGTTCGGGAAACGTTCCGAACAGGAAGACATCGAGCCCGGCGTCCGCGAGGGTCTCCGCACTGGTCTGCGCGGATTCGGATTCCCCGATGACCGCCGCGGCGAAGTTGTAATTGCGGGCCAGTGCCGGAAGCGCTTTCAGTCGCCGCGCCCGGGCAATGGAACGGTCCAGGAAGCCGGTGAACTTTTCCACGGCCATGGCCGGGTCGGACTTCACCATCCGGAGGACTTCCCCCCGGAGATTGGTGGTCTCCACCATCGATCGGCTCACCCCGGTCGCTGCGAACAGGGCATCCTTGAGACGGCTTTTCTGGTCCGTGCAGGAATTGCAGACATAATTGAGCGGGCAGCAGACGCAGGCGGCAAGCACCACCCGGGTAATCCCCTTGTTCCGGATGGTGCGGAGAATGTGGGTCGATCCCTCCGGGGTGCAGGCCGCGGTCAGGGATTCGGCATGCACCACGTCCGGCCGCAGGGTCAGATTTTCCATGTAGTCGTCCATCCCATCGAGCCACCCCATGGAATCGTTGCACCGGCAGGTGAACACACCAAGCCGGATCACGGGCGACAGCCCCTGGTCCGGGGTCAGGAACGAAATTCCATGTCCCTTGGGCCGCCCGGATTTTGATTTGATAAGGAGGATGGCCTGGGCCGCGGCGTGAAAGCCGCGGATGAACATGGAGGAGACATCGGTATCATCGGATTTGCGGCTGTAGGCCCGAATAACGTCCTCCCCCTTGATGTGGGGAGCCAGCGTGGGATCGGCAATGATCAGGACCCCGGTCTGTTCGATCACTTCCGCCGCGTGTCCGGAATGGTTCACCGCGCCGATGGCCCGGCAGACCGTTTCGCATTCCAGGCATTCCGAACAGACGCCGCACTGAAGACAGCGACCCGCCTCGGAAACCGCCATCGACTCGGAATATCCCAGGGCCACTTCCGGAAATCCCTGGATCCGCATTTTCGGAGCACACTCGGGCATTCCCGCCCGGGCGCAGAGGGGGAGGTCAGCCGGGATTTCCCGGAAATCCCGATCGGTGCGGACGGGCGCATAATTTCGGCCGTTCGTTCCGTTGGTAACCCCGTTGTTTCCGCGAATGTCCCGGAGTACCGAACGAGCCGCCCGTTTGCCGGAGGCCATGGCATCGACCACGGAACGGGGACCGCTCACGGCATCTCCCGCGGCATAAACCCCGGGAATGCTGGTGCGGAGGAATTCGTCGGTTTCGATGGTCCCTTTGGGGGTGACGGCAAAGGGAAGATCCCCCTGGCCCCCCGACTGGTATTCGGCGTATTGTCCCTGCTGGCCGATGGCCACGAAGACCCGGTCGAAGGCGAGGTCGAACGGAACGCTGTCCTTCACCTGTATCGGCCAGGGAATCCCGTTGGCATCCGGTTCGCCCGGTTCGGTGGGAACGCATCGGACCGTTGCCAGTCGGCCGTCGTTTTCCGTGAACCCGACAACCTGGGTCCGGTCGGCAATGGCGATCCCTTCTTCCATTGCCGCGTCGATTTCATCGGTATCGGCCGGGATCATCTCTTTGGGAAACCAGGAAAGAATCGTTACCCCGGCGCCGATCCGGGTCAGGGTCCGGGCCAGGTCGAAGGCCGCGTTTCCATCGCCGATGACGGCAACTCTTTCCTTCAGGGTCCGGTTTTCATCCCGGTGAAAGTCGCACAGAAACGACAGGCAGCCGCTTACCCCGTCCGAATCTTCTCCCGGAACGCCAAGTTTCCGGTCCATCCAGGTGCCGTTGGTGACGATTACGGCGTCGAAATCGGCTTTCAGCGCATCGAGGCCGCCGGCAAGGTCGACTGGGTGGCCGGTCAGGATGGTAACGCCAAGGTTCCGGATGTAATCGAGTTCCCGTTCCAGGATTTCCCGCGGAAGGCGGTGCGGGCCGATTCCGTAGCGGAGGAGACCGCCGGCGGCGGCTTCTTTTTCAAAGATGGTGACCGCGTATCCGTTCCGGGCCAGATCAGCCGCCGCGGCCAATCCCGCCGGCCCCGATCCGATCACGGCGATTTTTTCAGTCTGGCTGGGCATGTTCATGGTTGACATCGGTTTGTCGGCCTCGTGATCGGCCACGAACCGCTTGATGTCCCGGATCGCCACCGGTGCGTCAATGTCGCCCCGCCGGCAGGCCGCCTCGCACGGATGGGTGCAGATCCGGCCGCAGATCGAAGGGAGGACGTTTTCCCGCCGGATCAGCTCCAGGGCTTCGGCGTACCGGCCGGCGCGGGTCAGGGCGATGTACCCCTGGGCGTTTACTTCCAGGGGGCAGCTTTCCTGGCACAGGGGCCGGCGCCGCTTGTCGATGATCGGCCGGCCGGGAAGACTCTGACGGCCGTTGTACTTGACTGCTTTTTCGCCATCGGCCGTGGTGACCGGGCAGGTATCGGCGCAGCGGCCGCAAAGGATGCATCTGTCCGGATCGATAAACGAGGGGACCGGCCGGATGCAGACCCGGAACCCTTGGGGGCTGTGCTTGATCGAGGTGACTTCCGCCGGCAGGATGTAACGAATTCCCGGGTTTCTCAGGATACGGAGCAGACCCGGGCGGTGGGCGTGGTTCAGGGCCAGACCGGATTTCAGACGCCATTCCTCCCGGCCGAGCTTTCGGTCCAGATCGGCTTCCGTGTCGACCAGGGTGACCGGAATCCCCAGTTCGCCGAGCTTGTTGGTCGCGGCAATCCCGGCCGGCGTGGCGCCGAGGACCATCACGCGGTGAAGGCGGTCTTTGAGCTCTTTCATGCAATGGCTCCTGTTTTTCCGGCAGCTTTCTTCTCCCGCCCCTTGAGGACGGCCAGACCGAATTCATACCCCTTGGTAAAGGCCCTGGTGTTCATTTCCTCCGTTCCTTTCGGCACGGACTTGAGCACCGTACCCCGGGCCGCATCAAGCGAGACCTGTTTGGTAACGGCCGTGAAAAATCCGATCATGATGATGTTGGCCATCATTTTCCGTCCCAGTTCCTCGGCAATCCGCGTGGCGGGAATGGCGAAGGTGTCGTTTTCGACCTTGCCGGGCTGCACCAGGTCCTGGTCGATGATGAGGAGGCCGTCCGGCTTGAGATAGTCGATATACTTCTCGAATCCGGACTGGGACATGCAGACCAGGATATCCGGTTTCTGGATGTACGGGTAATGGATGGTTGTATCGGAAATCACCACCTGGGCGCTGCATGCGCCGCCGCGCGATTCGGGGCCATACGACTGGACCAGGGTGCTTTCCTTGTGGTCTCCCAGGGCCGCCGCCTCACCCATGATCTTTCCGGCAAGGACGATCCCCTGGCCGCCGAACCCGGTGATGACGACTTCGGTCTTGTTTACGGTTTTCTGCATGTCCGGCATGGGCGTACCGTTTCTCCTGATTTTATGGGCCTGTTCGAAGCAGGGCGGGTTTGAAACACGCCCCTGCAATCCGTTCATTCACAATTCAATAGTTAAAAGCCGCCTACACCAGCCGGCAGGTCTTGTCGTAATTCTCGATACACGTCGGCCGATCCACATCGACGAATTTCCCCAGCGCGATCCCCTTGTCGAAATTCATCTCCAGGTCCATGGGATGGGCGTTGTTCTTGATAATCCCCTTTTCCTGGTATTTCCGCAGCGTATCGGTCGCCTTTTCCTTGTTGCGGCGGCCGTAGTTGATGGGGCAGGGGGAAAGCACCTCGATGAAGGAAAACCCTTTTTTCCCCAGCGCCTCCTGGATGGAAAGGGTCAGGTCCCGGGCATGAAGGATGGTCCACCGGGCCACGTAGGTGGCGCCGGCCGCGTAGGCCATCAACGGCAGGTTGAACGGCGCTTCCGGGTTCCCCACCGGGGTGGTGGTCGTCTTTGCCTTGAACGGCGTGGTCGCCGCCGCCTGGCCGCCGGTCATCCCGTAATTGAGATTGTTCACGCAGATCACTGTCAGGTCCATGTTCCGGCGGGCCGCATGGATGAAATGGTTGCCGCCGATGGCGAACAGATCGCCGTCGCCGGAAAAGACGATGACGTTCAGGGCTGGGTTTCCCAGCTTCAGTCCGGTGGCGAAGGGGATGGCCCGGCCGTGGGTGGTGTGAAACGAATCGAGATTGATATACCCCGCGGCCCTTCCCGAACAGCCGATCCCGGAGACCATGGCCACTGTGTCGAGGTCCGGGATGCTGTTCCGGATGGCGTTGAGGCACGCGGAAAAAGCGGTGCCGATCCCGCACCCCGGGCACCAGATGTGGGGGATGCGATCCGTCCGGATCAGGTCGTCCAGGGGATGGTTCGTCTTGTTCATGTCTGCTGTTTTGACGGGTTTTCCGGTCATGGGCTAAAAGGCCTCCTTCAGTACCGCGATCACCTGGTCCGGGGATATGATCGTTCCGCCCGGATGCCCCACCAGGTAAGCCGGGGCCTTGCCGCCGGCGCACCGCTGGACTTCCAGGTGGATCTGCCCCAGGTTGATTTCAACCGTGACGAACCCCTTCACCCGTTCGGCCAACTGCCGGATTTCGGCTTCCGGGAACGGCCATACGGTTATCAGCCGCAGCAGGCCGACCTTGATCCCCATGCGCCGGGCCTCGTCCACCGCGGCCAGACTGGTCCGGGATGAGACACCATAGGAGACGACCACGATGTCGGCATCGTCGAGCCGGTATTTTTCGGTGATCAGGATATCGTCGAGATTGTTTTGGATCTTGCCGATGAGCCGCTCCATCATTTCCGCATGGGTATCGACCGTCATGACCGGGTATCCCTTTTCGTCATGGGTCAGGCCCGTGATGTGCATATGGTAACCCTGGCCGGCGATCGCCATGGGGGCCACCCCGTTGGGACCCGGGGTATACGGCTTGTACCGGTCCTTTCGCCCCTTGGGCGTCGGCCGGGAAAGGAGCTTGATCTCCTTTGCCTCGGGGATCACCACCTTTTCGCTCATGTGCCCCACGATTTCATCGGCCATGAGCAGCACCGGGAGCCGGTATTTTTCACTCAGGTTGAACGCGGTGATCGTCTGGTAAAAGGCTTCCTGGGGGGAGGACGGGGAAAGGGCGATGATCTCGTAATGACCGTGCGATCCCCACCGGGCCTGCATCATGTCCGCCTGGGCGCCCATGGTGGGAAGCCCGGTCGACGGGCCGCCCCGCTGGACATTGGCCACCACGCAGGGGGTTTCGGTGACGATCCCCAGACCGATATTTTCCATCATCAGGCTGAAGCCCGGGCCGGACGTAGCGGTCATGCTCTTGACCCCGGCCCACGAGGCCCCAAGGATCGAGGCCATGGCCGCGATCTCGTCTTCCATCTGGATGAACGTCCCGCCCACACCCGGCAGCCGCTTTGCCATGTGCTCGGCGATTTCGGTGGCCGGCGTGATCGGGTATCCGCCGAAAAACAGGCACCCCGCGGCCAGCGCCCCTTCGGCGCACGCCTCGTCGCCTGTCATGTAATGCTCGCCCGTAAGGACCGTTGGTTTCATGTAGCCTCTTTGATTCGATTTATACTGTATGCTTACCCGTGTTGATTCCTGGTTTTTGATCTTCCCCCGTGCGGGGGAAAGTCAGGATGGGGGGCTGACGTTTCAAATCAACCGGTTGCCGCTTCCGCCCCATCCTCTCCTGTCTCGCCTTCCGCCGAATAGATGGCGAATTCCGGGCAGAGGTTCTCGCAGTAGTGGCAGTTCACACAGTCATCCGGTTTCACCACTTCGGGCGGATGGTATCCTTTTTTATTAAAGCGTTTTGAAAACGCCAAAACCTTTTTGGGGCAGTATTCGATGCAATAGCCACATCCCTTGCATCGATCTTCGAGGATGTGAACGATTCCCCGGGTTACGTCGATCCGATCCGCGTCGAACGGAATTCGCCAGAATGCCATGGACTTTCCCGCAAGCTTAAGTTGAAAGTTTAAAAACGGCTCATATTAAGAAGAATGATGGAGTCGATCAAGCACTATTTTCATCATGGAAAAGAAAATTGATGCATACCCCCTGATTTTTCACAGGGGGTATCGGTCATGAATCTGTTTCAGGCATTATTTTTCGAATGGTTGCCCGAGAAAACGAACGGCATTTTTCCAAAAGTAATCGATTAAACGATCAACACCAAAAATTGATTTAGAAGAGGTGGGATTTTCAGGCAAGTTCTCTTTGAAAAAATTCAGAAAACAAAAAGCCACTGTAAACCGTCATCACGTTGAGCGCTCCAACTATCACTCATCAACGCCTCCCGAGCAACCGCTCCAGATCCAGTTCGGTCGACGGGGTAGTGTCCGCCTTGAGTACGCGGGCCATCAGGTCCAGGGCCTCGTCATTGTAGCGTTCCTGTTCCGCCGCCACGCAATCCCGGGGGACGATTACTTGATATTCGCTCAGGTAAGCGTCATTGGCGGTGAACAGCACGCAGATATCAGTGGCCATTCCCGTGATGATCGTAGTTTTCACGCCCAGGTAGTTGAGCAGTGTCCCCAATGACGTTGAGAAAAAGCCGGAATGCCTCGGTTTGAGGACGAAGAAGTCCTCCTCTTCGGGAAGAAGTTTTTCGACGATCGGCTTTCCCAGCACTCCGTCCCGGGTGCAATGATCGACAAGCCTGTTGAAATCGGATTGCCATCGGCCGAAGTTGTCATTGACGTAGATGGCGGGAATCCCTGCCGCCTTGGTGCGTCGCTTGAAATCGGCGAGCCGGTCGGCCATGGGAAGCGCATAGCGGCACAATGCGTCGCCTCCGTCGAAATCAAGCGGGTTTATCATGTCGACCAGGAGCAGGGCGGCGCTGGATTTGTCGCTTTCTTCGTGGTGCAGTGCATTCATGTTCGGTTCCTCCGGACATAAAGATATTTCCCACTCCTGGATAAATCCAGAAATGATGGGATCATATTACGTTGGACGATTGCGCACGCATACATTAAAGGTCAATGGCGGGTTTGAAACCCGACCCTACGGCACATCGTTTAATCTCCCCGGGGGGAGAAGGGTAAGGGCATAACCGATTTCAGGGAAACGGGGTTGTGACTGGATGTCGGTCAAAAAAGGTGGTATGAGCCATATCCAATCGTTTGAGAATTTCACGAATCACCATCTGGCAATATGCGGAGAAATTGAATGGGTACTGCAGGAGATCAGGGTGGAACCCGCGATTTTGATTCGGCTGCGGCGACCTGGGATGAAAAGCCGGCCCGGGTCAATCTGGCGGCCGATATCGCCGAAACCATCCGGAAGAAGATTGACCTCCGGTCCAATATGGATGCATTCGATTTCGGCTGCGGCACAGGGCTGCTGACGCTCCAGTTGCAGCCATATGTTCGTTCCATTACCGGGATGGACAATTCACAGAAAATGCTCGATGTGCTCCAATCGAAAATCGAGCGCTTCCGGTTATCAAATGTGGGGGTGCGGCCGGTCGCCATCGAAAAGGGGAATCCCCTGGAAGGGTCCTATCACCTGGCGGTCAGTGCCATGACATTTCACCATATCCGGAACGTTGCGCCGTTGCTCAAGCAGTTTCACGAGGCCCTGCTCCCCGGCGGCGCCATTGCCATCGCAGACCTGGACCTGGACGGCGGCCGGTTTCACGATGACAACCAGGGAGTGTTTCATTTCGGTTTCCACCGTGAAGAATTCCGCCGGACAATGGAAGCAGGCGGTTTCATCGATGTGCGCCACACAACCGCGGCGGAAATCGTCAAGCCCACCCCGGATGGGGAACCCCGTCGCTTTACCGTGTTCCTGATGAGCGGCCGGAAACCGTAGTATTTTTTTTACACTGGAAGTCGAATATATGGGGAGTTCGTTATCGATCGACGCAAGATATCGTACTTTTTTTCATATTGACATGTATCTGCCCATATGTCATAGACGCGAAAAAGCCTGTCCTGTCACCTGTCGTTCCAGTCAATATCCAACTCAATACTTGCGCCCTTAACCGGGGAAGTAGGATGCATGCAAAAAAACTCAATATGTAAGATGCTTATGCTCTGTGCGATCGTTTTCATGGCCATGCTGCCCGTACGGCAGGCAATCGCGGCCAAGTCCACCATTTCCAAATCCCCCTATCTTGGCGCCATTTGCGTGGATGCCGCCACCGGGAAGGTTCTTTTCGAGGACAACCCCGATGCCCAGGGGTATCCCGCGAGCATGGTCAAGCTGATGGACCTGATGGTCATCCTGGATTACCTCAAGGCCGGGTCGATTCACCTGGAGGACCAGGTTACGGTCACGGCCGAGGCGGCCCGGATCGGCGGGTCCCAGGTATATCTGAAAGAGCATGAAGTGTTTTCGATCGAAGAACTCCTGTATACCATCATGGTCCAGTCGGCCAACGATTCCGCGACCGCTCTGGCGATCCATATTGCCGGCACCAAGGATGCGTTTGTCGTCCTTATGAACGAAAAGGCCAAGCAACTCGGAATGACCAGCACCACCTTCCATTCCGTTCATGGGCTCCCGCCATCAAAGGGGCAGCAGCCGGATGTGACGACCCCGCGGGATATGGCCAAGCTGTGCATGGAACTGATCAAGCACGAGGATACCTTCAAATACACGGCCACGACAGAACGGGCGTTTCGGCCCGACCTGCCCGAGCCGTTCATCATGCGCAGCCACAACCACCTGCTGCGGAATATGGAAGGATGTGACGGTCTGAAAACCGGGTATTTCTTCAACGCGGGATTTTCGATTTCCGCAACGGCTACCCGGAAAGGAACCCGGGCCATTGTCGTCGTATTGGGAAGCGAGAATCGGAAAGTGCGGGATGCAAAAGCCAAGGAAATCCTTTCCCTGGGCCTTATCGAGCTGGTGAAGAACGCGCCGCCCCCGGCAGCGCCACCGGTTGTTCCGGTTGTCGCCCAGGCAGGGATGGTCGTGGCCGGCCCGGAGAATGCAGCGGCACCCGTGGAAGCGTCCCTGGCGACCCCGGAAAAGACGGCGGATGACGATTATTTTCGGATCTCGAAACGATCTGTACAGATTTTCGGCGGTGTCGTCTTTGGGATCGTGATGCTTATCGTCATCATCACCTATATCCGGCAGCGGCAGGAAAGAAACCGGCCGGTTTATTTCCGACGCCGGTAAGAACACCTGGCTCATAACCGTAATCGTTTAATCGTCCAGCTGTTTCAATAACCATGAAGGGCCATGAAGAAAAGCATCGTGAACTTTCTTCATGGCCCTTCATGTGTTTCATGATCTATTAGAACGTAATTCCCCGTTTTTTTGCCATTTCCAGCATCTGTTCCAGGGCGGTGGCCGGCGGCACCCGCTGCTGGTCCGCAGCCTTCGGAATCAGGCGAAGGGCGTCCGTCGGGCAGGTGGTCACGCACAACCCGCAACCGATGCAACGATCCCGGTTGAGTTGCGCGATCCCGTCTGCGTTCATGGATAAGGCATGCATCTGGCAGCGGTCCATGCAGATTTCGCAACCGGTACACACTTCCTGGTCAACGTCGGCATAATGATTGGAAAAAACCATTTCCGCGGGCCGCGGGTGATCGTTTAACGAGGCGAGCACACCGCAGCAATCCCCGCAGCAGTTGCACATCCCTCCCGGGTTAATCGCCGTGGCGGGCTGGGTGACCAGGCCGACATCGCGGCATTGGGCCAGGATGGCAATCGCTTCATCGGTATCGATCTGACGCCCCATTTGATTGTCCAGGTAAAATTGCCCCATTGACCCGAACATGAAACAGACCTCCAGCGGACGGCCGCACCCTTTATCAAGCATCTGCTTCTGCTTCCGGCAGGTACACTCGGTCACCACGATCTTTTTCATGTTGTTCAGGATCTCGCAGGCGTCATCGAAGGCCGCGACATTGTGGGTCACATCGATCGACTGGTGCACCGGGATGGTTCTCAGGAATCCCTCCGCATTGGAAATCATTGTCTCCTTGAATCCTTCCCCATAATACTGCTCGACCATTTCGGCCATCGACCGGGTCATTTCGGTGGTATGGAATTCAAACAGGCCGTGGACGAACGGGATGGCGCCATAACGGGCCGTGTCGGCTTTCTTGAGCCGGAACAGCAGCTTCCGGTTAGCCATTTCCTCCAGCCGGCAAGAAATCTCCTCGACGGGTTTTCCGAGGCGCAATGCCACGGATTCCGGGGTCTCCAGGAGGGGTGTGAGGGCGAGAAACAGTTCCGCGTCCGCTTCGGTGAACAATTCCTCCAGGATTTTCAGTTCAATGCCGGATTCCGTGGCCGGAAAGCCGAGGGAATAGGTATCGAGCCGCTCCTGCAGGGTTCGGTAGATCGGGTTCGTCAATTTATATCTCCTTTTAAAATGTTGGCCTGTTTTTTGTGCGAGTGCGCGTAATCGTAAATTAGAGACATGGCATGCCTTGTCTCTACGAAAACCTGATTATTCGTGCTCGTGCGCTTAATCGTAATCGGTTTTACCGCCGTGCCGTCAGCTCGGCGATCGGCTTCACGCGTTCTCGGATGCTCCCGGTCTCCACGGCGTCGATAAACCCGTCGGCGAGCTCCCGGCCGGCATCGACGACCTTGCGCCAGTACGCTACGCGCTCTTTATCCCGGCCGAAAAACTCCCGAAAGTCGGTCCGGTCCGGGATTTTCCCATTGGGAAGCCGGTCCAGGAAGCTCCGGGTGGGGGCGATCAGCAGCACGTTATCCATGTGGGAATACTCCGGCTTCCGCCAGGGGATCTGCTTGTCGAGCCACCCCGGGACGATCCGCTCGGTATAATGGGGAAAGAGCACGATCCGATCGTCCGGATTCATGAACGGGATATTGAGGTGATAATCGATCACTCCGCCATCCCGGTAGACACCGGCCGGCGCGCCCGGGATTTCCGTCACCCCGGGCATGATCAGCGGTATCGACCCGGATGCCATCAGCGCAGGCTTGAGATTTCCGGCATCCAATGGCACTTTGTGGATAGGAAATCCGGTCATATCGAAAAACGGGGGAAGGTCGCGAGGGTCGTAAAACAGGACCCGCTCGAAAGAAAGCCCCAGGCTTTTCCGGAACAGGGCGTTCCCCATTGCAGACAGGATCAACCCGGGGATCAGCAATCTTCTTTCACTGCTGCCGGTCAGTCCACGGCACCGGACCGACAGGATGTTTAATCGAAAAAAAGGGTGGGACAATATTTCCGACATGCTGTCCGGCCGCATCAGCCGGTTCAGCACCTTCACCACTTCCGCGTTGACGTCTTCCGGTGTGGGATTGGCGGCGTACGTCTGTTCGAGATATGCTTCCTGGAAGCGGTCGATGGCGTCCGGCGGATCTTCATGGGATACCGTGGCGAACCGCCATGCCCCTATGGAAGACCCGACCAGGAAGAGGGGGCTTTTCCGGGGAAGAAGCCAGGAGGTGAACAGGGCGCGGTCCAGCTGGTTCAATACCAGCCATTTCGGTCCGCCGGCCGCCCCGGCCATGACGTTCACGTCGTTCGGGGAAAGACCCGATGAGCGGATTTTTGAATACGCTTTTTTCCCTGCCCAGAAGGAAATGGATGATGTCATTGTCAGATTCTCGTAAGATCCGGTTTCAGGTGAAGATGCGCCGATTCGCGTCCGGCTTGTAAACATACTGAATCCGGCGGATATTCGCAAGAAGTTGATCCGGGCAGAGCGCTGGAAAAACGAATAGCAAATTTTCCTCACAAATCGCTTATTATATTTGACACGTCCGGATGGGGTGCCTAGTTTTATAATCAGGGAAAAGCAAACCACTCGAAAGGGTGGGACGCAAAGCCACTGGCCTAAATCACATCGCAAGGCGTGACATGGCAGCAGGGTTGCCTCATTTTTTTTGTCTTTCGAACCCCCGCACCAATTCCTTATTCCTTACAGCCGCCATCCCCAGTAATCCAGAAAGCTGGCAAAATCCCACATATCGGACGCTTCACGGCGCCAGGGCTTTAAACTGGTATAAAAGTGAATGCCGGTAACGTCCGGATCGGCGTATATTTTATCCGAACCGACAAACAGATCCAGGCTGGGTAAACTTAAAAAAAGAAGCTCAAAAGGTTTAAGCGACCCTTTCACATGCCCCCCCATGAGTCCGGTTTTATAGAAAAAACTGGTGATTTTGCGGTCGATGGGCAGCCGGTTCAACAGCTCCATCTTTTCGACCGGCATGGGAATCACCCGAAACCGTGATGAGCGTAATTGGGTCGCGGAAATTACTTCAAGATCCATGACCCGATGCACCCCCGGTCTCAGATGAACGAGCAGGCGTGCCGACGTTGCCTTGTCATAATCAAGTCGCGCCGGCAATTGTTCGCCAAACGCTGAGATGGATTTGCCGTTCCAATCGGCCGGCAGGGCATCCTTGGGAAGGTAATCCGTCGGCACAATGGCTTTGTAGCATCCGCAGGTATGCACGGTGGTCACCAGTACCGGATGACCCGCGGTATCCAGGGTGACGACAACCATCAAACCGACATTTTTTCCGGCCGTCAGGTGAAACGGGACCAGACTGAAAGGGACTTTCGGAAAATGGATTCGATAAATCAGGTTTGTGTAAGTCGCTTTGTCCGTATGAAACCGGCGCTCCATGAAATAGATCACGGGCTGTTCCGGATCGACATGGATATCGGTATTGCCGCCTTTATCCGATTCGGCTACCGGCCGGCCGATCCGATTATATTTCTCGTCATGATCATGGGTGATGAACACCGGTGCCCAGCGTATGGCACTGTTTTGGGATTGAGAGTGAACCGAGTAGGCAGTGACAGGCGCATCCGGCCTCACTGCAAAATGGTGGGCGCAGCCGCCTAACAGGATTGCGGCTGTCATGAGCAGGCAGATCAACAGGCATTGAGGATAACGAGATGTTTGTCTTACTCCGGCGTCCGCTTTCTTTGAATGGGCGTTCCGGGGAAGAAGAATTCCTTTCGGGATCAAAAATTTTCTAGTCATCAGGGTGTCCTCGAAATTGCTGATTCCGGATGATTTCCAAAACAGAAAGATATCTCCCATTTTTAAAAAAACCATGGTTCCAGTGAATTGAATTCAGTATCCCGGCAGGTTGACGTATCTCCCGATGATGAACTTCAATTTTTTTTACTCTTTTTTTTGACAACCACGGAAGGGGTGCCTAGTTTTATAATCAGAGAAAAGCAAACCATTCGAAAGGGTGGGACGCAAAGCCACTGGCCTAAATCACATTGAGAGATGTGACATGGCAGCAGGGTTGCCTCATTTTTTTTTGTCCTCATTTTCCTCGAAACACCTCAGCCAAATCGCTCATCCCACATCAAATTGCATTTTCTTAAAAAACCGGAATGATTTCAGTTAGACGTTGAAACCGTGTTTCCTGATCGGATTATTCTGAGTCTTGCTCTGGAACCAAGCTCAGCTTGGAAAACCCGGGGAAAGGAAGTGGATGATGACTTACATGTCAAGCGTATTGCTGTTCGGCATGATCTGGCTTTTTTTTTATACGCGCTATTCCCGACTCCGCTCTTGCAGTTTCCTGTCAGGTCTTTTTTTTCTTCCGGCCGGATTCACCCAGGCCCTATTTGTCCCCACATACTGGAACCCGAATGTAATGTTCAAGTTGTTTGGTCTCTTTGACCTGGAGAGCCTGTTTTTTGCCTTTTTTACCGGAGGAATCGCCTCGGTTCTTTATCCCGTGTTCTTCCGCTGCCGGATCGGGGCCGTTCCGGGTGCCACCGGAAGGTATTTTCGGCATTCCTTCTGGTTGCTGCCGGCCCTTGCCGCTGCCGTTATTGTCGGCACGGCATTATTTACCCAATTGTCTCTCATCCGGGTGGCTTTTGCTTTGTTCAGCTTCGGAATTATCCACATGCTCATCGTCCGTCCGGATCTACGCGAGGTTTGTCTCTGGGGTGCGCTGCTGTTCCTGGTTACCTATTCGGGTGTGGCCGTGATCACGGCTATGGTTGTCCCGCAATTCGTCTACAGCGCCTGGACCGCGGAACCGCTTTTCGGCTTGCGCATATTGCAGATCCCGGTTGATGAGTTCGTGTATGCATTTCTATTCGGCGGATTATGGTCAACCGTCTATTGCGGGATCTTTGATTGCAGATTCATAAAACCTGGGCACGGATGGGGGAACCGCTGAAATCATCCTGTATCTATTTATGCTTTCTGACGATGATGGTTTGGGGTGCAGTCTGCGCTGCGGGGGGTGAATGCCGGGACCTCCCTCCGGATGACATTGTCATCCGTTCATCGCTGGAACCGGGATACGCGGAAGCCGATGCCGAAGCCCTCATCGACGGGAGCGTGGAAGAGGTATGGGCGGTACTTACGGATTACGAACGCCTTTCAGAGTACATGCCGAGCGTCAAGGACTGCCGGATTCTGGGCAAAACAGGCAGCACTGTCCGGCTATATTATGAAATCGGATATTTTGTCTTCACCACTTCCTACACTGTCGAGCTCAGGGAATGGAAAGATAACCACCTCCAGACCTGGCGGCTCCTGGAAGGGCCGTTCAGTGTGAATAGCGGGAGTTGGGCATTAACGCCCCACGGTGATGGCCGGACGAAAGTGGCTTATCATGTCCGGATATCCCACAACCGGTTTCCGGATCGCATACTTCTCAGGCTTTTGACCGGTCAACTCCCCGATGTGTATCAGGCGATCCAGGATCGAATCGACCGGGATAACGCTCCTGATGAATAATTTTCATTTTCCGGCAAAAAAAGTTTTTGACAGGTTTGGAAGGGGTATTAAATTTATAGACAGGGAAAAGCAAACCAGCCGAAAGGTTGGGACGCAAAGCCACTGGCCTAAATCACATTGAAAGATGTGACATGGCAGCAGGGTTGCCTCATTTTTTTTTATCCTTCATTTTTTATCATCTGATCACCTCGCCCCATTACTTTTCCAATAAAATGCCTTTGAGCCCCTGTTCGGACAGGATAATCGTTTCTTCCGGGTCAATTCGAAGAGGATTGCCCCCAAAATGCTATTGATGTTTATCAGAACGTATTTTTGTTTGCATACCCGAATCCTTCCAATTACATTTTCGGCATGCAAATTATCTATAATTAGGTAAAAACACTCGCCCGAATTGCCTCTGAATTTTCTTCAAAATCGGGTGGAGCGATCATCATTTATTTACGGTATCGAGGTATTGAAGTTGGTGCCAGAAGAGGTAACCATCCGTACTTTTTCGGCCCCGCATATGAAATTTCTGGTGGTTTGGGTCTGTCTGAAGGTTCATGCACACCGCATCCACCCGGTAATATGAAGGAGGTCGTGGATGAAAACTCATCGTTTCAAACTTCTGAAGAAAATGGTGTTCGCTCTCGCTCTTGCTCTGGTCCTCTCTCCCGGGTGGGCTATGGCAAATAATGGCGGCGGAACTCCGCCGAACGGCGATCCCGGGGACGATGGCGGTCGCCCGGTGATTGAGCTTGAGGAAACGGCGGTCTACATCGAATGGAACTCCACGGATACGGATTACGGTATTCAGTTCTTCTGGGATTCGGAAGGCTTTACCAGAATGACGATCCGAAATGAAAGCGGGCAGGTCGCACTCGACGTTCAAACAAAACAGAACGTGCGGGAACAGGGGCTTACCGAGGGGTTCTTCGAAAGTGTCGAGCCATTGGCGGATGAAGTGTCAATGGAGGAATTCTTTGCCCGTTTTCCGGAAGGGACCTATGATTTCCGGGGTATTTCCATCGACAATGAATGGCTTCTCGGGGAAGCCGAATTCACCCATATCCTTCCCGCGCCGCCGGTGAACCTTTCGCCGACGGAGGGTGAAATCGTCAGCCCTCTTGGCTTCACCGCCAGCTTCAATCCGGTTACGCAGGATACGGAGGGTAATCCCATCGAAATCGAGTATTATACGGTCGTGGTGGAGAAGATAGAAGACGAACCAATCCTTCAGACTTTTACCGTCATTCTCCCCCCGGACCAGACCTCGGTGGAGGTGCCTGCGGAATTTCTTGGACCCGACACCGCGTATAAGCTGGAAGTAATTGCCCAGGAGGCGGAGAGTGGAAACCGGACCATCACGGAAACCGGTGAGTTCACGACCGCAGCCGAATAGTCTCCGGGCGCTGAACGGATAAATTGGCAGCTCCATTCGCAATACGGTAGCGGATGGAGCTGCTACTGTTTCACGTTCCATCAGATGTATCCGTGGTTCACCGAGAATTCATAATGCATTAAAGAGCCAGGTAAACCATGCCGCGCTGTTTTAAGTAAAAATTAATGTTTTCCGGCCTGACGAAGAAACTCCGCGATCCGGGGGATCTGTTCCGAGGCGAATTTCAGGGCCGGGGCATATCCGCCGTATTCCAACGCCCGCCGGTATACGGAAACCAGTTCTTCAAGGCCCCGGATCGTGGCTTCTATGAAAAGCCGGTTAAAGGCGTCCTCCGGCGCTTCTTCCAGTATTTTCATCGTTTTTACCTGGACTTCGGACAGGGCGGCGGGGAGTTCGAGATTTTTTCCGGGCGGGCTGTTTCGGACGAGATGCTCAATCCGCTTGTTCAAGTGCCCCTGGAATTTCACCAGTTCATGGCTGAAATGCCGGATGTTTTCGTCACCGGATCGAATGGCGGCCAGTTCAGCCGATTCCAGGATGTAGATCTGGACCTGCACGGCGTCATGCAGGAAGATTTCGTCCATGGAATTGAAGGCAACGGCATCCGGCGGACTGAAAAAGAAGCCGGCCGTGCAGATTCCAATCCCGAAAATTATTTTCACCAGTGCACGTTTTGAGGGATTTGCCGCCAGACGCCATCCCGCCGAAGGGTTCATCTCTTTTTCTCCCCTGTCTTCTTCCGGTCTGAACCGGGTGATCCGCATGGTGTTGCCGATGACTGTCAGGCTGCTGAAAAACATGGCCGTAACCGCCATGAACGGGTGGAGCAGTCCGGCAATCGCCAGGGGAATTCCGATCATATTGTAAATAAAGGCAAAAAAAAGGTTCTGGCGAATGATCCGGCCGGTCATCAGGGAAAGGCGGATGACATCGATCATGGTCACCGGATTGTTGCCGGCCAGGGTCAGGTCCGATATTTCGCGCAGCAGGTTGTCGCCCGCACTCATGGCCATTCCAACGTCCGCCGCGGCCAGGGCGGCGGCGTCGTTCATGCCGTCACCGGCCATTCCGACGGTTCTGCCCTGACCCTGGAGGGTTCGGATGATCTCGACCTTCCGCTCGGGAAGGGCGCCGCCGACAAACCGTTCGATCCCGAGCCTTCCGGCGACAGCGGCGGTCGTT
>Ga0209347_1002311_pt1 | contig 25686 bp, 24 predicted proteins | sample AutmiccommuBRH23_FD_187382 | JGI IMG/M metagenome (GOLD analysis project Ga0209347, IMG submission 187382) | Deep subsurface microbial communities from Mt. Terri, Switzerland - Autotrophic microbial communities BRH/23 (SPAdes) (version 2) | ecosystem: Environmental > Aquatic > Deep subsurface >...
TTCGCTGCTCCCAAAGTTGCAGATTTTCAGCTGTGGATTTCACATTAAAACCTCCCCTCTGATCACTTGCTCTTAGTGTATCAAAGGGGAGGTTGATCTACACGACGGTGATTGTTCCACCGCTTACTAATAAATAATCCTGGGGATTTAAAACCTATTCTAATCCATCTAAGTGCTGACAATCGCCGAGAATACGGGGAATCCATTGCTCCCCTTCAACTTCCAGAATATTAAGTGCTGTATTATGTTGCCACGGTGTTTTTGCCCACTCATGAACCTCAAAACCTAGTGCTTTGGTTACTAGAAGCTTTAGAGTTAGTCCATGGGTTACAAGACAAACAGTTTCTCCCGAATGAATTTCAATAATTTGCTGCAAAAAGTCCCATGCTCTTTCTAGCACAAGTTTCATGTTCTCCCCGCCAGGCGTAGTAACTAGATGAGGCTCTGAGTCCCATATTTTAAAGATGTCTGGATAGATCTCCCGCAACTCTTGCCAAATACACCCTTCCCACTCCCCAAATGAAAACTCGCGAAGTGCAGGGTTTAAGGATAATTTTTCAAGTCCTAGTTCACGGCGAATCTCTTCTGCTGTGTCAATCGCTCGGAGGGAGTCACTAGAATAGATGTGGTTAATTCTTTCGTCTCTTAGCCTTAAAGCCAATGAACGCGCTTGAAGAATCCCCTTTTCTGTGAGTGGTGAATCTAAGCTCCCTTGTACTCGCCCTTCGATGTTCCATAGTGTTTGCCCATGGCGCGTTAGAATGATCCGTGTCATAAAAATACACCCCTTATTAGAAACTGGCTAGTGCCACGCCACAGGCACGGCACTAGCCCTTGTGTTGCACTGATGGGCTGGACAAAGGATGTCCGAGTGTCCGATCAATAACTCATTTTATTCATCAGTGGTGCCGCATTGCGGCTTGGAAGCCTGACTAGTGTAATTAAAAGGGCAGGGAATACTCCCTACCCTTCCCCAACTTGCCGTAAGACTCCAGGTTTCTGACCCCGCTCTCGCAGGTGGGTACCTAGTCCAAACTTTCCAACTTCCCTATTCCGAAGAAAAGGGCTTGTTGTAATTGCCTAACATTTGGCTCCCTAATCACATAATAGGATCAAAACCATGGTAGTCTATACGCACAAGTTAGGATTTATTAATATTATATCACCGGTGTACAAAAAAATCTCTAGCAAATCCTTGGAAATTATCGTTTTCGTATTTTATCCTCAATTTCTGCTAAGCGATCTTGGAGTAAGGCAATTGCCATTTCCTGATTCCGCACACGACGCTTTAGATGATCTACAAGCTGAGTAAGTTCTCCTACATCCTCTGTCATAGATTCGAGCACTCCTTTAAAACGAGCAGTTTCTTCGTTACTTAAATTTTCCAAATCTTGTGTTTCTGACGATACAAGATCTGACGAATTTTCTTCGATGTCTTGAGATACTAACAAATAACGAAAACGTGCATATCTCGAGTTGCGTCCAGGGTTAACTTCAATTACACCGTCTTCAGCTAAAGCCTGAATAGCTCGTTTTAAAGTAACACTTGCAGCACCAGTTTCACGTTGAATATCTGAATATGCTAATTCGAAATCCTTACCTTGATACATACTAGAAATCTTCTCGAAAAATTCGACAAATTTTCGATGCGTTTTTTCCTTTAATCTCAATGCAAGTCCATCCTTCCATAACAAGAATAATAAAACTTAAAAATCATTTATATTATATCAAATTTATGGAAAAAATCTATACTGAATATTGTTAATAATCTAACTTTAATTATACTATATTAAACTTAAATACAATTATCTCCATAAAGCTTTTGAATAACCTCGTCTGACAAACTAAATGTATGTTCTTCTGATGGAAAAATACCTGATTTAACTTCTTTATGAAATTCCTGTATAGCTTGTACACCGTCTGTCCTTAATTGTGCATATTGTTTAACAAATTTAGGCTTAAACCGTTTAAAAAGCCCTAAAATATCGTGGAATACTAGGACTTGCCCATCACAATCCAACCCTGCTCCTATTCCAATGGTCGGTATTTTTAGTCCGTTGGAAATCTGCCCAGCGACCTGCCTTGGAATCGCTTCAAGAACCAGTAAAAATGCTCCAGCCTGCTCTAAAGCCTGGCCATCTTTGAGTAACTGCATGGCACTATCGAGGTCTCGGCCCTGAACCTTAAATCCACCGAGCTGATTTGCTGTTTGGGGAGTTAGTCCTATATGTCCAACGACAGGAATTCCAGCACGCGTCAGGATTTGGACAATTGAAACAATTTCCAAGCCCCCCTCTAGCTTGACAGCATCCGCTTCTCCTTCTTTAATGAGTCTCCCAGCATTCATTATGGCAAGATCAAGAGTGGCATAACTCATAAAAGGCATATCAGCGATGACAAACGTTTGCCTGGCTCCCCTGCGGACCGCTTTGGTGTGATGGAGCATTTCTTCCATTGTTACTGGAACTGTTGAATCATACCCTAAGACCACCATTCCTAAAGAATCTCCTACAAGGATCATGTCAACACCAGCTTCTTCAACTAATTGAGCAGAAGGGTAATCGTACGCAGTTAACATGCTGATTTTCTCACCGACTTGTTTCATCTTTTCAAAATCCGGAATCATCTTTTTCATTATATTTCCTCCTCCTTATTTTGACTTGTCCATGGATGGACTGCTGCCGCGGTGCCAAGGATGGCAATGAGCGGCAAACATTTTTAACAACCAGTCATACTCCTTTAAATTCTGGCATAGGTAGTTATCAATCAAAGGAGGGATAACCCATGTCAAAATCCTTTCAATTTAGCCTAATTCTAAAAGGGATTCTCTTAGCGTCCATCTTAGCAATGTTATTGTCTCTAGTATTTGGCGTTCTACTCTCCTACACATCACTCCCAGAATCTGAACTGTCGATCAACATTATCTTTGGTTCAAGTGTCTTCATCGCTGCCTTGATCACGGCTTACCAAGCAGGCACAAGGGGTTTGTACTATGGATTGTCTGTAGGCATAGGATTTATCCTTTTAGTACTAATCTTATCTGCAATTTTCTGGTCGGACACTCCATCTTGGCTAAAAATGGCTGAGAAAACTATCGTGGCACTTGTTTCTGGTGGAGTGGGCGGAATCGTTGGTGTGCTTTTCCCTCAATCCTAATTACAATTCAGGAACCACATCCTTGAGAGAAGAGGGAAATCTCGCATGAGATTTCCCTCTTCTCCACTTTTTCATAAATTTTCTACGTATATCTTGAAAACTCCTGCAATTTAAGAGGACTTATTTTATGCTAGACAGAAAGTATAACTATTCGTTGTATACTCCAAGAAGGCTAATACGTGCGAAGACAGTGTCTTCGTGAGTGCCAGCCAAGTTTTCTAATATACTTTGTACTTTTCATTTGAACTCTGAAGGTATAGAATACTTTCAAAAGCTTGTAGAGGGGGGTCGATCTATGTGTATCGAAAAAACACCTTGGGAACAAGTTATTGATTTTCACGGTCATATTTGCCCTGAAATTGCCTTAGGCTATCGGGTGGCGCAAATTGCTATGCGTGAATTGGGAATTTGCCCTACACCAAAGTCAGAGATCTTGGTTACTGCTTATACGCATTCCTGTGCACTCGACGCCTTTCAGATTATAAACCGAGCGACTTATGGCAGAGGTAACTTACTTGTTAAAGAAAAGAAACTTCATGTGTACCACTTTCAATATATCGGCATGTTTGAAGAATTACAGGTCTCTGTTCAATCGGAAATACTAGAATATCTCGCTATCACCGAAGAACAGTTAAGTACTCGTGAGAAACAAACCAAAGTTTTAGAAGCTATTCGAATTATTCTCGGTACAGAGGAAAAGTTTTTTTGTAGTATTCAAAACGTAAAACTGTCATAGTTCAAATATGCTAACGATATATAGCAAGAGACTTCAAGCCCTTTTAAGGAGCTACCTCGCTGCTCTTGTTTCTCCATATTCTCCAAGCTAGCAGCACTAATGCTATTCCTACGGCTACCATACTACTCCATTGCGCTGCAGTCCAGTCGAATAAAAACCGATGGCTATCCCCCCGTAAACTTTCCAAGAAAAATCTCGATAGGTTATATAACACCATGTATAACAAAAAGATCATGCCCGATGGCCATTTTCTCAATTTAAGGATCACAAGAAGAGCAAATATTATCACGTCTACTTGTCCTTCCCAAACTTCTGCTGGCCACAATGGTTGGTCACCAAAGGTGTCTCTGGCAATGGTACCAAGAGGATAAAGAATTCCAAAATCTCCTCCCGTCGGTCCTCCAAAAGCGTCTCCGTTCATAAGATTGGCGTTCCTGCCAATCGACTGAGCCAACACAAGCCCTGGAGCCGCAATATCTGCTATTTCCCAGAAGGGTAACTTTTTCCGCCAAACGTATATTCCGCCAGCTAATAACGCCCCGACCACACCCCCTTGAATCGAAAGTCCTCCATGCCAGATAGCCAAAATTTCGCCAGGATATTTACGGTAGAATCCCCAATCGAAAAAGAACACCTGCCAGAAGCGAGCACCCACTATACCAGAAATAAGTAAGAGAGGCGCTAAATCCATAATTACGTCCATATATTCCGGTCGGCCTTCTGCTTTGGCAAAATATAGAGTAATACCTACTCCGAGAATAAAAGCTAACGCAAAAATCGTCCCATAGGCTCTAATAGGGAAATCTCCGATGAAAAACCAATACTGATGCATTTTATCCTCCTTCAATTAAAACTTATATTTTCAAATATCCACTTGTAAAAACAAAACTTTTTAGCTTCTTTTGTTTCTCATTATAGCCTGAAGAAGAACTGATCTCAAGTTCCACAAAGACTTCCACATCTTAAGTGGAAGTCTTTGCGGCGGTTTGCTCCGGAATAAGCTCAACCAAAGCTTCTGATAAAGTATCCTCTAAACGCTAACACTAAAAAAACAGACCAGATGATACACACAGCATCAGGTCTGTTTTTTTAGATTATAAACTGTTCAGTTTAGCATAAAAGCGATCATGTTTACTTGGATCAGGTATTGCTGCATTACGCTCTACTTTCCCGGATGGTTTTTGGACTCTTTGAAAATAGTCGGAATGTTTCTTCTTTGCTGATCCCGCATCAGAATACAATGTAATCACTAAGACTCCAATCACAATTAGTGCTACTAACCATTGAAACACCATTACACAACACCTCCATTATTATTTTATGTCCTACAGCGAGATTGTCAAGTGTTTTAATTCCAACTCACCGTTATGCGATCGCCAGGATGAAGATTAGTAGTAAACTCCGCAGGTTGACCGTTGACACTTAGTACTAACAAGGACCCTGGACGCAACTTATCTGGAAACTCAACATAGGGCAAAAGATCTGAAAGAATTGGCATTTGTTTGTATCCCTCTATCCTCAGATCCATTCCATCTTCGAGCGGTTCTGCTTCCGACACCAGTCTACCTTGAAAAAAAATAAGGGTTTCTTGAGTAGGGTATTCCAGTTCCACCCCATTAACGCTGAAAGTGATAGGCTTGGGCTTAAGCTTCAGATCACCGACTGTGAGCTGGATTGTACAAACTTCGATAGAATCCCCTTCATGAATTATACTGTTACATTCTATCGAGCTGCCATTGACCAAAACCTCACGATTTAAGCCAAACGTATGGATTTCTCCATTGATACGAATTTCTAGTTCTTCTTTTTGTTGTAAGTTAAAGCCTTTTTGTTTAATAAGATTGGTTAGGTCATCATTTAGAACATATGTTATTTTATAGCCATCAAGGATTTGATCTGTTTCGCAAACCAACTGATCATTCACAAATACTTGGGGAGAATACATCTCCCGCTGACCATTCCAGAAAATCCATTTTGAGTTTTGAGGAGGCAGTACATCTTTGATACGTGTCTGTGCATCTTTCCCCGGTTCGCCAGGGGTAAAGATAATTTCATCTCCCGCCTTTAAGGATTGATCTAGCTTGCCCGTCTTTCCATTGACCAACAGTTGAGCAGCGCTTCCCAAAGTCCCCTTTATGACCCGCATTTCACCATTCCATTCAAAGGTCAAGGCTGCTCCTGGCTTACCAAAAAAAGAACGTGGCTGTATGCCTGCAGCAAGTAAAGCTTCCGCAACTGTCGTTAATTGCAAAGCAAAAATTGGAACAGGCGCACTGTTCACCAAAACGGTATAATACTGAAGCCCATTTCCTTCAAGCGCAGCAATTCCAATTCCAATCGGGGTAATACTCTCCGGCCCCTTTAAGCTTTTCTCTCCAATAATCTCCCCTAACCTTTCTCTGACTTGAATACCGACTCTATTATTAGGCATCCCTAAGGCCTCTGCCAATAATTCACAAAGCATAGGGGTTAAGCTTCCTCCACCAATGAGGATTATGGCGTGAGGTGTATCATTATTGAGTTTTAGAATCTCCTTTGAGATACTCTCTGCTAACTTCCCAACCACAGATCGAATTATGTCTAAAATTTCTGCCTTATCCACAACGACTTTAGCTCCAAGAAAATCTGTAAAACTTACACGCTCTTTCTTATGTAATTCTCGTTTTACTTTTTCGCCTACCTTAAAATCGAGCAAATAATGCGCGCAGATCTCCTCTGTGATCTCATCTCCCGCCATGGGAACCATCCCATAGGCAAAAAAGGATCCATTTCGCGTTAGAGCAATATCCGCAGTACCAGCCCCAACATCTACCAAAGCCAAATTAAGACGTCTCATATTCGGTGGAATGGCCGCCTGACCCGCTGCAATTGGTTCCAGTGTCAGACTTGTCATTTCGAGGCCTACTCTTCCCAATACAGCCACTAATCCATCAACGACAGTGCGAGGTAAGAAGGTCGCAATTACGGATACCTTTGCCACTTTCCCCCTTTGGCCAATCAGATTCGAAATTTCCTCTCCCTCGTTCCACCGGGCAATAGGGTTATATCCTACACAATGATAGCTTTGTAAATCATCGCTGGCTGAAGACTGGAGTTGACGTAGCGCTTGATGAACTGCTTCGATTTCCAAAGCTAATACGTTCTCCCGTTCCCAGCGTACAGGAAGGAGTTCCTTATGTTCAGCGATTGCAACTTCCGTTCGTAACGCACGACCTGCTGCAGCCACTGCTACCTGTTTCAAGGGCATATCCAGCTTTTTTTCTAGAAGCTCTTTGACCCTTGCAACTGCCCGTGCGACTTCATCAACATCATGAACTTGCCCATCATACATAGCGCGTTGACGATGCTCTGTTTGGGCGCTAGCCAAAATTTGATACCCTTGCTCTTGGCTCTTAGTCATCACTAGTCCCATCACCATACGGGTTCCAATATCTAGTGCAAAAATCGGTTCCACTTGTTTCACCTCTCTTTACGTAAATTCGCCTTATTAGAGCGAAATCCTCCTCTAAGGCAAACAAACCCTCCTCATATTTGGAGGAAGTGACTTACGACACCTTGCCATCCATGGTGACGTTCTAACCTCAAACATCCTTGTTGAGTCATAGACGATTCCCGTTATGTTTCTTTACACCTTATCGTTCGAACGTTATCCACATTGGCACGTTCGGCACGTCCTGTGCCGTCGCCTGCGCTCATTGATGTAATTGGAGAACAACCCCAAAAGTGGAAAGAGCGACTAGACAAGTCTAGCCGCTATAACTTTTCTATTCTATTCTGTTTATAGTATACCACGTATTCCCATACTCCTCAATTTCATGTCTCTTTGCTTCATATCCCTTGCGACCCATTAAAGCGTATGTTCCATTTTTCCCTTCTTCAACTCCTGGTTGATCAAAAGCATTAATATTCAGTAACTCACCCATGTATGCCGTCTCCCACTCTAGTAAAAGAAGCAATTGTCCAACACTATAAGCATCTAAGCTGGGAAGTATAATCTTCTGATGGTGCCGCCCAGCTATGGTCAGAGCGTATTCGGTCGCTTTTTGTTCCGCAAACAATAACTCTTCTAACGTACGTCCTCTTAAAAATTGAATATCTTCAGGCAATTCCTCTAATACGGATGGGATCTCTTGAGTTTCTTTAAATCTTTCAACAACCACAAATGTAATGACTTTATCATCTGGCCCCTCGACATATAATTGCACTTGAGAATGCTGATCCGTTACTCCAAGAGCTTTGACAGGTGTCTGTCCTACATGAACAACACGTCCCTGTCTATCATATCGTTTCCCTAAGCTTTCCGCCCATAATTGGGCATACCAGTCCGCCATTGTTTTTAAACCGTCCGCATAAGGCATAAACACCGAGATGTTCTTTCCTTTTTGCCACGACAAATGCGCTAGTGCAACCCGTAGTTGTGCTGGGTTGGAGAACACTCCTTGTTTTTCACGAATCCACTGATCCATGCTTAGAGCACCCTCCAGAAGCTGATTAATGTCGATTCCGCATACTGCCGCAGCAAGCAATCCAACAGGAGTAAGTTCTGAGAATCGCCCTCCGATTCCCGCAGGTATAACGAAGCGTTGAAATCCTTCTTTGAGAGCAATTGGTAAAAGATTTCCCTTTTCTTTATCTGTCGTAGCGACAATATGTTCAGCATAGCTGTCTCCACATACTTGGCGTAAAGTATCTCGAACAATTAAAAACTGAGCCATAGTTTCTGATGTGTTACCGGATTTTGAAATTACATTAAACAGAGTTTTACGCGGATCAAGCATCTTTAACAATTCGTTAAACCGAACTGGATCGATATTATCTACAACGTAGAAACGAGGCCGGTTGCCACGCTTCTCAGGAGGAAGTTCATTGTAGTAGTAATGGTTTAGAGCTTGGTGAACAGCCAGAGGTCCGAGCGCAGACCCTCCTATTCCTAAAACTACGAAGTTTTCAAATTTTGAGGCCACGGTATTAGCATACTCAACAATTTCTGGAATTTGAGTCTGCATGGAGACTAGGAGCTTTGAGAAATCAATCTCACCAGCGTTCCTTCGGGCCTCGAGTAAAGTTTGTGCTTGATCCAATTCATTCTGAAAATTCTGCAATTCCTCTTTTGTAAATCCACTCGGATTTTGCTGGCTATTCATCATCCCCGTATAGTCTATACTTAATCCTGAACCAACTTGATTTTCCATAATTCAACCTCATCTCTGCATTTCCCGTATAAAAATGCTATATAGAAAGCTGATTAGCTAAATCATATAGTTCTCTGTTAAAAGGACGCCGCATTCCATAAGCGACCTCTAGTGGACTAGAAATAACGGCCTGATTGACATAGGCCGTCATCCTATTTGTCTCCTTAGCCAAAATGATTTCAATCGCTTTCCCACCCATAGCCGCAGCAAGCACAGCATCCTGAGCACTTGGATTACCACCACGTTGTAAATGTCCTAAAATAGTAATTCGAGTCTCAAACCCAGATCGAGTACGTAATTCCTCTCCAATTTTGTAGGCGCTTCCCGCACCTTCCGAAACTATAATAATACTATGATTCTTGCCACGTTGATGACCTCGTTTTAACTTATCGTTAATTTCCTCCAAATCAAATGGGATCTCGGGTACTAGAATGGATTCAGCTCCACATGCTATACCTGCCTGAAGTGCAATATTCCCGCAATCCCTTCCCATAACTTCCACGATGAACGTTCGTTCGTGGGAGGTAGCCGTATCCCTAATTTTGCTCACGGCATCAATAACCGTATTAGTAGCGGTATCGAAACCGATCGTCAAGTCTGTCCCTGCTATGTCGTTGTCAATGGTCCCCGGGATTCCCACAATTTGAATTCCCTTTGCTAAAGTTTGAGCCCCTCGAAAGGAACCGTCACCGCCAATTACCACTAATGCATCTATTTGTTGCTTATGTAACTGATCTAAGGCCTTCTGCTGACCTTCTTCTGTCATCATTTCTGCTGAACGTGCGGTCTTCAGTATGGTTCCCCCGCGAAGCACAATGTCCGCAACAGATCCTATACTCATCTCTTGGATTTCTCCGTGTATAAGCCCTTCATATCCTCTGCTTATCCCATAGACCTTAAGCTCGTGGAAAATTCCTTTTCGGACCACAGCGCGAAGAGCTGCGTTCATTCCAGGAGCATCTCCTCCGCTGGTTAGTACCCCGATCCGCTTTATTACACTTGCCATTGGTTCACCCCTTCTCATTATCTTGCATTATTGTAATTTCTAGTCAGACAAATCAAAGTAATCAAACTAGCTTTCCTATAGTTTAAAGCCATTAATTAATATTTCATATTTAATAATTAATTCCTGGTCTTTAATTAGCTTTTCTTGCATTTTTTTGTATGACCTTATTATGGTATTATGATTGCGATTGAAATAACGCGCAATTGCAGGATAAGAAATATGGCAAAGTGTTCGTATCAAGTAAATCGCCATTTCTCTAGCTTCGTTTACCTTTGGCTTTCGACTAGGACTCAGTAATTCCTCGACGGAAATTCCCATGGTTTGGCTTACATTTCGAATAATATTCAAAGGAACCGCTAGTTTGAGCTTTTGGCTTTCTTCATTCTCCCAGTAGGTCTGAAAACAAGTGGGGCTTAATTCATCTTGTTGTAACTCTGCAAATTGAATAAACTTCCTAATGACCATTACGGCATCTGCAATATTATCAGTGCGCTCTGCAATCATGCTCAACACCAATTTGTCCATGAATAGAAGCTTTTCGCGAATATAATCGTCTAAGAAGCGCTCCAATTCAGCATCTTGGGGTCGATCGATAGGTATAACAACACCACTCAAAAATCGTGAAGCTAGCCTCTCACCTAGAAAGTCTAACACTGGTTTATCCGCTTCAATCGTGATGACCATCTTGCCCCCATTTTGGATAATATATTCATAAGTGTAATGGAGTTCCTCAATTGTTTTAACTTTCCCCGCCAAGAATTGCAGATTATCAATTAGCAACAATCGAGTCGTGCGATAACGATTACGAAAAAGATTGAGCTTGTTATCCTGAGCGGCATACGCATATTGGCGAGCAAAAGCCAAGGCATCCGTAATAATTCCCCCATTCTCCGAGTCGCTTTGTTGATAAAGATATTGCAATAAGGCTGATTTACCAACCCCCCTAGGCCCGTAAATCAACGTAACATCAGGCGCTTTCAGAAGTTTGAAATTCTTGATCAGACGCCATGCTCGAATGTTAAATTCACTTATAAACCAGTTCAAGATTGCCTCCTCTTCTTAAACATCCTGGCTCAAGTAGTAACGCAATACAATGGTATTATCGCATAAAACAGCAGAAGAAATTAGACTTAAGTGTCGAGGTATTCGAGAAATGTTCCTCCGTCTTAGTTAATTCATCATTTCCGGCTCGTTTGATGGCTCTATCTTAGATTAGTTGCACGTTATTATAAAAAGGATATGACTAAATGACTTATGTAATGGACTAAAGAAATCAAAACCAATTTACTTTGGGATAATGCCATGGATTTTCTTCATGCGCAAAGGGTATAAACCCCAGTTACATCCGTTGAATTAACAATTTCATTTCCAGGCGAACACTCACATTGGCTAGTCAACTCACCTATTTCTAAACTAATCCGTCATCTGACCTCTGGCCTCTGATCTCCGACTTCTGACTGGCCAGATATCGGTAGCACTCATCTGCAATGACCGTTAAAGATTTATTGCGACGGGTTAAAAGGTAAAAACCGCGTTCGATGTAAAAGTCTTTGATGTTTGTCCATACTAAGCCTTGTTTCTCACACGATTCTAAAGCATGTCTTGATAGAAACGAATACCCTATACCGGAACGAACAGCATTTTTTACTGCTTCTGTACTTCCAACTTCTAAGGCTACATTAAAATCGTTTATGTCAAGTCCATGTTTGACGAGCGTTTCTTCGAAGGCCCTACGATGCCCGGATCCGGTCTCTCGAATGATCATAGGCTCCTCCCTAATGGAGTTGATTTCAATGTTTTGACTAGCACTCAAGGGATGATTACTTGAGATTACGAAACCTAGTTCATCCTTTAGCCAAAATTCAGAAGTTAGTTTTTCTGTATCAAATATTGCACCAACAACGGCAAAATCTACTTCATGAGCAAGTACCTTTTCTGCCATCTCAAGACTGTCTCCTATAGATAGTTTGAACTTTATTTCCGGATATAATTTACGGAAGGAAGCTATGTATATGGGCAGCAAATATTCTCCTGGAATGTGCGAAGCTCCAACATGGACTTTACCACTCATTACTCTTTCTGAATCTCCAATTTCACGCATTAGATCTGACCACTCATCAAGTATATGCAAGGTATGCCTATAAACTGTCTCCCCTTCCGGTGTAAGAGCAAATCCCTTTCCCTTCCGATAAAGCAATTTGACTCCGAGTTTTTCTTCGAAAGCACGTATTTGATTCGAAACAGCAGGCTGACTAATCCCCAATTTCCGCGCAACAACAGTAAAACTCTGTTCCTCTACCACCTGACCAAATAACCGCATCAAATCTAACATATTACACCTCCATCTTTTAATATTAGATATGCAGAAGAAGAGGGCATGGCCCTCCTCTTCTTTTATTTTATACACTTAAAGAAAACTTGGCTGGCACCCACGAAGACACTGTCTTCGCACGTATTAATCCTTCTTGCAGACACTGTCTTCGCAAGGGTTAACTTAGCGGAGAAGCCTTGGCGAAGGCGGTCGCCATAGTTGCACTTATGCTTCAGAAAGTATACAACAAAGTTATACTTTCTGATTAGTATAAAAAAATCAAAGTGTAACTATGATTGAATCGTTACTTTCTTCATCCTCTGGTCTTCTAAAGGTTTATCTCCCCGATCCTTTGCTACACTGACAATCCGATCAACTTCCTCCATGCCTTCGATGACTTTACCAAAGGAAGCATATTGACCATCTAAGTGGCTTGAAGCTTTGACAACAATAAAGAATTGGGAACTTGCAGAATTAGGAGCTGAGGTCCGAGCCATTGATATTACTCCGCGCTCGTGCGTCAAATCATTTTTAAAACCATTACCACTAAACTCGCCGCGGATTGTTTTTTTACTACCACCCATCCCTGTACCGTTAGGGTCTCCCCCTTGAATCATAAAACCTGGAATACACCGATGGAAAATAAGGCCATCATAAAAGCCTTCAGAAACAAGCGACACAAAATTCTCAACACTTTCGGGGGCTACTGACGGATAAAGCTCAATTTTAATCGTATTGCCATTTTCCATTTCGATGATTACTATAGGGTTTAGTTTTACTTCTTGGTCCTGAGTCGTTTCATTTGTCACCTGAGTGACCTCCTTTATGTTTTGGGTTTTTTATCCTTAGTATTATACCACTGGATTTAGACTTTCCCTAATGTATGGAAAATATTTTTAGGAGGATTCAGTTTACACGACTTGCCCTGCCTCGTTTTACACTATAGAGATAGATTAAGAATACAATAATAGCTAGTACAATTCCACTCGTTGCCAAGTAATGATGCACGATGTGAGTAATTTTTTGCCAGTGCACTCCAAGGGCACGCCCTAGCGTAATAAACGTCAAAGCCCAAAGAAAGGCACCCATCCCTGCTAACAAAACATAACGTCCATAATGCAGCTTACTCATCCCAGAAAAATAAGCAGTAAAGTGACGAAACCCAGGAAAGAAGTATCCGATTACAATTAGCTTGTCACCATAACACTGAAACCAATGTTCAGCTCTGGCGATCTTTTTTTCATTGAGATGAATATAGGGTGCAAGTTTATGCAAGAAGGGAATCCCTAATCTCCTTCCAATCCAATAACTCAGGTTCATTCCTAAGATACTACCTAGGGTAGCGGTAATAAGAGTTTTCCCAAAATCCATTCGCCCTAATGAAGTCTGAAACCCACTAAATGTCATGAGGAATTCATCAGGTACCGGAATACCGACCATACCACAAGTAAGTAGACTAAATAAGCCCACATACCTGAACTGATAGATTATGTCTATAAAATACTGTTCTAGCCCTTGCATACCTGCCTACCTTCCTGTAATAACCTTATCACCCATAATTGTAACCAATAGGGCATAGTATGATATACGCTTGTAAGAGTAATATCAACGTTTGCTACGTTTTAGGCGCTTCCACATGACATAGAGAATTACAAGTACTAAGCCTCCTCCAATGACAATATCTGCACGATGAAAGTATGGTTTGAGTGAATCCCAATTTTCCCCTAGTTTTTGACCTACATAAATCAAAAGAGCGCACCAGAGGAATGCGCCAATAGTCGTATAGGCAGCCATTTTAAGTGGATTCATTCGTGCTATACCAGCCGGTAGAGAAATAAACGTTCGCACTATTGGTAACATACGACCTATTAAAACTGTCATTTCTCCATGACGTTCAAATAACCGCTCCGTCCAAGCGAGTTCTCGTTCCTTAATAAAGAAATAGCGCCCATACCGTTTGATGAAGGGGCGTCCTCCCCACAAACCGACATAATATGCAATAAGACCGCCTACGAGGTTCCCTAAAGTTGCAACAATGGTTGCTTGCCAAAAGCTGAAATACCCTGCAAATACCATATAACCCGTAAAAGGCAAGATGATTTCACTTGGCAAAGGAATACAGGCACTCTCGATAGCCATGGCGAAGAAAACTCCGGAATAACCAAACGCTGAAATTATATATTCAACGAATTGCCCAAGGAAAGTTAAAATCGTTTCCAACTACCTACAGACCTCCTTAGCTGATCTGCCACTCAGAAAGCGCTATCTTTTAAGTATCGTGGGTATTTTACCATATACCCATTCTTATTACCATTCACCTATTTTCTGATGAATGTAATCTTGATGATTCTATTTAATTGTCTTACTTCGTCGACTCTATAATATAAATTCTACTAAATAACCTAAATTCCTTTATTAATTACTCAAAACAGACGCCATATCTAGCATCTGCTTCGAGTTTGTAATTAGTATTATTCCCCACTATTTTGCTTCTGTTCTAATTGCCAGACGTCGACTTACCATTCCGCTCGAAGATTCATAGACATACTTCTTGCCATCTACTATGGTTTCGAGGGCAACGGATTTCCCCCAGAGAAATTGAACAAGAGTTAGTGTTTTCTCAAGATACATAATATCGAGATCAATTCCTTCATGACAATGCTTTAGATACAGCCCCCCTTTACCCTCGTAGTCTCCCTCAATGACAACAATCTTAGGATGCCCTCCATTAACCAGTTGTTGAACTAAATTATCTCGGACTTTTTCCCATTCATTTTCTGTAACCTGCCAGTGGGCACCTACTTTTCGAAAATTGAACAAATTTAATTCTTCGACCAATTCCCGACTGAGGTGATTACGGATGAACGAAAGATCGTTTTCGGTCTCCCGGAGTTCAAATAGTTCATTAGTAGATTTACTATTTGCTAAGTATTCCCATATTTTTACTCCCAAAAAATAAGGATTCAATCCCAAACGAGAAGGTTGAACGACTTGACTGTGCATAATCGCAAATTCAACAGATTCAGCATCAGTAAGTTCAAGTTCTCGCATAATTTTAGCATGCCAGAAGGTAGCCCATCCTTCATTAATGATTTTTGTTTCGATTTGAGGATAGAAATATAATGATTCTTCTCGAACAATGCTTACAATATCTTTTTGCCATTCTTCTAATCCCGGTGCAAATTTAATAATGAAGAGCAACAGATCTTCATACTCATGTTGGGATAAGCATTCACCTTCATCTTCTAACAAATCTCCCCATAAATCTTCGTACGGTAATGATGCACTTTTCTTTCGAGTCTTCTTCTGAGAATCTACTTTGCATTGTTCTTTGACAGAGTTACCGCCACAATTACCGGCACAGGAATTGCCTTGACAATTATGCCCTCCATCCTTGTAGCGTATATTTACGTCGAATCCATTTTCGTCATTTTGGCTGGATCCGATATGGGCTCGATAATCTACATGTTCTTGAATAGCTAGGACTGCATCCATGATTAGTTCGACTTTGTCTCGGCCATACTTAATTTCATAGTCGTGGATTCTCTCGGCATGTGCTCCCATGCGTTCAACCATGTCCCTAGGCGTACGTGAAAAGTAATGATTGTTTTTGAAGAAATCAACATGAGCATAAACGTGCCCAATCACAAGTTTGTTCTGAATTAATCGATTCCCCTCTAACAAGAAAGCATAGGCAGGATTAGTATTTACGACCAATTCATAAATTCGGCTCAAATTTAAGTCATATTGTAACTTCATCCTGTAAAAAGCTTTACCGAAGCTCCAATGTGTAAATCGCACCGGCATTCCATAAGCGCCAAAGGTATATAATGCTTCCGCCGGAACAATTTCAAAATTCACAGGATAGAAATCAAGTCCCATGTCACGGGCCACTTGCGCGATATTTTGCGCTATATTTCTTAGGGCACGCATCTCATTGTCCATGACTCCCCTCCTTGCTTATTCTTCTGTCTTTTTAAAACTATTAGAGACCACCGTTATACTCAGTTTTTCACGTCTTAGGAGAAAACGGTTTTGAGTGCATCATATACCTCGTTACGGTCCCTAATGGTTACCAAACGCAGTTTTGGATCGGAAATGCGCTTTAACGTTGACATTAAAGTACTTGAGTAATGTGTTCTTAAGATCTCTCCGTAGCCAACAATCTGACTCACTTCAACCAAGCTTTTCATCAGAGACAACGCCCTGGCATTATCTGAACCAATATTATCTCCATCCGTAAAATGAACAGGATAAATATTATAATGAGCCGGAGGATACTCTCTTTCAATTAAATCTAAAGCAAATTTATAGACCGACGAACAACGGGTACCTCCACTTTCTCCACGAGTAAAAAACTCCTCCTCTGTAACTTCTTTGGCCTCTGTGTGATGTGCAAGAAAACGCATTTCTACATTTTCATATTTTATGCGCAGAAAACGGACCATCCAAAAAAAGAATGTTCTGGAAATATACTTTTCGAATTGACCCATTGAGCCTGATGTATCCATCATCGCTAGAATAACTGCATTAGTCTCAAAATTTGGTCGAGTCTCCCAGGTTTTAAAACGCAAGTCTTCCGGAGATATTTTCAATTTGGCCTCTTTATTATGCTTCTTCGAAAAAGCCTGCCTTTTGATGCTTTCGAGCAATGTACGTTTTTTATCAACATTGGCCATTAATCCTTTCTTACGTACATCATTAAATTCAGGACGGTCATGTGCAATAAGCGGTCTTTTTTTATCATCTAAATTGGGTAATTTTAATTCTTCAAAAAGAATATTTGCTAAATCCTCATACGTCACTTCAGCCTCATAAATATCCTGACCAGGTTCTTCACCAGCCCCACTACCTGCAGCCCCTTTGCCTTTTCCATGTTCCCGCCCTATGATATCGCCTGGGGCCATTTTTTTAATCCCTTGTCCGGTATGATTTTGCTTATTAAAATCATATCGAAAGCGAAATTCTTCAAGAGAGCGCATGGGAATCTTAGTGTTTTTTTTACCATTCGTTAAGATAATACTTTCATCGACAATCAGATCCCCCATTTGTTGCTTAATCACTTCTTCAACCTTTTCCTTATGTCTTGATTGGTCGAGATACCCTTTGCGATGCAAAGTCCAGTCATCACGACTCACAATGATATCATCTGCCACACTAATCCCCCTTCCTCTTTATCGGTTAAGGAGGGCCCCAACATACTTCACAATCTCATTGGCACAGATCGGGCAATACCCATGCTCTTTTACGAGTCGATCCATAACATTGTTGATTCTTCTCAACTGTTCCTGATCAGGATGAGCGACAGAGGTTGTAATCTTTACAATATCCTTAAGATCTGCAAACAATTTTTTCTCAATCGCTTCTTTTAAACGTTCATGCGACTCATATCCAAAGGTTTTTCCTTTTCGAGCATACATTGAAATCCGAATCAAAATTTCCTCTCGGAAGGTTTTCTTAGCATTTTCTGAAACACCAATTTGTTCTTCAATGCTGCGCATGAGTTGCTCGTCGGGAGCTAATTCTTCACTGGTGATTGAGTCGTAAACTTTTGTTGAATTACAGAATGCCTCCACATTGTCCAAATAATTATTCAACAGTGACTTAGCAGATTCTTCGTACGCATAGACAAATGCTTTCTGAACTTCTTTCTTAGCCATTTCGTCGTATTCACGTCGAGCCACCGCAATGAGATTAAGAAGATTCTCTTTTTCTTCTTTCATAATTGAAGTGTGTTGGGATAACCCGTCTTTCAAAGCCCTTAAAATATCCAGGGCATTAATACACGCATGCTCATCTCGAATTAATGCCGTTGAAATTCGGTTAATGACATAACGAGGATCCACGCCACTCATACCTTCTCCTTGTTCTTCTCCCTCCATAGCGAGCTCCTTGATATCCTTCTGATTAAATCCCTCCACATCTTCACCATCATAGATACGCAACTTCTTCACTAGATCCATCCCTTGTTTTTTAGAGGGCTTTAAGCGGGAAAGAACACTGAAGACTGAGGTTGCCCAAAGACTATGAGGAGCGAGATGCACATTTCGAATGTCACTTTGACTAATTAACTTTTCATAAATCTTAACTTCATCACTGACTCGGAGGTTGTAGGGTACAGGCATAACGATGATTCTCGATTGCAGGGCTTCATTTTTTTTATTCCCAATAAAGGCGCGGTATTCATTTTCATTTGTATGGGCAATAACCAGCTCATCTGCAGAAATCAAGGCAAAGCGCCCGGCTTTAAAATTCCCTTCCTGGGAGAGGCTTAGAAGATTCCAGAGAAACTTTTCGTCTGACTTTAACATTTCTTGGAATTCCATTAGGCCTCTGTTCGCCTTGTTGAGTTCTCCGTCAAAACGATAGGCACGAGGATCGGATTCTGATCCATACTCCGTAATCGAAGAAAAGTCAATACTTCCAGTTAAGTCAGCAATATCTTGCGACTTGGGGTCAGACGGAGTAAAGGTTCCAACGCCTACCCGTTGCTCTTCAGAAAACAATATTCTCTTTATTGGGAAATGTTCAACTTCACTAGCATACTCTTCATCCAAGCGCAAATGACATACTGGACATAGATTACCTTCAATACGAATTCCGTACAATTCTTCAAATGGTTGTCGTAAAGACCCTGGTAACAAATGCAGAGGGTCTTCATGCATTGGGCATCCATCTATGGCATATACTGCTCCTTCCTCAGTTCTTGTAAATTCTTCAAGCCCCCGTTTCAATAGACTTACAATCGTGGATTTTCCACCACTCACTGGCCCCATCAACAATAAGATGCGTTTGCGGACATCTAAACGTTTAGCTGCACTATGAAAATACTCTTCAATGAGACGCTCCAATGTTTTATCCAACCCAAAAAGTTCTTTGTCAAAAAAATTATACTTTTTCTGATCACCGATTGTTTCAACCCCGGCAGCTTTGATCATCTCATAGATTCGAGCATGGGCATGCAGCGCCAAGTTAGAGTTTTTAGTAACCATTTGCAAGTAATCAGCAAAAGTACCACTCCAAGCTAATGCAGCCTCTACTTCGCGATATTCACGCAACCACTTAATGACTTCCATAGTAGCCTCCCTTCTCTAACAACAGCAAACCTTGTCGGGATAATACTTATGTATATGCCTTGTGGAAGAAGTTAAGTCATTGATCATTTGTGTATGGTAATGAAAAAAACACCTCCTTAAGAGATGTTTTCTTTTCGCTTAGAGTTTGGCATTAGGTTCAAAACTCAATTCCTTGACGTGACATAATTCCTTTTTCGCAGGGATGCTTTCTTTTAACCATTTCTGTTACTAAATCTGCTCTTTCGATCAACGGCTGCGAAGCATTTCGCCCAGTCAAAATCAGTTCCATATGGGAAGGCTTTTTACTCAATAGTTCTAAAACTTCACTTTCTGGAATTAACTCAAACCAAAGTGCGTTAAGAATCTCATCTAAAATAACAATATCCCAATTCCCTGAAAGAATAATCTCTTGGGCTCTTAAAAAGGCTTTATACGCTTCTTCGATATTCTCCTTAAGTCGCTCTCCTTTGTGGACCCATCCCGGTCCTCCAAAGTGTTCAATTTGACATTCAGGACTTAAACGCTTTACACCTTCTAGTTCACCGGAACCATCGTTTCCTTTCATAAACTGAATAATATAAACCCGAAAACCATGTCCAACAGCCCTTAACGCCAAGCCAAATGCTGCTGTTGTTTTTCCCTTACCATCTCCAGTATATATTTGTACTAATCCTTCTAAAAGATTTGACATTATTACACCTTCCGTATCCATTTTTCAAGTTGTGGATGTATATAAACAACATTAGGAGAAGTTAGTATTTCTGGAAACCGTTCTAACGTTTGTCGATTAAAAGAAATGGAAAAAAATAGCTTAATTGCTGACTTCTCATCGGTAGCTCTTAATTCTACTTTATCAGGGTAAAGATAATAATTATAGTTCCCATCTCGCCAGGAAATCTCTAATTCTCCTAACTTTAAATAAATAGTTCCGAACTCTTCAACTTTAACAGAGGCTACGCTTGCAAACGATTGTTTTAGTCGTTCTGCCTCTAACGCAACCTGTCCAACTTTAAATTGAGATTCTAAGAGTTGCTCAACAATAAGTCGAGCGGGGACAGAAATGTCTTCAAAAATTCGCCGCTCGCTTCTTATCTCAACAAGGAGCTGCTCAAATTTTTGGACATGGATCGAACGAACCTGATAGGCCTTTTTTAAGGCTTTTTCAAAGGTATGATACACGTCTTCTAAGCATTCGAGAAGTATCAAATCTTCCTCTCGCATGTTGATTCCCCCCTATCCTTCTATTAGGAGCAACTTCTAATTACTTATTTTAACTGAATTTTACTGATTTATAAAGCTACTTTTTAAAAATTTAGAAATATAGGCAACTACTTTTTCCGGCGAAGACGTTTCGAAACATTCTGAACTCTATTTTCAATCCAATCTGTTGCCACTTCCGCATCACGTCCCCTTTTTAAAGCCTTCCAGTAGCATTCCAGGGCATCTCTATAATTATGGTGTTTTTCATAAAACTCTGCTAAATGTATTAATGCTTCTAAGGTAAACTCCCAATGTAGTTTGGACATATCTTCTGACTTATCTTGAAAGCTAAACTGACCTTCGTTTTGCTCCCGTATTCCTTTAAGGAGGGCCAATGCTTCGTATACTTCGCCTATGCGGTGATCATCGTGATTCGATTCAAAGAGACTTAATGCCTTTAAGTAATACAATTCAGATTTAGCAAAATCCATTGAAAGAAAAAGTAAGTTCCCGAAGCTTTGATAACGTAAGGCAAGGTCTAAATTCTGTTCAGGGTAAAAATGAATAGATAATTCAAGATAATATCTAGCTTCTTGAAAATTTTTTAAGGTTTGTTCGATTTTACTTAGAAAATAACTACTTTCACTGAATACTTCTTTCGTGTCAAACTTTAAACAAAGGGTAACTGCCCTTTGTTGACATTCAAAGGCTAAAAGCATTTCATTTTGGTCAAAGTAAAATAATGCCAAATATTGAAGAGTGGTTGATAAGGCAATCATATCAGGTATTTGAGCAAAAAGTTGACAGGCATGTTTTAGATTTTTTAGAGCTTCTGTCTTTTGTCCAAGTCGAAAACATAATTCTCCTGAAAGGACATCCAACTCTGCCTCCCCTTTTGGGAAGCCATATAAACGACAAAGTTCTAATGCCTGCGAATATGCGCTCTTAGCTCTGGTCCATTCTTCGAGTACAGTGTGAACCTGACCAAGGTCGGCATAGAGCATGCCGAGCCTTAACTGGGGAGATGATTCTGGGTATACAGCTATCGCTTGTTCGTACTCTTCGACCGCTTCCCGAAACCTTCTCTTTTTAACCGAGATACTTGCTAACCCCGCCCAAGCTTCAGCCATTCCTTTTGCATTCTGTATTTCTTGACAAATGTGTAAGGCTTCTTTAAATCCCTCTTCAGCAAACTCCAAATTTCCCAAGCGTACTCTCACTGTCGCTAATAGTCGCAATGTAAATGCAACGATTTCTGGAACGGCTAATTCATACGCCTTCAATAGGCCTTGAACATAATATTTTTCTGCTTTAAGATACTGTTCATCTCCAAGACACTGTGTTCCATCCTCCATAAGGTTCCGCCAAACGTATAATTCCCCATCGTACATATTTATCCCCTCCGTGTCTGCTCCATCATATGCACGAGTCGATTTATTGGGCATATTATAAAGATATAAGTTTAGAATAACTGGAGCCATCACCCGAATAGAACGGTCGATATTAGACCGTCGGCCAAGGACGGCGAGAAGGGGTTCACCGCCATCCTTGGCAGGTGTCGTGATGCCGGAAAAAGAACTTTAGGACGAACTTACTTGTAACCTAGACATAAAAGTCGAAATATGATAATCTAATTCTCAGAAGGGAGTGTTTCGCCTTGAATACTTATCGTCCTTCTCAGTCTTCAAACTATTGGATGATTGCACTCAAATTCCTCATTCTCATTCTGGGTTTATATTTATCTGCCATGGTCTTGTTTAAGGTGTTTACGTGGGTATTCGCCATTACCTTCTTCCTTGTACGCATTCTTGTTTTTATAGTTGTTTCTTTTGTCGTCCTTCATTTTTTTCTTAAACTATTATTCAAAGTCGATTTGTTCCAGTCTGGGAAACGATTTATTAAACGCTAGATTTAATTAAGTTTTCTTTAGATATTTCCTAAAACGCCTTTCAGGCGTTTTTTTGATTTACTCCTCATGATCCTGCTGACACATGAATATCTTTTAGTCGAAGGAGGAGTGCCAAATGCGGATTATTATTTTCAAACGTCCCTCATGGCGAAATGTCGCTCTCTGGGGAATCCTTTTATTCGTCATGCTTGCTTACCGTGAAAATGTCACCTCTGTTTTCTCCGGAAAATTAAAACCAATCTACTCAGTCAACGTGAACACCAAAGCTATTGGTTTGACATTTGATATCAGCTGGGGAGAGAAGACGGCAGAACCCATACTAGATATTCTTAAACAAGAAGGTATTCGAGCAACGTTTTTTCTTTCAAGTCCTTGGGCTGATAAACATCGACAATTAGTGCAAAGAATGGTAGCTGAAGGGCACGAAATCGGTTCGCATGGAAACCGGCATATCGATCTCAATACCTTAGGATCAGAAGAAATAGAAAAAGAGATCACTACTGCCCAGGAAGTCTTAGAACAAATAACAGGTCAGAAAGTACGCCTGATTCGAACTCCCAATGGAGCGTATAATAATAAGGTCATCGCAACTGCAGATAAACTTGGGTATCGTGCAATTCAATGGAGTGTCGATTCACTTGACTGGAAGCGACCCGGTCCAAGTGCAGTTATTAACAACGTACTCAATGGGTCCCACGCAGGAGGTGGAGCAAAACCCGGAGACATAATTTTATTTCACGCCTCTGACTCCGCTCCTGATACTATTCAGGCCTTACCTACAGTCATTCAGCGCCTTAAAAGCAAAGGGAACACCTTGATCCCTGTCGGCCAATTACTATCCCAGGCGAGCAGTACTTGGCCACCTGAAAGTAATTTGAAAGAAGAGCCTATCCCAGCCAAGTAACAACCATTGTTCAGAGGTTTTCTGCTACTACAGCGCGCAAGTTTCGATCTGCTTTTAATCGATCACTGACCTGAGTCAGGGCTTTTTGGGCATCTGCTTTTAATTCACCCTCTAGACCATTTTTCAGTGCTTGTTCAAGCAAATCTTTACCCTCTTCTAACTGACCTTGCTCTAAAGCGTGAGTTCCATTCACATAGTTGATGCAAACATCTCCCTGTGGGAGTTCTTTTAGAGAAGCCAAGCTATCAGACAGTCCCAGTATGTTGTCTTCATGAATTGCAAGGATAGCTTTTTTTGTCTCATACAATATATTTCGGGGTCGCCATGTTTGAGCATCGATTAATTGACTAAACTCTAGGGCTTTTGTCCATTGCTCTTCCTCTATGGCCACATCAAATGCCACAGACAAACATGCCGGGTTATTTGGATCTATTTGCTGAGCCGCTTTGAGCTCGGTTTGTGTAGACTGAAGATCTCCCATGATCATGGCCGCTTGAGCGAGTGTCAAATACCTAGTAGCCTGCTCCTGAATCGATAATGTCTTCCAGTCCATTTCAGTTTCTGTAAGTAAACGTCGAGATTGCTGAGCATCTCCCTTGGCGATTGACATCAACCCTTTTCCCAGCAACTTGAGACTATTCTCATCCATTTCTTCTAAAATGTTCTGCGCATTCATTATTTTTCCCTTTTGCAAATAAAGCACATATAACCAAAATTGATGTTTTTCGTCTCGATAGGATGCCAGCTTAGACTCCAAGTCCTTACTCCCAACGTTAAGTTCAAGCCATAGTTTTGTATCTCTGATAATCTCCAGATTGTTTAATAAGCCTGCATTCTTCTCTAACCAAAGTAGTTCCATTTGAACCTTTTGAACATCGTAAACACTTTTTGCATGTCTTAATTGCTCAATACGCCATACGAATGGTCCAACTGTGAACACTAAAACGATAGCCAATAGCAAGAATAACAGCTTCCGACGACTTCTTAGGCCTCGTTTACGCCGTTTTAACAATCCTATCCCTCATTTCCAAATTGCAGATCTCTACCTTTAAATGATATGCTATTCCTTAAATCGCGATAGGGCTAAAAACCTCTTAGTGTCCTTTCCATGGTGAAAAGCCTTCTCCTACAACTTCGGGCACTTCAGAAATAGCCACAAAGGCCTGAGGATCTTGATTACGAACAATTTCTTTTATCTGAGACAGTTCTGAGCGATTAATTACGCAGTAGACAACTTGTTTAGCATCTCCTGAGAAAGCGCCGATCGCCTGAAAAAGTGTTACTCCTCGCTCAAGCTTGGCCATAATCTCCTCGGCAATTCTCTGTGGTTGAGATGTAACCACCATAACCGACTTCGATAGACTCAAGCCTTCTTGAACAAGATCCACAACACGTGTAGCAATAAACATATAAATTATGGCATACATGGCCACTTCTGGTCCAAACAAGATGGCAGCAACAATGAAAATAACTGCATCAATTCCAAGTAAGATTTGTCCCACACTAAAAGAAGTTTTTCTCGTAAACAATACTGCTAGAATGTCAGTCCCACCAAGCGACCCTCGGGATCGGAAGATAATACCCATCCCGATTCCAGAAAGAACCCCTCCAGATATTGCGGCCAACAATGTATCATCAGTTAATGCTGGAAGATGTGTAGTCAGAGAAAGCGTGGCTGAGAGAACACTCACACCTACAACACTGAAAACTAAAAAATCCCTCCCCACCATACGAAACCCCATAATAAAAAGCGGCAGATTTAACAGAAGAACAGCCCAACTCACTGGCCAACCAAATAAGTAATGAAGAACTATGGCGATTCCAGTGACTCCACCATCAGCAATTTCATTGGGTAAAATCAATGTATTAATACTGAAACTAACTATAGCAGCACCTATTACGATCCCAATAAAGTGCTTAAACAATTGCCACGTGAAATAGTCACGAAAACGTCTTAGCAAAGGAATCCTCCGTTCTTGTAACGTAAAAACGCTTTATTCATTCATAAATTATACAGTAGAGTCTTTCAAGAGACAAATCCACTTAAGCTTTAGTGAACTCGTTCAACTAAAGTTGAACATCGAGTCTTCGGTGGGGGACTCTACCCCCACCGAAGCGGAGCCGGGGGTACCACTCCCACTTGTAGAAGTGGGAGTCTTACGATTGGATAAAACTATAAAAGACGTGGTAATCAAT
>Ga0209347_1002312_pt1 | contig 25683 bp, 25 predicted proteins | sample AutmiccommuBRH23_FD_187382 | JGI IMG/M metagenome (GOLD analysis project Ga0209347, IMG submission 187382) | Deep subsurface microbial communities from Mt. Terri, Switzerland - Autotrophic microbial communities BRH/23 (SPAdes) (version 2) | ecosystem: Environmental > Aquatic > Deep subsurface >...
GGCCACCTCAAAAAGCCCCGGAGTCGCAACATCGGAGGGTGCGGATGCAATACGGTGGCGGACAGGGCCGGCATGCATCCCATGAACCCAATGTGCATGGAATGGGTGGCCCGCTGAGATCACAAGCCGTTTTGACCCTCGCAATCCACCATCGTATGCCGGCCGCACCCACGCCGGACTGATTCGGGGATTTGACTTTGCACCGACTCAGGCATCGGCTATACTGGGCCGCAACTACGTTCGGGGCAGAGAAAGAATCGACTCGGGGGCAGATCGGCGAATGTGTCCTGTTCCCGCTCAGGATCCGGGCAATGAGGGGTGTGTGCCATGGGACGATTGATCATAGCGGCAAATCGCCTGCCAGTCAGTGTATCGAAGCGCAAAGGGGAATTTCACGCCACGCCCAGTCCGGGCGGCCTGGCGGCGGGATTGGCCTCGCTGCCGGAATCGCTCAAACGGGTGTGGGTCGGGTGGCCAGGCGTCTCCAGCGAGACCCTCAAGACCGAAGGCAAGGAGCGCATCCGCGAGGAACTGGCCGCCGAGGATTGCGCGCCGGTCTTCCTCTCGCAGCGGCAGATCGAGCAGTACTACCTGGGATTCTGCAATAAGACAATATGGCCCTTGTTTCATTATTTTCCCGTGCGCACGACATTCGAGCAGGATTTCTGGAGGTCGTACAAGCAGGTGAACAGCCTGTTCTGCGACGAGCTGATGAAGATCGTCGAGCCCGGCGACTCCGTGTGGATCCACGACTTCCAGTTGATGCTGCTGCCCCAACTGCTGCGGGAGAAGATCCCGGAGCTGAGCATCGGCTATTTTCTGCACATTCCCTGGCCCTCCTACGAGTTGTTCCGGCTGCTCCCCTGGCGTGAGGAACTCCTCCATGGCCTGCTCGGGGCCGACCTGATCGGCTTCCACACCTATGACTACGTGCGTCACTTCCTCAGCAGCATCGCGCGCATCTGCGGCATCGAGCACACGATGGGCGAGATCGCCGTGCAGAACCGGATCGCGAAGGTCGACGCCTTTCCCCTGGGCATCGACTATGAGAAGTACGCCAATGCCTCCTGCGACAAAGACGTGGAAACGGAGATCGACCGGATCCGCGACACCGTGGGCGGCAGGCAGATCATCCTGTCGATCGACCGGCTGGACTACACCAAGGGCATCGTGGAGCGGCTCGAGGCCTTCGACTGGTTCCTCTCGGAATGGCCCCAATACAAGGGACATGTCACCCTGATCATCGTGGCGGTCCCCTCCCGCACGGGCATCGAGGACTATCAACTGCTGCGCGAGCGACTCGAGCAACTCGTCAGCCGGGTCAATGGCGAGCACGGGTCCATCGGCTACATGCCCGTGTGGTACCTGTACCGCTCGCTGCCCTTCCGGAAACTGACGGCCCTCTACAGCGCGGCCGACGTGTGTCTGGTCACGCCGCTGCGGGATGGGATGAACCTGATCGCCAAGGAATTCGTAGCAACCAAGACGGACGGCCGGGGTGTGTTGGTTCTCAGTGAAATGACCGGCGCCGCCAGCGAGTTGGGGGAAGCCCTCGTGGTCAACGCCAACGACAGGGAAGCCGTCGGGCGGGCCATCCGGGAAGCTCTGGAGATGCCGGCGCCGGAGAAAGCCGAGCGCAATCGCGTCATGCAGGAAAGACTGCGGCGGTATGACGTGCGCCGATGGTCCAACGATTTTATCTACGCGCTGACCGAAATCAAGGCCCGGCAACAGCGGATGGCATCACACAGGCTCTCGAACGAGGACCGTGAGAGACTGTGCGAACAATACGCGGCCGCCGAGAGCAGGTTGCTGCTGCTCGATTACGATGGAACACTCGTAGGATTCAAGGGCCGACCGGGCAAGGCGGGCCCCGATCCCGAGCTCGTGAAGTTGCTGAGGTCCCTGATTGCGGACCACCGTAACAGCGTCGCCATCGTCAGCGGCCGGGACAAGGAAACGCTGGAAAACTGGCTCGGCGAGCTGGATGTGTGGCTGATCGCCGAGCATGGCGGATGGATCCGCGAGCAAGAGAACGGCTGGCGGAGTTCCCAGCCGCTGAACGAAGAATGGAAACAGACGGTCCGGCCGATCCTGGAGTTGTATTGCGATCGCACGCCGGGATCGCTGGTGGAAGAGAAGGATTTCTCTCTCGTCTGGCACTATCGCCAGGCGGACCCAGGTCTGGCGTCCGTGCGCGTGCAGGAACTGCGCGGCGCGTTGGCGAGCCTGACGGAGAATATCGACGTGGGCATTTTCGAAGGCAGCAAGATCCTCGAGATCCGCCGGTATGGCATCAGCAAAGGACATGCGGTGGAGTACCTGACCGCTGGGAAAAAATGGGATTTTCTGCTGGCCGCGGGCGACGATTATACCGATGAAGAAATGTTCGCCGCCCTGCCGGAGAACGCGTATTCCATCAAGGTGGGCCAAGGCCTCTCCAAAGCCCGCTTCAGTGTGGATGCGGTCGGGGACATACGCACGTTGCTAACGAAATTGACCGGGGTATCACATGCTGCGACTCGACAACTTTCGCCACATCGTACCGGATGAAACGCTTGCGGAGATCTACGCCAGGGCCAGGGGCCTGTACGGAAAACACGTCATTCACCTCAACGCCACCTACCAGGGCGGCGGCGTCGCCGAAATCCTCTACTCGCTCGTGATGCTCATGAACGACGTCGGCATTGACGCCGGCTGGCGAATCCTCTGCGGGAGCCAGGAGTTCTTTGAAGTCACCAAGAGCTTTCACAACGCCCTCCAGGGCGCCAAGCTGAACCTGTCCGAGCGGAAGAAGCGGATCTACACACAGGTCAACGAGAGCTTCGCCCGCTTCACGCACCTGCACCACGACTGCGTCATCGTCCACGATCCGCAGCCGCTGGCGCTGATCCAGGCGTACCGCAAGCAGCAGCCCTGGGTCTGGCGGTGCCACATCGACCTGACGGACCCGGACCGGGATCTGTGGGACTTCCTCAAGGGCTTCGTGCTCAAGTACGACCAGATGGTCGTCTCCAACGAGAAGTACTATAAGAAGGACCTGCCGGTCCCGCAACGGCTGATGTATCCGGCCATCAATCCGCTGAGCCCAAAGAACGTGCCGATCCCGGACAAGGTCATCAAGGAACAACTGGCCAAGGCGGGCGTGCCGACCGATAAGCCGATCATCACGCAGGTTTCCCGGCTGGACCCTTGGAAGGACCCCGAGGGCGTCATCGATGTCTTCAAGCTCGTCAAGGAGAAGGTCGATTGCCGGCTCATGCTCTGCTACAACGCCGCCAGCGACGATCCCGAGGGGCTCCAGATGTACAAGAAGGTGCAGCGCAAGGGCAACAAGCTGCTCCAGGACGGCGAGATCCTGCTCGTCGTGGGCAACAGCGAAACGCTCGTCAACGCGGTCCAGCGGCACTCGCGCGTCATCATCCAGAAATCCACGAAGGAAGGGTTCTGCCTGGCCGTCACGGAGGCCTTATGGAAAGGCACACCGGTCGTGGCGTCGAACGTCGGCGGCATCCCCAGCCAGATCGAGGACGGCAAAAGCGGCTTCCTCCTGGAGCCAACGGACACCGAGGGATTCGCCGATCGCATCGTCCACCTGCTCAAGAACCCCAAGACCGGCCGGGAGTTGGGTCGGATGGGCAAGGAGACCGTGCGCGAGAAGTTCCTCATCACGCGGCTGCTGGCGGACTACCTCGACCTGATCAACTCCGTCATGCAACAGCGTGCGACCTGATCGATCCGGCGGTGGACAATCAACCTCGCCCTTTATCTGCAAGCCGCTCCGCCAGATCGGCCAGACGGTACTCGATCTCAAGGAGTCTCTCCTGGCTCCTGAACTGCCCGCGGTAGAGCACGGCCAGGATAGCGCACAACCCGACCGTGTTGAGCAGGAAGAACCACAGGAGAGCCAACTGCGTGCCGAATTCGGCCCGGCTTTCCTCGCGTGCGACCGGGATCGCGAACACGAACATCAACATCGCGAGGTAGAAGAAGCCCATCGCAAAGGTCGTCGCAGCAATCCAGGGACGCTGCGCCCGGCGCAGTACGCCCGACACGGCAGTCCACCCCGTCAACGCCGTCCACACCACGGCAACGAGGAAGCCGAGCGTCATGAGGAGTCGATAGACAATCACCGCCTCCCCGTTGCCCTTACCCGTGAACGCGGGGGAACCGAAGGCGATTGCGGTGCCCAGCCCTGCGAGGGCCAGCAGAGCGAACCCGATTCGCGGCATGAGACTCAATCGCTTGTCCAGCATCTCCCGCACCTGCGTGTGTCGCCCCTCCGGCGTCGAATGCAGCGTCTCCATGTTCAGCAGCCTTTCTCGAAATGTCCTGTCCAATTCATTCATGGCTCAATTCCTCCTCTTCGAGGACGGCCCTCAGCGCCTGTTTGGCATGGTGAAGCCTCGATTTCACGGTCCCGACGGGAACCTCCAGGACGGAGGCGATCTCTTCCAGCGAAAGATCCTGGAGGAAGAACAGCGTCAACACCTCCCGATGGACCAGCGAGATCCGACCCAGGCCGTAGTGAATCCGCTCGGCGTCGTCAAGATCCAGATGGGCATCCCCGTGACCTGCGATCCGGGCGCCGTCATCGGACTCGAACAGCGTCCGTTCGCGGCATTTGGCCCTCAGGTGGCTGACCGCCGTGTTTCGCGCGATCCTATAGAGCCACGCGGGCAGTCGCTCGGGGTTTCGCAGCCCGCCCAGCCCTTCGAAGACCTTCACCCACGCCTCTTGAAGGACCAAGCGGGCCTCGTCGTCGTTGTCAACGAGTCGGCGGACGTAGTACAGCAGCGGTCTCTCCCACGCCTGGATCAGTTCCTCCAGGGCGTCCGGTCGCCTCTGCCGGCACCGCAGGACCAGCAGCTCATAGTAGATGGCCTTCTTATCACGCAACTGTCACATCTCCGTCGAATTCCGCCATTATAGTCGCGTGGACCAGCCGTCAGGTTCACCTTGGCCAAACAGGAATCAAAGAAAATGGGGCGTGATCTCCGCTCCACTGCTTCGTCCACGCTGAATTGGTGGCCCAAAGCCGAGACACGAGGGTTCGGAATTCCGCCTTCAGGTGGGTTCGAGAGTCTTGCGGCGCAGCCGCTGCCCTGGCTGAAACCCAGGGAGTCTTGGTGGTGGTTCGGACTGTTCTGACCCGCATAAATGCGGTACTCCAAACGGGCGGGCTCCGGCAACCGTCGTCACCGAATGAGCATGGACGGAGTACTACGCCGGGCGAGTCTGCGTGATCTGCTTGGTCAGCTCGCTGAGCAAGGCGTCCATCTTGGGATCGGACTGCTTCTCCTCGCCGATCTTGCTGCACGCGTGCATCACCGTCGTGTGATCCCGGCCGCCCAAGTGGCCGCCGATCTCCTCCAGGCTGTGCTTGGTCAACGTTCGAGCCAGGTACATACAGATCTGGCGGGGCATGGTGATGCTCTGGCTGCGCCGTTTGCTCTGGAGGTCCGTGAGCCGCACGTCGAAGTGCCGCGTGACGACGTCAATGATGTCCGTGATGCTGATGTGCCGGGCGGCCAGTTTGATCTGGCCCTCCAGGGCCCGCTGGGCCAGTTCGATCGTCACCGGCTCCTTGGAGGTCACGGATAGCGCGTAGATCGTGGTCAGGGCCCCCTCCAGCTCACGGATGTTGGCCTGGACCTGCCTGGCGATGTACTCGGAAATCTCGTCGCCGATGGGCAGGTCCCGCAGGTGGGCCTTCTTCTGCACAATCGCGACGCGGGTCTCGTAGCTCGGCGGATCGATCCGCGCGACCAGGCCCCAGTTGAACCGGCTGATGAGCCGGTCTTCCAGCGAAGGGATCTCGGTCGGCGGACTATCGGCCGTGAGAATGATCTGCCGACCGTTGTTGTAGAGCGCATTGTACGTGTGGAAAAACTCTTCCTGGCTCTGCTCCCGCTCCCGGAGGAACTGGATGTCGTCGATGATTAGGGCGCCGACCGTGCGGAACTGGCTGTGAAAGCTCGTCAGATTGCCCTGCTCAATGGCCCGGATGAAGCGGTTGACGAAATCCTCGCAACTGAGCAACTGGATCGCCAGGCCGGGCGACCGCCGGCGGGCCTCGTGACAGACCGCGTGCAGGAGGTGCGTTTTGCCCAGGCCGGAGTTGCCGTACAGGAACAGCGGGTTGTACGTGGTCCCCAGCGACTGGCTGACCGCGATGCAACTGGCGTGGGCCAGGCGGTTGCTCGGGCCGACCACAAAATTGTCGAACGTGTAGTCGGGGTGCAGCGCCGGCCCCAGACAGGCGGCAACTGGCTCTTGCGAGTCCTGGGCTCCGTTGACGCGGAAATCCACGGTGACCAGGTGTCCCGTGATCTGCTGGGCCGCTCGCGTGAAGACAGACCGGCAGTTGTCCTGCATGAACCGGACGCTCGCGTCGTCGGGGCACCCAATGCCGATCGAGCCGCCGTCGAAACGAAGGACCCGGAGGTCCTCGAACCACTTGCGGGCATTCGCGGGATCCAGTGCCCTCGCCCGTTCGATGATATCGGCGAAGATGTTCTCCACGTCAGGAGCGGGCAAATTAATTCTCCTTACAGGCCGCACCAACCTACTGTTGTCACGAGACCGCCCCACGAATCCACTCAGGCCCTGCCAACGGGGCACAACCGGATGTGACTATCTACCAGAACGCCGGGCAATTGTCAAAGGAATACGCGGCGTGAACGAGATCAGAGAGCGAATCCGAGTCCCGAAACTGGAATCCCATTCGCACGGACGACCACGGACCCACACGGACGCTCACGGACTCGCACGTTCACCCTGTCCGTGCTTGTCTGTGCCGGTCCGTATGGGTCTGTGCCTGTTCGAGGCCGGATTTCGCCGCCCATACCTTGCTTTTTCCCGAAATGCCTGTACCATCAGCATCAAAACTCAATGCATAGGGAACTCATATGGGTATCTTCTCCAAGACCGCGGATTACTTGAAGGAACGGCTGGGCAAAACCCGGACCAAGATCAACGACTCGCTCGCCTCGGTGCTCAGCTTCGGCCGAAAGATCGATGACGAACTTCTCGACGAGCTCGAAGAGACGCTCATCAGCGACGATATCGGCGTCGAGACAACCGAGAAGCTGATCTCCGAGCTGCGCGAGGCCTACAAGGCCCGCAAGATCTCCAAGTCCGAGGAAGTGATCCCGTTCCTCAAGGAGAACATCAAGAACTACTGGCCGCACCAGGACAGGCAGCTCCGCACGGCCGAGACCGGCCCGACCGTGATCCTCGTGGCCGGCGTCAACGGCACCGGCAAGACCACCAGCATCGCCAAGCTCGCCTACATGTTCCACAAGAACGGCAAGAAGGTGATCGTCGCCGCCTGCGATACGTTCCGCGCCGCAGCGGTCGAACAGTTGACCATCTGGGCCGAGCGGATCGGCGTGCAGATCGTCAAGCACCAGGCCGGCAGCGACCCGGCCGCCGTCGCCTTCGACGCCTGCGAGGCTGCCGCCGCCCGTAACGCCGACATCCTGATCCTCGACACCGCCGGCCGGCTGCACGTCAACAAGGACCTGATGCTCCAGCTCACCAAGATCCGCGACGTGGTCACCCGCAAGATCCCCGGGGCCCCGCACGAGGTCCTGCTGGTCCTCGACGGCACGACCGGCCAGAACGCGATCTCCCAGGCCAAGCTCTTCACCGAGGCCATCAACGTCACGGGGATATTCTTAGCCAAGCTCGACGGCACTGCCCGCGGCGGCATCGTGATCGCGATCAAGGACAAGCTCGACATCCCGGTGAAGTTCGTCGGCCTGGGCGAGAAGCCCGAGGACATCGCCGAGTTCGACCCGGCCAACTTCGTCGAAGCCCTCTTCGGCCCCAACGGCAAGGGGGCCCAGTAGCACGGGCATGTGCCGTAGCATGGGCGTCCCGCCCATGGATTGCCACGGGCAGGATGCCCGTGGTACTCACGGCCGGGACGGCCGCGCTACGGGAGGTCCACGTTGTGCGTTTGTCGATTGCTGGAGGTGAAATCGTGGAGCATTCTGCGAACAAAGCGTCCGTGCGACATCTCATCCTCATGTCGGCCATGCTCTGGGCCGGCAGCGTCACCCTCGCAGCCGAGTACAAGGAGGGCCGGGACTTCCCGCCGTTCATCTGGCCGTCGCAGCCGCCGGCGGATTGCCCGTTCGAGCCCTCTCAGGACATCGTCGGCATCGCCTTCACCGGCATCCACAGCGACTATCACGTCGCCGACACGTGGTACCCGAGTTGGGCGTCCGACGGGAACCTGTACTCGCCCTGGACGGACGGTTCCGCCCCCCGCGCCGACGGGACCCGCGAGAACTCCAACAGCGGCGTGGGCCCCGAGGCCACGACGGGACAGGCGGTCCTGATCGGCGACGACCCGCTGAACCTCAAGATCGTCAGCCTGGGCCTGACCAAGGGCGACGCCTCCCCCTACCGCGGCCGCTATCCCTGCGGCAGCCTCGTCCACAACGGCGTCTGGTACTACGGCACGTACTGCCTGGCCCCCGACGGCCTCGTCCGCTACGGCGACCAGGCTTTCAACTGGCCTTGGCTGGGCCCGCTCGTGGGCTTTCGCGCCTCGACCGACTTCGGCAAGACCTGGACCGACACGCCGCACACGCCCGCCAAGCCCCTCTTCGGCGAGACCGGCATGTGGGGCTACCCGGTGAAGATCGGCTCGCCCCACTTCGTGGACTTCGGCAAGAACATGGAGCACTCCCCGGATGGCAAGGCCTACCTCGTCGCCCACGGCGCCCCCGAGCCCGACCCGAAACCGCGATTCGGCAATCTCAGTTGGATCAGCGGCGACCAGATCTACCTGCTCCGCGTCACGCCCAGCCTCGCGAACATGAACGACGCAAGCAAGTACGAATTCTTCGCCGGCCGCGACACGAGTGGAAAGCCCCTCTGGACGAACGACTTCAAGAAGATCCAGCCGGTGATCGACTGGAACAACAACTGTGGCTGCGTGACGATCACGTACAACGCCCTGCTCAAGCGATACCTGATGTGCGTCACAGACGGCTGGCCGACGTGCGCTAAGATGAGTTCCTACATCCTCGAAGCCGACGAGATGACTGGCCCCTGGCGACTCGTGACCTACATGAAGAACTTCGGCGAACAGGGCTACTTCCTGAACATCCCGACGAAGTTCATCAGCGCCGACGGCCGCACGGCCTGGCTTTGTTACTCGGGCAACTTCGCCAAAGACTGGCGCGGCGAAGTCATGCAGGAAGAGCCCCCTGGCAGCCACTACGGCCTCGTCCTCCAGCAAATCCGCCTCCTTCATGAGGTCACTCTGCATGATTATCAGAAGTAGTCGCATCGAACACAGGATTGCCGGATCAACGCCATAGCCCCGAGCGGTCGTTGTATCATATGGAAGAGCCTTTTGCGACGAGGGCATAATGCAGGTCAGCGAAGATCTATGGGCGACGGAGCAGTATGAAGTCTTGGTGGACTTCGTTCACCACCTTGCATATTATCGTATTCTATCGCAAGCCTACTCAGAGTCGCGCATTAAGAGCGAGTTCTGGACACTCACTATCAATGCACATATTCAGCGCGCAATCATTTACTGGTGCATGGTATTTGGAGCAGACTCAAGTGAACTACACTGGAAGAGGGTAGTAGTAGGCAAGGACACCCAGCACAGCTTCCGCAAACATCTGTTGACGACCCTGGACTTCACGGACCCGCAGTGGAAAGCTTTCTGGATTGGCATGACCGATTTCAGAAACAAGTACGCTGCTCACCGGTGCTCCCCCTCCCCTTCCGCACCACTGATGGACAAAGCCCTGGAAGCCGCTGTCACCTATGACGCCTGGGTCAGACAAAGGATAGATGCGGTGTTTGTCGAGCCCTCTTTGCAGAAACGATATGATAGGCTTATGCGTACATCATCGGAACCGCTTCGAAAGCTTGTCAATCTCGGACCGACGTTGGAGCAAGAATATGAAGGACATTTACCTCCATGTCAGTAATCATAAAGACCTCAGTAGAGCAAGAAAGCCTCATCTGGGAGTCAATATGCTCCAGGGAGAAGTTGTCATGTCCGCCGGGTTACTCCTTAAGGTGATGTGCCTGGGGGTACTCTGTGTCTCGATAGCGACAGGCAGTTTGGCAGCAGAACCAGATATACCCGGCCCCAAACCGGTGCCGCGGTTGCAGGTGGTGCCGCAAGCGTATGCGCAGGCTTCGTTTCAGCGGGATGGGGCGGAGATCACGCGGTATCACTTCGGGACGGGGCTGAATCGGCCGTTTCTGTTTCCCCTGGTCGGGCCCTCCGGGCGGGGCCTTACGCGGATGGGCCACCCGCATGACCCCGAGTCGCACAGCCACCACAATTCCGTCTGGATGTCGCACTTCGATGTCAACGGCGTGGATTTCTGGGGCGACCGGCGGCTGGGCGTCGTTCGGCATAAGCGGATCGCCTCCTACGAGGATGAGGGGGAGAGGTCGTCCATCACGGCGGAGAATGAGTGGGTGGACAAGGATGGCAAGGTCCTGCTGAATGAGACCCGCAAGGTGAGCGTCGTGCTCCTGGAGGGCAAGGAGTGGTTGCTGGTGATCGATTCGACGCTGGCGGCCACGGACAGGCCCGTCACGCTCGGCAAGACGCCCTTTGGCCTGCTCGGCGTGCGGATGGCCAAGACCATCGGCGTCAACGATGGCGGCGGGCGGATCCGCAACTCCGAGGGCGGCGTCAATGAGAAGGAGGTCCTCTGGAAGCGGGCCCGCTGGGTGGACTACTCCGGGCCATCGAGAATGGCGTGATCGAGGGCATCACGCTGTTCGATCATCCGGGCAACCCGAACCACCCCTCCTACTTCCACGTGCGAAACGACGGCTGGATGGGGGCCTCGCTCACCTACGACGGGCCTCGGGAGATCGCAGCCAACAAACCGTTGCACCTACGCTACGGCCTGTACGTCCACAGCGACATGAAGTCCCCTGCCCGGATCGAGCAGCAGTGGAAGCACTTCACCGGCCTGCCGTGACGATCGCCGCAGCGAAATCCATGGAAACCAAGAAGCTGAAGGAGTCTGGCAATGGAACAGAAATCCATCGAGCATGTGACAACCGTCGTGCTTCGATCCGTCGGCGTGTTGACGATCTTCATCGGACTGATCGTGGTCACGCACACCGCCATCCAACTGTTCGCGGCTCAGTCGGTGACCTCCAGCCTTTCCCAGGGACTTCCGGGTGGAATGAGTGTCAGCCTGAAAGGAGCCGCAGGTCGCTTGGGCGCTTGGGCCATCGTGGCACGGATCGCCATCATGGTCTGGGGCGGCCTTCTGTTTGCCCTGGCCCAGCCCATTGCCCAAGGCATTGCCAGGGCGCCAACTCAATCGGCCGGAGACACGACAGGCCAAGCTTGAGAGTACAGAAGAAAGGCCCCGGTCATGCGTGAGATTCTCGCATGAGCGGGGCCTGAATCGACTCAAAACGGCGAAACTCAGATCTTCGGATAGCCGCCGAGATATTCGGTCTTGGGCAGTTCGCCCGCCAGCGGCATCGCATATTCCATGAAGGCCTTCGTGACGCCGTTGCCGTCGGCGTTGAGGTACTCGGCCGGCATGGACTTGGTATGCTCGGCCACGTTCTTGAGCTCCGTGCGGAACAGCTCGACGCCGTAATTCTTGCCGTTGCCGGTTCGCTTCATGGCGACCGAGCCGTTGTCGTGCTCCATGGCGTACAGCACCGCCTGGCGGCCGCAGCGACGGGCCTCATCGACGTCCACCGCCGACTGGAGCCCGGCGAAGCTTCTCTGCAGATAGCCGAAGGTGTCTGCCCGGACGCGTTTGATCTTGAGACTGTTCTTCACCTGGCCCGCCAGGAAGTCGGCGAGAGCCCCGGTGCCGGAAAGCTGAATGTTGCCGTGCGGGTCCTTCTCGGCGTTCTGGGCGATCTTCTTGGCCCAGGTCTCGCCGTCGGCGTCGCACATGCCCTCGCTGACCGCGATCACGCAACGATTGAGCTTCTTATAGACCGCCTCGACCTCGCTGAGGAACTTGCCGATCGAGACCGGCCGCTCCGGGAAGTACAACAAGTGCGGCCCATCGTCGTCCCGCCTTTTGCCTAAGGCGGCGGCGGCAGTCAGGAAGCCGGCGTGGCGGCCCATGATGACGTCGATCTTCACGCCCGGCAGCGCCCGGTTGTCCAGGTCGTCGCCCATCAGGGCGCAGGAGACGAACCTTGCGGCGGTGCCGAAACCGGGGCAGTGATCGGTCACGAGCAGGTCGTTGTCCACGGTCTTGGGCACGTGGAAGGCCCGAATGTCGAAGTTGCCTTCATCCGCCACGGTGTTGAGGATGTAGGCGGTGTTGGCCGAGTCGTTGCCGCCGATGTAGAAGAAGTAGCGGATGTTTCGCTTCTTGAAGACCTCCAGGATGCGGCGGCAGTATTCCGCGTCGGGCTTGTCCCGGCTGGTCCCCAGGGCCGACGACGGCGAGCCCGCCACGGTCTCCAGGGTCTCGGCCGAGAGCTTGCCCAGATCGATGAATTCGTCTTTGACCATGCCGGCCACGGCATGGACCGCCCCGTAGATGTTCTGAATCTCCGGATGTTTCCTGGCCTCTTCGATCACGCCGACGAGCGAGGCGTTGATCACCCCGGTCGGCCCGCCGGACTGCCCTACTACCGCATTTGCTTTCGGTGCGTTTGCCATTTTTCCAATCTCCATACCAAAGTGGACGGGGGCCTGAAAGCCGGCCGCCCATCAGCCCGTACTCACACGTCTGTCTCACAGACCGCGTCATTATACAGACAACCCGAAATGACTCAAGGGGGCAGTCAAAGAAACAATCGAGGGTATCGACCCGTTCAACCACCCGCCTTGTTTCTCCGATACCGCCAGTAGTACTCGAAGCACACGGGACAGAAGGTGTGACTGGTATGGAGAGGCACTCGCTCGACCCAGGCGGGAACCCAATCCCATACCTCAGGCTCTGAAACGCGCTGCACACGCCGGCAATTGCTGCACTGGCTGATGAAGCCCGTCTCCCAGATATAGAGGCTCTCCTCCGGCGGCTGCGGCGTTCTGGTCCCAGCGTCGTGGGGCTGTTCCTTGATGAGACTGTTGACGACCAGGAGTCCACGCTGTTCACGCAGCGGGTACACCGACTGGTGATAGAGCCTGAAGACCTGGGAGGAGGAACACTCGAAGTCGTGATGCCAGACCTTCCCTGTCCGCAGCACGTTCTGAAACGCCTCGATGTAGTAATCCTTCGCCTCTCCGGCCATGGCGTCCCCGATGCAGGACCCAACAGGGTACCGTTCGGAAACGCCCGGTTCGCCGCCATTGGCTTTGGCGAAGGCAAACCACCCGGGATTCAGATAGATCAGGACCTGATGGGAGGACAGGCCGTAGATGGGGTTGGGATCCTTTTCCAGGACCGTCAGTTGAAACCCCTCAAGCAGAGAAGGGAAGTCATCGTCAAGACGCTCCATAGGAAATCCGCCTCTCTTCATCTATTGCATGCGATAGCACTCACACGAGCATTATAGCTTTCGCAGATTCTGTGTACCAGTTTCTCCCTGCAAATCGGAGACAAATCTGCTATGCTGGAGAGCATAGTCTCAAGTGAATTCTGCCGGGAGAATGCGTATGACTTCGAATCAAGAGCACATGGGCAAAAGGATCATCGCGGGTTGGGTGGCTGTCTTGCTGGCGACAGTTGGCGTCAGCAGCGGGCAGGAGAGTGCGTTGACCTTCTATGGCTGGTCAGATCAGCACGTGCAGGTCGATGGCAGCGGCGAGCACCTGATCCCCGCGATCGACGCGATGAACTCGCTGGAGGGCCAGGCATTTCCCGAGGTCATCGGAGGTGTGGTCGAGAAGCCAGCCTTCGTCTTCGGGCTCGGAGATATCACGGAGTGGCCCAGCCGGGCGGCCCTGGACACCTATGAACAGCTCATCACCAAGCGGCTGAAGATCCCCAGCTACGACGTCGCGGGCAATCATGACATCGGCGGACTGTCCCCCAGCGACACCGTCCTCGACTGGCTCATCCAGCGTCACGGGGCGCTCCGCTACAGCTTCGAAAAGTCCGGCGTGGTCTTTGTCGCCCTGTTCTCCGAGTACGATGAGAGCCTGAACAATCCCGCCCAGCCGATCTCCAAGCCCGCCCTCGACTACCTGCGAAAGATCCTGGCCAAGGTCCCCGAGGACAAGCCGGTCGTCGTGGCGACGCACCTGTGCTTCGACGCCATCACTAACCGGGACGAATTCGTGGACGCCTTCGGCAAGGCCAATGTCATCCTGGTCCTGGGCGGCCACTATCATAAAGCTGTGGTGAGCCATTTCCGGGGGATCCACTTCGTGCAACTCCCCTCCCCCGAGCCGAAATCCTCCGGCGAGTTCACCGTCATCCGCATCAGCGAGAACCGCCTCGTCGCCATCCCCTACAGCTACCGGGAGAACCGCTGGGCAACCGAAAAGCCCAAAATCCTCGACGTCCCGATCAGAGGCCCAACGAAACAGCAGATTCAGTAGACTTCGTCGTGCGTGCCAATGGACAGCAGCAGAATCGCCTCACTGTCGCCCTGGCGGACAAGTTCAAAGACAATCCGCAAATCGCGTCCGGCACTGGACGCCCAGCAATCTGCCAGATCGCCGCGGAGTTTGTGCGTTCGCAGCCGGGGATCGAAGGCATCTTCAGCCAGTAACCTGAGCGTGGCATGCACCGCATCGGCGGCGCCAGGGTGCTTTCTGATGAACCGCCGGGCCGCTCGTACAAAGGAGGGCGATTGGATCAGAACGCGGCTCACGACTCGATCTCGCGCATCAGATCGTCAGGTGTAGCCGCAGAGCATTTGCCCTCAGAGAACTCCTGCCTCGCCTGCTGCACCTCGCCTGCAACACGTTGGCGCCCTCGCTCGGCCAGCCGACGACGAATGACATCAACCAGTTCCGCCTGGGCTTCTTCAGGCAGGCGTTCAACAGCCTCCAGCACCTCGTCAAATCTAATGGGTGGCGTCATGGTTCTGCCTCTCTGCTTCAACCTGTGCGACTGACACTTCCATCTTGGATTCTACCTCAGAATCGCCCGTCAGTCAATCCACGAACTTCCTCGGCGATGGCCTGGATGCCGGCGGCGACGACCTTGTGGTCCCGGGCATAGCTGACACGGATGCACTCGTTGGTGTGCGGCCAAGGCTCGGCCACGCCCGGAAAGAAATGTTGACCCGGCACCACGAGGACGTTTCGCTGCTTCAGGCGTTCGTAGAGCTGCTGGCTCGTGATCGGCAGGTTCGGGAACCACAGCCACAGGAAGAAGGCCCCTTCCGGCTTGTGGATGTGGTAGTCGAGCCCCCAGAAGCACTCGTGTACTCGCGCCACCGCCTCCTGCATCTTGTGCTCGTAGAACGGGCGGACCACCTCGCGACTGGCGGCGATGATTTCACCCGAGCGGATCATGTCCGTGACAATCGCCGTGCCGACGCCGCCGGGAGCCAGGCTCATCACGGCGTTGACTCGCGCGATCATCTCGACAATTTCTTCGCGTGCAATGACGATTCCGGTCCGGACGCCGGGCAGGCCCAGCTTCGAGAGACTCATGCAGACGATTGTGTTCTCGTCCCAATGCGGTTCGGCGTCCACGAAGACAATGTTCGGGAAAGGTGTGCCGTAAGCATTGTCGACGATGAGCGGGACACCCCGGGCGCGGGCAAGCCCACTGAGCTTCTCGAGTTCCTGATTGGTCAGCACGTTGCCCGTCGGGTTCGTGGGCCGCGAGACACAGACCGCGCCAATGTCGTCCGTGATCTCGAGACTGTCGAAATCGATGTGGTACTTGAACGTGTGAGCGTCGAGGTACTCGATCTGCGGCTTTTTCGCGGTGAAGAAGTCGTGACTGAGGCCCACGTCCGTATAGCCGATATACTCCGGGATCAGCGGGAAGAGGATTCTCCTTGTGGTCCCGTCCTCGAACTCGCCGGCGAGGAGATTGAACAGGATGAAGAAGACCGACTGGCTGCCGTTGGTGATCGCGACGTTCTGCGGGCCGATGCTCCAGCCGAACTGCCGGCCGAGCAGGCCCGCAATTGTCTCGCAGAATTCGCGATTCCCCTGAGGCGGATCATAGTTGCCGACGGCCCGGTCGAATCGGCCGCCGTCGGCGAGCATGGCCGTCATGCTCGCGCGGAACCGCTGCTCCATGGCGGGAATGTGCGCGGGGTTGCCGCCGCCGAGCATGAGCATCTCCCGATTGCCGGCCAGCGCCGCGCCGAGATCGTCCATGAGTTGCCCGATACCCGACTGCACCGCGATCTTCTTGCCGAATCTGGATATATTCATAGGAGCTTATGATGAGGGTCGGTGGTGCGACGAGTCAACTGTTTTCGGGAGAATGCGCCGGGCGGGTCATGTAGCGACTGTGTTAAGAATCAAGAGAGATTTGGGTTCCAGGTTTGGTTATTTTTGATCAGGGTGTTGAGGATCGTCAGCAGCTTTCGCATGGCGGCGACCAGCGCGGTCATCTTGGGTTTTCCGCTTTGTACGAGCCGGTTGTAGAACGTTCGGATCTTGGCATTGCAGCGGAGAGCCGCCAGCAGCGGCATGTACAAGGCGGTGCGGATTTTTACCCGCCCTCGGCCGGTCATGCGTTTGCCGCGGAACTGTCCGCTGTCTCGATTCATCGGCGCTATGCCCACCAGGGCGGCGATCTGATGGCGATTGACGTTTCCCAGCTCGGGCAATTCCGTCACGAGCATCCTGGCGGTGGTGGCGGCGATGCCGGGAGCCGAATCGAGGATCTCGGCCTTGCGTTGGAGCGTCGGATCGGCGGCGATCAGCCGGTCCAGGTGGCGGTCGACTTGGGCGATTTGTTTTTCGATCGCCGTGCGGATCGCGCGGACGCTCTTTCGGATGAAGGCCTCGTCGGCGTGTTCGAGGCGATTGCTCTCGGCGACGTGCAGGGCGACGAGTTGGTCTCTGCGGGCCACCAGGGCCTTGCGTTGGCGGGCCTTGGCGTCGGGCAGTTCTCGCACGACCACCAGCGACGTGGCGGCAAACTCGGCGAGGATTCTGGCGTCGATCCGGTCGGTCTTGGCCAACTGATTGGCGGCTCGGGCGTAGTCCCGCACGCGTCGTGGATTGATCACGATAACGGGCATTGCGGCGGCCTGGAGTTCCACGACCAGGGCCGTCTCGTATCCGCCGGTGGCCTCCAGGAGGATGCGTTCGGGCTTGGCCTGGGCCAGAAACAGGCGGCATTCCTGGATGCCTTGGGCGTTGTTGTCATAGCGGGCACAGGTGCCCTCAGGCAGCAGATGCAGGTCGAAGTGAAGCTTGGCGATGTCGATTCCGACGGTGATCATAGGTTCCCCTTCCTTGCGTATACGGGCTCATGGTTTTACAATGGCCCAGGTGACTGTTCGGGGTCGCAACCCATAAGACGACGACGGATCAGGCTACATACGGGCTCAAGGCCCCAGGGTGGGACGATCTCGTCGCCGCCGCGATGGGTTGGGTGGCCACCCAACCCATCGCCCGAACATCTCCTGCCAGTCTGTAAAATACCGGACTGCCCATAACATACAAGGGTGGGTTGTTTGGACAAGACATCAGTCCTGGGAACCCTCAAACTTGTTTGACTGTGCTCTCTCGACCGATTCTGGCCATCCGATGGCCACAGCCAAACAAGTTTGGCCGTGGCACCCCACTCACCAGATTGGCGTAGCCGGCGTACTACTCACGATGCAGCCGGACCGACTCGACGCCAGCGCCCCACCGACCAGATTGACGCGAGAGAAACGCCACAAATCCGCCTGCCGGCATTGATCCGGGAGAGCGTTGCCTGTATACTACTGCCTACTTCAGATACAGGAGGTCCCGGATGACAAGAAATTCTCGCATGATATGGCTCTTGGGGGTGCTGATGGCAGGACTCTTCGCGTTGAACGTGCATTCGGCGGGCGGAGCGAGCCCCGATTCTTCGGCCAAGGAAACCAATCCGCTGTTGATGGAGTGGGATACCCCGTTCGGCGTGCCGCCCTTCGACCGGATCGAGGAAGATCATTTCCTCCCCGCCTTCCGGGAGACCGTTGCCCGCAGCCGGCAGGAAGTGGAGACGATCGCGAAGCACAGCGAGCCCGCCACGTTCGCCAACACGATCGAGGCCCTGGACGCCTCGGGCGAATCGCTCGACAGGGTCAGCGCGGTCTTCAGCAATCTCCGCTCGGCCAACACGAACGACCAACTCCAGGAGATCGCCAGGCAGGTCGCTCCGCTCACGTCCGCTCTTCAGGACGATATCCTGCTCAACGAGCAGCTTTTCGCCCGCGTCAAGGCCGTCTGGGAGCAGCGAGACGCGCTCGAGCTCGACGCCGTGCAGCGCAGGCTCGTGGAGGAGACCTGCAAGCGATTCATCCGAGGCGGCGCCAATCTCTCAGACCAAAGCAAGACGCGGCTCCGCGCCATCAACGAGGAGCTTTCCCTGCTGGGCCTGCAATTCAGCGACAATCTGCTGAAAGAGACCAACGCCTATCGGCTCGTCATCGACAGGCGAGCCGACCTGGCGGGATTGCCCGATACGATCGTCGCGACGGCGGCCGAGGCCGCCAAACAGGCCGGCATGGAGGGCAAGTGGGTATTCACGCTGCACGCGCCGAGCATTTGGCCGTTCATGACGTACGCCGAGAATCGAGACCTGCGCCGCCAGATTTTCACCGCGTACATCCAACGCGGCGACAACGGCAACGAGCAGGACAATAAGGCCGTGCTCCTGCGGATCGCCTCTCTGCGTGCCGAGCGGGCGAAGCTGCTGGGTTACGAAAACCACGCCCATTTCGTCCTCGAAGAACAGATGGCCAAGACCGCCGACCAGGTCTACGGCCTGTTGAACCAACTCTGGACGCCCGCCCTGGCCGTCGCCAGGAAAGAGGCGGCCGATCTTCAGGCGATGATCCGCCAGGACGGCCACGACTTCAAGCTCGAAGCGTGCGACTGGTGGCACTACGCGGAGAAGGTCAAGAAGGCGAAATACGACCTCGACGAGAACGAACTTGGGCCGTACTTCTCGCTGGAGAACGTGTGCCGGGGCGCCTTCGACGTGGCGAACAAGCTCTATGGGCTGACATTCATCGAGCGAACGGACGTGCCCAAGTATCACGACGAGGTCCGCTGCTTCGAGGTCAAGGACACCGACGGCTCGCATCTCGGCGTGTTCATGGTGGATTTTAACCCGCGGGCCAGCAAACGCGGCGGCGCATGGTGCAGCGGCTTCCGTTCCCAGCGCATCAAGAACGGGCGGGACATCCGGCCCATCGTGGTCAACGTCTGCAACTTCACGCGGCCCTCGGGCGACACGCCCGCCCTGCTTCGGCTCGAAGAGGTCGAGACGCTCTTCCACGAGTTCGGCCACGGGCTGCACTCGCTGCTCTCGCGGATTCGCTACGACAGTCTGCACCGCGTGCCGCGGGACTTTGTCGAGTTGCCCTCGCAGATCATGGAGCACTGGGCCACGGAGCCTGAGGTGCTCAAGATGTACGCGAAGCATTGGCAGACGGGCGAGCCGATTCCGGACGAGTTGATCGCCCGGATCCAGAAGGCCGAGAAGTTCAACCAGGGCTTCGCGACGGTGGAGTACCTGGCCGCCTCGTTCCTCGACATGAACTGGCACACGCTGTCGACGGTGAAGGACCTCGACGCCACGGGCTTCGAGAAGGCCGCTCTCGAAAAGATCGGGCTGATTCCGGAGATCGTGAGTCGCTATCGCAGCCCCTACTTCCAGCACATCTTCGCCGGCGGCTACTCCTCCGGCTACTACAGCTACATCTGGAGCGAGGTCCTCGACACGGACGCCTTCCAGGCATTCAAGGACAAAGGCATCTTTGACGTGGCGACCGCGCGCGCCTTCCGCACGAACATCCTCGAACGGGGCGGCACCGCCGAGGCCATGGCGATGTTCAAAGCCTTCCGCGGCCGCGAGCCTTCGGTCGAGCCCCTGCTGGAGAAACGCGGCCTGAAAAACTGAGTGCGGCCGACACCAGGTAATCTGCACCCCGGGCAGTTTTTCTCTTGACATTGGTTCTATGTAGTACTATTTTACATAAAACTGATTTACCGACCGTCGGTGTCAGCAGGAGCCAATCCGGAGAAAAAGGAAGGGAGCAAAGATGGCGGCGAAGTGGTTGTGCGTCTGCCTGCTGAGCATGGCGTTGGGAAGCGCGTGCCCGGCCGGATCCAAAGAGATTGAGGCCTCCGCAAGCGGCGCGTATGCGACGATCAACGGTGCCCGCATCTACTACGAAAGGCACGGCCGGGGCAATCCGGTTCTGCTCCTGCACGGCGGGTTCTCACACGGCGACCGGCAGAAGTCCTTGATTGATCTGCTCGCTCCGCATTACGAAGTGATCGCTGTCGACACACAAGGCCACGGCCGATCCACTCTCGGCAACCAGCCGCTGACCTATCCTCTGCTCGCGGACGACATGGCCAGGCTGCTCGATGGATTGGGCGTGGGACCTGTCACGGTCGTGGGCCACAGTGACGGCGGCGTCATCGGTTACATCCTGGCCGCAAGGTATCCGACGAAGGTCCGGGCCCTCGTCGCCAACGGCGCCAACTTCCGCAAGGCAGGACGCGGAGGGATGACGCCACAGATCAACGAGTGGATCAAGACCATCACGCCGGAAATGGTCGAGGGATGGGGCGACATTCGACGGCCCTACGAGAGACTCAACCCGGAGGCTGACTGGGGGCGGTTCGTGGCCGGCGTCAAGGAACTCTGGCAGAGCGAAACGAACCTCACGGAGGATGACTTGAAGGCCATTCGCTGCCCCGTGCTGATCAGCTACGGCGACAGCGACACCTTTGTCAAGCTCGCGGATATCGTGTGGATGTACGAGCAAATTCCCGACGCGAATCTGTATGTGGCCCCCAACGGCGACCACGGGCATCACCAGGACCAGATCGAGGCCTTCGGCCCCATCCTCCTGCGATTCCTGAATCGCGTCCACGGACAGAGAAAGGGAGATCAGCTATGAACCAGCCGAATTCACCCGACGTCAAGACGCAGCTGCTCGGGATCGTCCGGGCAGTCAATGAGACCTGTGTGAGAGGAACGGGTTTCGCCGAGTTGCCCGCCTTCTTCCACCCCTCGGCGGTGATCCCAACTCGCGGCTTCGCGACCCATGTCCGAGGCAGAGACACGTGCCTGCGATATTACGAGGACGCCTGCTCTCAAATGACGTTTCGCAAATTCGATATGTCCGACGAGCAGATCGACGTGTTCGGCCCCACGGCCGTGCTCTCGTACAAGTACGACTCCACGTGGGAGCGCGAAGGAAAGAAGCACGAGGTCGAGGGGCGCGAGGTCCTTGTGTTCGTCCAGGAGGGCGGCAACTGGAAGCTCGCGTGGCGCACGCTGATTCCGGAGTCGCGTCAGACGGAGGTCAGCCCCACTGCGGCGCCTCCCGCGAGTTTCCAGGTATCCGGCGACGTTCGGCAGACGTGCCTGAATCTGATGGCCGCGATGCCTGTATGCTATTTGACCACTCTCGATGCAGACGGCTTTCCCCACACGACCGGGATGAACAACCTGCGGTCCGTCACGGAGTATCCCAGCTTGGTAGACTTCCATGCCGAGCACGGCGATTTCACGCTCTTCCTGACCACCGGCGCGCAATCCGACAAGATCGCCCGCATTCGGGCCCAGCCGAGGGCGTCGGTGTACTTCTGTGACCCGAACCAGATCGTCGGCTTCATGCTCGGCGGCGAGATCGAGATCGTGGATGATCGCCGGATCAAGAACCGCATCTGGCAGAAAGGCTGGACCCTGTACTATCCGAACGGGCCCGAGGGGCCGGAATACGGGATACTCAAGCTCGTCCCGCAAATTGTGAAAGGCTGGTGCCAAACCGGATCGTTTGAACTGACATTCACTCAGAAAGGAGAAAACCATGTCTAACATCGTCAAGGCAGCTCTCGTAATCATCATTGGTGCTACGGTGCTTGCTTCGCAGGCAGGACGCGATACGGTTTCAGATTCCGCGGCCGTTGAGAAGGCCGTGCTGGCAGTTCACGCCGCCATGGCCGAGGCGGAAAAGGCCCTCGATGCCGAGAAGTTCTTCTCATACATCCTGGATTTCGACAAGGGCCTGATCATTCAGGACGGCATGGTCTTCAAGACCCGCCAGGAGGCCCTCGATACCGTCAAGGCAGGATTCCAGGGAATCTCCGGCATAAAGCGCGCGTACGACCGGACCCATGTGACCGTCATTTCGCCGGAAGCCGCCCTGCTGACCGCCCAGGGCACATCTTCCGTCACGCTCTCGGATGGCCGGATCTTCAGCGGTCCGTTCGCCGTCTCCTCGCTTTTCGTCCTGCGCGACGGTCAGTGGAAACTGCTGCACGGACACTACTCTGTGCCGAATCCCCAATAGGAGAGCAACATGGACAAGCCTTGCTTGAATGACAAGGAGGAGTACCCGGACGACGAGGTGTTGAGCCGCTGTCTCGGAAGGGGCAAACGCGCGTGGGATACGTTCCTCGCTCTGCTCAAAGAGAGCTATCCCTCCTTCTCCGGGGAATGGCGATACTACAACGACGGCAAAAGCTGGCTCTATAAGGTGACGAAGAAGAAGAAAACCATCTGCTGGGTCTCCGTTTATCCCCGCCTGTTCAAGACCACCTTCTACTTCCCCGATCGAGCGGAGGAGTTCCTCACCGCGAGTCCGCTCAAGAAAGAATACGTCGACCAGTTCATTCACGGAAAACGGTATGGGAAGATACGCGGGGTCACGGTGGACGTCAAGAAACCGACCGATCTGAGTGCGACGAAGATCCTGATCGACATCAAGGAACAGGTCAAATAGCCTGCGCCGGTGAACGTGTGCTATGGCAAAAGCAATGAAGCACCAGCGGCAGGCCGGGTTTCTCATGGCGAAGATCCGCCAGGTGGGAGAGCGGGTCTTCTTCCGAAAGCTCAAGGAATCCGGCATCGAGATCAATCCCGCTCAGGGCCGGATCATGTTCGCCCTCTGGCAGAACGACGGCATCTCCATCCAGGAACTGGCGGGGAAGACGCAATTAGGCAAATCCACCCTGACCAGCATGCTGGATCGGCTCGAAGCGATGGGCTATGTCCGGCGTCAGCGCTCCGAGCAGGACCGACGCAAGATCTTCATCTTCCGCACGCCCAAGGACCGGATGATGGAGAAACAGTATGTGGAGCTATCCGAGACGATGACGGAACTCTGGTACAAAGGGTTCTCACCGGAGGACATCCAGGCATTTGAAGCCTACCTGCAGCGGATCCTCGACAATCTGATGGACATCGAGGCTGGAAAGAGACAAATGTAGGGTGTGCTGTGCACACCGAAATATGGTCCGATTCAATGGAATCACGCTGGTGCGCACAGCACACCCTACGGCTGATTGATAGGAGAACACGATGAAAGCAAGGTCCGAGCGGCAGTTTCAGGGCTTCACCCGTAAGACGTTCACGTTCCTGCGGGACATCGGCCGCCACAACGACAAGGCGTGGTTCGAGGCGCATCGCGCGGTCTACGTGGAGCACGTGCTCCAGCCCCTGCGAGACCTCGTGACCGACGTGGCGGACTTCATGCTCGGGATCGACCTGTCGTTCGAGGTCGCCCCGACCGTGGGCAAGACTATCTCGAAGATCTACCGCGACACCCGGTTCTCCAAGGACAAATCGCCCTTTCGCAACTGCATGTGGATCGTGTTCAAGCGCTCGGGCAAAGACTGGTCCCGCTACATCCCCGGCTACTTTCTGGAGATCAGCCCGAAGTCCTACCGCTACGGCCTGGGCTTCTACGACGCCGCCCCCGACCTGATGGCGCGCCTTCGCCAGCGGATCGACGAGGACCCCGAGTCGTTCCTCAAAGCCGTCGGATGGCTCGCGAAGCAAAAGGTCTTCACCCTCGAAGGCGAGAAGTACAAGCGACCCATCGGTCAGGACAAGCCCGAGCCCATCCGCACCTGGTACGGCTACAAGAGCTTCTACCTGACGCACGACCGCCCGATCGACGACGCAATCCTCTCGCCGAAGTTCGCCGACCAGCTCATGGACCACTTCGGCCTGGCGGCTCCGCTCTACCGCTACGTCCACCGCATCGCCGCCCAGGTCCTCGGCGAGCGGCAATGACCTGTAGGGTGGGTTCTCAACCCACGCGTCAACACGCACGTCGAGGCAAGACACGCGCGGGTCAAGGACCCACCCTACGGAGTCACTTCGTCCCGTTCGGCCACAGATGCCAGTCTATGCCTTCCATGGCGTGCCAGTATTTCCGCCCCCTGTTGACTGTGTACTTGAACGGCAGATTCCCCGCGAGGATAGAGCCGTCCTTGAGGGTGAGCCTGTAGGGAACGGTGGGCCAGCCGGTCTTGTCGAGGACCTGAGTGTCCCCGATGAACACGTCGCCAAGCTGGACGTCGATGATGGGGTTGTCCTTGAAGTGCGTGCAACACCAGAGGGTGAAACTCGGATAGTCCGTGTGAACCGTGTACGAGATGGGGAGCTTCTTCCACCCGTCCTGCACCCATTTCCCATCGCGGTAGTACGACAGGATGCCTGCATAGTCGGCGGTGCGAAGCTGCTCGAAAAGCTCTGCGGCCGCCTGCTTGATCTCGTCGGCATGGGCAAGCGGGTCCCGCATGGCATCCGCTTGTGCCGTCTCCCGCTGCATCCAGCCCATGAACTGGGTCTTGGCCTCCTCGATGGTCTTGAACCGGCTGTTGCCGGTGTTGAGCCACCGCCCGTTCTCCAACTGGAACGACCGCCGGTCGAAGGGATCGGCGATCTCCTTGCCGGAAGACCCCTGCGGCAACTCCGCAATCACCGCCGCATGCGCCATGTTCCAGACCAGCACTTCCCGAATGCGGGCGTTGGACAGGACCTTCGTCCATTCCGGGTCTGCGGTTTTCTTGCGGTCGGAATCCGGGCCGAATCGATCCGCCAGCCGGGCCACGCTCACTCTCTTCCAGGCAGACGGATCATCCCGATCCGTTCGGTTGATCGTCGCATACGCCGCCTCGGGCGTGGAGAAATCCTCCCCCGGCGGGAAGTCCGCCACGCTGCGATTGACCTTGTAACTGCGGAAGGCCTCCCCTTCGTTATCCTGTCGAACTGCGGTGGAATCGGCGGCCACAATGCCAAGCGCCGCGAGCTTGCGAGGATTCTCGAACTTCACGGCAGTGTCGAGATAGAGCACGTTGGTTCCGTTTCCCTTGGCCAGGAGCGTCTTGTCATAGGCGACAACACGCCCGGGGTCATCCGTCCATAGGGATACCCCTTTTCCAAGATACGCCGCGTTCTTCGACAGCCATTCCCTGTCGGCCGGGTCGAGCCTGTTCTCCAGGTTCGCCACGCTGTCGGGCAGTTTGTCATCGTGCTCGTTGGACCAGATCAGCGCCGCCTTGATCAAGTTGCTCAGGATTTCCGCGGATTTCGCGAGAGCGGCTTGGTCCCGGTCATCCGGGCGGGTCTCAGCAGGAGCAGCCGATTGCTCGACAACCCGGCCCCACTGCACGTGGGGGACGGTTCCCCGACCCGGTCGCAGCGAAACGTCCTTGAACTCGGCCCATTCATAGGGTCGCACCTGGTACTGAAATTCCCTAACCTGGCTCCTCTTGAGGCCGTCGAAATGCGTTGTCATCTGGTCCATGTTCCCGGCGGCCACTGAGCCTCCGCGGCTCACATGCGTTACGCCCTCCCCATCGACGGCCAC
>Ga0209347_1002313_pt1 | contig 25678 bp, 15 predicted proteins | sample AutmiccommuBRH23_FD_187382 | JGI IMG/M metagenome (GOLD analysis project Ga0209347, IMG submission 187382) | Deep subsurface microbial communities from Mt. Terri, Switzerland - Autotrophic microbial communities BRH/23 (SPAdes) (version 2) | ecosystem: Environmental > Aquatic > Deep subsurface >...
AAGGAGCAGCAATAATTTGAGATCTCTTATTGTTTTCATCATTTTGTAAATTTTTGCTGATTTTAAATTTGGATGCTTAATCCATACGTATCTCATGCGGGAAACGCTACAGGCTGTTTCATTTTTTTTCAACTGATATGGGGTCACATGGCAGCAATTCATTGATTTTGTTGACAAAATAAACTTGCCGCATACCTGATAGAAGGGAAAAAAGGGGCAAACGTTGCAAATGAATTGAGATTTAACCTAAGTTAACAAGGGTTCGTTTACTTACGATTGATAGGTGTGAAGGCAGTACGAAAACAGAATGGAGATACATTTTCAGGTAAGGGTTAATTTATTTACTTTTGCAATTCCGCCGTGAGGATTCACAAAACTGCCCCGGATAAGTGAACAGATATTGTTCACAAAACATTGTCAGTCGAACTGTTTCGATAAGTGAACACAGAAATAAAAACTGTTTTATCTCTGTTGAACGTAGAAATAGGCTGACTTTTGTGAGAATTTAGCTGTACAGGTACCATACGAAACTTGATAAAAAGATAATTACAGATGTCAGAGATCTCTTCCGCAGCATTTGCAGATTCAAAACCACATTACCGCATCCTGGACGGATTACGCGGTGTGGCAGCCATCATGGTGATATGGCATCACCTCTTTGAGGCGTTCGCTACAAGTCCCTACGACCAGAAGTTCAACCACGGTTACCTGGCGGTGGATTTCTTCTTCATCCTCTCCGGGTTCGTGATCGGATATGCATACGACGACAGGTGGGGTAAGATGAAAACGAAGGACTTTTTCCGGCGACGGCTGATACGTCTGCAGCCGATGGTGATCCTGGGTGCGCTCCTGGGTGTGATCACCTTCGTCATACAGGGCAGCGAGATGTGGGACGGAACGAAGGTGCCACTCACAATGATCATGCTGGCTCTGCTGCTCCATATGTTCCTGATACCCGCGCTGCCGGGTGGCGGTGCCGAGGTGCGGGGCAACGGTGAGATGTTCCCGCTGAACGGGCCTAGCTGGTCGCTCTTCTTCGAGTATATAGGCAACATTTTCTATGCGCTGTTTCTGCGACGCCTCTCCACCAGGGCACTGACGGTGCTGGTAGCCCTGGCCGGAACGGGACTGGCGGCCTATGCCATCGGCAGCTTCTCCGGCTACGGGCACCTGGGCGTGGGATGGACACTGGGCGACAACAACCTGCCGGGTGGCTTCCTGCGCCTGCTCTTCTCCTTCTCGACGGGACTGCTGATGTCGCGCATCTTCAAGCCGATACGCATCAGAGGGGCTTTCTGGATCAGCAGCCTGACGATCATCGTCCTGCTCTCACTGCCTTACATCGGTAACAGTGAGACGCAATGGATGAACGGCCTCTATGATGCACTCTGCACCATCGTCATCTTCCCCATCCTAGTGTGGCTGGGGGCATCCGGACTGACCAGAGACAGAACTACCACCCGTGCCTGTAAGTTCCTGGGCGATATCTCCTACCCGCTCTACATGGTGCACTACCCATTCATGTACCTCTACTACGCATGGGTCTGGAAGAATGAGCTCACCTTCACGCAGACATGGCCGGTGGCGCTGGCGCTGCTCTTCGGCAACATCCTGGTGGCATGGCTCGCGCTAAAGCTCTACGACGAGCCGCTGCGCAAATTCCTCTCAACTTAATAAAGGTATGTGGTGCAAATTCCATATATTTGCACCATCATCAATTAGCTTTGATCAACTAAACTTACAGCAATGAAATGACAACAAAAAGATTAATTGAAAGTTATTCAAAATCATTATTAACTTTTACAGCCGCTACTGTTTTCTTACTGTTTGGCTCGGGGTGTTTATACGCTCAGGATGCTTTAAAAATAAAGAAACACAAAGCTTTTGAAGAGGTTTTTGGGGATGCAGTTAAGCTGGATCCTGTAATGGTGGAAAAGGTTAAGGCTGATGTGCATGGAAAACGTCATTATGTAGACACAAACGGTGATGGCAAACCAAACGAGGTGTGGTTCGTTGATATCGATCCACGTCACAATGACAAGTATCGCCCATTATTGGTTAAAGTAATTGATGAAAACGGGAACCTGGATTATGGCAAAGAACCGGATAGATATGGGGACCTTTGGAATGCAGACTGGAACGCAGATGGTATGGTTGATGCAGTAATTGGCTATGAAGACCTGGACAATGACGGTGATGTTGATCAAATGGGAATGTATCACTATAATGAAAGATTGGGACTACGTGTTTGGTGGTTTATTGATCATGGCGACGATAATTTACTCCAATATGATATCGATTATGTTTATTATCAAATGCCTGGTCAAGATCACACACATTTCGGAGGAAATGAGAGCTTTTCACTCTTGTATTATGATGCTGACAAGAGAATGTGGATGCCTTTCTGGGAGACCCGATTTCTTTTTTATGACTTTGATGATGATGGAGTGACAGAAGAAGTTATTCGTGTAGAATCGGATGCAGTAGCTATGCAATTTTTGAGGTGGGGATTGAATGTCAATCCACTGACAGATGAAGATGAAGCAAGGAATTTTGATGTAGGACTTTCTTCGTTTGGACCGGGATGGGTTCATGAAGGAGAGGGCAGGTTACAATCCCAAAGATACGAGTATGATATTTATCCCAGAAACATTGACTCTGTCTTGTATATTCCTGATGAGCACAAAGAGTATTTTACCATTAGAGGTATTCCATCTGAGGCGGTAGTAAGCAGAGACACAGGAAGAGCGTTTTTTAGTGCTGCACGATGGGGAAGGGTTCTAATGACTTGGGATGAAAATGATCTAAATGTTGCCTGGAAAAGGCCAAACGATGAGATTGAAAGATGGGAAGGAATTATCGCACCTGAAATTAATCAACCTAACTATTACATGCCACAGATTGGAGGTCCGGGCTGTGGTCCTTTTAATAAACGATATGAGCTGGTGCTTAATCCTCAAGATAGCAATAAGTTTTATTACAATCCTTCCGATCATAAAATACATATAACACATAGTGATACAACGTGGATAAACGTGGACTACAATGGAGACAATGACTCGGATATGCATTATACCTGGGTTGACAGGAACAATGATGGCGTAATGGATCAAATTAAAATTGATTTTGTTGACAATATTCAATTTAGTGACTCAATAGACTTGGATGTATCAAAGGTGAAATTTATTCCATGGCAATTTAAAGATTTCAATAAGTTGCATAAGCCTGTTCTTGAGAAGGAGCCCGAAAACAAATACAACTTGATTAAACACCTGACTGCCGCACTGGAAACGAATAAAAAAGGATATGGCGATGATGCGGTTTGGAATTTTGTTGAGAATAAGATGGTAGGAGGTTATTCGGTAGATTTAACAAGTCGCCTGTTAAAGAGAGATGAGTCCATGCTCTATTACTTAATGCTTGTTCAAGACCGACAAATTGCAAAGCTTAAAAAAGAGGATATTGGCAGCAAATCATTCTGGAAAGCATTGAATAAAGCCCGGAGTAAAGGTGATACTCAGGCAATGACAAAAGCAGTAACGAAATACTTTAAATTGAAACCGACGATTGAAGATTATACTACATGGTTGTCAAATTTACGAGCACCTGCAAAGAAACAACGGGTTGCATGGACCAATGAATGGATGCCTCCTAATTGGGGTTGGGAGTCCGAGAAGATGGCTTATCGTTTTTACGACGGTCATTTCGACTTGTTCGGAAAAAGGGTGGATACATTAATCTATCCTGTAATTAAGAAGGAGAAAAAGAGTTACCACAAGGATCATAAAGGTTGGGGAATGGATATTCTGAACGTTAAGAACACGGGTGGAATTGGTGGACTAACGCTATATGTAAACGGTGTTCCCTATCCTGTGCGTAACGATAACAAGTTAAATGACCCAACTTTTACTGGCAAACTAGTTAGTGAAAGCATGGAAGAGGTCACGTTAGCGTTTACAACTAACAATGTTGGACCTAAGGAGAGCCCTTTCACAATAACGATACGTCCCTCAGCTATTGCTGGCTATCGTAAATCTCCGATTGAAGTGGTTGTAGAAGGAGGTAACCCAAACGATAAAATTGAATTGGGCATAGGTTTAACGCATCTGGGTGATGAGGATTTCTTCTATAATAAAGATACCGGCGTCATGGCAAGTTGGGGATTTCAGGACCCAGAGATTGGTTGGGTAGGACTGGGTGTTATTTTCTCACCTGATAGATTTATAAGAATAGATAATTTGGAAAATGAACATATAGTAGTGGTGAAGTGTGAGAGAGACGTTCTTTTGACCTACTACATTATGGGCGAATGGTTGAGAGCAAATCAATTCCCTTGTTGTTCCGCACCATCTGATTGGTATAAGAAATTAGAAATAAATGCCGAAGAGACAGGTTTAAAAAAATAATTATTCAGCCTTTTCAAACGTCAATATCTTCTCTCTGTAATACTCATACAGCTTACGACGGGCAGCTATCCCAGCAGACTGCTCTTCGTTCCAAACACGGCACAGAAAGCCACTATTCGCTCAGCGGCAGCTATCCCAACAGACTGCTCTTCGTTCACCAACGCTTCAAATTAATCCAATATGGATACATATGGATACAATAGTTCTCTAAATTTTGCCATATCCACACTTGCAAAAACAGAGACATTTGTATTGCTTTTACACCAAGATTATCCTCCATGCAACGGTTTGCAAGCTGATAGTAGAAGAATGCAAATCAGCAGTAACTAATTCCGAAAATTTGCTAGGTGTAGAAAATGAGCCGTGGTGCAGGGAGTAAAAGCAAAAACGCCAAGACTCTGTTTATTGAGACTTGACGTTCCTTGTTGCGGTATGGACGGGACTCGAACCCGCGACCCCCTGCGTGACAGGCAGGTATTCTAACCAACTGAACTACCACACCGTTTTTCTCTTCGTGTGCCTCGTCCGGGGTGGCGATCCTCCCGACACCTCGGGATTTTTTTGCCAACTGAACTATCACACTATTTGCAAATCGTTTCCGATAGCGAGTGCAAAGGTAAGCATAATTTCGAAATCTCAAAATAAATTGCAGAGATTTTTCCAATATTTTTAAGCTTATTCCTACTTACCCCCTTGCACCTGCTGCCGGTTGAATCCATGCGCTTGAATCCCGGTCTCTATAGGATCCCTGAACCATTGGCCAGCTTCGAACCGGCCTGCTCATCTCACCCTTACGCTGCCCTGTCACTCCTCCTCAACTAAGTGATATTCACCTAGATAAAAGTAAGGTCGGGCCAATTGTCTTATGCACCTACTCCTTCTCCTCAACAGAAGGAGATTACTTGAGCCAGTGGTCGAACCAGCGGAAGAACTCGCGCTGGAACAGGATGCCGTTCTGTGGCTGGGCGATCCAGTGGTTCTCGTCGGGGAAGATGAGCATCCGCGACGGGATATCGCGCAGTTGTGCGGCGTTGAACGCCATCATGCCCTGCGATGCCAGGATGCGGTAATCTTTCTCACCGTGGGTGATCATGAGGGGGGTGTCCCACTTGTCGACGAAGCGATGGGGTGAGTTCGCATAAGTGCGCTGTGCCGTAGCATTGCTCTTGTCCCAGTAGGGACCGCCCATGTCCCAGTTGGCGAACCACATCTCCTCGGTCTCGAGGTACTGCGCCTCGAGGTTGAAGATGCCGGCGTGCGACAGGAAAGCCTTGAAGCGCTTGTCGTGATTGCCTGCCAGCCAGTAGACCGAGAAGCCACCGTAGCTGGCGCCCGTACATCCGAGGCGGGTCTCATCGACGAAGGTCTCCTGCGATACCGCATCGATGGCGGAGAGATAATCTTTCATGTTCTGACCGCCATAGTCACCACTTATCTGCTCCAGCCACTCCTGTCCGAAGCCGGGCAGGCCGCGGCGGTTGGGGGCGACAACGATATAGCCATTGGCTGCCATCATCTGCAGGTTCCAGCGGTAGGACCAGAACTGGCTCACCATGCTCTGCGGGCCTCCCTGGCAGTAGAGCAGCGCCGGATACTTCTTCGTAGGATCGAAATCGGGCGGGTAGACCACCCAGGTGAGCATCTTCTTACCGTCGCTGGTGTCGATCCATCGCTCTTCCACCATGCCCATCTTCAGCTCAGCAAGCATCTCCTTGTTTTCCTGTGACAGATCCGTAGCCTCTCCAGTAGTGATATCAACTGAGTAGATTTCGGTGGGCTGCGAGAGCGACTGGCGTTTGGCTATCAGTTTGTCATTGCCGGGGGCGACAGAGGTATAATCGTGCATCCCTTTGGTGACGGGCGTAATCTCCCGGGTAGTGATATCAGCCTTGTAGAGCTGGGTGGTGCCCTGCACCGGGGCGACCATCCAGATGGTTTTGTTATCGCTGTTCCAGGCGATAGCGTCGCTGTTGTAATCGAAGTTTTCGGTCACATACCTTTTCTCCCCCGTAGTGAGATCCATCACGAAGAGGCGGTTCTTGTCGGACTCATAACCATCCCTCTCCATGCTCTGCCAGGCGAGGTGGCGTCCGTCGGGTGAGAACTGCGGGTTGACATCGTACCCTTCCATCCCTTCGGTCATATTACGTGTCTCACCGCTCTCCGGATCGTAGAAGTAGATATCTGAGTTGGTGGAGACGGAGTAGTCTTTCCCGCTCTTCTTGCGGGAGGTGTAGGCGATGGTCCTGCCGTCGGGGCTCCATGCCAGCTGCTCCATGCCGCCGAAAGGTGCCAGGGGCGACTCGAAGGGCTCTCCCTCGAGCAGATCCTTGATATTGGTGAGCTTGTTACCGTCCACATCGGCCACGAAAGGATGAGACACGCTCTCCACCCAGTGATCCCAGTGCTTGTACATAAGGTCGTCCACCACCCGTCCCGATGCCTGGGGCAGATCGGTATACTGCTCACCGGCTTTGGTGATGCTCTTCACGCTCTGGATAAAGAGCACCCTGCTGCCGTCGGGTGAGTAGGTGAAGCCCTCGATGCCCTCCTTCAGGTGGGAGACCTGCGTCATCCCTCCCCCGTCGGGGTTGATGCTCCATATCTGTGAGGTGCCGGTCTCGTTGCTCAGGAAAGCAATCTTCCTGCCGTTGTCTATCCACTGCGGGTTGCTCTCCTGCCTGTTGGTGATGGTGAGCTGTTTCTTTTCCGACCCGTCGCTCTTCATGATGAAAAGCTCGGAGTTGGTTTTGTTCTCGGTGATGCCGACGTAGGTGACCTGATAGAGGATATGTGTCTTGTCGGGCGACACCTCTACGCTCCCCACACGGCCGAAGCTGTGTAGCAGCTCGGGCGTCATGATGCCGTTCTCAATAACCGGTTTAGCCCTGCCGATGATCTCGCTCAGTTCAGTCTCTTTGTTTTCTGTTGACTGGTTACAGGATAGCATGCTGCCGGTGATAACAATTGCCATAAATAGTGTATTGAGTTTCATAATACGTTAATATGTTTGAACGTTATTAGGTTTGTACGTTTGTATGCTAGTACGTTTGTATGTTAGTACGTTTAAAAGTTACACCAGAGCCGCTGCCCTCACAAAGCTTACAGCTTATAGCTTATAGCTTATTGCTTACGACTTACAGCTTACCACTTATTGCTTATTGCTTATTGCTTATTGCTTATTGCTTACCACTTATTGCTTACAGCTTATAGCTTATTGCTTACGACTTACAGCTTACCACTTATTGCTTATTGCTTACCACTTACAGCTAACTGCTTACAGCTTAAAACTATATCCCATACCGCTGCCTTAAACAAACTCCAACTTAAAAGCTTATAGCTTACAACTTATCGCTAACAGCTAACGACTTACAGCTTACCGCTTAAAACTATATCCCATACCGCTGCCCTAAACAAACTCCAACCTAAAAGCTTAGAGCTTACAGCTTATCGCTTAAAGCTTACCACTAATCAACAATCATCCCGTCCTTCATATGAATAGTGCGGTCGGTGATGGAGGCCAGCTGCTCATCGTGGGTGACAATGACGAAGGTCTGGTTCAGCTTGTCGCGCAGCTCAAAGAAGAGGTTGTGAAGCTCGATCTTATTGTCGGTATCGAGACTACCCGACGGCTCATCGGCGAAGACCACCAGCGGGTCGTTGATAAGCGCCCGGGCGACTGCCACCCTTTGCTTCTCTCCTCCCGATAACTCTGCCGGCTTGTGCTCTCTGCGCTCCGAGAGTCCCATCATGTCAAGCAGCTCTTTTGCCTTCTCTTCCGCTTCGGAGTGATGCACATTGCCGATAAGTGCGGGGATCATCACGTTCTCCAGCGCTGTGAACTCGGGCAGCAGCTGATGAAACTGAAAGACGAAACCAATATGCTTGTTGCGGAAGTCGGAGAGCTTCTTCTCGCTCAGAAGACTCAGGCCATTGTTATCGATATAGATCCTGCCTGAATCAGCTTTCTCCAGCGTACCCATAATCATCAGCAGGGTTGTTTTCCCTGCCCCGCTGGGACCGACGATGGAGACGATCTCTCCCTTGCGTACCTCCAGATCAATCCCCTTCAGTACCTGAAGGGATCCGAAACTCTTTGTGATATTTTCCGCTTTTATCATCTTTTCTGTTGCCAAACATATTTTTAATGTGCGAAGATAAGAAAAAAGCTTTAGATTTTACGCAATATTAACGGGTTAACGGTTGCAAAAAATGAGCTTCGAACGCTATATTTGCAAAAGAAAGCCTTTGGCCAGTACAAGCCATCTAATGATGAGAACAAACGTTTCTCCTCAGCCGTCTGCCAAAGGCAAAGGGTTTCCCGTTCCCTGCCTGGCGTCTCTTATTAACAGGAGGTGCTGCAAAGTAAAGAAACGGGATTAATTACATATAATATGGATATGGATAACTTATACGATATGCGCCGTGAGTATGAAGCCGGTGAGCTCAATGAGAATGATCTGACTTCAGACCCGCTGGAGATGTTCGGAAAATGGTTGGAGGAGGCTGTCACCGCCGGAGTGACAGAGCCCAACGCCATGACACTCGCCACCGCCACGACTGAGGGGAGACCCTCCGCCAGGGTGGTGCTGCTCAAAGAGATGAACAGTGAGGGTTTCGTCTTCTTCACCAACTATCTGAGCCGCAAGGGGCGGGAGCTCCTGATGAACCCGTATGCTGCACTGGTGTTCGACTGGCATGAGATGGAGCGGCAGGTACGGATAGAAGGGCGTGTGGAGAAGCTGACGGCCGGGGAGTCGGATGTCTACTTCAATTCCCGTCCCGAAAATGCGAAGATCGGGGCATGGACATCGCCACAGAGTAAGATAGTGAGGGACCGTAGCGAGCTGGATGAATTACAGAGAGAGGTGGAACAGAGATTCGCACACAAACAGATATTCCGTCCCGATCACTGGGGCGGCTTCCTTATAAGACCGACAGTGGTGGAGTTCTGGCAGGGACGACCCGACCGGCTGCACGACCGTATTGCCTGTTACAAGACCGAAGAGGGGTGGAGCATGCACCGCCTTGCCCCCTGAGAAACGATCTTCCGGTATAAACTATCTTCTCCCGGTTGTTACTTTCCACGCACGGAATAATTGCAGCACAAGAGCGGCAAGCTCTTTTACCTTTCGAACGTTGCCTTGTGGTGAGCAGCGTCGCAGTCAGGGAATAATTTTATTTTTCGGCACAGTGGCGACAAACTCCTTCAGGTAAAAAGGTTCGAAATAGGCACTGTCCACGAACCGCTTCTCGACAAACGCTTGCTCTGCCAGCGTGATCATCCCCGATGCCAGGGGATGGATATCTTCAAGGAAAGCGGCGTTGGGATGGGTGAGCACAGCACGGCACTTCTCTGCACCGTTACCGAAAAAGAGCACTTTCTGCTTCTTCAACAGATCGGGATAACTATCACCATCGACGATATCGGCCGCCGTGGGGCGCACGGTACGTAACGCTTTGTCGAAAAAAGTAGCGTAGACCTCCATCCTGCGTGCATCGATCATGGGACAAAGCAGCTCATCCTCTCCCACCCTTGGTGCTGTCATTGACGCCATGATCAGTGATGTGGGCAGGGCAATCATCGGTATATCCAGCCCGTAACTAAGCCCTTTCGCTTCCGAGACGCCGATACGGAGACCGGTATAGGAGCCGGGACCGCTGCTTACTGCAATAGCATCGAGGGTGAGACCGTTGGCTCTTACATAACGCATGATCTCATGGACAAACTGTCCCAGCAGGGTGGCGTGGGACTGCCCCTGGAAATCCTCCCTGTTCAGGATGATCTCTCCGCCGTGTGAGAGCGTACAGGAGCATACAGGCGTAGCTGTTTCAATGGAGAGTATGGTACACATGTAATCTTATTTGAGCTTGCAAAGATAGCACTTTTTTCGTTGATCGCCGGGGATGAAGGGCCCTTTTATCACGCGATAGCAGTGGAAGAGCGCACAAAAAAAACCGTATCGTACGATATGGTTCACATAAAAACAAAAGAACTGCATCTTGTGGATGCAGTTCTTTTCTATACCTTATAGGTTTTTCTTAATACCTGTTGCTGTCACGATTGCCATAACCACCACCGCCACCGCGGTTGTTGTTTCTTGGGCGATCGCCTTCAGTACGAGGACGAGCTACGGATACGGACAATGTACGTCCGTCGTATTCGGCATCGTTGAGTTCTTCAATGGCATGCTGTCCTTCTTCGTCGTTGGACATTTCTACAAAACCATAGCCTTTTGAGCGATGGCTGTCACGGTCAGTAATAATTTTGGCTGAAGATACTTCACCATACTCTTCAAAAAGTTCTTTTAAATCGGCGTCAGTAATCTGATAACTTAAGCCAGCTACAAAAATGTTCATGTAAAATAATTAAAATAAATAAAAAAATAAATTATGCAGAAGTGATTAAACGAGAGAGGTTAATGAATAACTTAACATATTGGTGTGAAGTAACTAAATAACGGCCCGCAAAAATTACCTTTGCTCGACAAAGATAGGTATAAATTAATTGTGACAAAATATTTTGCGTATTATTTTACATAATAACCGAAAAAAAAGGGAGAAAAGTGTCTTTTCCCCCAAAAAACAGGATTTTTCACCCTTGTTTTTGCTTTTTCTTCCTGTGAATATCAGCTTTAAGCAAATAAGCGATAAGCGGATAAGCTATAAGTTTTAAGCAATAAGCTATAAGCTATAAGCTATAAGCAATAAGCGATAAGCTATAAGCTATAAGCGATAAGCTATAAGCAATAAGCAATAAGCGATAAGCGATAAGCAATAAGCAATAAGTTATAAGCTTTTAGGTTGATGCTTTTAGGTTGATGCTTTAGATGGGCAGCGGTTTGGGTGATTGCAAGGAGCAAGCACATCAGCAAATCAGCAAATCAGCAAATCAGCAAATCAGCAAATCAACACATCAGCACATTAACTCATCAATCGATCCCGTTCCTCTTTAGCAGCGCCTCAATGGAAGGCTCCTGTCCGCGAAAACGCTTGTAGAGAATCATCGGATCTTCGGTGTTGCCTCTCTCCAGGATATTCTTCCTGAACGAAGCAGCTGTCGCCTTGTCGAAGATACCGTTCTCCTTGAAGAGCGAGAAAGCATCTGCATCCATCACCTCGGCCCACTTGTAGCTGTAGTAGCCGGCAGCGTATCCTCCCGAGAAGATATGACCGAAGGAGGTGGACATGCAGGCTTCGGGAACGATGGGCAGCAGCTGTACGCGCTCCATCGCCTCCTGCTCGAACATGCGTATATCGCCGTCGAACGGTTTCAGTTGAGAGTGCCACGCCATATCGAGGTAGCCGAAAGAGAGCTGACGCAGTGTAGCATAGCCGGCGTTGTAGTTGGAGGCATCGACGATCTTCTGCAGCAGTGCATCGGGCATCTTCTCTCCTGTCTCATAATGGAAGGCGAACCGGTCGAGGTATTCCTTCTCGGTGAGCCAGTTCTCCATGATATGGGAGGGCAGCTCCACGAAATCGCGGTAGACGCTTGTACCCGAGAGGGTCTCGTAGGTGCTCCTGGCCAGCATACCGTGGAGGGCATGGCCAAACTCATGGAGGAACGTCTCCACCTCATCGAAGGTGAGCAGTGCCGGCTGGGTGTCGGTGGGACGGGTGAAGTTCATCACGATGGTGATGTGGGGACGGCTGTCGACACCATCTTTCATATACTGACTCTTGAAAGAGGACATCCATGCGCCCGATCGTTTCCCGTCGCGGGGGTGGAAATCGGTATACAAAACGGAGAGGAAGTCGCCATTCTCGTCCAGCACATCGAACGCTTCCACCTCAGGGTTATAGACATCGATCGCGGGGTTCTTCACGAACTGCAGTCCGTAGAGGTCAGCGGCCAGCCCGAAGACACCCTTCTTCACGTTCTCCAGCTCGAAGTAGGGACGGGTCATCTCATCATTCAGGTCGAAGCGGTGATCCTTCAGCTTGTCGGCATAGAAGCTCCAGTCCCAGGGTTGTATCTCTATGGCTGTTCCCTCCATCTGTACAGCGAACTGCTGTACCTCCTCCACCTCCTTGCGGGCGAGGGGGTTGAACGCCGTGGCGAGTTGATCGAGCAGACCGAACACCGCATCGGCACTCTTCGCCATCCGGTGCTTTAACACATAGTCGGAATAGCTGTCATATCCCAGCAGGTTGGCTATCTCCAGGCGGAGGTTGACGATCTGCTGCACATTCTGCTGATTGTCGTACTCCCCACCCTTCACACTCTTGGTGTTGTAGGCCATATAGAGCTTCTCGCGCAGGTCGCGGCGGATGGAGTATTTCATAAACCCGATATAGCTGGGTGCAGAGAGGTCGAACATCCACCCTTCCTTGCCCTTTGCTTTCGCCCTGGCAGCAGCGGCATCGGTCAGGCTCTCAGGGAGCCCTGCCAGGTCGGCCTTGTCGGTGAGCAGCATCTCATAAGCGTTGGTCTCACGCAGGTTGTTCTGTCCGAAGTTGAGCGTAGCCTTGCTTAGCTCCATAGAGAGCGCACGGTACTCCTCCTTCCCTTCAGGTGAGAGCGTGGCACCGCTGTTCTCAAAGCTTTCGAAGTATTTCTCCACCAGGCGTATCTGCTCGGGTGTGAGCCCCGCAGTGTGACGTGCATCATAGACCGTCTTCACCCTTTTAAAGAGCGCCTCATTGAGGTTGATATTGTTGGAGTGCTCCGACAGCTTAGGGCTGAGACGTTGCGAGATCTCCATCATCTCGTCGTTGCTCTCCGAACCCAACAGGTTAAAGAAGACACTGCTCACACGGTTCAACATCTCTCCGGAATACTCCATCGCCTCAATGGTATTTTGGAATGTGGGAGCATCGGCGTTGTCAGCGATCAGGTTTATCTCCGCCTGATTCTCTGCAATCGCTTTGTCGAAAGCCGGTTCGTAATGCTCAATCCTGATCTGGCTGAAGGGAGCTGTAGCGTGTGGTGTGGCATAGGGTTTGAAAAATGGATTATCCTGTGCCGGGGCAGTCGTCATCATCATTACAGAAAAAATTGTTAATAGGGTTTTCTTCATAAAATTTTCTTTACATTTGCGGTAAACATAATGGGAACAAAGATACATTATTTTTACAATTTCCAAAAAAACAAGGAGCTGAACGCTGAAAACTAAGGGCTGAGGGCCAAAAGCCTAAACCCAAGCCGCTGAAAGCATCATCAACCCGGCTAAAAAGCTTACAGCTTACAGCTTATAGCTTATCGCTTATTGCTTATAGCTTACGGCTTACGGCTTACGGCTTATTGCTTACCGCTTATTGCTTATTGCTTATTGCTTACAGCTTATAGCTTATAGCTTACCGCTTACCGCTTATAGCTAAAAAAACTAAATACTAAACGAATAAAACATGGCAACAACTGACAAGACCAGTGAGAAGACAACAACGACCCAAACAAAAAGCAAGGCCAAAGCCATTGCTGTAGGGATCAAGAAAAACTTTATCCTCGACACCAACGTGATCCTGCATGATTACGACTGCCTCGAGAACTTCGAAGAGAACGATATATACATCCCGTTTATCGTGTTGGAGGAGCTGGATAAGTTTAAGAAGGGAAGTGATCAGATCAACTTCAACGCCCGTGCTTTTGTACGCGAGCTGGATCTGATCACCGATGATGACCTCTTCACCAATGGCGCCGAACTGGGTGTGGGCAAGGGCAGGCTTTACATCGTGAATGCATTACAGAACAACAAGAAGATCAACGATGCTTTTCCCGAAAAGATACCCGACAATCGTATTCTCGCCGTAGTTTCTGAGATTGCCGATAAACATCCGGAGATGAAGACCATCCTCGTCTCGAAAGATATCAACCTGCGGATGAAAGCACGCTCGCTGGGCATGCTGGCAGAGGATTACATCAACGACAAGGTGACCAACATCGATATATTTGATCAGGGTGAAGTGGTGATTGAAGGGGTTAACCCGGACCTGATCGACAAGATCTACGCTCAGCCTTCAGGGGTGGATATGGATGAGTTCACCTTCGAGACACAGATCGATCCCAACCAGTGCTTCGTCCTCAAGAGCGAGCGCAACAGCGTACTGGCACGGTTCAATCCTTTCACACAGAAGATCATAAAAGTGGCCAAGGAGACCAACTTCGGCATACAGCCACGCAACGCGGAGCAGACCTTCGCGCTGGAGATACTGAACGACCCGGATATCAAGCTGGTGGGTCTCACCGGCAAAGCGGGCACGGGCAAGACACTGCTGGCACTGGCGGCAGCACTGAAACAACACAACGTCTACAGCCAGATTCTGCTGGCCCGCCCCATCGTTGCCCTCTCTAACAAGGACATGGGATACTTGCCGGGGGACGAGAAGCAGAAGATCGCTCCCTACATGCAGCCGCTGTTCGACAACCTCAACGTGATCAAGTCGCAGCTGGGACAGAACAGTGGCGACCTGAAACTGCTGGATGACATGCAGAAGTCGGGACAGCTGGAGATCGAGGCGCTGGCGTTCATCCGCGGACGGAGTCTCACTGAGACTTTCTGCATCATCGATGAAGCACAGAACCTCACCCCGCATGAGGTGAAGACGATCATCACCCGCGCCGGTGAAAAGACCAAGATGGTGTTCACGGGCGACCTGCAGCAGATAGACTCACCCTACCTCGACACACAGTCGAACGGTCTGGCTTATATGATCGACAAGATGAAGGGACAGAACCTCTTCGGCCATGTCAACCTGGTGAAGGGTGAACGAAGTGAGCTATCCGAGCTGGCAAGTAATATCTTATAGAATGCAGAAACCTACCATACCCAAGGGAACGCGTGACTTCTCGCCCGAAGAGATGGCGAAGCGCAACTATATTTTCGATACAATCAAGGATGTTTACCGCCTTTACGGCTTCCGCCAGATTGAGACACCGGCGATGGAGAACCTCTCCACGCTGATGGGCAAGTATGGCGAGGAGGGGGATAAGCTGCTCTTCAAGATCCTTAATTCGGGGAATTTCCTCACTCGTATGACCAGCAAAGAGATAGAAGAGGGCAACTCGGTGAAGACGGCCAACAAGATATCGGAGAAGGGGTTACGCTACGACCTGACAGTGCCCTTCGCGCGCTACGTGGTGATGCATCGCAACGAGATCACCTTCCCCTTCCGGCGCTACCAGATACAGCCTGTGTGGCGGGCGGACCGTCCCCAGAAGGGGCGCTACCGCGAGTTCTTCCAGTGCGATGCCGACATCGTGGGGTCGGACTCACTGCTCAACGAGGTGGAGCTGGTGCAGATCATGGATGAGGTGTTCACACGCCTGGGCATACGTGTCTCGGTGAAGCTGAACAACCGAAAGATACTCTCGGGCATCGCGGAGATCATCGGCGAGGCGGAAAAGATCATCGACATCACCGTGGCAATAGACAAGCTGGACAAGATAGGTCTTGAGAAGGTGAACGAGGAGCTGGCAGCGAAAGGGATCGCACAGGAGGCGATTGAGAAGCTGCAGCCGATCATCCTGCTGACGGGTACGACAGAGGAGAAGCTGGAGCGGTTAAAAGAAGTGCTGGCATCCTCCGAGACGGGAACGAAAGGTGTGGAGGAGATGGAATATATCATTCACAAGACCGGCGCTCTCACGCTAAAGAACGAGGTGACCCTCGATCTGACGCTGGCACGGGGACTCAACTACTATACAGGAGCGATAATCGAGGTGAAGGCACTGGATGCGGAGATAGGAAGCATCACCGGCGGCGGAAGGTACGATAACCTGACAGGCATCTTCGGACTACCTGGCGTCTCGGGTGTGGGTATCTCATTCGGGGCGGATCGCATCTACGATGTGCTGAGCCAGCTCGGCCTCTTCCCCGAAAGCTTCGCACACAGCACCGACCTGCTCTTCGTCAACTTCGGGGAGAAGGAGGCGGACTACCTGCTGCCCCTGGTTACACAACTGCGACAATCGGGCATCTGCTGTGAGCTCTACCCCGAGGCGACGAAGATGAAGAAACAGCTCTCCTATGCCGACAGCAACCATATTCCCTTTGTGGCGATGGTGGGTGAGAACGAGATGAGAGAGGGTAAGATCACCCTCAAGCTTATGCTGTCGGGAGAACAGAAAACAGTCACCCTGCTGGAGCTGAAGGAAGAGGTGCAACAGTTACGAACCTCCTGAAACAAAAAAACGATATTGCATCATGCAACATCGCTCCAACAGCATACAGTCTCAGCACTATCCAGTCTCAGCATTATCCAGTCTCAGCACTGAAACATAGTTTTATTATTGCTCCGGAAATTCCGGAGCATTTTTTTCTCTTTGTATCGTATTACCACTATTATCGTATTACCTTCACATCGACAGCGTTCATCCCCTTGGGACCACGCTCCAGCTTGAAGGTAACCATGTTGTCTTCGGCAATACCCTCTTCGGCGTTGCTCTTGTGGAAGAAAAACTTGTTCACGCTGTTTTTCTCTTTGATAAATCCGAAACCACGGGTCTCATCGAAGAAGTCGACCCTGCCTGTAGGATCACCTTTTTCCTCTTTGAACTCCTGACGGGGGATAGATATTTCAATATCTTCCAGTTCGATCACCTCCTTTTTCATCGGTTCCGGTGGCACATCGGTAATGACGCCGTTGGCATCGACATATGCAATCATGTCCTCAAAAGAGCTGGGGGATTGCTGTTTGCGATCCTCTTTGCGTTGTAACTTCTCTTTCTTCTTCTGTTTCTTGTTCTTTTCGATCTCTTTTTTGTTGAATGAATTTGATCTTGCCATTTATACGTTTTCGATTTATTGTTTATTGTTTTATATGTTAGTACGTTGGTACGTTATTATGTTAGTTTGTCAGTTTGTCAGTTTGTTAGTTTGTCAGTACGTTGGTACGTCCCAGCCTCCCGCTTATAGCTTATTGCTTATAGCTTATTGCTTATTGCTCAATCCCTAACCGCTGCCCCTGCCAATCTTCCACCTAAAAGCTTATAGCTTATCGCTTACAGCTTACTGCTTATTGCTCAATCCCTGACCGCTGCTCCTGCCAATCTTCCACTTCAAAAGCTTACGACTTACCGCTTACAGCTTACAGCTTATTGCTTATTGCTTACGACTTACAGCTTATCGCTTACCGCTTAATTCGCAATCGGAAGCACCCTGCCTGTAAGCTTCTGGATATCCTTCAGCATCACCTTCTCGTCAGTGGCACAGAATGTGAGGGCTGTTCCCTTGTTGCCGGCTCTGCCGGTACGTCCGATACGGTGTACATAGGTCTCCGCCACATCGGGCAGGTCGTAGTTGATCACTATATCGAGCTGGTCGATATCGATACCGCGGGCAGCGATATCGGTGGCGATAAGCACCTGTGTTGTGTGTGACTTGAAGTTAGTGAGCGCGCGCTGCCGTGCGTTCTGCGATTTGTTGCCGTGAATAGCCTCACTGCCGATACCGGCCTTGCTGAGCGAGCGGGCTATCTTGTCTGCACCATGCTTCGTGCGGGAGAAAACAAGCACCGATTTGCGTCTCTCCTTCTTGAGCAGGTCGATAAGCAGATCTTTCTTCTCCGGTTTCTCCACGAAGTAGATAAACTGTTCGATGGTGTCTACCACCGACGAGGTGGGGTCGACCTCTACCCTCACCGGATTGTGCAGGATAGAACGTGAGAGCAGGGTGATAGAGGAGGGCATGGTGGCCGAAAAGAACAGTGTCTGTCGCTCCCTTGGCAGGAGAGGCAGCAGTTTCTTGATATCGTGGATAAAGCCCATGTCGAGCATCCTGTCTGCCTCATCCAGCACGAAATGACGGATGGCATGCAGACTGATATAGCGCTGGTTGATCAGGTCGAGCAGACGTCCCGGCGTGGCGACCAATATGTCGACACCAGCCTTGAGCGCGCTTACCTGTGCATGTTGTTTGACGCCGCCATAGATCACGCAATGACGGATACCGGTGTACGTTGTGTACTCTCTGATGCTGTCGTTGATCTGGATGGCCAGCTCACGGGTAGGTGTGAGGATCAATGCTTTGATCTCTCTTCTTTTTCCATGGGTCTTGTCCAGATACAATTGCTGAATGATGGGGAGTGCGAAGGCGGCAGTCTTTCCTGTGCCTGTCTGTGCCAATCCGAGGATATCGCGCTTTTCAAGCGCCGGAATAATGGCTTTTTGCTGTATGGGTGTGGGAGTAGTATATCCTTTTTCTTCGAGAGCCCTTAAGATTGGCTCAATTAACGCTAATTCTTTAAATGTCATCTAATGTTTTTAAGCCGCCAATCTGTGGGCAGCGGTTGTTTTAATTCTCGTAAGCCGGCCGTTTTCCTGCGATAGCATCAATAAGAGTGCCTGGCGGGGACGTGCCCTATTTTAACAAATGGTGGGGGAAGAACTGCATGAGTAGAACCTACACGCGAATTGTTACAGGGTGCAAAGATAATCAAAATAATTCATTCTATCGTGTTTCTCAGCTTTTTCCGCTATTATGACACGCTCTACCACCCCGTTCGTCACATATACAGGCGTCACAGTGAATGAATGTTCATCAGCACATCATCTCAAAATATATTTTTATAGTCCCTCAAAAAGCTGTTTCTTTGCAGAAAATTTACACTGATGCTCTCAATTGAAAATCTCACCGTTGAATTTGGCGGATTCACTCTTCTCGACCAGATCTCGTTTGTTCTGAACAGGAATGAACGGGTGGCGCTCGTGGGTAAGAACGGCGCCGGCAAGTCGACCCTGCTGAAGATCATGGGGGGACTGCAGAAGCCGACGCAGGGGAATGTCTCCTACCCCAAGGAGGTCACCATCGGCTACCTGCCGCAACAGATGACGCTGGATAACAGTCGCACCGTGCGTGAGGAGGCATCGATGGCTTTCGAGCATCTGCAGATGATGGAGCGGGAGCTGGAGCAGCTGCACGGGGAGATGGCGGAGCGCACCGACTACGAGACGGAGGCTTACCACGCGGTGATTGAGCGGGCTACCGACCTGCAGGAGCTGCTGCAGATGTCGGGCATACACAATTTTGAGGCAGAGGTGGAGAAGACACTGATGGGGCTGGGCTTCATGCGGGAGGATTTCGAACGGCCGACGAAGGAGTTCAGCGGCGGCTGGCGCATGCGCATTGAGCTGGCGAAGATCCTGCTGCAGGCACCCGACGTGCTGCTGCTGGATGAGCCTACCAACCACCTCGATATCGAGTCGATACAGTGGCTGGAGCACTTCCTCGCTACACACGCCAACGCGGTGATGCTGGTGTCGCACGACCGTGCCTTCCTCGATGCGGTCACCAACCGTACCATAGAGATACTGCTGGGTAATATCCACGACTACAAGGTGAGTTACACGAAGTATGTGGAGCTGCGCCAGGAGCGCCGCGAGCAGCAACAGCGGGCTTATGAGAATCAGCAGAAGCAGATAAAGGTGACGGAAGATTTTATTGAACGGTTCCGCTACAAGGCGACCAAGTCGAACCAGGTACAGTCGCGCATCAAGCAGCTGGATAAGATTGACCGTATTGAGGTGGATGAGGTGGACAGTGCACGTCTCAGCCTTAAGTTCCCACCCGCACCCCGTTCAGGCTCCTACCCTGTGGTTATGGAGGATCTATCGAAAAGATATGGCGATCATCTTGTGTTCAAAGAGGTGACGCTCACCATCGAAAGAGGTGAGAAGATCGCTCTCGTAGGAAAGAACGGGGAGGGTAAGTCCACCCTGGTGAAGTGCATCATGCAGGAGATAGAGCACGGCGGCAAGCTGGAGCTGGGTCACAATGTGAAGATCGGCTACTTCGCACAGAACCAGGCGCAGCTGCTGAATGAAGAGCTGACAGTGTTCGAGACCATCGACTATGTGGCGGTGGGCGATATACGCTCAAGGATAAGGGATATACTGGGTGCCTTCATGTTCGGTGGTGAGGCATCGGAGAAGAAGGTGAAGGTGCTGTCGGGTGGTGAAAGGAGCCGTCTGGCGATGATACGCCTGCTGCTGGAGCCGGTGAACCTGCTGATCCTCGATGAGCCGACCAACCACCTCGACCTGACATCGAAAGATGTGCTGAAGAAGGCGATACGCACGTTCGACGGCACGGCCATCATCGTGTCGCACGACCGCGATTTCCTGGACGGGCTGGTGGACAAGGTGTATGAGTTCGGTGGTGGCAGGGTGACAGAACATATGGGTGGCATCTACGACTTCCTGGCGAAGAAGAAGCTGGATACACTGCAACAGCTGGAGCTCTCTGCCTCAACAACAAAAAAAGAGGAGAAGGAGGAGCAACCCTCGGAGAACAAGCTCTCTTACCGGGAACAGAAGGAACAGAACCGTCAGCAACGCAAGATAGAGAAGCAGGTGGAGGAGGCGGAGAAGAAGGTGGCCTTGCTCGAGAAGAAGCTGAAGGCGATGGAGGAGCAGCTGGCCACACCCGAAGGAGCCGGCGATATGGAGCTGCTGCAGCAGTACCTGGAGACGAAAGGACAACTGGAAAAGGCAATGAACAATTGGGAACGATGGACGTTAGAACTTGAAAACTGAGAGCTTATTGCTTATTGCTTACTGCTTACTGCTTATTGCTTATTGCTTATTGCTTACTGCTTACTGCTTATTGCTAAACATTCATAACATCAGAATAATGGCCAATTTAAGTAAATTCATATTAAATAAAATCTTCGGCTGGAAGGTTATCAACGAATTTCCCGAAGTACCCAAATGTGTGCTGGCGGTGGCGCCCCATACCAGTAACTGGGATTTCGTGATGGGCAAGCTGGCCTACTCATCCCTGGGTCGTCAGGCCAACTTCCTTATCAAGGAGGAGTGGTTTTTCTTCCCCTTCAACATCATCTTCAGCAGCATGGGTGGGATACCGGTGAGGAGAGGTCGTAGCGGATCACTTACCGACACACTGTCCAAAGAGTTTAGGGAGAGGGAATGGATGCACCTGGGCATCACTCCCGAGGGTACACGCAAACCGGTGAAGGAGTGGAAGAAAGGTTTTTATTTTATCGCCATGAAGGCGAAGGTGCCCATTCTCCTGATCGGTCTTGATTATGGCAAGAAAGAGGCCAGGGTGCTCGATCTCTTCTATCCCACCAATGACTACCGCAAAGATATTGTGACGATCAAGGCGCACTACGAAGGTATACAGGCGAAGAAACCGGAAAATTTTATTCTCTGATCACTCCTCCCCAAAATCCAGCGACAACTGAACACCATCGGTCGGCAGGAGACCCTGCTCCGCATCGCCGTTCCGGAGGGTGAGCCCCATCAGGCGGATTTTCCTTTCCTGAAAATCATCGGCCTGCAGTAACAGCTCCTTGCCCAGGTCGAACAGCTCCTCATAGGTACGGATATAATGCCCCACGGTGCGACTGCGGGTGATAATAGTGAAATCGGCGTACTTGATCTTCAGCGTGAGCGTCTTGGCGAGGAACTTCTTCTTCTCCGCACGACGTTGTACCTCGCGGGCTATCTGATCGAGCGCGGCGAGGATATCGACCATCTCCTCCAGATCATCGGCATAGGTCTCCTCGGCACCGAGCGACTTGCGGACTCTCTCCGACTCCACCTCCCGCTCATCGATGCCCCGTGCAAAATGGTAATAGGTGCTGCCAGCCTTGCCGAACTCACGCACCAGGTCGAGCTCGGACCACTGCTTCAGGTCGTGGCCGGTGTGGATACCCAGCTCCGCCATCTTACCGGCTGTCACCTTCCCCACCCCGAAAAACTTGCTGACCGGCAGCTTTTCCACAAAAGCCTCCGCCTTCTCGGGCTCAATGACGAACTGCCCGTTCGGCTTCCTGTAATCGGACGCGATCTTGGCAAGGAACTTATTGTATGAGACGCCGGCAGAGGCGGTGAGACGCGTACGGCTATGGATCTTCTGCCTGATCTCTTTGGCTATCAGCGTGGCGGAGCGGTTGCCCTTGTGGTTGACGGTGACATCGAGGAAAGCCTCATCGAGGGAGAGCGGCTCTACCATATCGGTGTACTCGAGGAAGATCTGCATGATCTGTTGGGAGACAGCACGGTAGTGATCGAACCGTGGCATCACGAAGATAAGATGGGGACATTTGCGCAGGGCTGTGACGGAAGGCATGGCAGAATGGATACCAAACTTGCGTGCCTCGTAGCTGGCGGCCGCCACCACACCTCTCTTCTCACCATAGCCCACAGCGACGGGCTTACCGCGATAGTCGGGGTTGTCGCGCTGCTCGATGGAGGCATAGAAGGCATCCATATCCACATGGATTATCTTGCGGTTCATGGGAGCAAATATACCTTCATTTTTTTGAATTTCATAGCATTAGATCGATTATTCAATCACTTTTTTTACTACTTGGCGCAAAAGAAACAACCTGCTACAATTCTTTTGCAGCATTACAAATGAGATGAAACGGTATAACTTCCTCCGGTAAGAATCCGTTCATTCCTTTTCCTGACAATCAGCAACACATAAGCTGTATCAGCCCAACAGTGCCTTGAAAGCTTCATAGACCAGAAAAGCCGGCCAGACGAGAGCTTTCAGAAACCCCACCACACCCAGCCAGAAGGTGGCGGCTGTTGAGATGTACCATACTGCTGCTCCGATTACTCCCAGTCCGTAGACGGCATCACCTGCTGAGCCGCTTTTTTGCGTTTTCTCACCCATCATCGTTGTTGTTTAATCTATTAATAATTCCAACTTTTGCATGCATTATTGCAAAGTATATACAGCGAAACATCGACAGTCAAAAGATTTAGTTGTATTCATCTCAAGCTCTATTCACTTCAATATGAACATGCAAAAATTCAGTTTATTCTCAACCAAAATTAAAAACACAGCACATTGCGTGCCTGTTGCAAATGTAGTAAAAGAGAACAAGAATAGAAGAAAATTGCAAAAAAAGTTGAGTGCAACCTCTCTACATCGGAAAGAAAAGCGTGAAGCGGCTGCCCTGATCGTCGGAGCTGACCGTGATGCGCCCCTTGTGATGGATCATCATCTGGCGGCAGAGGCTCAGGCCAATGCCCGACCCTTTGGTCTTGGTGCTGTAAAAAGGGATGAAGACCTTGTCGATGGCTTCGGGTGAGATGCCTGTGCCATTGTCGGAAACGGTTATCTGCACTTCACTGCCCACCTGACGGGCATCAATCTGAATGACCGGATCGGGACGATCCTCCGTGGCCTCAGCAGCGTTCTTCAGCAGGTTGATCAGCATCTGATCCACCATGTTGCGGTCGGCACGGAAGAGCAGCTGCTCGGGATAGCAGCTGTAGGTGAAACGGATCTGATCGGCAGCGACCAGCAGCTGCAGCGACCTGAGCAGGTCGGCTGCGCGGATGGGCTGCATCACCGGCTGCGGTATCCGGGTCAGCTTGCGGTAGTTCTCCACGAAGGTGAGCAACCCGGCACTACGCCGGTGAATGGTCTGCATGGCCCGCCGCATGTTCAGGCACTCCTCCTCGCTTTGAAATGTCATCTCCTCCTCTTTCCCCAATGTCTCCGAGAGGGAGATGATGGGGGCGATGCTGTTCATGATCTCATGGGTGAGCACGCTGATCAGCTTCTGCCACGCTTCTGTCTCCGCCTCCTCCATGTAGGCGTGCTGCGCACGGTCGCGGAACAGCTGCAGCGCCTCGTCCATCTCTTTCGACAGGCGGTTGAGCTCCTGTTCCGAACTGTTTTGCGGATAGTGAAACGTGTAATCGGCATTGCGGATACCGGAGATCATCCGCTCCATACGGGAGATCAGCTTTCTCCTGTCGTGGTAGAGTGAGAAGGAGAGAGCCAGGATGACGATCAACACCAGAAGTGAGGAGAAATAGAGCGCATGCATGAAGAGCCATACCGCTGTCAGTGACAACACCACGATGGCTGCTATCTTGATCATGTAGATATATCTGGAGGTTATCTTCATCTTATTGGTCCGACTGCTTGCCGATTTTGCGATAGAGGGCGAAGCGCGAGATGCCCAACAGTTCGGCTGCCCGGGACATATTCCCTTCGGCCTGTTTCAATGCCTGATCGATGGCACCTCTCTCCAGCTCCTCCAGGTTGAGGCTCTTCGACCACTTACCTGATGTGACCGGTGTCAACAGGAAATCATCGGCATAGAGTATGTACCCCGATGACAGGATCACAGCCCGTTCCATGGCGTGCTGCAGCTCCCGCACGTTGCCCGGCCAGGGGTACTCCTTCAGCTTACGCTGTGCCGAGGTGGCGATGCTCCTGATCTCCTTCTTGTACTTGCGGCAATACTTCTCCCGGAAAAAATCAGCCAGCAGCAGTATGTCATTGCCTCTCTCCCGCAAAGGGGGTATATGCAGCTCGATGGTGTTGATGCGGTACAACAGGTCGCGACGGAAATCACCCCGCTCTGTCATCTCATGGATATCGGCGTTGGTGGCGCAGATAAGTCTTACATTGATGGGTAGCGGCTTTGTTGATCCCAGGCGGATCACCTCTCTCTTCTCGATCACTGTCAGCAGCTTCGACTGCATGAAGGGCGACAGGTTACCGATCTCATCCAGGAACAGCGTCCCACCGGTGGCGATCTCGAACCGCCCCTGCTTCTCCTTTTTCGCATCGGTGAAGGCTCCCTTCTCGTGGCCAAACAGCTCACTCTCGAACAGTGACTCGGGGATGCTCCCCAGATCGATATGTACAAAGGGCTTATCAGCACGCGGCGAGGAGTGGTAGAGGAGATTGGCGACCAGATCCTTCCCCGTACCGTTCTCGCCCAGCAGCAGGATGTTGGCATCGGTACTTTTTAGCTTGTCGATGGTGTCGTACAGTGTCTGCATCACCTCACTCTCACCCACGATCTCAGGGAAGGGGGAGCTGTTACTTTCAAGCGCCGACAGCTGCTTCCTGAGCTGTGACACTTCGTTTCTGCTTTTGCTCAGCTGTAGGGCTGAAGAGAGTGTGGCCAGCAGCTTCTCACTCTCCCACGGCTTGGGGATAAAATCGGTGGCACCCGCCTTGATGGCTCTCACCGCTTTCTCGGTATCGCCATAGGCAGTGATAAAGATCACCACCGCGTTGGGATCGATGGTGCGGATCTGCTCCAGCCAGTAGAACCCCTCCTGCCCGCTGCTGGCATCGAGATGGAAGTTCATGTCGAGCAGGATCACATCGGGATGATACGATTCTATGAAGTCGGCGATCCGCTCCGGCCGCGTGGTCACCTTCACCTTCTCCACGTGCGGCTGCAGAAGCAGGTTGAGCGCGAAGAGAATATCTTCGTTGTCATCTACGATCAGTATCTTGCCTTCTTTTTGCATACTCATTAAGAAAAGAGAATCCCGAATACTGGACAGGTGAAAAGGTTTAGCTGCATACGCAACAGATGCG
>Ga0209347_1002314_pt1 | contig 25671 bp, 21 predicted proteins | sample AutmiccommuBRH23_FD_187382 | JGI IMG/M metagenome (GOLD analysis project Ga0209347, IMG submission 187382) | Deep subsurface microbial communities from Mt. Terri, Switzerland - Autotrophic microbial communities BRH/23 (SPAdes) (version 2) | ecosystem: Environmental > Aquatic > Deep subsurface >...
GTGCCACGGGCCGGGACCACGTCGGTCCGCGCGCCCCCCGCTTGTTGCTCGGCCGCGCGCTCACCCGGGTCTCGACCGGCGTCAACGCGCTCCTGCGCGTCACCGCCCCCGGTCAACTGGTCCCGACCGCGGTCGACCACCACCTGCCCGGCGCCGAGACGAAGCTGCGTCCCCTGCCACGGCACCTGGAAAGTGCGATCGCCGTTCTCCACTACCAGGTGCTGAATGCGTCCCCGCTCGTCGATAACCACATCGGCGATCTTGCCGATCTCCTCGCCTTCCTCGCTGCGCAGCGTTGCGCCGATGAGCTGGTGGCCGACGCGAATGGCCGACTCACCGGCCACCTCGGCGTAGGCCGCCGGCAGCGCGAGCGTCGCCGCCAGCGCGGCGGCGACGCCGGTGCGTGTAAATCCGGTCCTGTGCGTCATGGTGTCCTCCCGTGTGTCCGCGCGGAGCGTCAATACACCGCCGATCCTTCCTCGATGGAACGCTTGCGCTGCAGGTATTCCTCGCGGCTGATCTCACCGCGCTCGAAATCGGCTTCCAGACGCTCCAGCTCTTCCTTGTTCTGGTACTCGTATGCACCGGCGGCGGCGCCTGCACCGACGGCGGCGGCGCACCCACCCAACAGCGGGGCGCCGGCAACGGCCGCCACGGCCAAAATCCCTTTCATGGTGTAGTTCATCCCTGCTCCTCACCCGCCTTCGCGGGGGCATCAATCGCCTATCCTGCCCCGCAGGGTAGAACGGACCTGGGGCGCGCCAAGGGGGCACCTTGCACGCACCCGGCTCTGGTCTAGGGTGCCAACACCAGTGCAGTCCAGAGGAGGTTCCGACATGAACATCACTGTGGAGATGCCGGCGGTTTCCGGGTGCTCGGCGATCGACTGCGCCTACAACGTGGACGAGAGCTGCCACGCCCGTGCAATTACCGTGGGCGACGGCCTGCACCCGGGATGCGATACGTTCTTCAAGACATCGGGACACACCAACGGTCGCGACATCCAGGCGGGCGTCGGTGCGTGCAAGGTGACCGGCTGCAGCTACAACGACGATTTCGAATGTGCCGCCGGCAGTATCGACGTCGGCGTCACCGGCGGCTCGGTGAACTGCCTCACCTACTCGCCCCGGGTATGAATCCTTGAGCTTCCACCGCCCCGCGCGCCCGCGCGGGGCCACCCGAGGGCGGCTCCTCTCAGAGCACCACCGCAACCTCCACGTCCCCTTCCTTGTGGACCACGTTGACGCCCACGTCGTGGGCGTGTCGGGTTAGCGCGAGATCCACCACCGCGGCGCCGAGCCGCAGGTTGCGGATATGCACCTCGTGAAGATAGTCGGGTAGCTGCGGGTGGCGGAAACACAGCTGCGGCTTGTCCGCGGAGAATTCCAGCCCCAGGACGGCCTGCAGCACCAGAAAGGCGGCGCCGCTGGCCCATGCCTGCGGAGAACAGGCCACGGGATAGAGGGTCGGGCCTTGACCGGGAATGCGCGGGAAGCCGCAGAACAGCTCCGGCAGGCGGTGCATGTCCACGACGATGCTCGCATTGAAAAGGCCGGTCAGCACCCGCAGCGCCTGGTGTTTGAAACCGTAACGGGCCAAGCCCGCGGCGATCAGGGCGTTGTCGTGGGGCCACACCGAGCCGTTGTGGTAGGACATGGGGTTATAGTGCGCTTCGGAGCTGGCGAGGGTGCGCACGCCCCACCCGGTGAAGGACGCCTCCGAGAGCAGCGCCTCCGCCACCCGACGAGCGTGGCGCACGTCGGCCACGCCGCAAAACAGCGCATGCCCCGCATTGGAGCTGCGCACGGCGCAAGGGCGCTTGGCGCCGTCCAGCGCCAGCGCATAGGTCCCGATCTCCTCACACCAGAACACCTGGTTAAAACGTGCTTTGAGCGCCACGGCCTCTTTGCGCCACACCTGCGCCCGCGACCGGTCGCCAAAGCGTTCCGCCAGACGCGCCGCCGCCACCTTCGCCTGGTAGACATAGCCCTGCACTTCACACAGCGCCACCGGCGCCCCCACCAGTGTGCCATCGGCATGGAACACCGAGTCGTCGGAGTCCTTCCAACCCTGCTGGACCAAACCATTTCGCGAGTGGCGGGTGTACTCCACGAAGCCGTCGCCGTCCACATCGCCGTAACGGTCGATCCACTCCATAGCCCGCTCGATGTTCGGCCAGATGCCTTCCACGAACGGCCGGTCGCCCGTGCGCTCGAAGTAGGCGCCGGCGAGCATCACGAACAGGGGTGTGGCGTCGACCGTTCCGTAGTAACGCCGAAATGGCACTTCTCCGAGCACCGCCATTTCGCCCTTACGGGTCTCGTGCAGGATCTTGCCCGGCTCCGCGTCCTGATCTGCGTTGACCTCGCTCGCCTGGGTTGCGGCCAGATAGGCCAGCACGCCGCGGCCGAGCCCCGGATGCAGCCATAGGTACTCAAGGGCGGTGATGATACCGTCGCGGCCGAAAGGCGTGCTGAACCACGGCACCCCGGCGTAAGGGTAGGCGCCCTCGGGCATGGGCGTGATCAAAGTATAGAGATCAGCCGCCGAGCGATTGATCCAGTCGTTGAACTGCTCGTTGGAGGTGAACACGCTCGCCACACTCCGGTTATCCTCCTCCAGGGTGGTCCGGTAGCGGATCAGGGCGTCGTCGTAGGCGCCCACCGCCGGCGCCCGATCGCCAGTGTGGCAGGCAATGGTCAGATACAGATCGTCCCCCGAGTGGGGCGCCAGCCGCAGGTGGAAGCGCGCGCGGGCCTCATTGAACACGTCCGGCGCCCGGCAGAACGCCACCCGAGTGCGCCGGACAACGCCATCAAGCCCGCGATAGCCGAGCACCAGGAAGTCGGCCCCGTGTTCCGTCTCCAGTTGTATGCCGCGGCGCGGACGGGTCTGTCCGCGGACCTCGAAGATGTCGGCGTAGTCGGAACCGAAGGCCAGTTCCAGCTCCAGGATCGCCTCCTCGTCCCCGTAGTTCGTCAGGCGCAGGTGCTCGTGGTGGACCGCCTCCTCCAGGAGCATGCCGCGAAACAGGTGCACCGTGCCCTCCCGCGCTGCCAGCGCGTTCTCCCGGTACAGGTTCGGGGTGGTGACATCGACGGTGAGCTGACTGTTGTCCTCCTGAATGGTCGAGTTGAGCAGGGTCGGACGTTTTCCGTTGAGGGTGAGCTCGTACCATGACAGGAATCGCGTGCCCTCGTGGAAGATCCCCTGTTCGCCCAGTCCCAAGGGGTGTATGTCGCCGAAGCGGTCGAAAATTGCGAAGGTGTCGCCGGCCTTGAGCACCCGGGTGCGGTCGTCGGTCCGCGAAGACGAGGCCAGCACATACCAGCGCTCGTCGACGCGGATGACGTCGTGCTCGGAACCGCTGCCGCTCATATCGCGACTGCGGTGGCATCCATGCGGTCGATCACCGCTTGGTAGACCGCCAGGTAGTCCCGCGCCATGCGGCGCGCACAAAAGCGGGCCTCGAACGCCTGCAGGCACGCCGCGCGGTCGAATTCCCCTAGGCGGGCAACGGCAGCGGCCGCCGACTCGATGCTGTCGACGATGAAGCCGGTCTTGCCCTCCTCGACCACCTCCGGCACGGCCCCGCACCGCCAGCCGATCACCGGCGTGCCGCAGGCCATAGCCTCGATCATCACCAGACCGAACGGCTCTGGCCAATCGATCAGGAACAGCAGGGCAGCGGCCTTGCCCAGGAACTCGGCCTTGTCGCTGTCGCCGATCTCGCCGATGAACTCCACCAGCGGATGCCGGAGCAGCGGCCGGATCCTGGCCTCGAAGTACTCGCGATCGACCGGGTCCACCTTTGCGGCGATTTTCAAGGGCATCCCGGTGGCGATGGCGATCGCGATCGCCCGGTCGGGGCGCTTCTCCGGCGATATACGGCCGAGGAAAGCCAGGTAACCGCCGTCGCCCGCACCGAAGGCGAAGTGCTCAGGAGGTAGTCCGTGGTGCACGGTGGCCTGCCAGTTGGCCATGGGCAGCGGCGCGCGCTGGTTGTTTGAGATGGAGACCAGCGGCACGTCGCAGAAATGCCGGAACAAAGGCTGCAGATCGGGAAGGTCAAGGCGCCCGTGCAATGTGGTGAGGTGAGGCACAGACAGCAGCCGGGACACCGGGAAGTGCAGATAGTCGGTGTGGAAGTGGATCACATCGAAGCGGTGAGCGCGCGCGGCGACGCGATCCACGGCGATCATGTGGTGCGCGAGCGGGTCGCGGCAGCCTGGGTCGAGGCGCAGCCCCTGGGGGACGAGGGGTTCCAGATACGCCAGCGTGCGGGAGTCGGCGCTGGCGAACAAAGTGACGTCGTTGCCTTCGCGCACCAGTTCCTCGGTGAGCCAGGACACCACGCGCTCCGTGCCGCCGTAGAGCTTCGGCGGAACGCTTTCATACAGCGGGGCAACTTGTGCGATTCGCATGTCTGTCATTCCTCCTGAACACAGACTGGGCTTGACGGGTCGGATGTCCGCCCGCGGACAGCCCAAACGATGATGGTCGAGAAGCGTTCTTCAGCGGGCGCCGTAGCCGGCGCATGACTGGGACTTTCATCATGTCCTCCATGCCAATGTGCGGCAGGCCGGGTCGCGCGCGGTTCTGACACCTCGGTGTCGTACAACACAGCGGTCTCAGAATAGACCGTGCCGCCGCATCTTCCCTGCTGGTAACTGATTGACACAGTTCGCGTTCCGCCCGGTAGCACCTCATGACTGGGGAGCGCAAGGAAGTATAGGCAGTGAGCCGTGGCGACTCCTTGTCGAATCGGCACTGCGTAGGATATTCGCGGACGCGAAGATCCGATGATTACCTACACCCGTGTAGGAATCGTCCCCTAGCCCCGCGCCGCCGCGGTTCTCTACCCTACGCCATCGAATCTCAACCGCCAAAGGAGACTGCACATGGATGTGCGATCCAACCCGGGCCGCGCCGCCCGCATACTGGCCGCGGCCAGCGTCGGCCTGCTGTTCGCCCCCTGGGTGCACGGAAGCCTGGTGATCAACGAATTGGATTACGACCAAGTGGGAAGTGACGGCGGTGAATTCGTCGAGCTGTTCAATCCCTCGGTGCACAGCATCGGGTTGAGCGGCTATCGTCTGTCCCTGATCAACGGCGCTACTGCCAGTGCCTACCGTGACGTCGAGCTCGGTACCGGAGCGCTCGCCGCCGGGAGCTTCTTCGTCCTGTGCGGCGATGACAGCGCGGTGCCCAACTGCGACCTGGATGTATCGCCCGACTCCAACCTGATCCAGAACGGCGCACCGGAGGCCGTGGCGCTCTACCTGGACGGGGTCCTGCTCGACAGCGTGAGCTACGAAGGCGTGGTCGGCGGCTTCACCGAAGGCGCGGCGCTGGAGGTGGCAGACGACAATGTCAGCGCGTACCTGTCCCTGTCACGTCGCGTCGATGGGATCGACAGCAACGACAACCGGGCGGATTTCGTGCTCGGCTGCGCCACACCGGGCTACGGCAATATCGCGTTCGGCGGAGACTGCGCCGCACCGAGCAGCACCCTCGCCGTGGTGCCGGAACCGGCGGTCGTCTGGCTCATGGGCGCGGGGTTGGCAGGGCTGCTGGGGCGGCAGCGAAGCGGCCGCAGGCGGGACACCGCGCGCTGAGGGTGCGGCCACCGGGGCGCCGCGTGCGGCCAATGGTGGTGCGCTGCGCCTTCAGCGGCCGCCCAGCAGCGCCATCACCGTTCCCGTGAGCAGGACGAGGAATCCCACCGGCACAAGGCCGATGGTCTTCGCCAATGGACTGGCAGGGTCGAAGAATATGGCGCCGAAACCAAGCAGCAGGCCGACAGCGATCAGGGCGATGCCGACGAACACGGCGTAGCGGCCGAGCTTAGGGATCACCGATGGCTCCGGAGCATCGGCGCGAAATGGGGCGGCGCGAGCGGCCAGCGCCGCGCGCCGACGGTACCCGCCTCCGGGCGTCAGTCGCCGCACCGGGTGATGGTCGCGTACCGCCAACACGCGCCGGGTGCCGCACGGCGGGCATGAAAAAAGGGCTTCCAGTTGCCTGAAAGCCCCTCGTCCGTCGCGTTGGTGGAGCTAGGCGGGATCGAACCGCCGACCTCTTGCATGCCATGCAAGCGCTCTCCCAGCTGAGCTATAGCCCCGCAAAGGCGGCTACTCTAGCTGCGCTCCCGCAGACTGTCAAGATTCAGTCCCGGCCTTAAGCCGGCGCATGGCGGGCGATATGTTCCAAGGCGCGGTCGAGGCGCGCCAGTACCCGCTCGCGCCCCAACAGGAACACGGTGACGTCGATCGGCGGCGACACCGGGCCGCCGGCGAGCGCCACCCGCAGGGGCTGGGCGATCTTGCCGAGCTTTAAGCCGAATGCCTCGGCGGTGCGCTCGACCAGCTCGTGGATGGCGGGCGCGCTCCACTCCAGGGTCTCGAACCCTGCGCGCAGCCGCGTCAGGGGCTGCACGACCTCGGCAGTCAGGTGCTTGCGCGCGGCCTTGTCATCATAGTCCTCGAAATCCCGGTAGAAGAACACGCTGTTGGCGGCCATCTCCACCAGGGTCTTCGCGCGCTCCTGCTGCGCCTGCACCACGTCGACGAGATCCGGCCCGGTGCTCGGATCGATGTTCAGGCGCCCGAGATGATGGCTGAGGTGATGAGCCACGTGACGAGGATCGCTGGACTTGATGTAGTGCTGGTTCAGCCACAGCAGCTTTTCGGGATTGAAGGTCGAGGCCGCCCTGTTCACGTCGGCGACATCGAACAACTCGATCATCTCCTCGAGGCCGAAGATCTCCTGATCGCCGTGGGACCAGCCGAGGCGCACCAGATAGTTGATCAGCGCCTCCGGCAGGTAGCCTTCCTCGCGATACTGCATCACACTGACTGCGCCGTGGCGCTTGGACAGCCGCTTGCCATCGGCACCGAGGATCATGGGCACGTGGGCATAGTGCGGCGGCTCGGCCCCCAGGGCGCGCAGGATGTTGATCTGGCGCGGGGTGTTGTTCAGGTGATCATCGCCGCGGATCACATGGGTAACGGCCATGTCCATGTCGTCGACCACCACCGTCAGGTTGTAGGTGGGCGAACCGTCGCTGCGGGCGATGATGAGGTCGTCCAGCTCGCGGTTGTCGAACACCACCTTGCCGCGAATCAGGTCGTCCACCACCACCTGACCGTCCGCGGGATTGCGAAACCGCACCACATGGGATTGGCCCTCGGCGGCCTGGTCGCGGTCGCGGCACAGTCCGTCGTAGCGGGGCTTTTCCTTGCGCGCCATCTGCTCCTCGCGCAGCCGCTCCAACCGCTCCTTGGAGCAATAGCAGCGATAGGCGCGGCCTTCGTCCAGCAGCCGCTGCACCACCTCGCCATAACGCTCGAAGCGATCGGTCTGATAGAAGGGGCCCTCGTCATACTCCAGTCCGAGCCAGGTCATGCCCTCCAGAATCGCATTGACCGATTCGGCGGTGGAGCGCTCCAGGTCGGTGTCTTCGATGCGCAAGATGAACGTGCCGCCGTGCTTGCGGGCGTGGAGCCAGGAAAACAGCGCCGTGCGGGCACCGCCGATGTGCAGATAGCCGGTCGGACTGGGGGCGAAACGGGCGCGTACGGTCATGTGTCGAACTACGGCGTGAGGGGGTTGGGGACACGGCATTGTACCCCGAATGGGCCAAAAAGTGACCGGGATTCGATTGTGGTCAGGTTCATTCCGCATCGCTATGATTGAGCGCATTGCGCCACCGGGCGGCAGCCGCCGCCCCGGTCCGGATGCGGGAGATGCTCGTGCCGTTTGAAAATCCCGGTTTACCCCTGCCGCCGCGCCACGCCTCCCGACCCGCGCGCCACACCTGCGATCCTGTGCCGGTGCAACCACCCGCATGATCCTTGCGCTGACCGCAATCGCTCCCATTCTGGGCGCGTGGCTGCCCGTGGCAGCCCTGCGCCGCGGGCGGGACCCGTGCGCCTGGGCCGCGGCAGCGGTTACAGGGCTGGCGCTGGTGCTGCTGCTGTTGCAGGCGCCCGCGGTGTTCCGCGGCGAGGTGCTGCGCGACGGCTGGGACTGGATCCCGGCCGTGGGCCTGCGTTTGACGTTCATGCTCGACGGCCTCGGGCTGCTGTTCGCCCTGCTGATCCTGTGCATGGGCCTGCTGATCATCCTCTACGCGCGCTATTACATCTCTCCCGAGGACCCCCTCGGCCGGTTCTACGCCCTGTTGCTCGTCTTCCAAGGCGCCATGCTCGGCATCGTGCTCTCGGAGAACGTGCTGCTGTTGCTGATGTTCTGGGAGCTCACCAGCCTCAGCTCGTTCCTGCTGATCGGCTATTGGAGCGGTCGCGCCGACGCCCGGCAGGGCGCGCGCCTGGCCCTGACCCTGACCGGCGGCGGGGGTCTCGCCCTGCTCGGCGGCCTGCTGCTGCTCGGCGACATGGCCGGGAGCTATGAGCTGGGCACCATCCTCGATCGCGGCGCGGAGATCCAGGGCGACCCCCGTTATCCCCTTGCGCTCGTCCTGATCCTGCTGGGGGCGTTCACCAAGTCGGCCCAGTTCCCGTTCCACTTCTGGCTGCCGGCCGCCATGGCCGCACCGACGCCGGTCAGCGCCTATCTGCACTCGGCCACCATGGTGAAAGCCGGGGTGTTTCTGCTGGCGCGCCTGTTCCCGGCCCTGGCGGGCAGCGACGCCTGGTTCTATATCGTCGGCGGCACCGGCATGGTGACCCTGGTCTACGCCGCCTGGCTGGCGATGTACCAGCACGACCTCAAGGGGCTGCTGGCCTACTCGACCATCAGCCATCTGGGGCTGATCACGCTGCTCCTGGGCATGGGCACGCCGCTGGCGGCGGTGGCCGGCGTGTTCCACATCATCAATCACGCCATCTTCAAGGCCTCGCTGTTCATGGCCGCGGGCATCATCGATCACGAGACCGGCACCCGCGACATGCGCCGCATCAATGGGCTGTGGAAGTACATGCCGCACACCACCGCGCTGGCGATCATCGCCGCCGGCTCCATGGCCGGCGTACCGCTGCTGAACGGTTTTCTTTCCAAGGAGATGTTCCTGTCCGAGACCCTGAGCGTGTCGCGGCTCGGCGACTGGGGCTGGATCCTGCCGGCGTTCGCTACCTTGGGCACGCTGCTGTCGGTGGCGTACTCGGCCCGCTTCGTGCACGACGTGTTCTTCAACGGCGAGCCCGTAAATCTGCCCAAATCCCCCCACGAGCCGCCGCGATACATGAAGATTCCGGTGGAGATCCTGGTGGCGCTGGTGCTGTTGGTGGGCATGTTCCCGGCGTTCACCGTCGGGCCGATCCTGGCGGTGGCGGCAGGCGCCGCCGTACACGCGCCGCTGCCCTACTACAGCCTCGACGTGTGGCATGGCTTCACCCTGCCCCTCGCCATGAGCGCCGCAGCGTTCATCGGCGGGATCACCCTCTACACCCAACGCCATCGCCTGTTCCGGTTCCACGACCAGGTGCTGCCGGAAATCGACGCGCCCGGCGTGTTCGAGCGCGTCGTCGCGGCGGGCCTGGGCGCGGCGGGCCGCCTGACCAGCGCGGTCGAGAACGGCTCGCTGCAGCGCTACCTCCTGCTGCTCATACTGAGCGGCTTGGTGCTGGGCATGTTTCCCTGGCTGCAGGAAGGCGCGGGCGCGGTATCCATGCTGGCGGCTCCGACACCCTGGGATGGCGTGAGCGCCGCGGCCTGGCTGGCGGTGGCGCTGTCGTGCGCGGCGGTGGTCATCTACCATCGCCGGCGCTTGCGCGCGGTCATCGCATTGAGCGTCGTCGGGCTGGTGGTGGCGCTGGCATTCGCGCGTTTGTCGGCGCCGGACCTGGCCCTCACCCAGCTGTCGGTGGAACTGGCCACCATCATCCTGATCCTCCTGGCGTTGTACTTCCTGCCCGCGCGCTCGCCCCGGGAAAGCAGCCCGGCACGGCGGCTGCGCGACGGGCTGATCGCCACCGTTGGGGGCACCGCCATAGGCATCGTGGCCTGGCTGGCGATGCTCGCACCGACGAACAGCATCTCGGATTATTATCTCGCTCACAGCGTCCCGGACGCCGGCGGGCACAACGTGGTGAACGTGATCCTGGTGGACTTCCGGGGCTTCGACACCCTGGGGGAGATCACCGTGCTGGCCATTGCCGCCCTGGGAATCTTCGCCTTGCTCGGCAATCTGCACCTGGAGCGCTGGCAGATTCCGGACGCGGGCCGCCCGTCGAAGGAATTCCATCCGTTGATCCTGCAGACCGTCTCCCGACTCCTGCTGCCCCTCGCCCTGGTGGTGTCGCTGTACCTGCTCCTGCGCGGCCACAACGAGCCGGGCGGGGGCTTTATCGGCGGTCTGGTGACGGCGATCGCCCTCATCCTGCAGTACGTGGCAAGCGGCTCCGAGTGGGCCAGCCAGCGCGGTCGGGTCGGCCATCGAATGATGGTCGCCGCCGGGTTGCTGATCGCCTTTCTGACCGGTGCCGCCAGTCTGTTGTTCGATGCACCCTTCCTGACCAGCACCTTCGCCCACGTGCACCTGCCGATCATCGGAGACTTCGAGGTCGCAAGCGCCATGGCCTTCGACATCGGCGTCTATCTCACCGTGGTCGGCTCGGTGATGCTGATCCTGGCGAGGCTGGGTCGACTGAGCGGGGCGAGCCACGCGGTGGGCGAGTCATGAGCATGGAACTGCTGCTGGCCAGTGCCATCGGGGTGATCGCCGCCTCGGGCATCTATCTGCTGCTGCGTGCGCGGACCTTTCCGGTGGTCCTCGGCCTGACGCTGCTGTCCTATGCCGTCAATCTGCTGCTGTTCGCGAGCGGCGGTCTGACGCTGAGCGGGGCACCCATCCTCGAGCCCACGAAGACTTCGTACACCGACCCGTTGCCGCAGGCGCTGGTGTTGACCGCCATCGTCATCGGTTTCGCCATGACGGCGTTCGTGCTGGTCCTGGCGCTGCGCGCCAGGCAGGAATTGGGTGTCGATCATGTGGACGGGCGCCGGGACAAGCCGCGCGAAAACGCAGGCGGCGAATCATGAACCATTGGGTCATCGCCCCGATTCTGTTGCCCCTGGCCGCCGCCATCGTGCTGCTGCTCCTGGGGATCGGCCGCCGTCGCGTACAGCGCGGTCTTGGCCTGGCGTCGGTGATCGGGCAGGTGGCCCTTGCCCTCGGTCTGCTGGCCTACGCGGACGGCGGCGAGCTGCTGGTGTACCGGCTCGGGGATTGGCCCACACCCTTCGGCATCGTGCTGGTGCTCGATCGCCTGAGTGCGCTGATGCTCGCCGTGACCGCCTGCATCGCCCTGTTCAGCCTCTGGTACGCGCTGCAGGGCACCGATGAGCGGGGCCGCAACTTCCACGCCTTGTTCCAGTTTCAGCTTGCCGGACTCAACGGTGCATTCCTGACCGGCGACGTGTTCAATCTGTTCGTGTTCTTCGAGCTGCTCCTGATCGCCTCCTACGCCTTGCTCCTACACGGCGGTGGCGCGGAGCGGCTGCGTAACGGCATCCATTACGTGGTGTTCAATCTGGTGGCCTCGGCGCTGTTCCTGGTGGGCGTGGCCATGCTGTATGCGAGCCTGGGCACGCTCAACATGGCCGACATGGCGCGAGCCGTCGCCGAGCTTCCGCCCGAACGAAGCGATATGGCCCACGCCGGCGGCCTGGTGTTGTTGGTGGTGTTCGGCGCCAAGGCGGCGGTGCTGCCGCTCTACTTCTGGCTGCCGAGCGCCTACCGCTCTGCCACGGCGCCGGTGGCGGCGCTGTTCTCGGTCATGACCAAGGTGGGCGCCTATGCGATCCTGCGCCTGTTCACACTGGTGTTCGGTCCGGATGCCGGCCCCACAGGGTCAATCGCGGAGCCGTGGATCCTCGGCGTGGCGTTGGCCACGCTGGCGGCGGGCACACTGGGGCTGCTCGCCAGCCGCGATGTACGCACCCTGATTGCCTATTCCGTGGTCATCTCGGTGGGGATGCTCCTGGGCGGCATCGGCCTGTTCAGTGTCGAGGGCATCCGCGCCGGCGTGTACTACCTGGCGCAGAGCACGCTGGTGCTCGCGGGGCTGTTCCTGCTGGCCGATCTCATCGCCCGTCAACGGCATGTCCTCGGCGACCGATTGGAATCCGGCACCGCCCTCGAACGACGGGGCCTGCTCGGCATTCTGTTCCTCGCCGGGGCCGTGGCCGTGGTCGGTCTGCCGCCACTGTCCGGCTTCGTGGGCAAGGCGCTGCTGTTGCAGGCCGCCGTGGATCTCGAGGCGGTGCGCTGGGTATGGCCGGTGGTGTTGGTCAGCAGCGCGCTGTCGCTGGTCGCCTTCAGCCGCGCAGGCAGCGTGTTGTTTTGGAAGAGCGGGGGCCGGGCGCCCGAGCGCGAGACGCCGGCGCTGGCGCCCGGGCTCTGGGTACCCTGCGCCTGCCTCCTGGCCTTCGCCGCCCTGTTCATCATCGCGGCGGCTCCCGCCCTGGAATATGCCGATGCGACTGCCCGCCAATTGCTCGACCCGTCGGTCTATGTGCGGGCGGTGCTGGAGACTGCGAATGTCAGCCGGTGAATCCGAGGACGGTGCACGCCGGCGCGGCTGGTGGCCTCAGCCGCTGCTCAGTGCCGCGCTGCTGGTGCTCTGGCTGTTGTTGGTCAACAGTATCGCCCCGGGCCACGTGCTGCTCGGCGCGCTGTTCGGGTTTCTCGTCCCCCACTTCACCCGCCCCTTCTGGCCGGACCCGCCACGGGTGCGCCGGCCTTTGCTGCTGCTGCGCCTGATCGTGTTGGTGTTGGTCGATATCGTACTGGCGAATCTCAATGTCGCCCGGTTGATCCTGGGTCCGCGGCACGTCCTGCGCCCGGGCTTTCTCGAGGTGCCGCTGGAACTGACCCACCCGTTTGCCATCACCGTGTTCACCAGCATTATCTCCCTTACCCCGGGCACCGTCTCGACACGGGTATCCGGGGACCACACCCGGGCCCTGGTGCACAGCCTGCACGTGGAGGACGCCGAAGAGCAGGTGCGCCGGGTCAAAGAGCGCTACGAGCGCCCGCTGCTGGAGATCTTCCGATGATGGACATCACGATCCCCATCGCGATCGCCATGGTTGCGTTGGGCGCACTCCTGAACCTGCTGCGGCTGCTGCGCGGCCCCCATGCCGTGGATCGCATCATGGCGCTCGACACCCTGTACATCAACAGCATTGCGCTGCTCATCCTGCTCGGCATGCAGCTCGACACGCGCATCTACTTCGAGGCTGCACTGCTGATCGCGATGATGGGCTTCGTCGGTACCGTCGCCTTGTGCAAATACCTTCTGCGCGGGGACATCATCGAATGAGGACACACCATGTGGACTGAGTGGCTGATCTCGATCTTCGTTCTCGTCGGCGCGAGCTTCGCATTGATCGGCTCCATCGGGCTGTGGCGCATGCCGGATACCTACACCCGCCTGCACGGCCCCACCAAGGCGACGACCCTCGGAGTGGGCGGCATCCTTATCGCATCGGCGCTCTACTTCAGCCTCGGGGCACGGACGCTCAGCATCCACGAGGTGCTGGTGACGCTGTTTCTGTTCATCACCGCACCGGTGAGCGCCTATATGATGGCCCGCGCGGCCCTGCATTGCCGGGTGCGCGCCGTGGACACCACGGGAAATCATCCGGAACAGGAAAGGGGCGCGGGCTAAGCGCCGTTCAGAACCCGAGCTGGAGCCACAGGCAGGCGCCAGCGCTGTCGGCATCGATCGCCGCCAGGCGGGCGGCGTGGGCCGCGCGCTCCTCGTGGCTGGCACCGATCACCCGCAGCCGCGGCCGGTCGGTGGGCAGACGCCGCAGCCCCTCCACCACCTGTCGCGCCACGCCGCCCGCGCCTCCGAGGGAAAGCGTCACCTGCCCGCCGGTCATGGCCAGGTAGACGTCAGCCAGGATCTCGGCATCCAACAGCGCGCCGTGCTTTTCGCGCTGCGAGTTGTCGATTTCGTAGCGCTTGCACAGGGCGTCGAGGCTGTTCTTCTGCCCCGGATGCCGCTGGCGCGCATGAAGCAGGGTGTCCAGCACCTGGCAGAGCTCGGACACGGCGCAGCGCCGGCTTGCGAGCCGCGCGAGCTCGGCATCCAGGAAGCCGATGTCAAAGGCGGCGTTGTGGATGATCAGTTCCGCGCCACGGATGTAGGCGAGGAAATCGTCCGCGATATCGGTGAAGCGGGGCTTGTCCTGGAGAAAGGCATCGGTGATGCCGTGCACCTCGACCGCCCCGGGATCGATGGGCCGATCCGGTTGCAGGTATTGGTGAAAGTCGTTTCCGGTGCGCCTGCGGTTGACCAGTTCCACGCAGCCGATTTCGATGATCCGGTGGCCGTCGGCGGGTTCGAGGCCGGTGGTTTCGGTGTCCAGAACGATTTGGCGCATGGGCAAAAGAATACGGTTAAACGGACGACGGGAAAAGGGGGAATTCTCACTCCGTGCGGAAGCGGTCCGGTGTCACCGTTGCTGCTTCGCCTTCGCCGCCATTTCGTCGATGGCCTGGTTTGCGAGCGCGTCCGCGATCTCGTTTTCAGGGTGCCCGGTGTGTCCGCGCACCCACTCCCACCGCACTCGGTGACGCGCCGCCGCCGCATCCAGGCGCTGCCACAGATCCACGTTCTTCACCGGTTTGCGATCGGCGGTCTTCCAATCGCGCTTCTTCCACTGGACCAGCCACTGCGTGATGCCATTGCGCACGTATTGGGAATCCGTGGTAAGCACCACCGTGCAGGGCCGCGTCAGCGCCTCCAGACCTTGAATCGCCGCCATCAGCTCCATGCGGTTGTTGGTGGTGTGTTCCTCGGCGCCGTAGAGCCGTTTCTCGCGATCCCCATAGCGCAGCAGCACGCCCCAGCCGCCCGGACCGGGGTTGCCGCGACACGCTCCATCGGTAAACAGGTGGACCTCAGGCACGGGACTGCGGGTTGCGGGCGGCCACGTTGCGCGAGGCGGAATCGGCCAGGCCCGACACCAGACTGCGGCGCGGGCGCCAGCGGGGCTTTATCGGTGTCATGGTCATGACCTTCTTGCGCGCGACCACCATGTACACACCGCCCGGAAGCGACAGCCAGGGCCGATTCAGGCGTTCGAGAAACCGAAACCGCTCCAATGCGCCCGCCCGCTGGAGCGGGGGGCGGCGAAACAACTGGCGCACGGAGACCGTCTCGAAACCCAGCAGGCTCAGCCAATCCCGCAGCCGGGGCAGGCTCAGGAAGCGCCCACACCAAGGCATGCCGCGGCGGCGCAACGGTACCACCTTGCGCAGCCCCCAAAGGCTGAACGGGTTGAACCCGAGCACCACGATGTGCCCTTCGGCCACCAGCACGCGCTCTGCCTCACGCAGCACCTGGTGGGGATCGGGACTGAACTCCAGCGTGTGATAAAGGATCAACGCATCCAGGCTGTCGGCCGTGACCGGCAACCGCTCCGGCTCTCCGCACAGGCCCACCGCCTCCTCGGCGGCGCGCTGTCCGACGGCCATGACGGCCCGATGCAGGATGCGGCTCGAGGACAGCATGCCATCGGCCATCGACCCCACCTGGAGCAGGTGATAGCCGAACATATCGGGCAGGATGTCCGCGAGCGTCGCCTCCTCGGTCACCCGCAGCCGTTCGCCCAAGGGCAGCCGATACCAGTCGCGGAGCTGGATGCTCAGGCTCGGCTCCTCGGGACAGACGGGGGTCGGTATCATATTGCGGCCGAGCATATCACAGGCTCGCGCAACGACCGGTTTGCGCAGGATTTCTGCGCCGTGACGGGGGTTACAGACCGCCACCCGGCAGGCCGCTAACCTGAGACATGTTGAGGCTATGCACGCTTGCGCCCAGGCGCGCGTGCCCGTACTCTCGCAACCACACAAGTTTTGCAGCTAGAATACAAACAGATCATGCGCTTATCCGCACTTTTTGCATCCGTTCTCATCCTCCTCAGTGCCTGCAGCGGCCTCCCGGGCCCGAAAGAGGCGGTGGACCCGCCGGCGGACGCCGACGTCCGCGCCACTGAGGACGATCTCAGCGCCAGCGACGCCGATGTCTTGCGCCACGGAGCAGAAGTGCACCAGGCCGCCGAGGAGACCGAGCTCGAGCGGCTGCACGAGCCCCGGGCCCAGCCGGCGCCGGAAGCCCCGGCCGTGGACCCGATCCCGAGCCCCGTGCCACCGGCGGACGTCTGGGAACGGCTGCGCCGGGGGTTCGCGCTGCAGGGATACGATCACGCCCGGGTGACGCCCCACCTGGAGTGGTATTCCAGCCACTCGGACTACCTGGATCGGGTCGCGCGGCGGGCCGAGCCGTTCCTGCACCTGATCGCCGAGGAGGTGGAACGCCGCGGCATGCCCGGCGAGATCGCCCTGCTGCCGGTGGTCGAAAGCGCCTTCCGGCCCTTTGCATACTCCCACGGGCGCGCCGCCGGGATGTGGCAGTTTATCCCCGGCACCGGCAAGCGCTTCGGCCTGAAGCAGAACTGGTGGTACGACGGGCGTCGCGACGTTCTCGCCTCCACCCATGCCGCCCTCGACTACCTCGAGTACCTGCACGAGCGCTTCGACGGCGATTGGCTGCTGGCCCTCGCCGCCTACAACTCCGGCGAGGGCACCGTCGGCCGCGCCGTGGCCCGCAACCGCGCCAAGGGCATGCCGACCAGCTTCTGGTACCTGCGCTTGCCCAGGGAAACCGAGAGCTACGCCCCCAAGCTGCTGGCGCTGGCGGCAATCGTCTCCGCCCCCGAGAAGTACGATATCGCGTTGCACCCGATCGCCGACGAGCCGCGCCTGGCGACGGTGGAGGTGGGTAGTCAGATCGACTTGGCCATGGCCGCCGACTTGGCGGGCATGGATATCGAGGACCTCTATCAACTCAATCCCGGCTTCAATCGCTGGGCCACCGACCCCGACGGGCCCCACCGCCTGCTGGTGCCCCTGGACGCCCAAGAGCGCTTCGAACAGGCCTTGGCGCAGTTGCCGGCGGATCAGCGCATGCGCTGGGAGCGCTATCGCATCCAGCGCGGCGATTCCCTGATCGCTATCGCCAAGCGCTACCGCACCACGCCGCAGATGCTGCGCAGCGTCAACAAACTGCGCGGCAATACCATCGTCGCCGGCCGCCACCTGCTCATTCCCGTGGCCAGCCGGTCTTTCGAGCGTTACGCCCTGAGCGCCGAGCAGCGGCAGAAGGCCCTGCACAGCAACGGCAGCGGGCGCAAGGTGCAGCACACCGTGCGCGGTGGGGACACCCTATGGGCGCTGTCCAGGCGCTACACGGTGCCGGTGCGCAAGCTCGCCGCGTGGAATGGAATGGCCCCCGGAGACGTGCTGAAGCCCGGGCGCACGCTGGTGATCTGGGGAACAGACGCCAACCCGGCTTCCCCTGTGGCCGCGGTGAGCCACACGGGACCGGCCGCGGCGTTGCAGCCGGTAAGCTATGTGGTGCGGCGCGGTGATTCCCTGGCGCGAATCGCGCGTCGATTCCGGGTGTCGATCCAGCAGCTGTGCGAGTGGAACGGGATCAGCCGGAACAGCTATCTGCAGCCGGGCCAGAGGCTGAAGCTGCACGTGGATGTCACCCAGCAGTCGAGCTAGTACGGCCTGCAGGCGAGCGAAGGCGGAGGGGAAGCAGGCGAGCCACCGCAGTGACTCGCCGGCTCCGGCCCCGGCGACTCAGCCCCAGTAGACCTTGCGCGCCGCCGCAACGCCCTTGCCGGCGTTGAAATCCGCCCCCAGGTCCGCAAGCACCGCGTCCAAGGCGCCGAGACAGAGCAGCACGTTGCTCGGATTGGAGCCATGGCCCATCAGGCCAATGCGCCACACCTTGCCGGCGAAGTCCCCCAGGCCGGCGCCGATCTCCAGGTTGTACTCGGACAGCAGGCGCCTGCGCACTTCGCCGTCGTCGACCCCCGCAGGGATGCTCACGGCGTTGAGCTGCGGCAGGCGCTCGGCCTCCGGCACCACCAGTTCCAGCCCCATTGCCTCCAGGCCCGCCCGCAGGGCGCGGTGGTTGTCGGCGTGGCGCTGCCAGGAGTTCTCGATGCCCTCCTCGCTCAGGATCACCAGGGACTCGTGCAGCGCATACAGGGTGTTGATGGGCGCGGTGTGATGATAGGCGCGCTTGACGCCGCCGCCCCAGTAGCCCATCACCAGATTCAGATCCAGGAACCAGCTCTGCACGCGTTGGCGGCGCCCCTTGATCGACTCCTGGGCACGTTCGCTGAAGCTCACCGGCGACAGCCCGGGGACGCAGGACAGGCACTTCTGCGTTCCGGAGTAGATGGCGTCGATACCCCACTCGTCCACACGGACCGGCGTCCCGGCCAGGGAGGTCACGGCATCGACGATGGACAGGCAGTCGTGCTTGTGGGCCAGCTTCACCAGGGTATTGGCGTCGGACTGCGCGCCGGTGGATGTCTCCGCGTGGACGAACGCCACCACCTTGGCGTCGGGATTGGCCTTTAGCGCATCCTCGACCTTGTTGGCGTCCACCGCACGGCCCCAGGGATCATCCACCACCACAGCCGTTCCCCCGGCACGCTCCACGTTCTCCGTCATGCGCCCGGCGAACACGCCGTTACGGCAGACGATCACCTTATCGCCCGGCTGCACCAGATTGACGAAGCAGGCTTCCATGCCCGCGGATCCCGGGGCCGAGATCGGGAGGGTGAGCTGATTCGTGGTCTGGAAGGCGTACTGCAGCAGCCCCTTGACCTCCTCCATCATGCCGACGAAGGCCGGATCGAGATGGCCGATGATCGGGCGTGCCATGGCCTCGAGGACGCGCGGATTCACGTCCGAGGGGCCCGGCCCCATCAGAGTACGCTGGGGAGGATGAAAGGGCTTAACGCTCATGTCGGACCTCTGGCAGTGAAAGTCGGATATGGAAACCGGCGCCTCGGGCGCCGGAACGCCGAAGCATAGCAAAAAACCCGCGGGCGGCGCAGGGTGGCGACGCGACGTCATGGGCCGAGAGGAATGCCGGGCGGCGCTCCGCGGCCTCGTTCAGTGTCGGCAGGCTCACCCCGCGGACCTCAGTCCAGCTCAATGCTCCAGATGCAGCCAGCAGCGGGTACTGTGGGCACCGCCGGTGGAGCCCGGGTAGCGCTCGCGGCATACGGGCATGACATGGGGACAGCGGGGATGGAAGTGGCAGCCCGAGGGTGGGTTGATGGGCGACGGAATATCCCCCTCCAGACGGATGATGCCGCTCTTGCGCTCGGGGTCCACCACCGGAACCGCCGCCAGCAGCGCCTGGGTATAAGGGTGCTTGGGCCGCTCCAGGACCTCGGCCACAGGCCCGTGCTCGACGATCCGCCCGAGGTACATGACCGCTACCTCATGAGCCAGATAGGCCACTACGGAGAGGTCGTGGGTGATGAACAGGTAGGAAAGGTTGAGCTCGTCCTGCAGCCGCTGCAGCAGATTGAGGATCTGCGCCTGTACGGAGACGTCCAAGGCGCTGGTGGGCTCGTCACAGACGATCAGCTTCGGGTCCACGGCCAACGCCCGCGCGATGCAGATGCGCTGGCGCTGGCCGCCGGAGAACTCGTGGGGGTAGCGGTACTGCATGTCCACCGACAGTCCCACCTGCTCGAGCAGCTCGGCCACCCGCTGTCGGCGCTGGGTACCGCCGCCGCCGATACCTTGGGCGACCATGCCTTCCTCGATGATGTCGCCGACGCGCATGCGCGGGTTCATGGACGAGAACGGGTCCTGAAAGATGATCTGGAAATCCGCCCGGGCGCGGCGCAAGCGCTCGCCCTTGAGCGCCATCAGATCGGTGCCGGAAAACGCCACCGCGCCGCGCGCCGGTCCTCGCAGGAGCTGCAGGATGGCCTTGCCCACCGTGGTCTTGCCGCAGCCGGACTCGCCCACCAGGGCCAGCGTGCGGCCGGTGTCCACCCGCAGGGACACACCGTCCACCGCGTACACATACCCGGCCACCCGTTTCAGCACGCCCTTGTGAATCGGGAAGTGCACCTTGAGGTCGTCCACTTCCAGCAGCCGTTCCCCGGCCGGCGCCGCCGCGTGCACCCCGCTCCGCGCAGCGCCGGCACCGCGCGCCTTGGTGCGTGCGTCGGCGCGGCCATGGCGCGGGTCGTGGAGATGGCAGCGAACTCCCTGTCCCGCGTCCATGGCGGTCCAGTCCGGGGGCGTGTCGCGGCACGTCTGCCAGGCGAACTCGCACCGGGGCTCGAAGCGGCAGGCGTGAAACTCCTGGGCCAGGGACGGCACCGACCCGGGGATCACCTCCAGGTTCTGCTGGCGCTTCTCCATGCTCGGCAGGGAGTCGAACAGCTTGCGGCTGTACGGGTGGCGCGGGGTGCGAAAGAACGTGTCGCGATCGGCCAACTCGACGATCTGCCCGGCATACATGACAGCGACCCGATCGGCCATTTCCGAGACCACGCCGAGGTCGTGAGTGATCAGCAGAATCGCCATCCCCGTGTCGCGCTGCAGCTTCTGCAGCAGCTGCAGCACCTGCGCCTGGATGGTGACGTCCAGTGCCGTGGTGGGCTCGTCGGCGATCAACAGCTCCGGATCGCCCGCCAGGGCGATGGCGATCATCACCCGCTGCTTCATGCCGCCGGAGAGCTGATGGGGATACTCCCGCGCCCGGCGCGCCGGGGCGGGGATGCCCACGGCGTCGAGCAACTCCCGCACCCGCGCCTGTTCGGCCCGCCCCCGCAGGCCCTTGTGCCGGCGCAGGGACTCGCCGATCTGCTCGCCCACGGTGAGCACCGGGTTGAGCGAGGTCATGGGCTCCTGAAAAATCATGGCGATGCGCCGGCCGCGCACCTCGCGCATGGCCATCTCCGAGTTCTGCATCAGGTCCCGATCGCCGAGCAGTACGCGGCCGCCGACGATGTGTCCCGCCGGCGCCGGCACCAGGCCCATGATGGACAAGGCGGTCATAGACTTGCCGCAGCCCGACTCGCCCAGCAGGGCGAAGGTCTCGCCCCTGCGCACCTGAAAACTGACGTCGTCCACGGCGCGCAGCGGGCCGCGGGCGGTCTCGAGCCAAGTCTTGAGGTTCTCCACGGCCAGCACGACGTCGCCCGCCGCCACCTCGCGAGATAGGTGTGCCGAGGCCTCGACGGTGCGCGGTTCGGATGCGGTCATGATGGGTCGATCGGTCACGAGGTCCTCACGCACTCTGGCGGAGTCGAGGATCGAAGGCGTCGCGGACGGCATCGGAGAACACGTTCGCCGACAGCACCAGGGTGAACATGAACACGAAGGCGGCGAGCAGCGTCCACCATACCACGGGCTCGCGCGCCATCTCCAGGCGGGCGCTGTTGATCATGTTGCCCCAGCTGATGGTCGACGGATCCACGCCCACACCGACGTAGGACAACACTGCCTCGGCGAGTACCAGGCCACTGAAGTCCAGCACTACGATGATCAGGACGATGTGCATCACGTTTGGCAGGATGTGCCGCCCAATGATGGTGAACGAGCGTACGCCAAAGGCGGTGGCCGCCTCGATGTAGTCCATCTGTCCGAGCTTCAGGGTCTCTCCGCGCAGCAGCCTGCATAGGCTGGTCCAGCTGGTGATGCCGAGAATGATACACAAGGCGAGCAGGCGCAGATCGGCGCGGTGCGCAGCGGTTACGAACAGATCCGGATGATTGACGATGTAGACCTGTATGGACAGGATGGCCGCGGCGATCAGGAGCACGCCGGGGATGGAGCTCAAGGTGGTGTACATGTACTGGATGACGTCGTCGACCCAGCCCTTGAAGAAGCCGGCGGCGATTCCCAGCAGGATTGCGAACGGCAGCATCACCATGGTGGTCAGGGTGCCGATCACCAAGCCGGTGCGGATGCTCTTGACCGCCTGATAAAACACGTCCTGGCCGACCTTGTCGGTGCCGAGAATGTGGTAATAGGGCCCGATCCGGGCGGCCAGCGCCACCAGCGCGACCATGGCGAGCAGCGTGTACAGAAACACGTGCCAAGGCTGGCGAGTGTCACCGCGCAGCATCTGCCGGTAGCGTCTCAGCGCCGAGTCCGGTTCGTGCCGGGCCAGCCACCAAGCGAGCAGCACCCCCAACACCACCCAGATCGCCGCCGCCTCGATCAGCGCCCGCAGGGCGCGCAGCGCAATGTCGCCGCTGCGGTCGGCGAACGGATCCTGCAGGTGCGCGCCGCCGTGTTCCAGGCGGGGATAGACGTACCCGCGCCCGCCCGGGGTCTCCACCGCCTCCTTGCTGTAGAGGTGGGTCGCCAGCGGCGCTGAATAGGTGCTTTCCACCTTGCTGCGGATCGGTTCGGCAAGCAGGTCGAGCACGCTGATCACCTGCGGCGCGTAATGGGTCTCGCCCTGCCCATCGCTTTGCAGGGGCGGGCGAAAGTGCACCGAGTCCAGCAGCCCGATTACCACGTAGGCGAGCAGGATCACGGCCGCGCCCATGGCCAGGCGCCGGCGCAGCACCAGTGTCCAGGGCTCGCGCAGATGCGCGCGGTGGCGGATGTAAGCCACCAGGAACAGTGCCATGATCACCAGCAGATACACCAACTGATCAGTCCACAGGTACACCGGCTTGACCGCCGCCAGTCCCGGGCCGGCGAGCACCGCGCCGAGCAGTAGAGTCGACCAGAGGGCAGGCAGGACCCACCAATGCTGTTTCAGCATCGCGCCCATCAGCTCAGCCGGATCCTCGGGTCCACCAGGGTGTAGGAGATGTCCGTCAACAGCAGCCCCAGGATGTACATCACCGAGCCTAGGAACACCATGGCCCGCACGATGGCGAAATCCTGCTGCTGGATGGCGTCGATGGTGTAGCTTCCGAGTCCGGGAATGCCGAAGAACGACTCGGTGAGCAGGCTGCCCATGAACAGCAGCGGGATCACCACCACCGCGCCGGTGAGAACGGGGATCATCGCGTTCTTGAGCACGTGCTTGAACAGCACCCGGATCTCGGACAGACCCTTGGCGCGGGCGGTGCGCACGTAGTCACGGCCAATCTCCTCCAGGAAGATGGTGCGATACCAGCGGGTGCCCGATCCGATACCGCTGACCACTCCGATCACCACCGGCAGGGCGAGGAACTTGATTGTGTCGAGCCCCGAAGCGGTGTAGCCGGAGATGGGCACGAGTTGCAGCAGCTTGCCCACCAGATACTGCCCGGCGATGATGTAAAACAGCGTCGAGATCGACATCAGCACCACACACAGCACCACCCCCCAGACATCCACGTAGGTGGCGCGGAAGAATGCCAACAGCATGGCAAAGGTAATGTTGACCATGATGCCGACGAGGAATACCGGGATGGCAATGGCGAGGCTCGGCCACATGCGCTCCAGGATGTCGCGCCCGATATGGCGGCCATCGTCGGCGCGGCCGAAATCGAAAACGAACAGCTTGATGGACTTCGAGAAGAAGATGGTATCGGTGACCTGCTGCAGGCCCTCGCGCTCCGGGTTGAACACCAGGGGCCTGTCGTAGCCCTGGTTCTCCTTCCAGCGCTCGATGGCGGCCTGATCGACGTGCTTGGCCCCGAGGTGCATGCGCGCCATATCGTCTGGACTGTTGACCACAAAGAACAGCGCAAACGTAATCAGGTTGATCCCGATCAGGATCGGAATGGCGTACAGCACCCGGCGGATGATGTAGGCGAACATGACGTCAGCGCTCGACCGGCCGCCAGCCGGAGGCGATGGGCTGGCGCTCCTTGCGCCGGTAGACGATGAACGCCGGGATCACGAACACCACCAGCGCCGCCAGCACCAACCACACCGGTGTGAAGTCCGGGTTATTCCATTCCTCGCGCTTCTGCAGGCGTATCAGCGGATCGATGCGCTTGTACTTCAGGCCGTTGTGGGCCATCTGGTTGGGCGCCGCATTGTGGTACCAGCTGTGGTGCAGCACGAACTGGCGCGGGTGAAGCCCCCAGATCCATGGGGCGTCCTCGCGCACGATGTCCACCATGCGCTGTACGACCGCCATACGCTCGGGGGAGTTCGGCATGTTCTTCATGCGCTCGAACAGCTGGTTGAACTCGGGGCTGTCGTAGTTGGCCGCATTTTCGCCGCCATGGCCGGCCTTGGCATTGGGGCCGTAGAGCAGGAACAGAAAGTTCTCGGGGTCTGGGTAGTCCGCATTCCAGCCCCAGGTGAACAGCTGCGCATTGCCTTTGCGCATCTTCTCCTGAAAGCGGTTGTAATCAGTGGCGCGCACCTGCAGATCGACGCCGATGCGGCCGAATTGCTTGCGATACCAGTCGAACAGCGCCTTGTCCTCCGGACCGCCTCCCGCCACATCGAGATTGATGGTCAGGGGAACCCCGGTCTTCGCATGCCGTCCCTGGGGATAGCCGGCCTCGGCCAGAAGGCGGCGCGCCTCATCGAGGCTGCGGCGCCGCGCCTCACCGTTCTCCCACTGGTAGACGTAGGGGTTGATGCCCTCCTCTCCCTCGAGATACCCGAAGATCCCCGGAGGGATCGGGCCCTGGGCGGGGAAGCCGCGGCCGTTGAGGAAAATGGCGATGTACTCCTGATAATCCAGCGCGATGGAAATGGCGCGGCGCAGTTTGCGCGCCGCTTCGTCGTAGCCGCCCACCACCGGATCGAGCATGTTGAAGCCCATGTAGAAGGTGCTGGCCGCCACGTCCGTGGTGAGCTTGATGTCCTTGTCGCGCATGGCCGGCGTGAGTTCCGGGTCGCCCTCCACACCGAACTGGATCGCCTGATCGAAGCTGTCCGACGCGATCCCGGAAACGTCGTAGTAGCCCTGCAGAAACTTGTTCCAGTAGGGGATGGTTTCCTTCTCCAAGCTGTAGATGACCTTGTCGACGAACGGCAGGCGCTTGCCGGCGTCGTCCAGCAGTCCGGCTTGGCGCGCCTCGGGCGGCCCTTCTTCCGGATAATGGTCCTCATGGAAATTCGGATTGCGCTCCAGCACCATGCGCTGATTCGGATTGTTCACGGTCATCATGTAGGCCCCCGTCCCGACCGGGAACCAATCCAATGTGATGTTGCGCTCCTGCAGCACCGGCTGGTTGTAGAATCGATCCGCCTCCCATGGCATGGGCGCAAAGAACGGCATGGCCAGCCAATAGAGGAGCTGCGGATACTTGCCGTGCACCGTGATGCGGTAGGTATAGCGGTCCACCACCTGCACCCCCTGCAGCGGGAATTCGCGCAGGTCGAGGAAGGCGGCGCCCTGGGACAGCGCCTCCCGGCGGTACGCCTCGTGCAAGGTGGCCCCGTACTCCTTGAGGCCGACGATGTACTCGCTCATGAGACTGAAGATGGGCGAGCTCACCCGGGGATGGGCAATGCGCTTGAGTTGATAGACATAGTCCGCGGCCACCAGTTCCCGACTGCCCCGGGCCGGCAGGTCGAAAGGGCTGCTGACCTTGGACACCTGCTCGGCGGTCAGCTTGTGGTACGCGTACTCGCCTTCGGCGCTGCGGACGAACGCCGGGTGAGGCTGATACTGGATACCGGGGCGGATGGACACCTCGTAGACGCTGTAGGCCACCTGCTCGGCAGGCGCCTCGTCCGGCAGCGGCCGGCGGTCCGCGTCCAGATAGACGGGCTGCGGAATGGCGTCGGCGGTCAGGCGCTCGAGCTCATAGGGACGTTTCAGATAGTGGTACTGAAGCGGCGGCTCGTAGATCTGGCCGAGGAGGGCATATTCGTTGGAGCTGTAGGAGCGCGCCGGATCGAGGTGATTGGGACGCTCCGAGAAACTGGAGTACAGGATA